>WPCJ01098288.1_pt1 | contig 11603 bp, 9 predicted proteins | sample 5399831 | NCBI WGS metagenome assembly WPCJ01 (sample SAMN12869470, study PRJNA574797) | sludge metagenome | isolation source: wastewater treatment of pH10 | place: China:Beijing | collected 2019-05-20 | reverse complement strand
CCTCGGTCGCCTTGGCTTCGGCGAGGATCGCCGCGAGTTCGCCGGGTGTGACGCCCGATCTCTCGACGGCGGCCTCGACGGCGCGCTCGTCGATCCCGGGACGCGCCGTCTCGACGGCGACGCCCGCATCCTCCAGCATCTTGCGGCGAAACGGGCTTGCCGAGGCGAGCACGACGGGTTCGGGCGTGACAGGTTCGGGCATGGCGACCTCCGGGGGCTATCCCACGCCGCGCGGTTAGCGCGTCTTGCCGCGCAAGGCAACGATGGCGGCCGCGGTCTCCTCGATCGAGCGGCGGCTGACGTCGATGATCGGCCAGCCGTGACGGGTGCAGATCTGCCGGGCGTAGCCCAGCTCCTGCGCGATGACGCTGCGGTCGACATAGCTCTGCGCATCGTAGCCGACGGATGTGCCGAGAACCCGATTCTGGCGCACATGCGACACGCGTTCCGCCGTCGCCACCAGCCCGACGACCAGCGCGCGTTTCGCATCGACCACGCTTTGCGGAATGGGGACGCCGAGCACGATCGGCACGTTGGCGGTCTTGATGCCACGATTGGCGAGGTAGAAGCTGGTCGGCGTCTTCGACGTGCGCGAGATGCCGATCAGGATGACGTCGGCCTCGTCCGCCGTGTCGAGCATCTGGCCGTCGTCATGGTCCATGGTGAAGTTGAGCGCGTCGATGCGGCGGAAATATTCGGCGTCGAGCACATGCTGCGCGCCGACGCGGCGGCCGGCCGGCAACCCGAGATAGGACTGGAACACGCTCAGCACCGGCTCGAGCACGGAGACGCAGGGCAGGCCCATCGCCGCGCAGCGCTCATCGATGATGGCGGCGAGATGCTTGTCGATCACCGTATAGAGGACGATTCCTGGCGCTTCGTCGATGTCCTCCAGCACTTTCAGCAGCTGCTTTTCGGTACGCACCAGCGGATAGATGTGCTCGATGGCGCGGGCGTCCTTGTACTGCGCCGAGACGGCGCGCCCGGCCGCCAGAAGCGTCTCGCCAGTGGCGTCGGAAATGAGATGCAGATGGAAGAAGCGTTGTTGCCTGATCACGGATATGTCTTGTTCACAGAAATGGCGGGGGGCCTGTTGACGGCTGTGGATTGCGGGGGCCGTTTTGGCCCGGTCCCGGCGGCGACTGTATCAGACCGCCATTTGTCCACAATTGACCCCCGCAGGGAAATCGCAGCGCCCCTGTGGACGAAAGCGGGGATTATCGAACCGTGCCGAAATTCTCCACCGCAGTGAACGAGCAGTGGTGATCGCGCAAGCTCCTGATTCAAGGAATGGATTCGAAACGATCCACGGAGTTGTCCACTTCCCTGAAAACGACGCTGCGGCGGTTTGCGCGTTGCCTTGGAGGGCACAAGCCGGGACAAGACGTAATTGCCGATTCCAACAGAGTCGTAGAATCAGAAGATTCCTTTAAAAGACTCTTTCTTTGTTTGAATGCCCCCATCCGGAGAAGGTGAAGCATGGCGCAACGACGCATCGTTCTCGACGTCCTGAACGGAGAAACCGTATTTCCGCCGCCGATCTGGATGATGCGGCAGGCTGGCCGCTATCTCTCCGAATATCGCGCGACGCGGGCAAAGGCAGGCAGCTTCCTCGACCTGTGCTACAACCCCGATCTCGCGGTGGAGGTGACTCTGCAGCCGATCCGCCGGTTCGACTTCGACGCCTCGATCCTGTTCTCGGACATCCTCGTGGTTCCGCATGCGCTTGGCCGCGACCTGCGCTTCGAGGAAGGGCGCGGACCGCTGATGACGCCTGTCGAGGCCCGCGAGATACCGGCGCTGCGCGACGCCGACCGGGATGCGTTTCACGTGAATCTGGAGCCGGTCTACGAGACGGTGCGGCGGCTTCGCGCCGAGCTGCCGGACAAGACGACGCTGCTCGGCTTCTGCGGCGCGCCGTGGACGGTCGCGACCTACATGATCGCCGGGCATGGAACGCCGGATCAGGCGCCGGCGCGGCTGTTCGGTTTTTCCCATCCCGAGGCGATGGAGACGCTGCTCGACGTTCTGGCGGAGCGTTCGGCCGATCACCTCATCCGGCAGATCGAGGCCGGGGCGGACGCGGTGCAGATATTCGACAGCTGGGCCGGCGTTCTCGACGAGGCGGCTTTCGAGGCATACTGCGTCCGCCCGGTCCGCAAGATGGTCGAGCGGATTCGCGCCCGGTTCCCGCAAACGCCGATCATCGGCTTCCCGAGGGGCGCGGGATCGCTCTATGACGATTATCGCGCCAGGACCGGCGTGACGGCCCTCGGTCTCGACTGGAGCGTGCCACTGTCGCAGGCGCAGCGTCTCCAGCGCGACGGTGCGGTGCAGGGCCTGCTCGATCCGTTGCGTCTGCAGGCGGGCGGCCGGGCGCTCGACGAGGGCGTCGAGACGATCCTGCGCGAATTGACATCGGGACCGCTGGTGTTCAACCTCGGGCATGGCGTGACCCCGCAGACGCCGGTCGGGAACGTCGAGAGAATGGTTCGTCTGGTGAAGGATGCCCGCCGATGACGAAGGACAGCGGCCGCACGGCGGCGATACGCGCCGTCGCGGCGCTCGGCCTGACCGCCGCGCTTGTCGGGCTTCTGTTCTGGCTCGATCTTGCCGCTTATTACGACTGGATCAAGGCCGTCCATGTCATCGCCGTGATTGCGTGGATGGCGGGGATGCTCTATCTGCCGCGGCTGTTCGTCTATCATGCGGATGCGCAGATCGGCTCGGACAAGTCCGAGACCTTCAAGGTGATGGAACGCAGGCTGCTCAACGCCATCATCAATCCGGCGATGCTGGTGGCATGGGTGCTGGGTCTTTGGCTGGCCTGGGAGGGCTTCGGCTTCTCTGGTGGCTGGCTGCACGCCAAGATCGCCGCGGTCCTTGTTCTGTCAGGCATCCATGGCTATCTGTCGGGGGCGACGCGGAAGTTCGCACAGGACCGCAACACGAAGCCGGCGCGGCACTGGCGCATCGTCAACGAGGTGCCGACGGTGCTGATGATCGTCATCGTCGTTCTGGTGATCGTCAAGCCGTTCTGAAGCCTGCGGCGATTCATCCCGTGCCGCCTGGTCTGGCGGTTTAGCCTTGCGGTTTGCCGGGAGGGGCGGTAAGAGTCGCTTCCTTCCTCCCCGCATGGCGTCGTGTCTTTCTGTCTTCGCAGGCGTTTTCCACGCACACTGCCGCCCAGCGCTTCCCACTTTTTCTTCGCTATTCCAGAGTCCGCACCATGCAGGAAATGAAACTACAGGAGCTGAAGAGCAAAGGCCCGACGGAGTTGATCGCCTTCGCCGAGTCGCTCGAGGTCGAGAACGCCAGCGTCATGCGCAAGCAGGAGCTGATGTTCGCGATTCTGAAGAAGCTTGCCGCGCAGGACATCGAGATCATCGGCGAAGGCGTGGTCGAGGTGCTGCAGGACGGGTTCGGCTTCCTGCGCTCCGCCAACGCCAACTACCTGCCGGGTCCGGACGACATCTACATCTCGCCGTCGCAGCTGCGCCGCTTCTCGCTCAAGACCGGCGACACGGTCGAGGGACCGATCCGCGGCCCCAAGGAAGGCGAGCGCTACTTCGCGCTGCTCAAGGTCAACACGATCAACTTCGACGACCCGGAGAAGATCCGCCACAAGATCCATTTCGACAATCTGACGCCGCTCTACCCCAACGAGCGGCTGCGGATGGAGACCGAGAACCCGACCGGCAAGGATCTTTCGGCGCGCGTCATCGATCTGGTCACGCCGCTGGGCAAGGGCCAGCGCGGCCTGATCGTTGCGCCGCCGCGCACCGGCAAGACCGTCCTTCTCCAGAATATCGCCCATTCCGTCGCCACCAACCATCCCGAAGCCTACCTGATCGTTCTCCTGATCGACGAGCGGCCGGAGGAAGTGACCGACATGCAGCGTTCGGTGAAGGGCGAGGTCGTGTCCTCCACCTTCGACGAGCCGGCGGTCCGTCACGTCCAGGTCGCCGAGATGGTGATCGAGAAGGCCAAGCGGCTGGTCGAGCACGGGCGCGACGTCGTCATCCTGCTCGATTCGATCACCCGGCTCGGCCGTGCCTACAACACCGTGGTGCCGTCTTCCGGCAAGGTGCTGACCGGCGGCGTCGACGCCAATGCGCTGCAGCGGCCGAAGCGTTTCTTCGGCGCGGCGCGCAACATCGAGGAAGGCGGCTCGCTGACTATCATCGCCACTGCGCTGATCGATACCGGCAGCCGTATGGACGAGGTGATCTTCGAGGAGTTCAAGGGCACCGGCAATTCGGAGATCGTGCTCGACCGCAAGGTCGCCGACAAACGCATCTTCCCGGCGATGGACATCCTCAAGTCCGGCACCCGCAAGGAAGACCTGCTGGTCCAGCGTCAGGATCTCCAGAAGATCTTCGTGCTGCGACGCATCCTCGCCCCGATGGGCACGACCGACGCGATCGAGTTCCTCATCGACAAGCTCAAGCAGACGAAGACGAATTCGGACTTCTTCGATTCGATGAATACCTGAGGCTCAGCCCGGTCGCCGCAGCAGGGCGTCGAGTTTTTCGGCGTCGCGCAGCGGGGGCAGGCAGACCTGCCCGACGCACAGCCACGCACCGGACGAAGTCGTGTCGATCATGCTTCCGTCCGGCATCGTGACGGTGCCGGCGTCTCCCTGGACATGGACGATATCGGTGCGTGCCCGATCCGGGTATCGATTCGCCACCGGAACGAGTTCACCCTTCCCGCCCTCGACGATGACGAGCTTGCGCGGCCGCCGCGTGATTTCCGCCGCGGTAAGGATGCCTGCCTGTCCGTAGCGTTGAGAAGCGATGCGCCGGCACGCGGCGTCTGCGGCGGCAAGGGCGCGACCGTGCAATGCCGCATCCGACGTCGCCATCGCCAGCTTCGTCATGGCTTCGACGACCATCGCGCTGGCAGACGGGGTCGCATCGTCGACGTCGCCGCGAATGCGCATCGGGACATCCGTGGCGTCCGAGGCGGTGAGATAATGGCCGATCCCAGCCTCGTCGCCATGCCAGCGATCGAGCATCGCCATCCAGCCCGCCGCCTGCATTACGTAATCCCGGTCACCCGTCGCCTCGAACAGGGAGACCGCCGCGCCGATCATGGCGGCATAGTCACTGGCGAGACCGGGGAACAGGCGTCGATTGGCCGAAATCGAGTGCGGCAGCCGGCCATCTTCCGACGACGATTCGGCTACGAAACGAAACGCGCCGGCGGCGAGCGCGAGCCACTCGGATCGTCCGAACTGCCTTCCCGCGCGGGCGAGAGCCGAGATCGCCATTCCGTTCCAGTCCACCAGCGCCTTGTCGTCGAGGGCCGGCCGGTTTCGCCGTTTCCGTGCGCCGAGGAGGCTGGTCTTCATCGAAACGATCGATGGATCGGTGTCGGCCGGACCGAGGTCGGGCCGGTCAAGCCGGTGAAGAACGGGGTCTCCTTCCCAATTCGAGGGCGCGTCGAGCCGGTAGACGGAAAGAAAACGCTCCGCGTCTTCCATTCCGAGGACTTCGGCTATCCGGGCTTGCGTCCATAGATAGAACAAGCCCTCCTCTCCCTCGCTGTCTGCATCGAGGCTCGATGCCAAACCGCCGCTCGGCATCAGTATTTCTCGGGAAAGCCAACCGATGGTCTCCTCGATTCGGTAACGAAACAAATCGTCGCCCGTCTCCGCATAGGCCCATGCGGCGAGGTCGATCAGCTGGGCGTTGTCGTAGAGCATCTTCTCGAAATGCGGAACGAGCCAGGAATCGTCAGTGGAATACCGGCAAAGGCCGCCGCCGAGATGGTCGTAGATGCCGCCGGACAGCATGGATCGCAGGCTGTGGACCACGTCGTCGCGATGGGAAGTCTCGCCGTCGAGAAGCCAGCTCAGGCGAAGCGCGTTCATCATCGGGGCGTTTGGAAACTTGGGCGCCCCGCGCATGCCGCCTTTCGCGTGGTCGATGGAGGAATGCACGGCTTGCGCGTATTCGCGGAACGCATCGCCGTCGACAGCCGCGCCATCGGGCATGGGAGCAAGTCGCGCCAGGACATGAGTGTTCAGCGCCGAGGCGCTGTGGTCGAGTTCAGACCGGCGTTCTGCCCATGTGCGGGCTACCGCTTCCAGCACCTCGATAAAGCCGGGACGGCCGTAGCGAGCCTCGCGCGGGAAGTATGTTCCGCCCCAGAACGGCTTCGCCTCCGGCGTCAGGAACATAGTTAACGGCCAGCCCCCCTGCTCGCCCATTGCCGTCAACGCCGCCATGTAGATCTGGTCGATATCGGGCCTTTCCTCGCGATCGACCTTGATGTTCACGAAAAGCCGGTTCATGACGGCTGCGACCGCTTCGTCCTCGAAGCTCTCATGCGCCATGACGTGGCACCAGTGGCAGGCGGCATAGCCGACGGAAAGCAGGATCGGCCGTTGCAGGCTTGCGGCCTCGGCGAGCGCGTCGGCGCTCCACGCCCGCCAGTGCACCGGGTTGTCGGCATGCTGACGCAGATAGGGGCTGCTTTCATCGGCGAGCAGGTTGGAAGCGCGAAGGACGGTCATGGTTCACCTTGTGTTTGCAGGTAAGGTAGGGTGTGCGGAATGAACGGGCAATCACTCTTCCGGGAGACGATCTTCGCGCTGTCGTCGGGCGGGCTTCCGTCCGGGGTGGCGGTCGTCCGCTTGTCGGGGCCGCATGTGCGCGCCGTGCTCGAAGCGCTGGCCGGAAGCCTGCCGTCGCCGCGCGTGGCGCGCCTCGGACGCCTGCGCGACGAGGAAGGACGCCCGATCGACCGGGGCTTGGTGCTGTTCTTTCCCGAACCGGCCAGCTTCACGGGCGAGGATTGCGGCGAGCTACACGTTCACGGTTCGCGTGCGGTGGTGGCTGCGTTGCTCGGATGCCTTGCGGGGATGCCCGGCCTACGCCAGGCTGAGGCGGGCGAATTCACGCGCCGGGCCTTTCTGAATGGGAAGATCGACCTCACCGGCGCGGAAGGCCTCGCGGACCTGCTTGCCGCTGACACGGAAATGCAACGTCGATTGGCCGTCGCCAATGCCGATGGCGATCAACACAGACTCTATTCCGGTTGGAGGAAAACGCTGGTCAACGCACGCGCGATGATCGAAGCCGAACTCGACTTCGTCGACGAAGCGGATGTCGAGGGTTCCGTTTCCGATGGGGTCTGGGCAGGCTTGCGTCGACTTAACGAGGAAATCGCGGAGCATATCGCAGGGTTCGCGGCCGCGGAGATCATCCGCGACGGCTTCCGCGTTGCCCTCATTGGCCCACCCAATGCAGGAAAATCCAGTCTTCTCAATGCGCTTGCGCGGCGGGAAGTGGCAATCGTTACCGAGGTACCGGGAACGACGCGCGATCCGATCGAGGTGGTGCTGGACCTTCGTGGCACGAAGGTGCTGGTGACGGATACGGCCGGACTTAGGGAGACCGAAGATACAGTCGAGCGTATCGGGGTCGAGCGTGCGCTCCAGGTCGCGAGACGTGCGGACCTCATTCTTCAACTGACGGATGTTCAGGCAGACGTGGAGCCGTTCTTTCGGGAGCATGGCGGCACGCCAACGCTGCGCATCGGAACCAAGGCCGATCTCATGCCAGGACGGTATGAGATCTTCGATCTCGAGATCTCGACCGTCACCGGGGACGGCATCGCCAAATTGCTGGATACAATCGGCTCTCATGCGGAAGCCGCCACGGCATATTCATCCATCGTGCCGACGCGATTGCGTCATCTCGCCTTGCTTGAGGCCACGGGCGGCCATATCGCGAATGCTCTCAAGTCGAATGATCTGGAACTGCGCGCCGAGGACTTGCGGCTGGCGAGCGAAAGCCTGGGCAGGATCACCGGCGACATTGACGTGGAGGAGCTACTCGACGTCATTTTCTCCGAATTCTGCATCGGCAAGTGACTCACGTGAAACATCAGCCGACAGGCGGACCTGACTCACGTGAAACATCGGCAACAGAATCGCCCACCCTCGTTTCACGTGAAACAGGCTTGACTCATCTTGGCCCACGGGGACATCTCTGCGCATGCAACCGACCACCCCTCGCCCATCGGCACCGAGTGATATGTGATGCCTGATTATGATGTGATCGTAATTGGCGGCGGCCATGCCGGCTGCGAAGCCGCCTCGGTGTCGGCGCGGGCCGGCGTGCGGACGGCGCTGGTGACGATGAAGCGCGACACCATCGGCGTCATGTCGTGCAATCCGGCTATCGGCGGGCTTGGCAAGGGACATCTCGTACGAGAGATCGATGCGCTGGACGGCCTGATGGGGCGGGTCGCGGATGCCGCCGGCATCCAGTTCCGGCTTCTCAACCGCCGCAAGGGACCGGCGGTGCGCGGGCCCCGCACGCAGGCTGACCGGAAGCTGTATCGCCTCGCCATGCAGGCAGCCATTTCGGCGCAGACCAATCTCGACGTGATCGAAGGCGAGGTTCTCGATCTCACCGTCGCAGGCGGCCGCGTCGGTGGCGTAACCCTTGCCGATGGGCGTGAACTCGCCTGCGCGGCGGTGGTGCTGACGACGGGGACGTTCCTTCGTGGCCTCATTCATATCGGAACCGAGCGCTTCCCGGCCGGCAGGATGAACGAAGCCGCTTCGGTCGGCCTGTCGGCGACCATGACCCGTTTCGGATTTTCGCTTGGACGCCTGAAAACCGGAACGCCTCCGCGGCTCGATGGCCGGACGATCGACTGGGGCGCGCTGGACAAGCAGGAGGCGGACGAGCAGCCGGTGCCGTTCTCGCTGCTTACCGAGCGAATCGCAAATCCGCAGATTGCCTGCGGCGTAACCCGCACAACCGCCCAATGCCACGACATCGTCCGGGCCAACCTCGATCGCTCGGCCATGTATTCCGGCGCCATCGAGGGCATCGGGCCGCGCTACTGCCCGTCGATCGAGGACAAGATCGTCAAGTTCGGCGATCGCGAGGGCCATCAGATATTTCTCGAGCCGGAAGGGCTGGACGACGATACCGTCTATCCCAACGGCATATCGACCTCATTGCCGCGCGACGCGCAGGACGCGCTGGTTGCCTCGATACCGGGACTGGAGCAGGCGCGTATTCTCCAGCCGGGCTATGCCATCGAGTACGACCATGTCGACCCGCGCGAGCTTCATGCGTCGCTGGAGACGCGGCGAATGCCGGGCCTGTTTCTGGCCGGGCAGATCAATGGCACCACCGGATATGAGGAGGCGGCCGCGCAGGGCCTCATGGCTGGCCTCAACGCGGCTCGCAAGGCAGGCGGGCAGGAAGCGGTTATTCTTGGCCGTGGCGATGCCTATATCGGCGTGATGATCGACGATCTCGTCAGCCGCGGCGTCAGCGAGCCCTATCGCATGTTCACGTCGCGCGCCGAATTCAGGCTGTCACTGCGCGCGGACAACGCCGACGAGCGGCTGACACCGCTCGCGTTCGACCTCGGCATAGCCGGTCCGGACCGAATGGCGCGGTTCAGGGAACGGGAAGCGGAGCTTGCGGCCGCACGCGAGACCGCGCGGTCGCTGTCGCTCACTCCGAACGAGGCGATGCGCTTCGGTCTTTCCCTCAACCACGACGGGCAGCGGAGATCGGCATACGATCTTCTCGCCTATCCCGATATCGATCTCGTTCGTCTTTCGGCCATCTGGCCCGAGCTGGCGTCGATCGGGAATGGCGCCGCCGAACGGCTCGAGACCGAGGCGCGCTACGCCGTCTATCTCGATCGCCAGCGGGCGGATGCCGCGTTGCTCAAGCGGGAGGAGCAGAGGTCCATCCCCGCCGACATCGATTTTTCGCTTGTGCCGGGCCTTTCCAACGAATTGAAGCACAAGCTCGCAGCGCGCCAACCGCGATCGCTCGCCGAGGCGCAGCGAATCGACGGAATGACCCCGGCAGCGTTGGCAATCATTCTGTCGACGGTGCAGGAGCTGGAGAAGCAACGGCGCGGTGCGGCATGAACGACAGGCTGGCAGAAATTCGTGACATAGCCGGAACGGTTTCACGTGAAACACTGGCGCGACTGGAGACGTTCGAGAGCGAATTCCGCCGCTGGTCGGCAAGAATCAACCTTGCCGCGCCGTCGACGCTGGAGGCGCTGTGGCGGCGACACATTCTCGACAGCGCGCAGTTGTTCGGTCTCAAGCGCAAGGCGACCGCGTGGCTCGATCTCGGTTCGGGCGGCGGATTTCCCGGTGCGGTGCTGGCGATCCTGCTGCGCGACCGGGCGGGCGGACACATCGACCTCGTCGAAAGCAACAACAAGAAGGCCGCCTTTCTGCGCGCCGTGCTGGGATCGCTGGAAGCGCCGGCCACCGTGCATGTCTGCCGGATCGAGGATGCGTTCGCGCGCGTCCGAACGCCTGAAATCGTCACCGCGCGGGCGCTGGCGCCGTTGCCGCGCCTCCTCGCGCTGGCCGAACCGTGGCTCGCCAGTGGCGCGACCGCGCTTTTCCATAAAGGGCGGGATTACGCCGCCGAGATCGCCGAAAGCCGTGACGCATGGCGCTTCGATCTGATAGAATACAAGAGCAAGATTGACCCGGCGGGGCGCATCCTCGAACTGTCGGGGGTGGCGCGAGAAACCCCGGCGGACGGTATCGACAGATCGCTTCGGCAGGCCGGCTCATGACTTTGCGACCCCGCATCATCACCATCGCCAACCAGAAGGGCGGCGTCGGCAAGACCACAACCGCGATCAACCTCGCGACGGCGCTGGCCGCCATAGGCGAGAGGGTGCTGATCGTCGATCTCGATCCGCAGGGCAACGCCAGCACGGGTCTCGGCATCGACCGTCAGGATCGGGCGGTTTCGTCCTACGATCTGCTGACCGGGGAAGCCGGCGTGGCCGAGGCGGCGATGCCGACGGCGGTTCCCGGCCTCTCCATCATCGCCTCGACCCTCGACCTTCTCGGCATCGAGATGGAAATCGCATCCGCGCCGGACAGGGTGCTGCGGCTGCGCAACGCGCTGCGCAGCCTGCCGGAAGAAGGCATCGACTTCACTTACGTGCTTATCGATTGCCCGCCCTCGCTCAATTTGCTGACGCTCAACTCGATGGCGGCGGCGGATTCGGTGCTGGTGCCGCTGCAATGCGAATTCTTCGCGCTGGAGGGCCTGAGCCAGCTGCTGCAGACCGTCGAGCAGGTGCGCAACTCGATCAATCCGGAACTGACGATCCAGGGCATCGTGCTCACCATGTTCGATGGCCGCAACAATCTCGCCAACCAGGTGGTCGAGGACGTGCGCGCGCATATGGGCGACGCCGTCTACGAGACGGTGATCCCGCGCAACGTGCGCGTGTCGGAAGCGCCGTCCTACGGCAAACCGGCGATCCTCTACGATCTCAAATGCACCGGCAGCCAGGCCTATCTCCAGCTCGCTTCGGAGGTGATCCGGCGCGAGCGCCGGCTGCGGGCGGCGTAGAAATGCCGTTCTCCTTCCGGGGCGCGCGACGTCGGGAGGCGCTGAATTGACGGGCTTCGCCTTGTGGCGCAAGCTTCGATACGAAAACGAAACGATGCGGATGACTTCATGAACGACGATCCCTCCAGAAAACGTCTCGGACGCGGCCTCGCCGCGCTGATCGGCGAGATGGACAAGCCGGCCCAGGCCGCCTCCGCGCCGAGGATCGGCGCCGAC
>WPCJ01003281.1_pt1 | contig 11604 bp, 15 predicted proteins | sample 5399831 | NCBI WGS metagenome assembly WPCJ01 (sample SAMN12869470, study PRJNA574797) | sludge metagenome | isolation source: wastewater treatment of pH10 | place: China:Beijing | collected 2019-05-20 | reverse complement strand
GTGAATCTCACCGATCTGCTTCGCTGCGGCATCGTCGCGTGCACGATCCGTGTCTGTATACATGTCGTCCTCCTGTGGTGGGTTGAGGTATTGCCAAGGGTCGATCAGGTGCGCCATTGACGCACCGAACACGGCACGTTTGCGGGTGCCGATGGTTTGGTGCAGGTGCGCGCCGTTTGCTTCCGCTCCGGTGTCTCCCACGCGCCCGATCACGCTGTTAACTTCGATGCGGTCGCCAACGTGGACGGGGGGTTGTTCGGCCAGGTGGCAGTAGCCGTGATACAGGCCGTCGTCGCCTGCGACTTCCACTACCCAGCCCAGGCCGTAGTGAAGTTCCACCACGCACACCACGCCACCACCTACTGCTGGAATGGGTGTACCCCATGCGTGGGGGTGGTCGAGGCCACGGTGCGGCCTGGTGCGCCCTTTGGTCGCGCCGAAACCATCTTCAAGATCAGGGGTTCGATAGAACTCGTGCATGTCTAGGATTCCCTCAAGATGATTTCGACGCGGATCAGTGTTGCGGGGATTGCTACTGCGGTGGGGTTCGCGATATACAACGGCACTGTGGTCTGTGTCGGAGAGTTCGGTCGAATGTAGCCGCGTAGCTGATAGGCAGCGGCGGGCGTGGCTGCTGCTGGGTTTGGGGAAATCGTTACCTGGCAGTAGGCATTGTTCCAAGATGGAAGGCCAGTGGGTATCCGCAAGGTGTCGAGCTGTTGTTCCCAGTTGGTGCTGTTCATGGCTCCCCATGCAGCGGGTGGCGACCAGACTGAGAGAGTCCGTTTCCATTCTCGCTTTCCTACTGAGCGGGTACGCACCTTCCATAGGTCGTCGTCGTCTTCCCAGCGCTGGTAATCGCTCAGGACTGCCCGCACTTGTTCAAGCTGTTGCGAGACGCTTTCCAGGCCAAGGTTGAGTAGGTCGGATTGGGTGGGAGCTTCATCGAGTTCGCCGTACATGCGCACGCCTTGTGCGTCTACGGTGCCGAGTCCTGCTGGGGACATTTGTTCAACCCTCTCTCGTAGTGAGTGTGGTGGTGTGGTCGGTGAGATCGTGAGTGACGGATACAACGGTGTAGGTGTTGCTGAGGATCGTGAGCCGGTCGAGTGGCTGGTAGCTCAGATCGAGCGGGGAGACGATGGTGTAGGAATCACCGCGCCGCGAGTATCGGTCGAGCAGCGTTTGCGCAACGTCATTGTTGTATCCGGGCGAGTTCAGCCCCATGTCGAGCTTTTGTGCTTTCGTGCCGGGGAACACGCCAGCGGTCGAGTGGGTGGTGCCGTCTTGCCCGTGGTAGTTCTCAAATCGTGCGTCTACATGCACATAGTCGTACCAATTGTCACGCGAGAGAGCGCGGCTGAATCCGAGCAGCGCGGCGGGGTCGAGCACGCGGGGCGCGCTCTGGGTCGTGCGCTCCACGAGTCGCCATGTGCCGGTGAGGTCGCCAACGAGTCGATACCCAATCGGTGTGGTGAGTGCTTCAATCACTGACCATGCCGATTGTCCTGTTTCCCAAGTAAACCCTTTCAAACGGATCGCGACCGGGTTCAGGATCAGGGTGGGTTGATCGGCAATCCTGAGCACTTGCGCAAGCATCCATGTCAGTGTTCCCGGCGTGATGTACTGCGGGATACCTGTCCATTCAAAGTCATGCAAGAGCACTTCACGAGACACGAGGCTGAGTTGATAGGTGCCCGCTTTCATGTCGTGGCGGGCATCATCAACCACCAGCCGCGCTGCGAGATGCTGCGTGAACGTTCGGGGTGACTCATAGGGTTCAGCGAGCGCACTCAACCGGGCGATTTTGTTTGCACCTGCCGTGGTGAGTGCAGCGCAACTGACCTTGCCGCTTGAAGTGACGAGCGCGGTCTGTGCAGCGAGCGAGTTATCATCGCTGCCGCCGTGCCTGAAACAATCAAGCCGAACCGCTGGGGGTGTCGCGGCGCGTGGATCGTATGCGGTGAACGCGCCGCTGATCGCTGCGGGGAGTGTCACTTTCGCGCGAACGAATGGCGACCATTCCTCGGACATTTCAACGCTTGCCTTTTCGACACGAATTCGTGCGCCACTCGGGGTGGTCAGGTAGGTGTTGCTGCGGGTAATCATGGCACCTCCACTGCGTCAACGGATACGAACCACAACTCAGCGGTTTCGGGGTCTAGTTCGCGCGACACGTCACCTACCACGGCGTATCGCATCGTGTGCGTGTCACGCCCGGTTTCGGTGATCGTGTAGGTGCCGCTGATCGCGTCGGCGTGCATGTCTTCACACGCTTTTGACGCGGCCTCATCATCGAACAGGAACACGAGTTTCACGCGGCGGCGCTGATGGGGCACAAAGTGAATGGACAGTTCCCCTGTGCTGAGTTCGTGCACGACAGTGTTTGTTGCGCGGCGTGAGGTGTACTCCATCCACAACAGCGGGGTCGAGGTATGTTCGCCTCTTTCGATTGTCGTGCTCATGGTACGAGTTGCCCTTCTCGGGTGCGCACTTCTGCCGTGATCGTGGTGGTGCGTTGCCGGTTCACGAATCGGGTGAGAGCGGCTTCTGCCTCGCCCAGATCAATCGCGGCGCGGATTGTTGCGGTGCGCGGCTTCGCCGCTACTTGGTCAAGCTGCGTCGCGGCCGCTTTGGTGTCTGCATCGGCTTTCACCTTCGTGTCACGATCTTTCGCCGCTTTATCGAGTTGCGCTTCTGCGGCGGAAGTATCTGAGGTTGCGGTAACTTCGGCTTGCAAGGGCGCGCCGTCAAGAATGGATTGACCACCGCTGACCATCTGTTCCATTTGGCCGGCATATTGTGTTCGCATCTCGGCGCCGCCAGCCATGATTGAGGCGAGGATAGGAGCGAATTCAACGCCCTGGTCGAGGACAGCTTGAGTGGCCTCGAAACTCATTCCAGTCTCGCTAGCTAGAGCTTGCACATTTGAGTTGAAATTCGCGGTCGCCTCGACACGCGCCTGCATTGCCGCAATGTACCCTGCCGGATCAACAGCCCCAGATTCCGCATCGTAGAATTCACCCCAAGCGTTCACTGCTTCATCTAGCTCACCTTGCAGCGCACCAATCGCGGCGTTCCGAGCATCTGTGGCGGCGGCGGCGGCTTCGTCGGCGGCGGCTACCTCGGTGGCGATTTCCGCGTACAGTTCGTTTTGGCGTATCGCTTCTTCGGTCACACCGCCTTGTTGCTCAAGCTTGTCTATCAGCTTCTCGCGTGAACGAATTTCCGCGCTCAGGTCTTCCCGTTCTGTGGACTGACTGGAACGCTCCCGAGCTTTCGTCAGGTCTTCAACTTGCTCTTTAAGCTGTTTGACCGATCGCGTTGCGGCTGCCGCGTCTACTCCGGAGAGTCCAAGCGATACATCTTTGAGTGACAGCCCAAATTTGTCGGCGTAGTCGCTTGCAACGTCAAAAGCGGTGCGTGCGTCTTCTTGCCAGAACTCCCACCACTCGCGGGAATCCTCAATTGCAAGCCCCCATTCTTTGATCTTCTCGCCCCACTGAATTTGAGAAAGATCGCCGTCAACCTCAATCAGTTCTCCCGCAAGTTCGGACGCGCGTTCCTTTGCGGTCGTGATTGCTTCAGCGAGGGATTCACCTTGAGCTACGGCATAGCCGATACCGACAGCGAGCAGACCGCCAGCTACTGCACCTGCCGCACCCATATTCGAGACAATGCCGCCAAAGGTTCCCTGGATACCGTCAACAAGCGAATCAACTGAGCCGTCGAAGCTTGAAAACGTCTCGCTGGCGTTCTGGATTGCTTCGTCCTTGAGTTCGCTCAGGTCTTGTGCGGCCTGCGTGGTGGCTTCTTTGGTGTTCTTCTTCATCGCGTCACCGGCTCGCCCGGTTTCGCGTTTTGATGCGTCGGCTACTTCTTTGAAGCTACGTTCGAGCCGTTCGACAGACTTCGAAGCGTCTCGCGCGCCGTCTCCGATTTCGTCGCCCATCTTGCGGCCTGTTTTGTCAGCGTCCTTGGCCACATCATCGAGCGCGTCGGCAACGTCTTCGAGCGCGCCCTCAACGTCCTTTGTGCCGCGCTGAAAGTCGCGTGTGTTCGCGGCAACATTGATGTTAATTCCCTTGCCAGACATGAGGCTATTTCCTTTCGAGAGCTTCTGCGAATGTGCGCACTGCGGTCTGTACCCACAGCGCCGCGAGACGCGGGATGATTTGAGCGGCGGCGGGATAGACGACATACCCCTTTCGGTTCTCGCGTGGCAATTGGTTTGTCACCATGCGCCGTACGGGGAACGATTTGTTGCCGCGCCTGCCGGTGTAGCTGACCTTGTGCGGGGTCGCACCGAACTCGTACTGTTTCGCAATCTCAAATGCGCGTGCACCGCCCGAGAGTTTCTTCGCCAGGCCACCAGATTTCAGGGTGACGTTCTGGTTAGAAACTGTGACCCTTGCGGTGTTCACGAGAACGATGTGTGACACTTTCGTGAGCGCTTGTTCAGCGAGTGCCTTGCGCCATTCGGCTTCAACCATCGGTTTGGTGTGTCGTCTGATTTGTGCTTGGACTTCTTTGTTGGCTTGGCGCACGCTCAGGATCAACGCCTGTAACTCGCGTGAGCTTTTCGCGTCGATCCTGAGCATGTGCTTTGCGCCTACTCGCCGGTAGCGGGCTTGCGGCGCGGCTGGCCGAGCGCACCAAGACTGATCGAGGTGGTGGCATGCCCTCCGCCAGCGCCGCCGATGCCGCCAGGCACCAGTTGCACGTCGATCAGCCAGGCTTGGCCACCCTCAATGGGGGCGAACTCGATAGTGACTTTTTCGCCCTGGCGGTCGAAAAGCATGTTCGAGAACGACTCGGCTGTTTGGAAGTCCTGCGCGAAGTCGATTGCGAGCGCCCACGATTCAACCTGGGTGTTGGTGTAGCTCGCGGTTTTCTTCATGCCCCGGAAGGTGGATGTCTTGATAGACGGCTGGCATTCGATTTTTGACGCGGCGGCGGCGTAGTCGAATGCGGAGATGATCAGTGCCGCGTTGTCGAGATAAATCGGCTCTACTTCGACAACGGTTGGGGGTGTTACTGGGGGAGTCATTGCGTGACCTTCTTTCGTGCGGTGATGGTGGTTTCAATTTCGTAGGACAAGTTGGTATCCGAGAACACCTTTTTTGTGGCCGTGCCGATCTTGAGGTTTCGGATATGTTCGAGCGCGTGCAGCACTTGGAATACCAGTGCATCAATCGCGTCTTCTGCGGTGTCGGTGATGCCCTCATGGTGAGTAATGACGTGCACACTCACGCCAAGGTCGATCCATCCTCCGGCATCTGTTGAAGGGTCGATGCTCTTTTGTTCGAGAACGATTGTCGGCTTAGCGATTCGCTGCGGGGAAGCGATACCTCTGGTGATGCGGAACTTCGGTAGGGCGGTTTCCAAGTCGCTTTTCAGTTGGTTGCGTATCGCACTCATAGCGCCACCGGTACAGACCGTTTCGGGCGAAGCACTTGCTTCACGATCCAATCGAGCGGCATTGGCCGGTATCCGTAGCCGAGTTCTTCACCGACTGCGCCGCCACCGTCAACCTGCACGGAGTTCCACAGGTTGCGGGTCTGCATCAGATGCGCAAGCCGATAGTTCACCGGGCACAAGTTGCTCTCAACCATTTCAGCGGAGAGCGCGGGCGCGAACTCTTCCACCGATTGCCGAGCAACAATCAGAAGATCGTTCAGCAGTGAGTCTGCGATGTCTTCGGAATCAACCCAATCAGCGCGGATTGATTTGAGGTCGTGCCAGGGTACGGCGGCACCGTACCCTGGCAATTCCTGTTCGGGCATGGTGCTTAGCCGCCGGTGACTGCGGTGCCGATAAGGGCGAGCGAACGAGCGCGCACAGTGTGCTCTTGCAGGTAGCCGTGCACTGCGCGGTCTACGCCACCCTTCGCGATTTCCAGCGCGTCGATGGTGAGCGGGGTCTGGCCGAGTTCGTCAAGCTCAATCGCGCGCTGCGCACCTACGAGCACGGCGGGCTTAGCCGCGTCCACCACTGGGTCGCCTTCAAAGTCGGTGAACAGTTCCACGTCTTCGCTATCGGCCTCAACAACAACCACCTTGCCGCTGTCAGCACTGCCGCCACGCTCAGTGCTGATTTCGAACGAAATGTATTCGGGGATCAGATCGTTCGGGGTGTAGACCAATTCGTCATACGCGGCCTTATTGACCACTGCGTAGGTGGCGGTGTCGCCGCGTCGGTTCACGGTGCGGATACCCTGAATGAGCATCTGCATGGCCTTCGGGTACTGGTTCTGCGAGGCATAACCCGAAGTGTGGTCTTCTGGCGCGATTGGTGCGCCTGCGGCCTTGAGCATGATCTTGAGTGCCGTCTCGTCTGACCAGATCGCGTAGTCCTCGATCAGCAGCTTGAAGTACGCCTCGATGAATTCAGCACCGCCAGGCAGGTCGAAAAACTCGCGAGCAATGGTGTTCGCAAGCGCCCACTTGTGCAGGTTCGAGCCTGACTCTTCGATATAGCCGTTGGCGGTCTTGATCGCCGTAAGGTCGCCCGCCCAAGTACCGTCATAGCGTGTCTTTGGCTGCGCCTTCGTGCCGCGCACTGCACGGTAGCCGCGCTTCCCGGTCGCGCTAATGTCGGTGCCAAGCTGGTTCAGGTTGATGAAATGGCGGTCGTATTCGCGACCGTTCCACAGCTGGCCAACCCAGTTATCGGGCAAGCCCTGGTTCGGGGTGCCGCCACCCTTCGGACCGAGTGAACCGGAGGTCTTCAACTCCGTGAGCGCTGCCATGAGCACGTTGTGCGCCTCGGGAGTGTTCATTACGCGCGCGTCTGAGAGCGCGGCATACAGGTTGCCAAGCTCAGGTTCCTTTGGGCGGTCTTGGGTGCGGGCGCGTGGTGCGACTCGGGTAGCGCCTCGGCGTGCAGATGCGGTCAGTGTGGCCACGATAGGTTCCTCTTCATCTTCTTCGGGGGTGGGTTCAGGTTCGACTACCACCGTCTCGGTGGTGACTGTGGTGGTGTTCCCGTCTTCAACGGTGGTGATGGTCGTTTCACGGAACGTCGTGTTGCCGTCTTCGTCAACGATTTCGTCCGTGTACTTCTCTACGGTTTCGGTCGCGTCGCCGCTTGGTTCGGTGTCGTTCTCGGTGTCCTCGGTGGTGACTTCGACGTTGCCGTCTTCGTCCTCAACTGCCGACGCGAGCAGCAGGTTTGCACTCGGGAACGCGGGCTTCTCAACGAGCGCGGCAGCGAACACCTTGCCAGCTACCGCTTTGCCCTTCTCGATCACCAGGCCAGCGGCTTCAACTGACCAGTGCGTGCGCTTGCCGCTCTTCACGTCTGCAAGCGCCTGGTCGCCCTCTGGTGTGTTCGCTGCGCGAGCGGCGAAGACGAGGCCGTCTTTGCTGTCGCTGATCTTCACGCCGTTGCCGAATGCGGCTGCGCGGTCGTGCTCAACGTTGGCGATCATTTGCGCCGGGTCGGTGGGGAATTCGAGTGCGCCGCGTGGCACCTCGAACACGCCAAGGTTTGTCTTGCCCTTCTCGCCGTAGGGCACGAGCACGCCCGAAATGATCCGGTCGTCTTCTGATGCCTCAAGGTGTGCGGCTTCGAATGTGATTTGCATGAGTGTTAGTCCTCTGTTGGGGTTCCGGTGAGTGGGTGGTGTTCTGCTTCGAAGTTGAAGCGAATGCGGTGGCCACTTGGCACCACGTCGTCAAGCGAGAGACGCGCCTCGATGGGTTCAGACCAGAACGACATTCGGTCGGTGGTCTGCGCGTCTGCGGTTTCTGCCGTCTCATAGGTGAGCGTCGATTGCGCTTTGGAAGCTTCAACCGATTGCGCGGTGAGGTTGAAGTAGTTGGCCACGTCAATACGAATCGCGTTGCGGGCGTTCTCTAGGAATGACTCACCGCTATGTTCTTCAAAGTTCGCGTCGATCACAGCAGGCACGAACATCACGCCACCGTCAGGGTTGCGTCGCGCCTCTGCGATTGCGTCCACCCATTCTTTGGCTTCGGCCTGCGTCATGCTGTTTGGCTCGCGCTCTTTGAGAATGATTGACGGCACTGGGTTCCGGGCGCGTGCACGCCACGCACGCTCAATCAAGAGGCCACCCTCGATAGTGTCTTTACCTGCGTGCAGCAGTCCGGTGGAGGCTGCGGGGATCACGAGCACCTGATCTTCTGGCACCTCTTCGCCGTCGAAAAACACGGTGCCGTATTCGTCCTGTGTCCAACGGTCGAACGGGATGTGTACCACGTCGCCGGTGATCTTGCCGCCCGCGCCACGGTTCACTGCCCATGCACTCACGCCGTCAAAGATGAGATCGTCAAGTGTTTCTACGAGTCGCTGGTATGGCGAGATAGCGAGCACGCTGCGGGTCGATGTGAGCCAAGCAGGTTGCGACTCTGCGCGCCCGGTCGTGGTGTGGTCAACGAGCGGGCGACCTGCCAAGTGTTCGATCACGCGGTTGCGTGCTGCGGCGATAGCGGGCACGCGCATTGCGTCGGCGCGTGAGTACACCTTTGGCCAGGCACCTTCTGGGAACACGTCAGCGTAGACAAGTTCGGTCGGGGTGGTGGTTGAGAATGGCGAGCGTAGACGCATACCACCCCCGGCACCGATAGGACGGGTGCCGGGGGTGGGCTTTGGTCGGAACAGATCACGGAAGGCCATGTGAATTACACAACACGGCAGTTCGTAACACTCAGGGTGTGGCGGCGCGAAGTGCTCGCATGGCGTGTCGTGCTCGCACCCGTTCGGCTACTGTCGATACGCCTGGGTGCGTGCGTGCTTCGTGGGCGATAGCGCGCGTCTCTGCGTCGTCCATATCCCAGGCGAACGCCCACCATTTGCCGTGGCAGTCGTGGCAGACGAGTAGCACCTCATGCACGCCCTGATCGAACTCGATTCCCGTCTTGTTGCTCATGCGGTGATCACTCCTAGCTGTGAGGTTTCGTTGCTTCGGGCGTAGTGCTGATCCCAGTTGCGTAGTGCACGCACGCCAGCGAGCAGCGGTGTGACATCGTCGCCGGGTGCTGCGGTGAAGATCCACACGCCACGGTCGTTGCCCTTGATTTCGCGTTTCTTCGCGACCTGCACGGCTTCGTTAAACCCGACTTGACCGGCGAAGTGGAACAGGGTGCCGCCGTCGAGCTCACGCATGAACGTCACACAGCCCGCTGCGGTTTCCGCCCATGTCTGAATCTGTAGTTTCGGTCGTGGATGTATGCGGCGGGTTTCAACGTAGGTCGCTTCACCTTCGGCGATCTTGTCGAACGCGACCGAGCTACCCCGGTACTTCTCGCGGGTGTAGTGCTGGAATCGTGGCGGCAACCATGCGTTCCCGATCTGGTGATCCACAATCTCGATATAGGCGTTGCCGTCTGCGTCGCGCCACGCTGCGGCGATAGCAGCGACCGCGCCGCCTGGTTGAATGTCCGTACCGAACGCCACACGATTGGGGATAGTCGGGAATTCGAGCAGCGCGCCTTGATCCCACTTCGCGGGGTCGATCACAATATCCTCGCCCACGTCTGGCCACATCGAAATGTACTCGCGCGCCCACTTCGGTTTTGCCATGCCTTCCCAGTTCTCGATCATTGACGGGATGGTGGTGAGGGTGTTCACGCCGGGGTGGTTCTCGCGAAGCAACTGCATCGCGCTTTCAAGGTCTTCAATCACCGGCCAGGGTGTGTCTTCGGGCGCGTAGAAGTCGATCCCGCCAACGTTCGAGTGATGCGCGCGAAGCATCTTGAGCCACTTCCAAAACGCGCCTACCTTGGCTTGGCCAGCAGTGCCGCTAATGCACGTCTGCGCACCCGGCCTGGTGTCTTGGAGCGGGAGCAGCCCGGCAAGCAGCAGTTCACTTTCTTCGGGGTCGTGCTCTTGCGCTTCGTCCAGCCACGAGAAGTCAGCAGCCTTGGAACGATACGCTGCGGCCTCGGGCTTGAGCACGAGGAACACTGAGCGGTTCCGAAAACGTAGCTGCGTGCCAGAGTTGCCGAGACGTGCCGAAAACTGCACCACCGGGTGTCCTGACCGGAACACGCTGCGCTCTGCTTCGTCGGTCGCTTCTTCGGTGTCCACGTTCAGGTCGAAGCCGGGGAGTGGCTGATGTGTGAACCGTCCGATTGGCGCGGCTGTTGCCGCTGTACGGTTCCGGCTCCCGCTAGTCGGTCTGATCGTGTCGAGCGACAGTTCCGGCCAGAACACTTCAATGCCCTGTTCACCAATCACCCAGTCTTCGAGCATGGCGCGCCCGTCCGTGCCGGTCTGTGCGGAGAACGTCACCTTGTAGTTCTTCCGGCACACACACCGGCCAAGCAGCAACGCAAAGATGCTTGTTGACTTCGAGGAACGCCGGGGCATCTCGATAGCGTTCTTCCTGATGCCAGCGTTCAGCGCGTCGGCCACGAGAAGCTGTTGCGGTTGCAACGGTTTCATTGGCGGGTCGAGTTCATCAAGCGCTGCGACCGCTGCCGCGTCCGTCAGATCAACGAGCGCGAGGCCAAGCATTTCGGCACCAGTCAGGAACTCAAGTCGTAGCTCCCATGTGCTATCGAGCTTGCCCTTGGCTCGCGGGTCGAGGCCGAGCGCGCGCACTTTTTCCCAAATTTTCTCGAACGTGGCTTGGTCGTACGGGGGGAGAGAAGTTGTGCTGCCCCCAGGCGAAGGTTCTGACGGGTTCTCAAAAGATGATGCTTCGATCACCATTCGCGAATTCCTTTCGAACGGTTCGACTGGGCGCGGCGGCGCGCGTTCGTGATCTGCGCACCACGTCTGCCGCCTGACTGGTTCGAGCAACGCGCGTGCTCTGGTCGCACATTCGAGTAGACCGGCTGGCCACCATCCTCCGCACCAACGATGTGCCCGACATGCCACTTGTCGGTAGGCAACACCGGGTGCCCGCAACGGGCGCATGGGAGCGGCAGTTGAGGTTGGATCAGGGCGCGGAGCTTCGGGCTGTGCTTGCTCCACTGCTGCTTGACATGGTGACGGCTCATTTGCTGACTCGCTGTTCGGCTGCGCGCTTGCGGCGTGCCTTGCGCTGGTGGGGTGTGCCGCGTTTGGACACTGCGAACATGTCGCCGCTGATTGGGTAGGCGTTCAGATGTGGGAATATTTCGTGCATGTCCGTGAGCATGTCCACGTCTTCGTTGCCGTGGATTATGGTGCAGAGTTCGGCGTGTGCTGCGTAGGTGGTGCTCATGCTGTGGCCTCCACCGTGTGTACATCGTCGGTCGTGTAGTGAGCGGTCGGCATGAACGCAAGAACGCGTACCAGTTCGGCTAGATCAGTTGCGGGCTGCTCGCAGTTGTCCAGGTAGGTGTGCTCTCCGTTCAGTCCTTGGCATGCACCGCACCGCGCGCTGCGTCGGCTGGCGCGGCTGGCGTGTACTTCGTCCATGAGGGCGCGTTCGATGTTTGTGCGCATTAGGGCGACGGCTTGGATTGCTTCGGGTAGTGATCCGCACCAGGTGATTTCGTAGGTGTCGTGGTAGTTCTCTTCGGTGGGTTCGGGGTCGAGGGTGTAGACGAGTGCGAGCCAGGGTTCGCCGAGTGGGGTGCCGCCTATTTTTGGGTGGCGTTGTACTTTGGCGCGGATTTCGATTGTCATTGTGGGATGCCTCCGAGAATG
>WPCJ01327350.1_pt1 | contig 11619 bp, 11 predicted proteins | sample 5399831 | NCBI WGS metagenome assembly WPCJ01 (sample SAMN12869470, study PRJNA574797) | sludge metagenome | isolation source: wastewater treatment of pH10 | place: China:Beijing | collected 2019-05-20 | reverse complement strand
GGCAGCGTCTGACCATCGCGATCGATGATTCCGGTTATCGCAATGCCATAGTTGCTGCCACCACGAGCCAGCGAATAGTCGGGGTGGGCCTTCGAATTCGCTTCCCTGCGGGTCGCCTGGAAGGCTCCGAACGGATATTTGTAAACATAGGTCGGCTTGCCGTTGGGCGTATAAAGCCCGTTATCGCTGAACGTGAGTTCGTCGTCGGCGTAGTAGGTTGCGGACTTGGCGAGCGGATGTTTCGATGAAACGCCGGTGACAGGGACGATATGATCGTACTCATTGTCGCCGGCATTCGGGTCGTTGGATACGTCGAACGAGCGCTGATTGTAATAGACGCCAATGACGACCGGATAGCCCGATGCGACATTTTCCTTGACCCATGCAAGGAAGTTGGTGGTGTTCGATGTGGAGGTGTTTTTCCAGGCTATGGCGTTCAGATGCATCTGCGCTGCGGCGTAGGAGTCATTGACACCAAGCAGAAGCTGGCTGCCTTCCGTGGACTGGTTGGCATTCTTGCTGGCGATCGCGCGCGCATCGTACTGAGACACGTACTGGCCGTAGTAAAGGCCGGCGCTGATCAGCGACACCTCGCCACAATAACCATAGTTGGCCTCCCACTGCAGCCGGGGAGGAATGTCATTGGTCTTGGCGTAGGTCGGCAGGGCGCTCACCGGGGTGGAGTTGCCAAGAGCATTTTGCGCAGAGGCTGTCGGGAGCTGAACGCACATCGCCAAGGCAGTACCTAGAAACAGCGACGCAATGCCAGCCTTCGTGCCCGAAGGTCTGAGACGGTGGGATGTTGAGCAATCTGCCCCGGTCGCCAGCCTAAGCGTGTGGAAGTCACATTCTGCGAGCTTAGCCAAAGAGTATCTCCTCAGGTCTGGAGTTCACGAAGTCGGTTCAAGTCGTCTGCAGCGAGAAGGGAAAATGACAAGCGACCCGGCGGCCATCGGCAAGTTGGGCCAGGGCAGGGCGTTCTGTCCTGCAGCGTTCCTGCACGGCAGGACAGCGCGGGTGAAAGCGGCAGCCTGACGGAGGATTGGCGGGGCTCGGAATTTCGCCCTTGAGCAGGATGCGCTCGCGTTTCCTGTTGGCCGCCAAACGCGGAACCGGGATCGCGGACAGCAAGGCCTGTGTATAGGGGTGTGCCGGTGTTCGAAACAGGAGATCGGTTGGACCGATCTCCACGATCGAACCGAGATACATCACCGCCGTACGTTCCGAGACCTGACGCACGACGCTGAGATCGTGGGCAATGAAGAGGGTCGTCAGCTGAAGCCGCCTGCGCAGGTCGGAGAACAGGTTGACGATCTGCGCCTGCACGGACACGTCGAGCGCTGAAACAGGTTCGTCGGCAACGATCAGCTTCGGTTCCAGCGCTAACGCTCGGGCTATGCCGATACGCTGGCGCTGGCCGCCAGAAAACTCATGAGGATAGCGGTCGAGGAAGGAAGCCGGCAGGCTGACGATGTCCATCAATTCGCGCAGCCGCCGGGTGATCCCGAGGCGATCGGCAGTCCTGTGGACGCGCAGCGGTTCGGCGAGCAGATCCCCGACACGGCGGCGCGGATTGAGCGAGGCGGCCGGATCCTGGAAGATCATCTGCATGTGCCGGCGATAGGGCCGCAACTGGCGCGGCGATAGCGGAGCGATGTCTATGCCGTCCAGCACGATCCTGCCTGCGCTGACATCATGGAGGCGCATCAGACAGCGGCCGAGAGTCGACTTGCCGCAGCCGGATTCGCCTACCAGACCGAGCGTCTCGCCCGGAAAGACTTCGAAGGAGACGTCGTCGACGGCCCGCACGGCCTGTCCGCTGCCCGGGATGAATGTCTTGCCCACCATGAAGGTCTTCGAGAGAGCCTCGACACGAAGCAGCGGTCGGGTCTCCTGAAAGGTCGAGGGTGCATGCATGGCCGTCATGATGATTGGTCCATGGTTTCGACGAGGCGCGATCGCCGGGCCTCCCTGTCTGCGTGGTCTAGGAAGCACAGGACATCGCGGCCATCGGCCAGCTGCCGCGGCGGCGGTTCGGCACAGGCAGCGATGCGTGAACGGCAGCGCGGCGCGAAAACGCATCCAGGTGGGCGCCTGTCGGGCTGAGGTGGCGAGCCTGGGATCGAGACGAGGCGGTCTGGCCGGGGGCCGTCGAGCGGCGGGATCGAATCGAGGAGGCCCCAGGTATAGGGATGCCAGGCGTCGGCAAAAATCGCTTCGCACGAACCGTGTTCGACGACGCGGCCGGCGTACATGACCAGGACCCGATCGGCCATCTCGGCCACCACACCCATGTCGTGGGTTATCAGCACGATCGAGGATCCGAAATCTCGCCTCAGGCGATGCAGCAGGTCGAGAACCTGTGCCTGAACCGTCACGTCGAGCGCTGTCGTGGGTTCGTCGGCGATGAGCAGCGACGGATTGCACGAAAGCGCCATGGCGATGACGGCGCGCTGGCGCATGCCACCCGAGAGCTGGTGCGGATATTGTCCGGCGATCATGCGTGGATTCGCGATCCCGACTTCACCGAGCAGTTCGACGGCGCGCTTCCAGGCGGCGCGGCTCGACAGATCGGTGTGGGCGCGGATCTGCTCGACGATCTGCCAGCCAATGGTATGGACAGGTATCATGGCCGTCATCGGATCCTGGGAGATGAGGGCAATCTCCCGCCCCCTGAGTTGACGGAGCGTTTCCTTCGAGGCGCCGAGGATGTCTGTTCCCTTGAACGAGGCAGAGCCCTCAACCCTGGACGAGAGAGGGTCGAGCAGCCCGAGCATGCTCATGAGAGCAACAGTCTTGCCCGAGCCGGATTCGCCGACGATGCAGAGCGTTTCCTGCTCGTTGACCTGGAAGGACAGGTCCTCGATCACCTTGATCGGGCCATTGCGGCCCGCAAACGAGATGGAGAGCCCGCGCACGTCGAGAAGCGGTGCCGGCATCTCAGTGGCTCCTCGTGCGGGGGTCGAGCACCGCGTACGTCATGTCGACGAGCGCATTGGCCAGCACTACGAAAAAAGAGGCGTACATGACGCTCGCCATGATCACCGGCAGGTCGAGGCTTTGCAGGGAGTCGTAAGTCAGCTTGCCAACCCCATTGAGCCCGAAGATCACTTCGGTCACCAGAGCCCCGCCGCCGACAAGGGCACCGAAATCCAGTCCGAACATCGTCACGAAAGGGACAAGCGACATGCGCAGGGCGTGACGCAACAGGACGCGCGTTTCCGATATGCCTTTGGCGCGCGCCGTGCGGATGAAGTCTTCCTGATAGGTCTCGACGATGTTGGCACGCAGCACGCGTCCATAGATGCCGATGAAGCCCAGCGACAATGTAAGCCAGGGCAGCAGCAGGGCCTTGAACCAGCCGACCGGGTCCACCCACAGGGGTACATAGCCGAGCGCTGGAACCCAGGAGAAAAGCAGCGTGTCGTGCAAGCGGTTCTGCGACACGAGATTGGTCATTTCGCCAAGCCAGAAAACGGGAATGGCCACACCTGTAAGCGAAAGGATCATCAAGACACGGTCGACGATGCCATCGCGGTAAGCGGCGGCGAGAATGCCGACAGCGAGCCCGCCGATCACCCAGAACAGCGCCGCGCCGAAAACGAGCGACAGGGTCACCGGGGCAGCTTCGACGATCGCGGGGACGACCTTCAGTCCGCGATTGACGAATGAAACGAGATCCTGGGTCACGAAAAGCTTCTTCATCATCACGGCGTATTGGACCGGCAGCGGACGATCGAGGCCGAAATCGTGACGCACGGCAATCAGCGTTTCAGGCGCCGCATTCTTGCCCGCGATGCGGGCGGCGGGATCGGAACCCGGCGTCGCGAAGAAGATCAGGAACACCAGGACACTGATGCCGAACATCACGAACAGCATCTGCGCAACGCGCTGGAGAAGGGCCGCCAACATCATCGTCTTACGGCCTCAGCTTGGCGCGGGGATCGAAAGCGTCGCGCACACCGTCGCCGAGGATGTTCAGCGCGACGATGGTGACAATGATGACCAGTCCGGGCGCCGTCGAAACCCAGGGCCGGCTGTAGAGCAGGTTCTGCCCGTCCCGGATGATCGTGCCCCAGCTCGCGCCCGGCGACTGCACGCCGAGAGACAGGAATGAAAGAGCCGTTTCGGTGGCGATGTTCAACGCCATCATCAGCGGAACGAACACGATCAGCGTCGTGATGACATTGGGCAGGATATCGCGGATCAAAATCCGGTAAGGCGGCACACCGAGGCCGATGGCGGCCGTGACGAAATCGCTCTTCCTGAGGGCGAGAACCTGTCCCCGGATCGGCCGAGCCACGTAGGGCACGTAGATGACGCCGATAATGATGATCGGAATGATGAGGCTGCTGGAATCGATGACGATGGGGCCGAGCTCGATGCGGGAATTGAGCAGAACGATCGAGAGGGAGATGGCCAGCAGGTAGATCGGGAAAGCCCACAGGATATCCAGGATGCGGGATATCACCCGGTCGATCCAGCCTCCGAAGAAACCGGCGCAGATGCCCACGAGCGCGGCGAGAACCAGGGTGATCGCCGTGGATGCGCTGCCGATGAACAGGGTGGCTTGTCCGCCATACAGCAGACGCGCCATGACGTCCCGCCCTTGCTCGTCGGCTCCCAGGAAATATGGGCCGAACCGCCATGTCGGCCCGATCGGGATGACGCCGATCCCCAGCCCCTCGGTCGACGGCGCCAGGACCGGGATGGTTTCGCCAGCGAGCGTGATTTCACCTTCCAGGTTGGAGCTGAACGGGTCCACGCCGGCAATCTGCGTGGCATAGACTGGCGCAAACAGCGAGGCGACGATGACGACGGTCAGAACAAGCGCTGCGACCAGGGCCGATCCATCACGCGAAAATCTGTGCAGCGCCTGCAGCCACGGGCCGCGGGCTCGCGCACCGAGTTGCTCGTCGAGGCCAGGCGTTGTCGGCAAAGCCAGGCCAAAGGCGGGTTCCGTCGCCATCTATTGCACCCATCCCAGCGTATAGGCCCAGGTGTTGGTGGCCTTCGAAAACTGGAAATTGCCCATGCGCTTGGAAACAAACGTGACCTGTTTGGGATTGAACAGGGGGATGAGCGGTACCTGCTGCATCATGTCCTGATCGATCGCTGCCCACAGCTCGCCTGCGGCTGCCTGATCCGTGATGCCGACGGCCAGCGCCTTGTCCATCCGGGCCTGGAGGTCCTTGTCGCAGAACCCGGAAATATTGGGGGAGGAGTCGGAACCTTCTCGAAACGAGCCGCATCCTAGCAGAACATTCAGGAAATCGCTGGCGGCCGGATAGTCCGCATACCATTGCGTGACCGATATCTGGACCTTGTTGTTGGTGTTCTGGATGTATCCGTAGTGAATGTTGCCGGATATGGACTTTATGTTTGCATTGTAGCCGATCTGGTTGAGCAGGCTTTGCAGGTATGAGCCGATGTTCCGCGATATCTCGCCGTCCTCGGTAAGAATGGTGATGGCCTGGCCCTTCGTCCCGGACTCGTCGACCAGTTGCTTCGCCTTCTCCAGATCCGGTGCCTTCCACTTGCTGCCGGGGTCCTTGGTATGGAGGCAGAACGATTTGTAGCCCTGCATCCCGGGCGGCAGGATCTGGCAGGTGGGCGATGCGAGGTTGCGGCCGCCGAAAAAGTTGATCACGGCCTTGAGGTCGATGGCATTGGCCAGCGCCTGGCGCGCCTTGAGGTTGTCGAAAGGGGCCAGATTGACGTTGAGCGGCAGGTACCAGAATGCGAGCTGCGGATCGAGGTGAACCTGAGCTGGATACCTCGTTCCAAGCTCGGCCAGGCGGGAGGCCGGAGGCTGATCGAACATGACATCGGCCTGGTCATTGATGATCGCATTGACCTGAGCATCAGCGGTCAGACCAAAATCGAGTTCGAACCGATCGACATAGCCGTCCGGCTGTGCCTCGACACTCCACTCCTTGAAATGCGGATTGCGCGCCCAGATGAGAGCCTTGTTGGGATCATAGCTTTCGAATGCGTAGGGGCCGGTTCCGGGAATGGGATCGATGCCGACGTCCCTGGCGACGGTTTCGGCCGGCAGGATCGAGGCATGCGGCATCGACAGCTTGTCGAGGAACTCGCCGTCGGGTGCGGTGAGATTGATGGTGATGGTCCAGTTCAACTTGTCCGCGACAACCCCGCCCTCGAGCGTGCAATCGGCAGGTTTGGCGAGGCATGCTTCGGCGCCGACAATATCCTTGTACCAGGTCCCCGACGTCGGGCTTGAAACTTTGAAAATGCGCTGGAAGGAGGCCACGACGTCGTCCGTGGTCAGATCCTTGCCGTTCGAAAATTTGATGCCCTTGCGCAATTTGAAGACATAGGTCTTGCCGGCGTTCTCAACGCCCGGCATCGCTTCGGCGAGATCGGGAACGATGACAAGACTGTCGACGCCCCCGGCTTTGCGGAATGTCACGAGACCGTCGTAGATTCCGCCGTAATAACTCCAATAGAGCGGCGCATAGTTGATCTGAGGGTCGATCGTTCCGCCGGCTGACTTGGCAACCACGCGAACTGTCCCACCGCGATGCGCCTGCATCAAATCTGCCCGGGTTTCCGCGGCGTGTGACATGCCCGGCAAAAGCCCGAGCGCAACCAGCGCAATGCTTAGAGTAATTCCAGCAAAAGTACGCAGCGGTTTTGCGTCCGGAATGCTGTTTCTTCGCGACATAAATCTCTCCCGTTCCGCCTGGGTGGCGGCCAACCCTGTGCACCGCTCCTCCGTGAAATCCGGAGGTGAACGGCGGCGCGTCAAATGTTCCCCTTTCGCGAAGACTAGGTTGGCTTGACTTGAATGGGAAATTTATTTTGTTGTGTCTTTTGATTGAAAAATTTTATTGTGACGCATGCTCAAATACGCCCAAAGCTTCTGTGTCCTGGTTGAAGAATTGCACTACAGCAGGGCTGCGGCGCGCCTGCATCTGACGCAACCGGCCCTGACGTATCAGATCAAGAAACTCGAGGAGCAGATCGGCTGTACGCTGCTGCGGCGGTCGCCGCACAAGGTCATCCTCACCGAAGCCGGGATGATACTGGCTCGGGAATTGATCGTGGCCTTGAACCATGTCGGCCGGGCCGTCCAGATGGCCCAGGACGCCGCGCGCGGTGACGCCGGCGCACTGGCGATCGGTTATTGCGAGTTGCCCGAGGCTGGGGGCATGACAGCCATCATCCGTCGTTACACGGAACTGTATCCCGGGGTGGACATCACCCTTCTCAACCTGCCGACCATCGAGCAGGTCGATGCCCTGACGGCTGGTTCCATCGACGTGGCCTTCCTCCATCCACCCCTGAACGCTCCGCAACTTGTGATGCGTCCGGCGGGCGAGGAGTGGGTTGTGGCAGCGTTACGCGCTGACCATGCGCTGGCCAGCCAGCCGGTTCTCAAATTGGCGGAACTGATGTCGGAGCGCCTGATCGTCTGTGCCGAAGAACTCGGGCCCATCATGTACAATTCGATACTGGCGGCTTGCGGAAAGGCGGGATTCCAACCGAGGCTGCGCGAAGAAATGTTCCGTTGGCACTCCATGCTCGACCAGGCTGCCTCGGGGCTTGGCGTGGCGTTCGTGCCCGCCTCACTTGCCGGCACTCATCCGCAACTGGTCTTCAGGCCGGTCGAGGATCTCGACGTGAAATTGCTGACGTCGATCGCAACGGCCGGAGAGCCGACCCGGCCCGCAGTCGTCCGGTTTCTTGCGACGGCAGCTTCATATCTGAGCGGTGGAACGTGCTTGTGAACGGCTGCTCGTCAGCCGGCGGGCTTGGGGGGCATCGCCAGCACGATTGCCCCTTCAATGAGCAGCCGGCTCGGCAGGTGCTTCCGCCTTCGGCTGCAGCGGCTTCATGATCGGTTCCATGAGCCCGTTGCCGCGCCGCTTGATCGCATTGTCGCGAATATCGTCCTTGCTGAGATAGTTGACCTGGTTGACCAGCACATCGTGAATGAGCTCGATGCCGACGCGGGCATTGACGCTCTCACGGATCGAGTTGCGGAACTTGTCGAGGTCGACCGTATCCTGCTTGGAAAAATCGATCTGCGGATTGGCGTAGAGATAGGAGTAGACCTGGTCGGTGATCAGCGCCATCGCGGGCACCGACAGCTTCGCCATTTCCTTTGGCTCCACCGTGTAGACCAGTTTGGTCAGGAAATAGCCTTGCACTGCGGAGCCGCGGATGATCGGCACCGAGATGATCTCGGTCGAGACATAATCAAGCCCGCCGAGCAACGGCTTCGGCGCCGGGTCATCGCCGCGTGCGCCTGCTGCCTGAAAGGCATAGAACGTCGCGCCGACGGTTGCGGCGACGATCCAGAGCGCTGCGACGATGAACTTGATCATGGTCCTGCTACGACTTGGCCCAGCCGAATTCGCCGGCGGAATAGGTTCCGTCGGCCTCTGCGTGCTGGATCGCGTTCTTCATCAGGTTCGCCACTTCGCTGACGGCGCTGAGATGGGCGAGCAGCGCGGCTTCGTTGCGCTCCAGCTTGCCGCGCAGGCGCAGGAGGCCTTCCTTGTGCTCGTCGACGAGATCTTCAGCCGTGATGTTCTTGATGGCGCGGTTGAGTTCATAGAGGCAACGGCTCTTGCGCGCGTTCGAAGCCCTGAGATCGAAGTTCATGTCGGTGCGGATGGCAGCCGTCTCCGTCTCGACCGCTTCCTCGATGCGATTGATGATGGCGGTCAGGCTGCCCACCCGCGAGATGGTGAGGTCGGAATGTGCCACGAGGCCCGAATTGTGCTCCAACTGATCCATGGTCGTTCCTAAACCCTCGTCTTCGTTTCAATCGGCGCCGCATCGCCGTCAAGCGAGCGTACCATCCGGCGCTGAATTTCCTGCACGAGCGAATCCGACAGTCGGTTCTGCTCGTCGATTGTCGCTTTCTCCGGTCCACCAGCAACGGGGCCGACAGGTACGGTGCGTTCGCCGTCGCGATAGCGGTCGGCCAGCATCGAGCGGGCGATGCCGATGCCGCCGCGCTCGGCCATCACGTCGGCCATGTGCTCGGCAAGCTGTGACTTCCACATGTCTCCTGCCAGGCCCTTGCCATAAACGCTTTCCGTGTCCTTCGGCAGCATGTTCTGGATGAAGGTCTGCAGCACCATTGCTTCGAAGCGTTTGAACTCCTGACCGCGATCCGTTCCCGCAGGCGGTCCTGCCGGGCGCGATCCCATATCGGCATCGACCGCGAAGGCAACGGAGGCTCCGCCGGCGCGCTTGGTGAGCGCTGCGCGGGCGGCCTCGACGTCCATCGGCTCGGCGGCGCGGGCCACGTCCAGGACGATGTCACTGGGAGGGGAGATCGCCAAAAAGCTGTACCTTCTTTCTATTTTGCGTTGAGTGATGATGGCCGAACAAGCTTGCCGCAGGCTTGCGGGAGTGGTGCGGATTGTCGTCGCGTTGTCATCTTCATTTCGACATCCTCATTTTTCCGGGCCGCGCTTCTGCTCGATCAGGTCGAGCCGTTCGCGATCGGAGCGCTGGCGTTCGTCGTCGCGGCGCGCATCACGGTAGGCGCGCTCGACCATGTTGGTGCGTGCCGTCGCGGTGGCGAGACTGCCTGCTTCGCGGCGTGCGTCGTCGAGGTTGCGGTCGCGCTCGGCGCGGGCGGCCGCGATCCGCTGCTGGTAGATCTCTGGAAACAGCGTGGACAAGGAATCCGGCGCATCGAAACGCGCGGCGATGTCTGCGGCTTCCTGTTCGGCGGCAACGGCCTTGGCCAGGTAGCCGGCGCGGCGCATCTCATGCAGTGCCTTCAACTGCTCCTGCACCTCGACGAGCTTCTTGAGGCGGTCCTTGCGGTTTGTCATCGCTCACCTGGCCAGCGTGGTTTCGATGAAGCCATCGCCGAACAGCGACAGCAGCGTCGGAATGGCGAAATAGAACAGGATCAAGCCGCCGGCGATGACGAACGGAAGCGAGATGAAGTAGATCGGGATCTGCGGTGTCAGCTTGTTGACGAAGCCGATCGCCAGATTGATCAGGATGGCATAGGCGACGAAGGGGCTGCCCAGCCGGAGCACCAGCAGGAACGATTCCGAGAGCGTGTCGGTGACATCGACCAGCGACGCCTGCGCGCTGAAGAAGACGTTCACCGGCGCCACATTGTACGACGCGATCAGTGCTCGGATGACCTCGTGGTGGAAATTGAGCGCGAAGAGCAGCATCAATGCCGAAAATGAGATCAGCGCGGCGATCGCCGCCTGTGGCTCGGGTTCTTCGATCGCCGGTCCCCCGGCGCCGCCGTAACCGATCAGCATGGCAATCCCGGCGCCTATAAAGCGCAGTGCTTCCATATAGAGCCGCGTCAGGGCACCGATCAGACCGCCCACCAGCAGTTCCGAAACGATCATCGGCACGAAGATGGCGGGCCTGGTGTCGACATAGGGGTAGATCTTGTCCCACATGAAGGCGAGCAAGCCGACTGTGGCCGCGACGGCCGTGAACAGCCGGATCTGCAGCGGCAGGCGGATCGATGACAGGCCCGGCATCAGCATGAAGCAGGCGCCGACACGGCAGAAGGCGAGGAACGCCGCCAGCACGAAGCCTTGCGTGACCGTCGTCAGATCCATGGTCAGGAAATGGTCCCGAGAACCCTGATCTCGACGCCCTTGGCAATCTCGACATGGCTGAGCACCGGCAAGGTGGTGAACAACCGTTCGATGATCATGCGCACATAGGGGCGGGCATCCGGTGCGGTCACCAGCACGAAGCGTTCGCCGGCCTCCATGTGCTGGCGGATCGCCTTCGATGCTTCCTGGCCGAACTCTTCCAACTGGCGTGGATCGATATCGAATTCGCGGATCTCGCCCTTGGCATCGCGTTTGAGGCTCTGATGGAAGGCGAGGTCCCAGCGGTTGCCGAGTCGCAGCACCTTGAGCACGCCACCCTCTGAAAGGTCGCCGCAGATCTGCTGCGCCATGCGGATGCGCACATGCTCGACGATCTGCTCCGTGCGCCGCACATGCGGTGCGATCTCGGCGATCGCCTCGATGATGAGGTGCAGGTTGCGGATCGAGACACGCTCGGCGAGCAGCAGTTTGAGAACTGCCTGCAGGCCCGGATAGGAAATATGCGAGGAGCAGACTTCGTCGGCCAGCTTGCGGTATTCCGGGTCCTGGCTGTCCAGCAGCGTCTTCATGTCCTTGTAGGACAGCAGTTGCGGCAGGTTGTTGCGGATGACCTCAGAGAGATGGGTGAGCAACACCGACATGTTGTCGGCGAAGGTGTATTGCTCGCGCTTAAGGTCTTCGGCGAAAGCTTCCATCACAGAATAGGCGCGCATGCCGAAGGCCGGCTCGCGCACTTCCTCGCCCGGGATGTCCGGCAGGTCGCGGGTACCCAGCAGCACCATGAGCTCGCCAACCCGCATCTGGTGCTCGGCCACGACGGTGCCGTGGATCTTGATCTGGTAGCTTTTCGGCGGAATGCCGAAATCGTCGGTGAGTTTCACCTCGGGCACCACGAAACCGTATTGCGTGGCGAACTTCTTGCGCATCTTGCCCATACGGAAAGCAAGTTCCTGATGCGAGGTGAGCAGCTTGGTCGAAAGCTGCTTGCCGATCAGCAATTCGATCTCGGCGGTCGCCAGTGACGATTTCACCG
>WPCJ01002899.1_pt1 | contig 11619 bp, 7 predicted proteins | sample 5399831 | NCBI WGS metagenome assembly WPCJ01 (sample SAMN12869470, study PRJNA574797) | sludge metagenome | isolation source: wastewater treatment of pH10 | place: China:Beijing | collected 2019-05-20 | reverse complement strand
CAAGCTGCTCCCGCGCGAGCGCGTCGAGCGGCTGCTCGATCCCGGCGCCCCCTTTCTCGAGATCGGCCAGCTCGCCGCCTGCGACATGTACGAGGGCGAGGTGCCCGGTGCCGGCATGATCGCCGGCATCGGCCGGGTCTCGGGGCGCACCGTGATGATCGTCTGCAACGATGCGACGGTGAAGGGCGGCACCTATTATCCGATGACGGTGAAGAAGCATCTCCGCGCCCAGGAGATCGCCGAGCAGAACCGCCTGCCCTGCATCTACCTGGTCGATTCGGGCGGCGCCAACCTGCCCCACCAGGCCGAGGTCTTCCCCGATCGCGACCATTTCGGCCGCATCTTCTTCAACCAGGCCAACATGTCGGCCAAGGGCATCCCGCAGATCGCCTGCGTGATGGGCAGCTGCACCGCCGGCGGCGCCTATGTCCCCGCCATGTCCGACGAGACGGTGATCGTCGGTGCGCAGGGCACGATCTTCCTCGCCGGCCCGCCACTGGTGAAGGCCGCCACCGGCGAAGTCATCTCGGCGGAAGACCTGGGCGGCGGCGACCTCCATGCGCGCAAGTCGGGCGTGGTCGATCACCTCGCCGAGAATGACGAACATGCGCTGACCATCGTCCGCGACATCGTCAGCCACCTGCCCGCCGATCGCACGCCGGATATCGCGCTGCTCGATCCGCGCGCGCCGAAATATGACGCGGAAGAACTGTACGGCGTCGTCCCCGAGGACGTCCGCGCCCCCTATGACGTGCACGAGGTCATCGCCCGCATCACCGACGGCAGCGAATTCCACGAGTTCAAGCCGCTCTACGGCACCTCGCTGGTCTGCGGCTTCGCGCATATCTGGGGCATGCCGGTGGGCATCATCGCCAATAACGGCGTGCTGTTCAGCGAGAGCGCGCAGAAAGGTGCGCACTTCATCGAGCTGGCCTGCCAGCGCCGCGTTCCGCTGCTCTTCCTCCAGAACATCTCCGGCTTCATGGTCGGCGGTAAATATGAGGCGGAAGGCATTGCGAAACATGGCGCGAAGCTGGTCACCGCCGTCGCCACCGCCACCGTGCCCAAGATCACCGTGCTGATCGGCGGCAGCTTCGGCGCCGGCAATTACGGCATGTGCGGCAGGGCCTATTCGCCGCGCTTCCTCTTCACCTGGCCCAACAGCCGCATCTCGGTGATGGGCGGCGAGCAGGCCGCATCGGTGCTCGCCACTGTCCACCGCGACGCCGAGAAATGGACGCCAGAGGAGACCGAGGCCTTCAAGGCCCCGATCCGCCAGCGCTATGAGGACGAAGGCAATCCGTGGCACGCGACGGCGCGCCTGTGGGACGACGGCATCATCGATCCGGCCCAGACGCGCGACGTGCTCGGCATCGCGCTCGCCGCGACGCTGAACGCGCCGATCCCGGAGCGCCCGGCCTTCGGCGTGTTCCGGATGTGATGCGGCCAGACACGCCTGCTTCATTCCTCCCCGAGCTCGTCTCGGGGAGGGGGACCGCCCGGCGCAGCCGGGTGGTGGAGGGGCAATCGCGAACGCGCTTCGGCAATGATCCCGCGGAGAACTGCATCGAGATCGCGAAGAATTTCGATGGCCGGAACGCGCAGAGTCTGGATGCCATTCGTGGCGAGCCAGGAATCGCGTCGAGCGTCCCGCTCCGGCCGATCGCCAAACCCATGTGCCTCCCCATCCACCTCGATGGCGAGCCGGGCATCGCTGCAATAGAAATCGAGACTGAATTCGCCGGTGGCGTGCTCATGCCGGAATTTGAGCCCCACAGGTCGCTTGCGAAGCTCTCTCCAAAGAAGTTCCTCGGGCAAGCTCATCTCGCGCCGCCGCGCCCGCGCTTGCAGTACCGCCCGTTTGCTTCCCTTCGGCGAATGATCCTTGAACATCGCGCCTGCCCCTCCACCATGCTTTGCATGGTCCCCCTCCCCGAGACTAGCTCGGGGAGGAATTGAAAGGTCCGGAATGAAGCAGCTTCTTCTCCCCTTAGCCCTCCTCGCCCCGCTGCCGGCACTGGCCCAGACCACGCCCACGCCCAGGCTGCCCCCGGCCAACCCGCTGCCCTATGAGGATGCCGAGGCCGCGGCCGTGATGACGCCGATCAACGCCATGTTCGCCGGCCTGGCCGCGCGCGACGGCGCCGCGATCCTTGCCCAGACCCGGCCCGAGGGCGGCGCCACCGTCGCGATCGAGAAGCCCGACGGCAGCCGCGCCATCCGCCATCTCAGCTGGGCCGAGTTCGCCGCGGGCATCAAGCCGGGCTCCGAGAAGCTCGAGGAGCGCATCTCGCTGCCGGCGATCGAAGTGGACGGCGACATCGCCATGGTCTGGGCGCCCTATGTCTTCCTGATCGACGGCAAGGCCCATCATTGCGGGATCAACCATTTCGACCTGGTCCGCGAGAATGCGTCGTGGAAGGTGCTCAACGTCACCTGGTCGCAGCGCACCACCGGCTGCGCGGCGCAATGAGCCGCGACACGCTCTTCCTGCTCGAGCACGAATTCGCCGATCCCGCCCTTGGCGGCGAACGGGTCTTCTATTGCCGGGACTGCATGATCATCGAAGGCCTGCTCGCTACCTTCCCGGAGCGCGCCGCCGATATCGAAGTGGTCCGCGTCGCCTGGCCGCGCCCGCGCGCCGCGGTGGTGGCGGCGATCGGCGAGGCGAACCAGAATCTTCCCGCGCTCGCCTGGACCCGGGAGGACGGGAGCGCCGGCTTCGTCAACGAGATCGAGGCGCTGCTCGCGGCCCTGGCCGAGCGGCACGGCTTTCCGGAGCGGCATCCGTGATTTCCGCTTCCCAAATAGGATTTCGCGTGTTTCCACCGGCAACGATGCAGCGCAGCCTTCGCCTCGCCATTCTCCAGCCTTCGCAGCCGGCGCCTGAGCGGGGAAATCGGGGCCCCCATAGCCTAAACTTCGTAAACTTCCGCGAGGCCGCCCGATGATCCAGTCCCTGCTCATCGCCAATCGCGGCGAGATCGCCTGCCGCATCATCCGCACCGCGCGCGCCATGGGCATCCGCACGGTCGCGGTCTATTCGGATGCCGACGCCAGGGCACTGCACGTCCGCCAGGCCGACGCGGCCGTGCATATCGGCCCCTCTCCCGCCCGGGAGAGCTATCTGGTCGGCGAGAAGATCATCGCCGCCGCGAAGCAGACCGGGGCCGAGGCGATCCATCCCGGCTATGGCTTCCTTTCGGAGAATGCCGATTTCGCCGAGGCGGTGATCGCCGCCGGCCTGGTCTGGGTCGGCCCCCGGCCGGACAGCATCCGCGCCATGGGTCTGAAGGATGCCGCCAAGGCGCGGATGATCGCCGCCGGCGTGCCCGTCACTCCCGGCTATCTCGGCGAGGACCAGTCGCCCGATCGCTTGCAGGCGGAGGCGGACGCGATCGGCTATCCCGTGCTGATCAAGGCCGTGGCCGGCGGCGGCGGCAAGGGCATGCGCCTGGTCGAGGCGCCGGAAGGCTTTCCCGACGCGCTGGCCTCGTGCCAGCGCGAGGCCGCCAGCTCGTTCGGCGATGAGCGGGTGCTGCTCGAGAAATATATCCTCTCGCCCCGCCACATCGAAGTGCAGGTGTTCGGCGACACCCACGGCAATGTCGTCCACCTGTTCGAGCGCGACTGCTCGCTCCAGCGCCGGCACCAGAAAGTGATCGAGGAAGCGCCGGCCCCGGGCATGGATGCGGATACGCGCGAGGCGATCTGCGCCGCCGCCGTCCGCGCGGCCAGGGCGGTCGACTATGTCGGCGCCGGCACGATCGAGTTCATCGCCGATGCCAGCGAAGGCCTGCGCGCCGACCGCATCTGGTTCATGGAAATGAACACCCGCCTCCAGGTCGAGCATCCGGTGACCGAGGAGATCACCGGCCAGGATCTGGTCGAGTGGCAGCTGCGCGTGGCTTCGGGCGAGGAACTGCCCAGGCGGCAGGACGAGCTGGCGATCAACGGCTGGGCCTTCGAAGCCCGGCTCTACGCCGAGGACCCCGTCACCTTCCTTCCTTCGACCGGCACGCTCGAGCAGTGCCATTTCCCGGAGGATCATGTGCGCGTCGAGACCGGGTTCGAGCAGGGCTCGGTCATCTCGCCCTTCTACGATCCGATGATCGCCAAGATCATCACCAATGGCGACACGCGCGAAGACGCACTCTCCCTGCTGGCCCAGAAGCTCGAGGGCGTCGCGGTCTGGCCGGTCAAGTCCAACGCGGCCTTCCTCCACCGCGCGGCGACGCATCCCGTCTTCCAGGACGGCGACGTGACGACGGCGTTCCTCGCCGACCATGCCGAGGATCTCATCCCGTCCGCCGAACCGAGCCGCGAGATGCTGCGCCAGGCCGCTGTCCAGCTGGTCCACCAGTTCGAAGATCGCCAGCGGGAGGGGTTGAACGGCTTCCGTCTCAACGCGGCCCCGAACATGACCGTGCGGATGACTGCCGCCGGCCAGGCCTATGCCCTGGCGGCACCGGATGATTTCGATGGCGACGTCTATACGTCCACGGCAGCCCCGGGCGTAGCGCTGGTCACCCGGAATGGACTGACCTTCGGCATCGCGCTCGCGCGCCACCAGGGCGGCACGGCGGGCATTGCCGGCGACGGCGCGATCCTTGCCCCCATGCCCGGCCGAGTCACCGCCGTGGAGGTAGCGGCGGGCGACGCGGTCACCAGGGGCCAGCGCCTCGTCACGCTAGAGGCAATGAAGATGGAACATGGCCTCACCGCGCCATTCGACGGCACGGTCGCGGAGCTCAACGCCGTCCAGGGCAACCAGGTGAGCGAAGGCACGCTGCTGGTGAAAGTGGAACGGGCCGAATAACCCCCAGCCGTCGCCCTGAACTTGTTTCAGGGTCCAACTCTCCTCGAGCGATATCGCTTGTGGCGCTTTGGATGCTGAAACAAGTTCAGCATGACCAGGAAAGAGGCGGAACGAATGGCAGGCAGATATTTCGACGCGTGGCAGGTCGGCGACATCATCGTCCACGAACTCCGCCGTACCGTGACGGAGACGGACAATCTCCTCTTCTCGACGATGACGCACAACACCCAGCCGCTCCACCTCGATGCCGAGGCGGCGCGGGCGAGCGAGTTCGGCCAGATCCTCGTCAACGGCACCTTCACCTTCAGCCTGATGGTGGGGATCACCGTGGGCGACACCACCGCGGGCACCCTGGTCGCCAATCTCGGCTATGACGCGTTGCGCATGCCCAAGCCCGTCTTCATCGGCGATACGCTGCGGGCGGAAAGCGAAGTCACCGAAGTCCGCCCCAGCAAGTCGCGCCCCGGCCAGGGCATCGTCACCTGGCAGCATCGCATGCGCAACCAGCGCGACGAGATCGTCTGCGAGTGCCTGCGCTCCGCTCTGCTCAAGAGCCGGCCGGCGACATGAAGGATCATGCCGACATCGTCGTGATCGGCGGCGGTGCGGCGGGTATCGGGGCGCTGCGCACCCTCGCCGATGCCGGCAGGGACGTGCTGCTGCTCGAGGCGCAGGACCGGCTCGGCGGGCGCGCCCATACGGTGCATGTCGCAGGGCTGCCGATCGACCTGGGCGCGGGCTGGCTCCATTCGGCGCCCAAGAACCCCTGGGTGGCGATCGCGGAGGCAGGCGGCTTCGCGGTCTATCGATCTCCCCCGCTCTGGGACGAACAGTGGCGCGAGCTCGGCCTCTCGCGAACCGAACAGGCCGGATTGTGGGAAGTGTTCGACGCCTGCATGGCGGCGATGGCCACCCCTCCGCCGAGCGACCGCGCCTCGGACCTGCTGCTGCCGGCGGGCGAATGGAACGCCGCGCTCGACGCGCTCTCGGGCTTCATCAACGGCGCGCCGATGCGCGAGATGTCGGTGGCCGACTGGCACGCCTATGACGAAGCCTCGATCGACACGGATTGGCGAGTCGAGCAGGGCTATGGCGCGCTGGTCGCCTCCCATGCCGCGGGGCTGCCCGTGGCGCTGGCGACGCCGGCGAGCGCGATCGACAACACGGGCAAGCGGCTCCGCATCGCCACGCCCCGGGGCACGATCACCGCCGATGCCGCGATCGTCACCGTCTCCACCAACGTCCTGGCGCGCGGTGCCCTGCGCGTGCCGGGCCATGACGCGATCTTCCACGCCGCGTCCGAGCTGCCGCTCGGCCTTGCCGACAAGCTGTTCTTCGCGCTGGAGGGCGGCGAGGAGATCGACGACAATGCCCATCTGGTCGGCAATCCGCGCAGCGCGCGCACCGGCAGCTATACGCTCCGGCCCTTTGGCCGCCCGATCGTCGAGTGCATGTTCGGCGGCGAAGGGGCGCGGGCGATGGAGAAGGAAGGGCTGAACGGCGCCGCCGACTTCGCGATCGGCGAGCTGTGCCACCTGCTCGGCAGCGAATGGCGCGGGAAGCTGCGCTTCGTCGCCGGCTCGGCCTGGGGCCGCGAGACGCACATCCTCGGCAGCTACAGCCATGCCCTGCCCGGCCGGCGCGGTGCCCGCGCGGTGCTGCGCACGCCGCTGGACCCGCGCATCCGCTTCGCCGGCGAGGCATGTTCCGACGGCGAATTCTCGACCGTGCACGGCGCCTACAACAGCGGCGTCGCGGCGGCGAAGGCGTTGCTTCCCTAGGCGGCGGCCTTGTTCGCGGGTTCGGGACTGGAGAACTCCATCTCCTGGTCGATCCCGCCGAACTTGAGGGCCATCACGTCGCGGGCATAATTCTGGTTGAGCCGCCACGGCTTGCGCGTGCCCTGGCGAGGGAGCTTGTCCGCCGCGCGCTGGACATAGCCGGAAGTGAAGTCGAGGAACGGCGCTTCCTCGACCGGCGCGGCCATGCGGGGCGTCACTTGCCGCATGCGGCGCTTGCGCATCGCGTTGAGCAGGCGCGTGACATAGTTGGCGGTGAGGTCGCTCTTCAGCGTCCAGCTGGCGTTGGTATAGCCGAAGGAGATCGCGAAATTGGGCACGTCGGAGAACATCATGCCCTTGTAGGTCATTGCTTTGGCAGGCTCGAAGGCCTTGCCGTCCACCCGGATCGGCATGCCGCTGAACAGCTGGATCTCGAGCCCCGTCGCCGTGACGACCAGGTCCGCGTCCAGCGTCTTGCCCGAGCCGAGCGCCAGCCCGGTCTCGGTGAACCGCGCGATCGTGTCGGTCACCACTTCGGCCTTGCCCTCGCGCAGCGCGGCGAACAGGTCGGCATCGGGCACCAGGCAGACGCGCTGGTCCCAGGGATTGTAGCGGGGCGTGAAATGCGTAGCGACGTCATAGTCGGGCCCCAGCTCGTCCCGGGCCATCTGGACGATCCGCTCGCGGGTCTTTTCGGGGTTCTTGCGGGCGAGGCGGAAGAAGAATTGCTGGAGCAGCACGTTCTTCCAGCGCGTGAGGCCATAAGCGGTCATCGACGGCATCCAGCCGCGCATCCAGTTGGCAAGCTTGTCCTGGGAAGGCCGCGAGACGATGTAGGTGGGAGAGCGCTGGAGCATGGTGACATGCGCCGCCTGCTTGGCCAGCTCCGGCACCAGCGTCACCGCCGTCGCGCCGCTGCCGATCACCACGACGCGCTTGTCCTTATAGTCGATGTCGTCGGTCCAGAATTGCGGATGGACGATCCGGCCCTTGAAGTCGGCGGTCCCGGCGAAATCGGGGGTATGGCCGCGCGCGTAGTTGTAATAGCCGGTGCACAGGAACAGGAAGGCGCAGGTGAAGGTCACTTCCTCCCCGCCCCGCTCGGCGGTGACGGTCCACAGCGCGTCTTCCGTCGACCAGCTCGCGCCGGTCACCCGAGTCGAATAGCGGATATGCTCGTCGATCCCATAGTCCCGGGCCGCTTCCTCCAGATAGTTGAGGATCGACGGGCCATCGGCGATCGCCTTGCTCGCGGTCCAGGGTCGGAAGGAGAAGCCGAGCGTGAACATGTCCGAGTCCGAACGGATGCCCGGATAGCGGAACAGGTCCCAGGTGCCGCCCAGCCGCTCGCGGCCCTCGAGCACCACATAGCTGCGGTCCGGACTGTTCGCCTGGAGATGATATGCCGCACCCACGCCGGAAATGCCGGCTCCCACGATCACCACGTCGAAATGCTCGGCCACGTGCCTCTCCCGCCGATCTGTTTACACCACTGTAAGCAGGGAAATCGACAGGCTCAATAATCCCGCGAATATTTGAGGCTGACGCTCGAGCCGCCAAAGGAGCCCGCCTGGGAGAGCAGGCTCAGGGTGCGGCTGAGCGATATCTCGATCTGGGTGGCGGTGAAGCCCCGCGCATCGGTGATGATCTCCACATAGATGTCGTTGGTCAGATATTTGCCCGCCGCCAGCGCCGTGCCGCGGCCGGTCGCGTCGTCGGCGCCCAGGATGCGCAGCCGGTCGATGCCGGTCGCCGATTTGAGCTGGCCGAGCGGATTGAGCCCGCCGCCGGTGCCGCTCAGCGACTGGAGCGCCGCAGCGAGCTGGATCGCCTCGGTGGCGGAGAGGTTGGTCACGTTGGTGCCGAAGAACAGGCGCGAGAGCACTTCCTCCTGCGGCAGCGCCGGCGTGGAGCTGAACGCGATCTGCGGCTGCTGCGCGGTGCCCGAGACGGTGAGGATCGCCGTGATGCCCTCCGCGGTGGTATTCGCCTGGATGTCCACCGATGGATTGGTGAGCGCCGAGCCCTGGAAACGGATGGTACCGCGCGAGATGTCGAAGCGGCGGCTGGCGAAGCTGTAGGTGCCGCGCACGATCTCCATGGTGCCGCGAATGTCGGGCGCCAGCGTGGTGCCGCGCACCGTGATCTGGGTGCGCCATTCCGATTCCAGGCCCATGCCGGTGACGAACAGCCGGTTGTCGGCATCGATGCGCAGGTTGAGGTCGAAATCGCCGAAGGCGCGGCGGATCACCGGCGCCGGCCCCTGGTCCTCCCCGGTCGCGCTCTTGCGGCGCACGCCGGTGAGCTCGGGCACTTCGGCGGCGCCCTGGCGGATGATCTGGTAATGCGCCTCGGGGATCGTCAGCCGCCCCTCGATCCGCGAGACCTCGGGATTCTTGGTGATGCTGATCTTGCCCGTCGCCGTCGCCCCCAAAGCGTCGCTGCGCGCCAGGCGGGCATTGTTGAGGTCCGCGGTGATCGCGATCGGATAGCCGTTGGCCGAGGACAGGCTGACCCTGCCCTGCGCGGCCACCGTGCCGTCCCCCGCCTTGGCGGTGAGCGAATTGAGGATGAACTCGTCGTTCGAAAAGGTGCCGTCCACTTGCATCGCGGTGAGCCGGGTGCCGAAATTCTCATTCTCGTAATGGAGGTTGGTCGCCCGGACGACGCCGGTGAGCCGGGGCTCCTCGACCTTGCCCGAGAAATCCGCCGCGATGCCGATCGGCCCGTCGAGCTGCTGGCCCGAGAGCCCCGCCAGCGAGAAGGGCACCGCCGCCGGCCCATTGTAGCGGATGCCGCCCGACAGCGGGGCGGCGAGCATGCGTTCGGTCCAGGGCCCGGCCTCCGGGCCGAGCGGGCTCAGCGTCGCCACCACGCGGCCGATCGTGGCATTGCCACGCCGGATCAGCGCCCGCGCGTCGCCGCCATCGGGCAGCAGCTTGCCGACGAAGCTCACCTGCACCGGCGTCGAGAGGCTGGCCAGGCTGGCGCGAGTGAAATCGGCGATCTCGAGCCGCGCATCGGCACTGGGGAAGGCCTCGAACGAGGTCTGGGCGAAATCAAGGCTGCCCGTTGCGGTGCCGCCGATGCCGAGATCGGGGACGAAGGCGTTGACCACCGCCAGGTCCAGGCTGTCGAGCCGCGCCTGCAGCACCATGCCCTTGCCATAGCTGCCCGCCACTCGCGCGCTGCCCTTGTCGAAATCGATCTTGGTGGGAAGCAGGTGATAGACGCCCTCCCGGATCGCGACATGCGCCGGCTGGGCGGTGCGGAACTGCACGCCGCTCCCCTGCCCCTGCACCGCCACCAGCCAGGCATCGGGCGCGAGCCGCGCATTGGCGGCGATCTGGAACGGCACCCCGGTGGAGCCATTGGCGAAGACCTGGGCCGTGCCGTTACCGCCGGCATAGGCGACCTTCGCCCGGGCGGTCTTGAGCACGAAATTGCCCTGGCGCAGGTTCGCGACCTGCACGTCGCCATGGATCTCCGGCGTGTCGGCCAGCACCACGCTGCCGTCGATCAGCGCACGGCCGATGGTGAGCCCCGCGGCGCCCGGGATCTTCGCATTGGCGGCGGTCGCCTTCACATCGGCGCGCTGCAGCTTGCCTTGCGCCGAGAGCGTCGCCCGGCCCGTCACGCCCGATCCGTTGAACGCCAGTTCGCCGGCAAAGGGTCCGGCGGCAGTCTGCTCGACCTTGCCGGAGACGTCCATGCCGGCGAAGCGGCCCGAATTGACGTCGATCGCCAGCCGGCTGCCGGTGCGCACCAGGACGTCGGCCTCGAACGGCCCATAATCGGTATTGCCGTTCGCCGCGACCGCCCAGGCATCGCCGCGACCGCGGATGCGCGCCTCGAGATCCACCAGTCCGATGCCCAGCCCGGGCCGGGGCGCCTTCAGCAGGATCGCGGGCGCATTCAGCGTGCCGGTCACGCGCGCGGTGAGCGGGCCATATTGGTCCGAAACCGCATCGGCGTCGATCAGGATCGGCCCGGCGGGATCATAGCGGCCCGAGCCGCGCAGAACGCGGAACTGCGGCGCCTTCATCTTCACGTCGCTGATGCTGATCACCCCCTTGGGATCGAGCACCAGGCGCGCCGATGCGACGGCGTTCCCGCCCAGGAATTCCCGCGCGCCGTCGCTGAAGATCTTCCGGGACTGGCCGGCGATATGGCCGCGAATGCCCCAGCCACCGCCGGGCGCGGCGAACAGCTCGGCATCGGTCCTGAGGTCGACGACCCCCACCCCGTCGATCCGATAGTCGTTCACGCGCCCCTTGAGCGCGCCGGTATAGCGCCCGCGGCCGATATCGGCGGCGACGATCGCGGTCGCGTCGATCTTGTCGGAACGGATGCGGAGATTGTCGGAGAGCAGCTGCTGGCCCGAGATCGCAAGGTCGCCGCTGACGGCCAGGTTCGTGACCAGCCCGCCGGCCGCCGCGTTGAGGCCGGAGACGCGCGCCGCCCGCGCCCGGATCGGCACCAGGATGCGCTTCGCGTCCACCCGCGCCCGCCCTTCGGCATAGAGCTTCTCGGCAACCGTCTCGCCAAAGCCGAGCGCGCCGGCGGTGAGCTTGTAGTCGACCACCGGCCGATCGAACGCGCCGTCCAGCGCCAGCGAGGCATGCACCGCGCGCCCGACCAGGTTCGGCGCGATCGCCCCGGCCTTGAGCAGGATCGCATCGACCCTGAGGTCGTGGAACCGATTATGCCCGAGATCGACCTTGCCGACCGCCTCTACCGACAGCGCGGCGGAGCGCAGCTTGACCACGCCGTCGGCGGCACGATCCGCCCATTTCGCATCGAGGTCGAGATCGAGCCGCGGCGCCGCGAGCCGCTCGACCGGCCCCTTCATCCACACCCCGGGATGCAGCGGTCCGCGCAGCTGGAAGCGGCCATTGGTCGCGATCAGGTCGAGATCGGCCAGCGCCGCGCCGCCCAGCGTGCCCCGGGCCTTGCCCTGCCAGCGCGCCCAATCCCCCTTGCCCGCCACCGTGAAGCCGAGCGGTGCCTCCAGCCCGG
>WPCJ01191784.1_pt1 | contig 11624 bp, 14 predicted proteins | sample 5399831 | NCBI WGS metagenome assembly WPCJ01 (sample SAMN12869470, study PRJNA574797) | sludge metagenome | isolation source: wastewater treatment of pH10 | place: China:Beijing | collected 2019-05-20 | reverse complement strand
CGACGTCAATCGTCGCGTGATCAAGGTCGCCGGCCGCCAGGACGGCGAGCGCACCATGGTCGTATTCGGCCGTGAACGTGGCTGCCCGGTGCTTTACCGCTAAGACGCTAGGCCGCAAGGTTCAAAAAGAAGGCCCCGGAGGAGCGATCCTCCGGGGCCTTCTTTTTGTGACCCGACAGACGGGGTGCTCGGTACCCGGCACCCCGCTGCATCATTTCAGTTCGAAGGTGACGTTGACCATGACCTTGTAGGCGTTCTCGCCGGCCTGCACAGGCACCGAAGCGCCGGCGGCGTCATAGGCCTTGGCGTTCATCGGCATGGGCGGAGGTGCATAGCTCTGGTCGGTGATTTCCAAGACCTTGCCGACGCTGACGCCGGCGGCTTCCGCAAGCGTCTTCGCCTTGGCGATGGCGTCGGCCACGGCCTTCTTGCGTGCTTCGGTGACAACGGTAGCGGGATTCTCGTTGGTGAAGGAGATGCCGCCGCCCTGATTGACGCCGAGCGACACGGCCTTGTCGAGGATCTCACCGGTCTTGGAGATGTCCCGCACGCGCACCGACAGCGTGTTGGTAACCTGGTAGGCGATCAGTTCCGCTTCCTGGTTGCCGTCTGGTTTGTTGGTGTAGTTGTAGCGCGGGTTGATCTGGATGCCTGCCGTCTGCAGGTCGCGCTCGGCAATGCCGGCTGCCTTCATTGCGGCAATCACGGCTGCCATGGCGTCGTTGTTGGCGTTGAGCGCCTCACGGGCGGTCTTGGCTTCGCGCATGACGCTGAGCGACAGCAGGGCGAGATCGGGTGCGACGGTGGCTTCGCCTTCCCCGGACACGATGATGCGCGGTGGCTGCGGGGCTTCGGCTGCGTTGGCGATCGCAGGCATTGCGACGGCGGCGGCGAGGGCGAGGGGCAAAAAGGCTCTGGTCATCGAAAAACTCCGTTGTTCGCCAGTGGCGATGGCCCGATTAGGCGCCGAATATGGATTGATTTGGGCGATGTTGGCGAGAGTGCTCGTAAAGCCTTGTGTGGGGACACGAAAAACACTATCCAGCCCGCGTGGGGCCTGTAGCTCAATGGTTAGAGCCGGCGGCTCATAACCGCTTGGTTGGGGGTTCGAGTCCCTCCGGGCCCACCAGTCAACTATTTTGACTTTGATTTTATTGCATTTTCTTCGATTTTCCCCGAACCTGTTTTTCGGTTCGGGATATTGTGTTCTCCATCTGGTCGGCAACGCGGCCAGAGGATTTGACGCCAAGGCGTTTTCTATCGGCCTTGCGAGTGCAGGTTTCGGCCTGCTCGACCTTCAGCCAACCGAATTGCGCCATCAGCTCGTGAGCGCTCGCCCCATCATTGGCAGCGAGCGTCGCGGCGAGCTTTCGCAATCCGTGAGCGGATTTCTTGATCTTTGCATCTCGGCACCGGGCACAGAACCAATTTCCAAAGCTTTCCTTGGATGTAAATGGCTTGCCATCGCCCTTGACGATGAAGTGCAGATCCCCGGTTTTCGTGGCGGCAATCGTCTCCAGTAGGCGCATCTTCGCGGCGGTACGTTTTCCATGAAGACGACAAGGACTGGTGTCAAGATTACCGTCTTGTTCTCGCAGCATCCAAGCGGGAAAACTCTCCGTCTTATACGGAACGGGTTCAACGCCATCACAGGGATTGATCGGCACGTGAATATTTTTGACAGCCCATGCAAACAGCGCCCGCAGTGCCTTTAGAAGGTTCTTTGCGAGAGCTGGCTGAAGGCATGTCACTTCGCTTAAGTTCTCAAACCTCGAATGGGACTATTTCGAGTTCGCAACCGTGGCAGTTGGCACCCTCTTATCCAGCCAATTTGGCAGCTAAGCTAGCGAGATGGCGCCCCTGAAATTTTGCCCCTTCAAGGTCGACCACCGCGGGAGTTCGCTCGCCGCGGTTGCCCGATAGGGTGGAGGCTCCGTACGGTGAGCAACCAACGAGCGCTTCCATATGGGTTAAGCCGCCATAACTATAGGGGAGGCCAACGACGATCATGCCAAGATGAAGCAGAACGGTGTGAAAGCTCAGGATTGTCGCTTCATGACCGCCGTGCTGAAGACCCGTAGAGGTGAAGACCGCTCCCAGTTTTCCGACCAGCCTCTTTTGGGCCCATAGTTGACCTGTCTGATCGAGGAAATTCTTCATTTGGGCGGCCATCATCCCGTAACGTGTCGGGGTGCCAAAGATGATTGCATCGTACGAGGGCAGCTCATCGACAGAGGCTGTGGGAGCCGGCTGATTGACAATGTATCCGGCTTTCGCGGCAATGGCTGGCGGCACCAAATCTGGGACGCGTTTGACAACTACCTCGCCTCCAGCTTGGCAGGCACCTGCCGAGAAGGCATGCGCCATGGTCTCGGTGTGCCCATAAGACGAATAGTAAAGTACGAGAATTCTTGCCATCCCTCACTCCTCCTAAGCCGACTATATTGTGCGGAAGAGGATCTTCTAGGCTCGGCAAATGCATCATCGTGTTGTTGAAAAAACAACATTCAACGTCATCCCATGCGCCCGCCATGACTGTTGCATGTCGTGCAACGCGGTTTTCGAAGCGTGGTCGATACCGTTCGATTATCAGGCGACTAGTCTTTGAGCCGGCTGCAAGCGAACTCCGCTTTCAGGAAGCAAAGAAGGATGCCTCATGGACAACCCCGCACAAAATGCTGGCTCAGCCCCGGTGAGAGTTGCGAAATTCAATATATCTGACGCCCCCCTTAGCAAGCTCTATCCCGAGAAAACCATCGAACTCGGAGACGTAATAGATCGCAGATCCGGTGGCACCATCAGCATAGGCTATGCCCGGTACAAATCGGGTGAAGCCAACGATTGGAAGGTCACTTACGACGAGGCCCTGGTTATCACCAAGGGCAACTTCACCGTCGTCTATGACGGAGAAGACTATACGGCCGCTCTGGGGGAGGTGATCTATCTGAAGAAGGATACGACAATTTTCTATCGCGCAAATACGGACGTTGAGCTTGTTTACGTAACCTACCCACATTGGCGGCCTTAGCTGCCGAGGCGCGCCGCCTATCAGGGGAGTAAGGGGTGAGGCAGTAAATCATTCCTTCTCCCTTTGTTTTCCAGTTTGATCGCCTTCTGATCACAGTCAGAGGATTTTGTGTTCTTGGCAGCAACTCTGGCTAAGTCTGCAGTCTCGCCAATGCCGTCAGCGCCATCGCTGCTCATGGCATGAAGCTGCTGATTGATTGCGAAGTCGGAGCAGATCGGAACGTCGCCCAGTCGACACCTCGCCAATCGAATGAACGCAGGGCAACGACGCTTGGGATGAGATTTTCCCGAGTTCTGCGCTGCGATCATTGGCCGTGTGATGATGGTTGCGGCAACGCTCGCCTGATGCCGATACGGCGCTAGCCGGCGACCATCAGCCCAACAATTCCGCCACTCAACGCCAGATGCTCACAGGCAAATTGTTGATGGACGATGCGCAGATTCGGATCACGGTAGATCCACCATCGGTGGAAGAGCAGATCCGAGCCGAGCGTGAACAGGATCAAGCCAACACCGCCTTGGACCACCGTGGCCGGATTCAAGAAAAGCAGGCTTGCAACCGTCATTGCAATCGTGCCCGCGCCAACCAAAACAGCGCCGCCGCGGCGGATGCCTGCTCGGGCGAGATCCTCCACATTCCGAGCAAAACGGATGATATTGAGCGATGCAGACCACAGGAAATAGAAGGAGACGGCTGCGCGCCCGAGAAATGTCAAAAGCGTGAGCGTTTCGGGATTCATGGTTGCCATCTCGCGCATCATGGTGCTGTTGCGACACGCAAACCAACCTTCACCACAGACCAGCATAAGGTGATCTTGCTGTGGGTCTTCCGGATTTTTTGAGCCACCGGTAACGGCCGGTGTCCTTTGCTGCGTAATCGGGATCGAGATAGACGAAACACCGCTGGATCATAAAACTACGAATTTGAAAGACGTCGCAAAAGCGCCCGCTTCCCCAGATTGGCTGGTCCATTTCCCAGGAGCCGTCGAGGTGTTGGCCACTGGTACGGCCTTCGACGACGACGATTTCGGAGCCGGAGAATATCCAGTTGAAGTCTTCGGTGTGATGACGAATTCGCGTTAGCGTCGCGCCGACATCCCCAAACAAGCGGCCGATCTCGACCCGTCCGTTGGCGAGCCCCCATTTGGGAAAGAAGACCTGGGCGTCTTCAGCGAACAACTCCAGAAAAGGTCGACCGTCGGAAGTGCTGCCGTTGTCGATCGCGTTGAAGTACTCCAAAGCGACCAATTTTCGCTGCTCGTCAGTCATCGGGAGCGCGATATGCATGGAACCCCCTTGATTGGAAGGCGGCGACTATCGTGTGTGAACTGCGCAGGGGTCGTGTTCGAAATGAAAACCGGACGCCGCTGCGCGGTTCGGCGAGTTAGAACGGCTATTGGCGCCAGTGAGGATGGGTCACGTAGACGAGTTCCACATCATCATCCGCGCGGTACAGGACCTTGGTGCCGTTCTTGAGATAGATCACCTCTCCAGGCAATGCGGTGTACTCGGTGCCGTCGTTCACCACCGTGAATTTGCCACGGGTAATGATAAGCGCTTCGTCATAGGTGACTGTCCATTCATTGGACTCACCTGATTTGTAGCGTCCATAACCCACCGTCATGGTGCTCTCGGACGTTCTGTCGATGACGTCCCCAAGTTCGATGGGTTTCTCCGGATACAATCTGGTGAGCGGAGCATCCGCGATGCTGAACTTTTTGATGGTGACCGCGGTTCCAGCGAGTGCGGCGGTTGCGACAACCGACAATGTGAGTGCGGTACAAATCTGTATCAAAGCGCGTTTCATGAGGTCCTCCCTTTGCTTCGCTGATGCCGGCGAACGCCACTCAATCGTGCGCGGACGTTTTCGAAATTTGCCGGCAAGTGAAATCTAGCTGTTGCAAGATTGGATGGTACCTGTGATGTTTAGAAAAGCGCGTTGCGCGCTATGCAACAGCACGAGCAAACGATATGCGCCCGAGCCTGGAAGAACTGGAAGCGTTTCTGCACGTGGCCGAAACGGGAAGTTTTACCAAAGCAGCGGATCGTCTCGGCATATCCAAATCCGTTGTGAGCCGTCGCTTAAGTGCGCTGGAACGCCGATTGGGGGCGATGCTGGTAAGCCGCACCACGCATGCGGTTACTCTGACGGAATTAGGCAGTGGGTTCCTGGAGCGTGCGCGCAGAACACTGGATGACATTGACGAGGCAATGGAAGTCGTTGGTGCCGGCGCCGTCGCGATCCGAGGGCTGGTGCGCATAACGGCGCCGACAAATCTCGGGACGCTGCATGTGCTGCCGGCTCTGATGACGTTGATGGCACTGCATGAGGGGCTGGAAGCCGATCTGGATCTCAATGACCGTTATGCCGACATCGTTGCAGGTGGTTTCGACCTGGCAATCAGGATCGGTGACCTGAAGGATTCTGCTCTTGTCTCAAGACGGCTTGGTACCGTCCGACGTTGTGTTGTCTGCAGCCCGCAATACCTTGAAAGAAAAGGCCGCCCCATGACGCCGGACGACCTGGAGCACCATGAATGCCTTGCCTACACGAACATGAATCCGAGCGACCAGTGGCGTTTCATGGTCGATGGGAACTGGAAAGCCACTCGCACCAAATACCGGCTGCGCACCAATGACGGCAATGCGCTGTTGACAGCAGCTGTCGCCGGCCGGGGTTTGGTGGGCTTGCCGAACTTCATTGTCCAGCACGATGTCGCAGAAGGAAAACTGGTTCGCGTGCTTGAGGATTTCGCACTGCCGGAGGTTGGCGTGTTCGCTCTGTTTCCCTCAAGCGCTCGTCTTCCAGGCCGCGCGCGCGCTGTCGTTGAACATCTCGCCGAGCATTTCCAGCGCGCCTTTATCTGACGGCCCGCTGAACGTGACTGTTCGGATTTCTGCCAGCGTCTTCGCCTAAGCTTTTGGCCAGCGCTGTGAAATCTCAGGATCGCTTGTCCCGAAGACGTCCGACAGCCACAGGATACGATCATCGTCCCAGGCTCGCCCGGTGAACTGAATGCCGATCGGCAAGCCGTCAATGTCGAAACCGGCGCGGACCGCACAAGACGGAAGTCCCGACAGGCTTTGTGGCGCCGTGTAGCTCATCACAAGCTTACGAAATTCGACTTTCGAGCCGTGGTGATCGACGTAGTCGGTTCCGATGGACGCTGGAGAGCCTGCCGATACAGGGCTTACGATCGCATCCACCTGTGAGAGGATACGTTCCATGCCCGACCGAAAATCTGCTCGCCGTTCCACTGCCTCGAAATAGGCAGAAGATGTAATGGCACCTGCCAGCTTGAGGCGATCCAAAACGGCATTGCTGTATTCCGATTTGCGTTCAGGAAAGGTGCGTAGGATCAATTGATGATAGTGGTGCGCTTCAGCGAGGATCATCGGGGCAAGGATCGCGTAGGGATCGCTGAGCTGGGGTAATGGCCACGCAATTTCGATGATTTCTGCGCCGAGCGACCTTAATCTGCTCAATACGCGGTCGAACACCGCAGCATGGTCGGACGCCAGTTCGACTGTATCCATATAGCGCACCACCCCTATGCGCAGCCCCCGCAGATCGGTTGGGTTGTGTTGGGAAAAATCGGACGATGCCTGGCCAGCCAACCGTCCGTCCATGGCTGCAAGGACGAGCGGGAGATCGGATGGAACACGGGCCATCGGTCCGATGTGATCGAGGCTGGGCGCAAGTGCAGTAGCTCCCTCGACGGGTATGCGAGCGCGGGTTGGTTTCAGCCCGGCGGTTCCGCAGAAGGCTGACGGGATGCGAATGGAACCGGCGGTATCAGAGCCAATGGCGATCGGGACCAAACCAGCTGCAAGTGCAGCAGCCGAGCCACCACTGGAACCTCCAGGCACGCGGTCGAGATTCCACGGATTGCGGGTCGGTCCATGAAGCCGGCCCGTCGTGGTGATACCCCAGCCAAACTCATGCGTGGCGGCTTTGCCGAGCAGGATGGCACCGGTAGTCCGCAGACGTTCGACAGCTACGGCATCCTTGGTGGGGATATGATCGGCGAAATGAACGGCGCCATATGTCGTACGGATGCCGGCTGTGTCGAGTAGATCTTTTGCAACGAACGGAACGCCATCAAGGGGCAGCGCTTTATTCTCCAAGTAGCGTCGCTCCGACGCCCGAGCTTCGACGAGCGCCCGATCCAGGCAAAGCGTTGTCAACGCGTTGATCGATGGATTGATCTGATCTATCCGTCGCGCCGCTGCTTGAATGACTTCGACGGGCGAGAATTTGCGAACACGAAACGCGTCAATCAGCTGACGCGCCGACAGGTTTTCATCCGGAAACATATCGATTTTCCTAGTACATTGCTTCGATAAGGCGTGGGAGTTCCTGGCGCCATCCTGGCCCCAAGCGCTCGGCCGCAGCGGGGTATCGTTCGGCAACGAGAGCCGCGATTTTGAGAGTTGTGCTTTGCGCGAAACCGATGTCTTGCAGACGCGTCGGCAGTCTTAGCCGGATGACAAGCTCCCTCAATCTGAGGGCCGCTTCCCAAGGATCCGCACTGCCATGTCCGGCACAGGAATCCGCTGGGTCTAGCGCCGCAGCGACCGTGTTAAGGCGCTCCGGATCGATTGCTGCAAAAGCTTCCATCACTGGAGCCAAAGTGATGCACGATGTGAGGCTGTGTGGAACTCCGAACGATCCACCAAGAACGTGACCGATGCGATGGCTGAGGCCAAATTGCACATTCGCGGCAGCAAAGTAGCAACTCCAAGCAGCGAGCTGCGCTTCGAGGCGTACCGGGACGGCTCTCCATTCGGGTGACGATAGAGCTCGGACCATCCGCTGAATGCCAGCCAAAGCCAGGGTATCCGTAATTTGCGGGGTAGGGGAGCAGAGCAACCCCTCGATCGCGTGGTCGAGCGCCTTGATCCCCGAACTCAGCCATAGCGCTTCGGGTGTGGCAGCGGTTACAGCCGGATCAAGAACGACAAGAGCCGGGGTCGCGGAAATTTCTGCGAAACTGCGTTTGAACGTTTCCTCCCCGTCCTTCTCCGTCATCCCGAAGAAATGCGAGAACTCGGCTCCAGACAGCGTCGTTGGCACGGCGCCGACAAGAGGAGCGTGATCTTGCTCGTTCGAAAGGACGTGCGAAACCGCTTTTGCCGCGTCGATCACACTTCCACCGCCGAACGCGACGAGCACGTCAATGTCGCTCCGACGGGCATGCTCGGCGATCGCGAGTACTGACGTCAGAGGGACATGGGCCGGAACCGTTTGCGCAAGTCCACAAAACCGATGCTGAAGGGCTCCGATGAGCCCTCGCAGCAGACCGCCCTCTGCTTCCAGGCTCTTGGTGGTGATCAACAGAGCTCGAGGTTTTCGAAGGCGATCGAGTTCTTCGCCGATGCGAAAACGGCTTCCCTCGCCCCAGATCACCGTTTTGAGCGGAAGGGCCTGATAACGGCCCTCGGCAGCAGTGGCGGCGTCAATTTCTGACGCCGTCGTGTCGCTGGTAAGTGAGCCTTTCATTGGTCGTCAGTCCGCCAATGTGGCCGGCTCCGCGACGATGGGTTCAAGGCGCGGGATGATATTTCCCCTTTCGCTCTCGAGCCATGGCGGCAGAAGAATCTTGTCGCCGAGCGAATCGAGGGTCTCATCCTTCAACCAGCCGCCTTCATTGGTTACGGCCGCTTCGAACAACACACCTGCTGGAGTTCGGAAGTAGACTGAGGTGAAGTAGTTGCGGTCCTTCGGCTCGGAGACATCTGTGAACCCGAGACCCTCCAGGTGGAGTTTCAGATTTTGCTGCGTTTGGCGATCACCCATGTCGAATGCGATGTGATGGACAACCCCCTGCGCGAACGTCCACGTTCCCTGGGGCATTTCCGGTTCATGCAAAACTTCGAGTATTTTCCCGGAAGTTCCATCGTCAATGGCATAGCGATAGTGTGGGCCGTCGGACGCGATCTGTGCAAAACCCATACCGTCCTTCAGGAAAGCGTCGAATTCTGGGATATCACGCGCCGAGACGGTAACGGCCCCGATAGAGCGGATGGCAACCTCACCATCCACTCCTGCGCCAGTCCATGGTGAGGGTTCAGATGAGACGCTTTCCATGATCTCGTATTCGATGCCTGCCGGATGATCGAAGACGACACGGCGTTCGCCGAAGCGTTCAATGTATTCCGTGTGATAACCGTGATTGGTGAGACGCTGCTTCCAGAATGACAAACTTCCTGCAGGAGCAGACAGAGTGATCGAGGTTACCTGTCCCGAACCCCGTTGACCTCGAGGCCGCCAGCTCATGGGGAAGGAGGTCAGGAGTGTGCCTTCGTCACCCGAACCATTGCCGTAGTACAAGTGATAGATAGGTTCTTGGCCATCGAAGAGAACCGTTTTCTTTCCCAGGCGCAGTCCCAACGCCTTCACGTGGAAATCGTAATCTTCTTGGGCACTACCGACACAGAACGTTACGTGATGGTAGCCGCGTACGCGTGCATCTTGAGCCATTTTTTCCTCCTGGTTGAAGTGTCGAACGCTCGGCCGATGACCTCGCTCATGCAAGTGCGTTCGCCGACCAGCGCCATTGCTGGATGGCTTCGTTTGCCGGGAAGCGCCGATGGCGTGGATTAAGGACGCCGTGAGCCGGTGCCACAATCGCCTGGCGGAGCAAAACCATGTTGCGGATGATGGAACGGCGCTGATCGCCAAAGACGAAGCAAAGCCTTGGGAAAAGAGGCTAGTCGGCTTCGCATTGTGTTGTGATTTTCACAACACAATTATGCATGGACCTATCTTACGCGCACTCAAGCAGCGCAATACATGCCACCGGCTTTACATAGGAGAGCGTGATGGCAAAGATCTTGGTTCTATATTATTCAGCTTATGGTCATATCGAGACCATGGCGCACGCGATTGCCGAAGGAGCCCGAGCGGCTGGTGCGGAGGTCGCGATCAAGCGTGTTCCGGAGTTGGTTCCGGAAATGATCGCACACCAAGCAGGATATCATCTCGATCAATCTGCGCCGATCGCCACGGTCGAAGAGCTTCCGACCTATGATGCTATCATTTTCGGGACGCCGACCCGTTACGGAATGATGGCTGCTCAGATGAAGAACTTCCTGGATCAGACCGGCGGTCTGTGGTTCGAGAACAAATTGGTAGGGAAGGTCGGCGGCGTTTTCACCTCGACAGCCTCCCAGCATGGTGGACAGGAAGCCACGATCCTCAGCTTCCACACCGTCTTGCTCCATCTTGGAATGATCGTTGTCGGCCTGCCTTATAGTTATCCTGGTCTGACGAACATGGACGAGATCGTCGGCGGTTCCTCTTATGGAGCCTCTACACTGTCCGGCAACGATGACAGCCGGCAGCCTTCGGATATTGAACTCGAAGGTGCGCGTTTCCAGGGAAGACATATCGCGGAGGTCGCGGCGAAACTGGCGGGTTGAAGCTTTCGCGCGAATGCTCTCCCAGCGTTTCTCGGGAGAACGAACGAGATATCGCTGCCTTCAATTGAGCTGGGCTCGCGCTCCGCTCAATCAAGTTTCGATGAGTGAGCGAGGCGACGGGCACCCCCGCTCACTCCATTTGAGATCATACGAGGGATATGGGTTGGCTAACCACCCGCCAAGCCATTGATTTTCTTGTCGCGGCACGCATCCTCCGGGCCCACCATTGTTGTTGTTTGTCAGCTGCTTGCTGGCAGACTTGCCGAAGTCTTCGCCAGGTCGCGGCTTGCGGCGCAACGAGACGGGACAGTCGATCCATTCCCTGCCATCAACATGAGATGCCGATGCCAGACTGATCGGCACAGCTATCGCAGGAAGCGCTGCTCGTCGGTGCGGACGCTTTCCATCCCCTGCAGCCGGAAGACATCCTCCACGGGCAGCAGGTCCCGATGCACCTGCTGGACCCCGCCATCCGCGATCACGCGAAGGAATGTCTCCCTCATGGCCGTAGCGGCGGCACGGATCGCGTAGTTCCCATAGATGATCATACGAATGTTGCCGAGTGCGCGTATGCGTGCCGTGCTGAGCTCCGGGTAGGCGTTGGGGACAATAACCAGGGGGATGTTGCCATTCCAGGCCTTCGAGAAGCTCTCGATCTCGCCAGGATCCTTCTTCTTGGAGTGGACCAGGATCATGTCGGCCCCAGCCTGTTCATAGGCGCGGGCACGCGACAGGGCTTCGGCCTCGCCCAACCCGGCAATCAGCGCTTCGGTGCGCGCGATGACGAGGAAGTCAGGATCCGATCGCGTGGCGATCGCAGCTTCGATCTTGCCCTGGAATTCCTCCACACGAACCAGGTCATGATTGCCGTCAACGGCGAGGCTTGTGACCTTCGGGAATGATTTGTCCTCGATGACGACTGCGCTGGCACCGGCGCGTTCATATTCCCGCACCGCGTGAATGACGTTGATGGCGTTGCCGTATCCGGTGTCGATGTCGGCGACGATCGGCAGGGATGTCCTGCCGGCAACGGCTCGAAGCATTTCGAGATGCTGGGTCATCGAGATCAGGCTCATGTCGGGAAGCCCGTAGAGCGCCGAGAGCTCGAAGCCCGATGCCCACAATCCGTCGAACCCGGCCTGCTCGGCAAGGATGGCCGACAATGGGCTGTG
>WPCJ01099356.1_pt1 | contig 11633 bp, 8 predicted proteins | sample 5399831 | NCBI WGS metagenome assembly WPCJ01 (sample SAMN12869470, study PRJNA574797) | sludge metagenome | isolation source: wastewater treatment of pH10 | place: China:Beijing | collected 2019-05-20 | reverse complement strand
AGCGTGTGTTTGCTCCCCCTGAAGCTTCCGATCGACCCTTTGCTGCGTCGAGCATGATCTTCGGCGCGTCTCCGCGTGCGCGGGACTTCAGCCCCACGCTATCCTTGCGTGCCTTTCGCTCCAGCGCCTGCTGAGCATCGCGTTTTGCCGTGGCGAGTTGCTTTTCGGCATCCGCCAGTCTGCGATCGGCGGCCCGAAGGTCCTCGGATTTGCGGGCCTGGTAGGTGCTGTAGTTTCCACCGTAGCGCGTCGCCCCGAGGGTGGTGAGTTCCACGATGGCGTCCATCTCCTCGAGCAACTCGCGGTCGTGGCTGATCACGATCGCGCCAGAGCGCCAGGAGCTGAGGAGATCGATCACCGCCTTGCGTCCGGCGCGGTCGAGATTGTTGGTAGGCTCATCGAGCAGAAGGAAGTCCGGTTCGTGAAAGATCAGCGCGGCGAGGCGCGCGCGTGTGCGCTGGCCGCCGGACAGAGTGGAGAGAAGGGTTTTCGGCTCGAGTTCCAGGCCACAGCGGACAAGTGCTGCCTCGATCCTCGTCGGCAGCGTCCAGTCCGCGTCGGCCAGTTCTTCGGTGCTCGCCTCTCCGGCGGCCGCGCGCTCCAGTACCGCCAGTGCGGATGAGGCGCCGAACAGATCGCTGACACTTTCTCCGGAGCGCGATTGAACTTCCTGCTGCATCCATCCGAAGGTTCCGAGAACCCGGACTGTGCCCGTTCGCGGTGGAAGTGTTGCCGTGATCAGGCGCAGCAACGTCGTCTTGCCGGTGCCGTTGCGCCCGACAAGTCCCGCGCGCTCAGGCCCGAAACTCAGGTTGATATCCGAAAAAAGAGAGGTGCCGTCGGGCGTGGACCAGCCGAGGCCGGCAAGCGTAATGGAAGCAGACATGGGACACTCGTTGCGTAACCGAATTGGTGAAGGCAGCGAGGGGCTGTCACATGTCAGCGAAACTCCAATGGTGTCCTCCCAATCTAGGGGAGGTCTTCGAAAGAACAAGGCCTTCAGGCATCCTTTCGCAGATTTGGCGGTATCCAGACTTAAATCGGTGCTCGCCGGTGCTTATGTGACCGACACCGCTGATCGCGAGTCCATCCGGTCATTTGAAAGGCGCACCTGCTTGCACGAACGTCTGCTCGAAATCGACGGCAGCCTGCTTCTGACGCTCGACGCGTTGCTGCGCGATCGCAATGTCACCCACGCTGCTGCGCGGCTCGGCATCACCCAGCCGGCGCTTTCCGCGCGGCTGATGCGGCTCCGGCGCGTGTTTGGCGATCCACTGCTGACGCCAGCAGCCTCCGGTCGCGGCATGACGCCGACACCTCATGCGGCGGCGCTGCAGCCGGAACTGACCAAACTGATTGAACGGCTGCGCGACTTCACGAACGCCGCGCAGGTGTTCGACCCAGCGACAAGCGAGCGCGTTTTTCGCATCGCGGCGACAGACAATCCCGCGGCGATCCTTGCCCCGGACCTCATACCGCACCTCCACGCGGTGGCGCCGAACATTCGTGTCGCGCTCGTCCTGCCGGACAAGCCGCGCATCGCGGCATCGTTGGAGGAAGGGGAGGTCGATCTCTATCTTGGCCTCGCCGAATGCGTCGCCAACGGCCTGATCGGCCGTGCCCTGTTCGACGAAGAGTTCGTAACGGCACAGCGTCGTGGTCATCCCAGGGGCAAGCGGCCGTTCGATCTCGACGAGTTCTGCTCACTCGACCATCTCCTGATTTCCGCGGATGGTGGCAACTTCACCGGCATGGTTGACGAGGCCCTTGCCGGTTTGGGGCGCGAGCGCCGGGTGACCGTCTCGGTGCAGAGCTACGCGCTGGCCACGCTGGTCCTGATGAACAGCGATTGCATCTGCACCTTGCCACGCCGCTTCCTGCAGCGTTTCATGTCGTCGCTCGATCTTTTCGAGCCGCCGCTGGAACTGACCAGGTTCCAGCTGTCGGCATTCTGGCACCAGCGTGTGAGTGGAGATCCTGCCCACGGCTGGTTGCGCGAACAGGTCTTCCTGACCGCGAAGGCGCAAGGCCGATCGATGAACTGAGCGACGCGGACCTGGCTTACTGTCGGGCTGCTCCCGCCCGGTTTCGATATTCCACCGGATGCCAGCTGTAGGAGCCATTTCCCTCGGCACGGATATGACCAACCCCCGGGAACTGCAGATGCGGCGCGGCTATGAGCTGGCGCGTCTTGGCGAAGTCGGGAAACACCTTTTCGCGCACGGCCGCTGCCTGATCCGGTTTCACATCGTAGACGATGGTGATCGTCGGTTTGGGAAACTGCACCGATTCCACATGGACGATGTCGCCGACGAAGACGATCGACTGTCCTTTGTCCGATACGGTGAAGAAGGCCGTGCCCGGTGTGTGTCCCGGGTGGAGGTTCGCCACGATGCCGGGCAGGACGGTTTCGTTGTCCGCGAAGGTGTTGACCTTGCCGGCCTTTGCAAGAACGCCGACCGTCTTTTCAGCCTCGTCGAAATAACGCCGGTCGTAACCCGTTCGTTGGGCGTTGGCTGGGTCGAGGAAGAAGTCGATGTCGGGTGCGCCGACATGTACCGTCGCATTGGCAAAAGCCGGTTTGCCGTTCTCGACTAGACCACCGGTGTGATCTGTATGGACATGGGTGATCAGGATATCGGTGATGTCTTGCGGCTTCACGCCGATGCCGGCGAGACTGTCGCGCAGCTTGCCGCCGAAACCCGGCCCGAACAGCGAGCCGGAACCGGTGTCGACGAGAATGCGCCGGTCGCCGGCACGAAGCAGATAGACGTTGATGGATGCTTCGACCGGATTGGCGAGGAAGGAACGGTCGAGGAGGCCATCGACCTCGGACTGCGATGTCCCGGTCAGGAGCTTGTACAGGTCCTGCGGGACAGTCCCGTCTGACAGGGCGGTGATCTCGATGTCGCCAAGCGGGAAGGAATAGGAGTCGGCGGCCTGCGTATAGGAGGCTGTCGCTTGCGCGCCCTCGCTTTGCGCGAAGGTCGGCATTGCCGTGCCGACAAGCAGGCCAAGTGCCACGGCAGCAAGAAGGGAACGACGGTTCATGAAGAGGTCCTTTGTTGCGAATAGACCTCAGCTATGTGCTGCCATGACGGGCTTGAAATCGGAACCTTGGATCGGACCGATAGATCACGTCTATACCTTGCCGGTCGTGCTCCCCATCAATAGGTCACCGTTACCACAACGGTGTCGGTATAGGTGCCTGGTGCCGGTGTAGTCTGCGCCGGCACGCGCCCATAGACGGGAATGCCCTGTGCGGCACCCGTCCCTGTGCCGGCGACGGTGTTGGTTCCGATGGTGCTTCCCCAGGGAAGGCTGCGTGCCGTGTCCCTGTAAAGTCCGTAGGTTATGCCCTGGTTGCCCAGAGCCATGCGTCGGCTCGTCGGACCGGTGCCGGTCTGGCCGTTGCCCAAACCGACGGAATAGGTCGTTCCGGGCGTGCAGTTGACCGACACCTGTCCGGTTGCATCGACATTGCCGCTCAACACGCCGGTTGTGCCGAAGTCGACGGGCTGTGTCGAGATCAGGCAGTTCGCCGCCACTGTTGCGGTGGTGTTGAAGGATGGCCGGGCAACGACAACGCCGGTGGTGACGGTGCAGTCGTTGCTGGCTGCCGAATATCGGTAACGAAATTCCACGTGGCTGCCGGAAAAGGCGGACAGATAGCTGCCCGGCGGAACGGTGCCTTGACCGCCGGGCACGGCGCCGTAGAGCACGGTACTTCCCGAACCCGAACCCAGAAGGCTGAGCGTCATGGCAAGAACAGGAGGGCGGGATGGATAGGGCCACAGATATGAACCCCATACGGTGCTTCGGCTCGCATCCGAATAGATCTGGAAATTCATGATATTCGTGCCATTCAGCATCTGCCTGCTGGATGCCGTCGTCCCGCCGGAGCCTTCGCCCAGATTGGGGCAGATCAAGATGCGCGACAGTGCCGTGCCGGTGCAGCTCACGGTCATGTTGGCGGTGGTATTCGTCTGTACGCTGGATAGCGTGTCCACTTGGCCAAAATTCATTGCAGAGATGCCGAAAGTGCAGCTTTGCGCCCAAGCCGCCGAAGGAAGCGAGATGCCAAAGAGGAGGCCGGCGAGAGGCCTAAAAAGCAGTCTCACTGGCATACCACCTTCCTGATCACCACCTGCTTGCCCGGATTTTCGCGATACGGGAACGTTGCCTGGCAGGAATTGCCATTGCCAAGATCAATGGTGACGCTGTTGTTCGTCTTGAGCGCCCGGACATAGGCTTCGCCGTCGTAACCGATGACGAAGGTGTCGGGGTTGTCCGAAAGTGTGCCTGTGGAACTGACCGGCAATGGTGTTCCGCCGGCGTCGACGAAAGAAACCAGTGCGGCGGGCCTGTCCGAAACACCGAAATCGACGACCACGCCGCTGCGATCGGCCGGAACCACGATTTCCTTCGTTGCAGGAATGTCGGCGTCGACGGGAAGATTGCCGGGATTGATCGAAACTGTGTTGTCTTCATAGGAGCGCAGATCAGGAACGATGATCTTGCCCCGTCTGCCTGTCTTGCCCGCTGGCCTGTTCTGGTATTGGACTTCGACGTCGGGCGCACCGACGTCGACGACGGCAAAGGCATCGTCGATCCGGTTCGTGGCAAAGACACCACCACCTGCCACGGCAATTGCACCCTCCAACTGCGCGGTGGCGCGGACATCCTTGTCGAACTGCTCGACGGCGGCTTCGGCTCGTCCCACAGAAGAGCGGTAGCTGACGGCGGCCGACCGATGCGGCGTTTTTCCTTCCGACGTTCTCAGTCGCCAGCCGACACTTCCATCTTCGAACTGTTCCGACTTGGTGAGATCGGCAAAGCCACGTGTACCATCCGGGCCGTTTTCAACCCCGGTGGAGGCTGTGATGTTGTCGTCGAAGGGGATGGAGAGGCCCGCGAATATGCCAAAGCTGTCTTCGTTTTCGATGTCCTTGAAGGCGGAGGCATAGATGGTGCTGCGCTCGAAAATCTGCTGGCTGTAGGAGACGCCGACGATCCGGTTACGCTCACCCTCGGCATCTTCGAAATTGGTGAAGGAAAGCGTCAGGCTCGACAGATCGAGCGGCATCGGGATGCTCAGCGTCGCCTGGTCGATCGCACGTGGCACTCCGGCGCTGAAGAGCGGCAGACCATCCCGCCCAAGGGCGGGTTCTGCGGTAACAGCAGCGATGTCCTGGTAATTCCCGAAGACGCGCTGAATGCGTCCGTAGAACGTCCATCCTTCATAGCCGAGCTCCACCGCTGCATTCACCAGCGAGCCCGAACGCCCGTCATGATAGCTGCCGGCAACCGCCATTGACGCCGCGCCGTAGCCCGCAAGGGGAAAGGCAATGCCCGCGCCGCCATTGGCAAGCTCGGCGCCGCCCTCGGCATGGCCTTCCAGCGTCAGCCAGTCGGTGAGCCCATAGCGGGCGCTGATCGAGCCCATGAGCCTTTGATCGTAATTGTTCGATTCGATACCGAAATTGCGCCGGGGAAAGCCAATCTCTGCGGAGAAGTCGAGCAAGCCGCGACGCAGCAGCATGTTCGAGGAGTAGTAAGGCAGCGAGGTCGCGGTTTCCCGGCCGAGGCTGTCTCTGATCACGACCCGCGCCTGGCCCTGTCCGGTGAAGGCGGGGATGTTGACGACCTCGAAGGGACCGGCGGCAACCTCGCCGGCATAACTTCTTGTGTTCTGCGTGTAGATTTCCAGCGTGGAGGGCACCGCGGCCGTGCCGGAAAAGGAAGGCAGCGGCAATGTCACCAGATCCGGGCGCAGCGCAAAGTTGCGCTTGATCTGCATGCCGCCAAGATAGACCGGCCGTGTCCAGGCGAGGCCGCCGGAAATGATGTCCCCGGCCCGGTAGGCCACCATCCTGTTCGAGTCGGAGTAGGCCCATGTCGTCTTGAGCCTGCGAAACCTGTTGAAATCGTTGTCCGAATAGCCCGCGAGAAATGATTGGCTCAGTGTCCCATAGGGGCTGAACAAGCGTGCGTCGAAACTGCCCGAGATGCCCTGGAAGAGATCCGCTTCCTTGTCGAACAGCGTGTTCGAGCTGGCAAAGAGCGAATAGTTCAGCACGCCGCCGAAGCTGGAGCGCGGCTCGAGGCGGTCGCGCTTGTCCTGTGTGTCGGCGTCGATCACCTTCGCCTGCCGTGCGTCATCGGTGGTCGCGATGAAAATGCGCTGAGCGGCCTCATCGACACGGAAGGAGACCGACGGCAGCCGGTCGATGACGATCAGGCCGTCGTCCGCCTTTGCAGTGTCGACCGGCTTCAACCCCACCTCGGACAATTCCTGCGGGGTCACGGCAAGTTGGCCGTCCGGCAACTGCTTGAAATTGCCGATCAGATTGGTCGACGCGTCATTGATGAAGACCTCCAGATAGAGGTCCCGTGCTGTTGTCGTTGCAGGCTGTGGATTCGTTATGTCGATTGCCTGTGGTTCCGACGATGCGGAGGACACAACGAAAACCGAAGCCAACACACAAACTGACAGCCTAGCGGCTGCCCGCAACACTTGCCGTTATGGGACCGGCGCCGCTCTGTGCGGAGAGCTTGATCGCCCCTGCGCCCAGCCGCCCAGCCGCCCCCACCGGCCATTGCATGACGGAATCCCCAAGAACGTAGCCGACGAGACCCTTGCGGCTGGCGATCGTCTTTCCGCCTTGCGTCAAGGTCATATCGGCCAGACGGAGCCTGCTGCCGCCCTTGTTCTCACCGATCAGCATCAAGCCTCGACCCGAACGGGCGAGCTTCCAGGTCACCTGTGGACCGCCGGCGTCGGCGTTTCGAAAGAACACCGGGATCATGTGGCGAACGACCAGATTGACGGTGCCCGCCTTCTTTCGGGAAGGATCGGGCAGCTCATCGACCACCACACGGTAGCTTTCCTCGCGCCCGACAGGCGACTTGCCGACGCGCACGACGCGGATCGTGTAGTCCTCGTTGGGTTTGAGCTTCATCGACGGCGGGCTGGCTACAACTTCGGTTGTGGGCTCAAGCTGCTCGGAGCCGCCTTGCTGGGTCCATCGAAAAACCCGCACCTGTACGTTGAGCGGTCCACGCGCCTCGTTGCGCAGATTGAGCGTGGCTGCGCTGTCCGGCCCGATAAGTTCGACCGTTGTCGGGGCGACCCGAAGCGAAGCCGCTTGCGCCGAGGCAATGCCTGACAAAACAAACGCAATTACCCCGCCAAGTCCCTTCAGCAAAGGATGCATATGCTTCACTCCTTTGCCGATCAGTACGTTACTGTGATAGCAACGACATCGGAATAGACGCCCGGAGCGGGCGTGTTCTGGGCCGGCACGCGGCCATAGGCTGTGATGCTCTGGGCCGCACCGTTACCCGTGCCGGCGACGGTGTCGGTTCCAGCCGTGTTGCCCCAGAGCTGCGTGCGGGCAGCGTCTCGATAGATCGTGTAGTTGATGGTTGCTGATGCAGGTCCGGTCATCTTGCGCACGGCCACGGTCGCGCCTGCGCCATTGCCGGCATTGAGACCTACCGTATAGGGCGTCGTGTTGGTGCACTGGACCGAGAGAGTTGTCGTCTGATCCAGGTTGGCGTCGATGACACCCTTGCTGCCGAAGTCCAGGTCCGCGGCGCTGACGACCTTGCATTCACCCTGAATGTTGATTCGAACATTAAGGTTGCCGGTTGCGGTGGCGGCGAAAGTACTGGTGGGTATTATCGACGCCGCCGCGCAAACAGCAGCAATTGAGCAGTTCAGCAACCTCATAAGATGCTCCCTGTTTCGGTTTCCGCTGCGAACGGAAACTCTGGCGAAGCACCCCTGCCTGTACGTTGTATGCCATCGCATCGAGCGATGATCAATAGAAGTCCGCGATGCATTTGACGGAAGGCGATTTCGTGCCCTTGACGATTGCCGTTTCGGTCGCCATCGCCTAAATAGCGCGCAACCTCCGTTCAATTCGGCTTTCAATCCGTTCGATCCAAGGAAAGCGCGCGTGGCACGCCAGTTCATTTATCACATGTCCGGCCTTTCGAAGGCCTACGGCACCAAGAAGGTGCTGGAGAATGTCCATCTCTCCTTCTATCCGGATGCCAAGATCGGCATTCTCGGCCCCAACGGCGCCGGTAAGTCGACGATCCTCAAGATCATGGCCGGGCTCGACAAGGAGTTCACCGGCGAAGCCTGGCTGGCCGAGGGCGCGACCGTCGGCTACCTGGCGCAGGAGCCGCAGCTCGACCCGAACAAGACGGTGTTCGAGAATATCATGGAGGGCGTTGCCAAGAAGACGGCCATCATCGAGCGCTACAACGAGCTGATGATGAACTACTCCGACGAGACGGCCGATGAATCGGCCAAGCTCCAGGATGACATGGACCGCCTCAACCTGTGGGACCTGGAACAGCAGGTCGAGATGGCGATGGAAGCGCTGGCCTGCGCGCCCAAGGACGCCGATGTGACCAAGCTTTCGGGCGGTGAGCGCCGTCGCGTCGCGCTGTGCAAGCTGCTGCTTTCCGAGCCGGATCTGCTGCTGCTCGACGAACCGACCAACCATCTCGATGCCGAGACCACGGCCTGGCTTGAAAAGCATCTGCGCGCCTACAAGGGCGCCGTGCTGCTCATCACCCACGACCGCTACTTCCTCGACAACGTCACCGGCTGGATTCTCGAGCTGGATCGTGGCCGCAGCATTCCTTACGAGGGCAACTACACCGCCTATCTGGAAGCCAAGGCCAAGCGCCTCAAGCAGGAAGGCCGCGAGGACGATGCCCGCCAGCGCGCGATCGGCCGCGAGCGCGAATGGATCCAGTCTTCGCCCAAGGCCCGCCAGACAAAGTCCAAGGCGCGTATCCAGGCATTCGAAAATCTGCTCGAACAGGCCAACAACCGCCGCCCGACCGACACGCAGATCGTCATTCCGCATGGCGAACGGCTTGGCAATGTCGTGATCGAGGTTGCCGATCTCGACAAGGGCTTCGGCGAACAACTGCTGATCGAGAACCTGACCTTCAAGCTGCCGCCCGGCGGCATCGTCGGCATCATCGGCCCGAACGGCGCCGGCAAGACGACGCTGTTCAAGATGATCACCGGCCAGGAAAAGCCAGATGCTGGCACCATCCGCATCGGCGAGACGGTCAAGCTTGGTTATGTCGACCAGAGCCGCGATGCGCTCGACCCGAACAAGACCGTCTGGGAAGAGATTTCCGGCGGCGCCGAAGTGGTCAAGCTAGGCAAGTTCGAAGCCAACACCCGCGCCTACTGCTCGTCGTTCAACTTCCGTGGCGGCGACCAGCAGCAGAAGGTCGGCAACCTGTCGGGTGGTCAGCGCAACCGCGTGCACCTGGCCAAGATGCTGCGCACCGGCGGCAACGTGCTGCTGCTCGACGAACCGACCAACGACCTCGACACCGAAACGCTGGCCGCGCTCGAAGACGCGCTGGAAAGCTATGCCGGCTGTGCGGTGATCATCAGCCACGATCGTATGTTCCTCGACCGCCTGGCGACGCATATCCTGGCCTTCGAAGGTGACAGCCATGTCGAATGGTTCGAGGGCAACTTCGAGGACTACGAGAAGGACAAGATCCGCCGTCTCGGTCCGGAAGCGGTGAACCCGCACCGGATGACCTACAAGAGACTGACGCGATAAGAATACCGACGCCCCGCCCAAAGCGGGGCGTTTTTCATTCCGAGCATTTTCGACTGGAGTTCGTACAATGAAGGATTGGTCCGCTTCGCTCTATCTCAAATTCGAGGACGAGCGCACGCGCCCCGCGCGCGATCTGCTTGCGCAAGTGCCGCTTGCCGATGCCCGTCGCATCGTCGACATCGGTTGCGGACCGGGCAATTCCACGGAGCTCCTGGCCGATCGCTGGCCGGAGGCACAAGTCACCGGCTTCGACACGTCGCCCGACATGATCGAGAAGGCGAGGGCGCGGTTGCCAAAACTTTCCTTCGAGCTTGCCGATGCGGCGAGCTGGACGCCGGTTGAGCCGGTCGACGTCATCTTCGCCAATGCTGTGTTCCAGTGGCTGCCGGATCATCCGGCGGTGCTGCAGCGGTTGCTCGGCCTGCTGGCCCCTGGCGGCGCGCTCGCCGTCCAGATGCCCGACAACATGGATGAGCCGTCACATCGGCTGATGCGTGAAACCGCAGCGTCAATGCCTTTCGCTGAAAAACTCGCCAAGGCGGCACGTGCCCCATTGCCTCCGGTGTCGTTCTACTACGACAGGCTCAAGCCACATGCGGCCAGGCTGGACATCTGGCACACAGTCTACAATCATCCGCTGGCGAATGCGGCCGCGATCGTGGAGTGGGCGAAGTCGACCGGGCTCAAGCCGTTTCTCGACCCGCTGGATGACGCGGAAAAGCATCAGTTTCTCGACCACTATACGGCGAGGATCGCGCAGGCTTATCCACCGACCGTGGACGGCAAGGTGCTGCTGCGCTTTCCGAGGCTGTTCATCGTCGCCACGCGCTGATCCTGCGGTTGGCAGGTCGACATCTTCGTCGGCGTCGCCGTTATTTTGCCGCCTCTGGAGCAGACGCAGCGTCAACAGCCCTGCGTGAAGCGGGATCAGGAAAGGCTCGCTTCGCGCTGGAAGGTAGCGTAAACCGCATAGAAACGCCGACCGCATCACCTCCCAGGATGCCGGCGACAGCGCGGCTCCCAACCGCCAGGAAAACGAGTTGAACATGCATCGCGTCATCATCAGCGGCATCGGTGTCGAAATCCCGGAAGCGTCAATCAGCAACGACGAACTGGTCGAAAGCTTCAATGCCTGGGTCGATGTGGAAAACGCCAGGCGGATGGCAACGGGCGCGGAGCCGTTGCAGAAATCCGACGCCGATTTCATCGTGCATGCCTCAGGCATCAAGAAGCGCCACGTCGTCGAGCGTACCGGTATTCTCGATCCGACGCGGATGGCGCCGCGGCTGCCGGTACGCCCGGACGAAGCGTTGTCGCTGCAGGCCGAGTTCGGCATTGCGTCGGCACGCAAGGCTCTAGCTCATGCGGGCAGGGAACCTGGTGAGATCGATCTGGTGATGGTCTCGTCCTCGCATCTGCAGCGGCCCTATCCGGCGATCGCCATCGAAATGCAGGAAGCGCTCGGCACCAGAGGCGCCGGCTTCGACATGGGGCTTGGCTGTTCTTCCGCAGCGGCGGCATTGCATGTGGCGGTCAATCTCGTGCGCTCGGGTGCGCAAAAGAAAGTGCTGGTGACGACGCCGGAGATCATCACCGGCCATCTCAATTTCCGTGACCGCCAGACGCATTTCATCTTCGGTGACGCTTCCGTTTCAATGGTGGTGGAAGCTATCGGCGAAGAGGAGACGAAGCCGGGCCGTTTCGAAGTGCTCGATACCAGGCTGTGGACACAGATGTCGTCCAACATCCGCACCAATCTCGGCTATCTGACCCGCACCACGCAGGACGATCCCTATATGATCGATCTCGAGGGGAACATGATCAAGCAGGTCGGCAACAAGGTCTTCAAGGAAGTCACCGTCGCCGGCCACAAGTTCATCGTCGAGTTCCTGGCCGAGCATGGATTGACGCCCGATGGCATCCGGCGGTTCTGGCTGCACCAGGCCAATGCGCGCATGAACGCGATGATCCTGAAACTCGCTTTCGGCCACGAAGTGGGGCATGATCGCGCGCCGATGG
>WPCJ01037429.1_pt1 | contig 11639 bp, 6 predicted proteins | sample 5399831 | NCBI WGS metagenome assembly WPCJ01 (sample SAMN12869470, study PRJNA574797) | sludge metagenome | isolation source: wastewater treatment of pH10 | place: China:Beijing | collected 2019-05-20 | reverse complement strand
GCGGTCACAGAATGCGCGCGAGCCACCGGTCTTCGCCGGAATGGCCCACACTTCGGCCTTGGGATCGTTGGCGAGGATGTTTGCGAAAACCTTGAAGCCGGAACCAGCGAAGTGCTCGGACACGTCCTGCATCTCGATCGGATTGCGCAGGTCCGGCTTGTCGGATCCGTATTTCCTCATGGCTTCGTCATAAGGAATGCGGCGGAACTCCTGCGTCACCGGCTTGCCGTCGGCAAACGCCTCGAACACGCCGCGCATTACCGGCTCCATGGTGGCCAGCACGTCGTCCTGCTCGACAAAGCTCATTTCGAGGTCGAGCTGATAGAATTCGCCCGGCAGGCGGTCGGCGCGCGGGTCTTCATCGCGGAAGCAGGGCGCGATCTGGAAATAGCGATCGAAGCCCGACACCATGATGAGCTGCTTGTACTGCTGCGGAGCCTGCGGCAGCGCGTAGAAAGTGCCCGGATGGATGCGCGACGGAACCAGGAAGTCGCGCGCGCCCTCGGGCGACGACGCGGTCAGGATCGGGGTGGAATATTCGGTGAACCCCACCTCGCCCATGCGCCTGCGCATCTCTGCTATGATCTTCGTGCGCATCACGATGTTTCTGTGCAGCGTTTCGCGGCGCAGATCGAGGAAGCGATACTTCAGGCGGATATCTTCCGGATAGTCCGGCTCGCCGAAAACCGGCAGCGGCAGTTCCTTCGCTGCGGAAAGCACCTCTATCTCAGTGGCGAAAACCTCGATCTCACCGGTTTCGAGATTGGGGTTCACGGCATCGGCTGCGCGCGCCTTGACCTCGCCGTCGACGCGAATGACCCATTCGCCACGTACGGTTTCAGCCGTCTTGAAAGCCGGCGAATCCGGATCCGCCACGATCTGCGTCAGCCCGTAATGGTCGCGCAGGTCGATGAACAGCAGGCCGCCATGATCGCGAACGCGATGCACCCAGCCCGAAATACGGATATTTGAGCCGACATCGGCCTTTCTCAACTGCGCGCAGGTGTGGCTGCGATAACGATGCATTGCCTGATTTTCCGCCTAACAATGGTTCAATGGGGCCGAAGCACTTGCCCGACCGCAAAATTGGCGCGAAAAGCGCATGGGCAGGCCCTTTTGTCAAGGCGAGAGGGCCGTAAGCCGCCTTTCGGGGCCCGTCTTGCCACCCGTTTCACATCCGATGGCTTGACGCGCCGGTCTGCGGCTGGAATTGAGAAACGAGTTTGATCTGAAAAGCGATTTGATGAACCTTATTACCACGCAGAGCGAACTCGAGAGCGCCATTGAAAGACTCGAGCAATCGGACTTTGTCACCGTTGACACGGAGTTCATTCGGGAAACAACGTTTTGGCCGGTGTTGTGCCTGATCCAGATGGCGGTGCCGGGCTTTACCGCGCTTGTCGACCCGCTGGCGCCCGGCCTCGACCTGAAACCCTTCTTCAGGCTCATGGCCAATGAGAATGTGGTCAAGGTCTTCCACGCCGCGCGGCAGGATATCGAGATCATCGTTCATCAGGGCGATCTGGTTCCCTCCCCGATTTTCGACACGCAGGTGGCTGCGATGGTGTGCGGGTTCGGCGATGCCGTCTCGTACGACCAGCTCGTCCAGAAGATCACCGATGTCAGGCTCGACAAATCCTCCCGCTTCACCGACTGGCGCTACCGCCCGCTTTCGGAAAAGCAGCTGGAATATGCCCTTGCAGACGTGACGCACCTGATCGACGTCTACAAACATCTGACGGCCCAGCTTGAGCGCGAGGACCGCGCACACTGGCTGAAGGAAGAGATGCAGGTTCTGACCTCGCGCGATACCTATGATCCGCATCCGGATGATGCCTGGAAGCGCCTGAAGATGCGCGTGCGCAAGCCGCAGGAGCTGGCGATCCTGAAATCCGTCGCCGCATGGCGCGAGCGCGAAGCGCGCGAACGCGACGTGCCGCGCGGCCGGATCATCAAGGATGACGCTATTTACGAGATCGCCCAGCAGGCTCCGCGCGACAGCGATGCGCTCGGCCGACTGCGGACCATTCCCAAGGGCTGGGAGCGCTCATCGACCGCTGTGGCTCTGCTGGGAGCGGTGAATGCCGCCCTTGCCGTGCCGAAGGATGAATTGCCAAAGCTGCCTAAACAGCAGCAACAGCCGGAGGGCACCAATGCCGCGGCCGAATTGCTGAAAGTGCTTCTGAAGATCATCGCCGAACAGCAAGGCGTTGCTGCCAAGGTGCTCGCGTCGAGCGATGACATCGACCAGATCGCCGCTCATGGTGAAAAAGCGCAGGTGCCGGCGCTGCAGGGCTGGCGTCGGGCAGTGTTCGGCGAACAGGCGCTGCGTCTCGTGCGTGGCGAAATCGCCATCAAGTTCGAAAAGCGCAAGATCGTGCTGCTGGAAGTCTGAGCCGGATAATGCCGGATCATGGTATGGTGGTCTGATCGTTCTTCAGACCGCTCCGGCCAGATCCAGGGCAAACCACGCCCACAAAAGCACCAGCACCAGAAAGCCGCCGCCGAACAACATGCCGCGCCGCGAAACGCGGTTGCTGGTGACATGCTCGAACGCGTGCGCGTAGCGCAGCAGCACGAACAGCCAGGCCAGTATCACGGCAATCCATGACACGCCCGCCGTCACATAAAGCGCCAGACAGACGGCATGGAACAGAACCGGAAGCTCGAACTGGTTCATGATGTTGTTCGACACGGCGGCGCTGACCTCAGGCTCGCCGCCGGAGCGCAGCTTCCACTGGCCGCGTGCCACGGAACCGTTCAGCATCGCCTGCCGGCGGCGCATGCCCAGCAACGCATACATGATCGCCACCAGCGCGAAATGCGCCACCATCGGCCACAGAATTGCGATCGGGTTCATGTCGTCAAATCCACGTTGCGGGCCGCGCCCGGCCGGCTGGCATGCCCATTGTCAGGATAATTCAGTTTGCCTCTCACATCTAATCACAGCTCACCGGATTATAAAAGAAATCCTCATTCATCCTTCGGAGCGTTGTATTCCGCCGATTTCTGATAAAAACGGATTTTAAATTAAAACAAATATTGTTCATATATATAATTAAAAATGATATTTTAATGCAAAAATTAATGATAATTATGCGAAAATACTAGTGATAAACTGATTTATAATTTTAAAATTTTATATGTTATTCTGAATTGTGGAATTGTCGGCAGATCAAGAGACATTCTTGCATTGACGACACACTGTGCAGCTCTGTCATGGGAGTGTTATCTCGCGGCGTTAGGTGCCGTTGCAGCGTAACTGCCAGCCGAAAGCGAGCCCCATGACCATCCTTCAGCGACGCCAGTTTATTGCCGGTTCGGCAGCGGCTCTCATGGCCCCTGCGGTCTTTGTGAACCGCACCGCCGCCCAAACGCCTGCGGCGTCCTTCTTTCCGTTTTCGGTGGCCAGCGGCGATCCGACCGCCAACAGCGTGGTGCTATGGACGAAACTGGCCAGAGCCGCCGATGATCTCGAACTCCTCTCCGGACTGCCGATCGATGTGGAATGGATTGTGGCCGAGGACGAGCGCCTGTCGACGGTCGTTCGCAGCGGTACAGGCAGCGCATTGCCGGAATATGGGCATTCGGTCCATGTCGATGTTCAGGGTCTGCGCCCCGATCGCTGGTATTGGTATGCGTTTCGCATTGGCGGTGAGATGAGCCCCATCGGCCGGACGCGCACATTGCCGGCCGCAGATGCGCTGGTGTCACGGTTTCGGTTCAACGTCGTCTCCTGCCAGCACTGGGAAAACGGCTTCTTCGACGCCTATGACGGCATGGCCGACGACGATTCCTCGCTGGTGCTGCATCTGGGCGATTACATCTACGAAGTCGGCCGCGGTGGCGTACGTACGCACGAGACCGACAAGCCGCTCAGAACGCTCGACGACTATCGCCGTCGTCATGCGCTCTACAAGACCGATGCGGCTCTGCGGCGCGCGCACGAGCGATTGCCGTTCATGGTCACGCTCGACAACCACGATGCGCTGACCGAAGACTCCAGCGATGCCGGGGAACTGGCGCGTCGCGCCGCCGCGTATCATGCCTGGTACGAGTTCCAGCCGGTGCGCCATGCGCCTGCCCTGCACGCTCCGACCATGCCTGTCTTGCGGGGTCTCGATATTGGCGACCTGCTGCGGGTTAGTATTCCGGATACCCGCCAGTTTCGTGATTCCGAAAGTGTCTGCGCTGCCGGATCCGACAAGGATTTCGCCTTTGGCGTGTTCCAGAAACCGTGCGAGGCAGCTGAAGATCCGCAACGTTCCATGCTGGGCGTCGCGCAGGAAAACTGGCTGGATGCGCGCCTTTCGGGTTCGCAGGCAAAATGGAACGCCATTGCCTCAACCGTGATGATGAGCACCTTCGACATGGATCACGAAGGCGAGCTGTATCGCTATTTGCAGTCGTGGGACGGCTATCCGGCCGCCCGGCAACGCATTCTGGATCGCATTGAAGGTTCCAGGGTCTCAAATCCGGTTTCGATCGGTGGCGACATTCATTCAACGCTGGTTTCGGAAGTCACCCGCCGCGCGGGCGAGGAGCCCGGCAGGTCGCTGATGACGGAATTCGTCGGCACCTCGATCAGCTCGCTCTGGCCGGAGCCTCTGGCCAGGCCGATGCATGATGCCCTCCCCGCCAATCCTCAGGTTCGCTACTATGAGAGCCAGAAGCGCGGCTACATGCATTTCGACGTAACGCCGGAAAGCCTGAACGTACAGATGCGCGCAATCGACCGCACCGACCAGCACGGCGGCACCGTCCATACCGACAGGACATTTGTTGTCGAGAATGGACAGGTGGGCGCAAAGTCTTAAAGCGCGCGGCAATGGAGCTGGCGATGCGTACTACCGCGCCAGCCAGCGCCCATAGTCCGAAACCAGAAGGTGAGCCGGCTCTACATCTTCCTCGATCTCGGAAAACCGGCCGATAGGGTCGCGGAAGATGTTGTCGGTGAGGTCGTCGTTGACGGTGGAGACCTCGCCGATCAGAACGTCGCCGCCCTCGCCCCAGAACGCGTGCCATACGCCCGGCAGCAGGGTCACGCTCTCACCGGGGTCTAGCTTCAGGAGACCGCCGGCAGGAAGCCTGCGAATGGTCCCGTCGACGGGAACGGACACTTCGGCATGTGCATCTATCCCGCCCTCTGTGTCGGGCATGAACAGCTCCAGCACGAGCTTGCCGCCGCCGCGGTTGATGATGTCCTCCGCCTTGATGACATGGCGGTGCATGGGTGAGATCTGGTCCCTGCGAGAGATCATGATCTTTTCGGCATAGAGCATGCCGGCACTCTTGCTCATATCCTCGAAGCGGCCATTGCGGACCGTGAACAGGAAGAGCCCCAACTCTTCGAATTTCCCCTGTCCGTAATCGGTGATGTCCCAGCCCAGCCGGGCATCGAAGACACCAGCAGATTCCGCCCCGCGCCGCTTCATTTCTTCTGGGGACCAATAAGCGAACGGCGGCAGGATATAACCGAAGGAGCGGATGAAGGCGTCGCCCTCAAGGATGATCTCATTCACTCCAGAGCGCTTCATGGTCCCTCCCCGTCAGTGTTTTTAGCCGGCGTCCCGAAGGTCAGCGCTCTCCGCGAGCAGCCAGCCTGCGCATGGAAGCGATACGCCGGCGGCTGATCTCGGTGCGCATGGCCATCATGTGCAGTGTGAAGAAAAGCAGCGTGAAGCCGATCGCCATGATCAGAAGGGGCCTCAGCAGGCTCCCGTCAATGGTCGGCCCATCGACACGGAACACGGAAGCCGGCTGATGCAGCGTGTTCCACCAGTCCACCGAGAACTTGATGATCGGAATGTTGACGAACCCGATCAATGTGATGATCGCCGCCGACCATGCTGCCTTGCCCGAATCTTCCAGCGCGCGCGTCAGCGCGATGATGCCGAGATACATCAGGAACAGCACGAATACGGAGGTCAGGCGCGCATCCCACACCCACCATGTGCCCCACATGGGCTTGCCCCAGATGGACCCGGTAATGAGCGCCAGAGCTGTGAAGCATGCGCCGATAGGCGCTGCCGACTTCAGGGAGACATCGGCGAGCGGGTGGCGCCATACCAGCGTGCCTATCGCGGAGGCTGCCATCAGCGCGTAGCACATCATGGAAAGCCAGGCGAACGGCACATGAATGTACATGATGCGCACCGTCGTGCCCTGCTGGTAATCCTCGGGTGCGGCAAAGCTCATGTAGAGGCCGATCGCCAGAACAAGGCACGCTGCACCCGCCAGCCATGGAACAGCTCTGTTCGCAAAACTGACGAAACGCGTCGGATTGGCGAGGTCCATCCAGCTGGCAATGCGGGTGCGTGAAACTGTCATGACAAGCTACATAACCTTGCCCTGCGCCGCGGGCAACTGCGACGCAAAGGCCGGTGCTTCGTCAGGCAGCAGCGTCCTCGTTCACCGGCGAGATCCGCGACAGACGACGCACTTCCTCGTCATTGAGCAGTCCGCCTGCCCGCAGCAGCGAAGCGAAGCGGCCATTGCGCAGGGACAATTCCGCAAAGCCGCCCATCTCGACGACCCTGCCCTTGTCCATGAACACCACAAGATCGGCATCCCGGACGGTGGTCAGGCGGTGAGCGATGATGAAGGTGGTGCGGTCACGGCGCAACTCGTCGATCGCCTGCTTCACACGCTCTTCCGTTTCCACGTCAAGCGCGCTGGTGGCTTCGTCCAGAACGAGGATCGGCGCATTCTTCAGCACAGCCCGGGCAATGGCGATGCGCTGGCGTTCGCCGCCCGACAATTGCCCGCCGCGCTCGCCGACAATGGTGTCGTAACCTTCGGCCTTGGAAAGAATAAAATCCTGTGCCGCCGCTGCCTCTGCCGCCGCGTGGATTTCCTGATAGGTGGCGTCAGCCTGCCCGATGCGGATGTTGTCCTCGATCGAGCGGTTGAGCATGCCGGCATCCTGAAACACGGTAGCAATGCAGTTTCTGAGCGACGACGTGGAGACGCTTCGCGTGTCGATGCCATCGATCAGGATGCGACCTCGCTGCGGCGTGAACACGCGCTGCAGCATGTTGATGAGCGTGGTCTTGCCCGCACCGGTCGGCCCGACGATCGCGACTGTCTGGCCGGCGCCCACCTCGAAGGTGACACTGTCCAGCCCCTGCCCCGAATTCGGAAACTCGAAGCCGACATTCTCGAAACGGACATGACCGGAAACCCTGCCGATATCACGCAGGCCTTCCGGCTCGCGGATTTCAAACGCTGAATCCTCCATGCCATAAAAATCCTCGAGCTTGGCGCGAGCCTCCGAGATCTGGTTCACGAAAGTGGAAACCTGATCGAGACGGGCAATGAGCAACGTAGCGAAGCCGGTGAAGGCGATGACGTCGCCGATCCGCAGCTGGCCGTTCATGACCAGAAACGAACCGATCAGCAGCACAACCATCATCGAGATCGTGGATGAGAGGCGATGCAGCGCGCTGGCCAGAGCCCACCAGTCCAGAACCGGATACTGAGCATCGAGGAGTTCACCGACGAACCGCTTCAGGGCTGCCGTTTCGTGGCCAATGCGGTTGTAGCTCTGCAGCACAGCGACATTGCTGACCGAGTCGGACACATGCGCGAATACCTTGTGGTAGTGGCGCTCGACGCTCGCCTGCCCTTCGCGGGTCTTGCGCATGACCAGACGGCCGACGCCATAATACACCACGCCAAGCACGAGCAGGACCATCGACATGCGCACATCGAGCGACAAAGCGGTGGGCACGAGCAGCATCAGAGCCACCGCAGTGGACAGATGCTGACGCATGAATTCCAGCCACAGCGAAAACAGCGTTTCCACCGCTCGTAGCAGCGTATGCAGCGAATTGGACGTGCCACGCGTATGGTGCCAGGCCAGCGGCATGTTGATGATGCGCTCGAACGACTGCGAAAGCACTTCGCCGCGCAGCTTGTGGGCCATGCGATCGGCGCCGCGCGCCACAAGAACGAATGCAACGATGTTGAAGGCGCCAAGGCCGGCCCAAATCACCAGCGGCGGGACCACGTTCACGCGCTCGGAAATCGCATCAATGACGCGACCGAACATGATGGGCTCAAGGATAGCGACGATAGCCAGGGTGACATTGGCGGCACAAATAAGCGCAACGCGCTTCCTGTCTGCCGCCATATAACCGAGCGCTCTCCAGTAGACTTGCAGAAGGGACACTCGTTTACTCCGCGAAACCGTTCATTGTGCGATGCACCATTTCTGGAAACATATGAACCGATGTGAACCAGAACAATGTTCCCTTAACGCGGGAGTTCCCGTTTCGCGAACAAAACATAGCTACGAAACGAAATCTGACGTGATCGACTAACGGTTTGAGATCAAACGTAAAATGTCCTTCTGAAGGCGAAATTGCGGCAATCCCGCAAGGGACTGCCGCAATTTTAGCGGGAAAGCACATGTCACTGGCAGGACAGCGAGCAGGACGCCCTTATTTAAGGCTTCTTACTGACGCCCACACGCGGCTGAGCACCATTAGCCGGCAAGGTTACGACAACTTCTGTCTGGCCTTGCGACAGCGGAAATGTCGTGCCGTCCAGCTTCCTGCCGTTTACCTCCAGCGAAATCGCTTTCGCAGCCCGGTTGCGCACGACCCGGATGGTCTGGGAGCCGCCGCCCAGAGCCAGTCTGGCCGTATAGCCGTCCCAGTGCGCGGGAATGCGCGGGGTGATCTCGATCGCGTCACCACGCCTGTTTATGCCGAGTATGGCTTCGACAGCTGCGCGGTAAAGCCATCCGGCAGAGCCCGTGTACCATGTCCATCCGCCCCGGCCTGCCTTGTCGGCCGCATAGACATCGGCGGCCACGACATAAGGTTCGACCCGGTAATGTTCGGCGGAGGCCTCATCCGTGGAGTGGCTGACGGGATTGAGCATGGAGAAACATTTATAGGCTTCCTCGACGCGACCCATTTCAGCCAGCGCAATGACGAACCACGTCGCCGCATGGGTGTACTGGCCGCCATTCTCTCGGACGCCGGGCGGATAGCTCTTGATGTAACCGGGATCCTTGTCCCAGTTTGCGAAGGGCGGCGTGAACAGCTTGAGTATGCCGTGCTCCTCGTCGACCAGCATTTCTCCCGCGTTGTCCATGGCCGTGCGGGAGCGGGCCGGGTCGCCCTCGCCTGAAATCACGCTCCAGGACTGGGCAATGGAGTCGATCTTGCACTCCTGCGACTCGCGGGAGCCCAGCGGTGTTCCATCGTCAAATGTTCCGCGACGATACCACTGGCCGTCCCAGCCACTGTTTTCGAGCGCGCGCTTGAGCACATCCGCATGGGCCTGCCACGCCTTTGCACGCTTTGCATCGCCCTGTTCACTGGCGATCGGAATGAAATCGTTCAGCGTCCTGAGCAGGAACCAGCCGAGCCAGACGCTCTCGCCCCTTCCCTCGTCGCCCACGCTGTTCATGCCGTCGTTCCAGTCACCGCCGAGTATAAGCGGCAAGCCCGAGGGACTGCTGCGCTTCACAGCAAGGTCCAGCGCGCGGGCACAATGCTCGTAAAGCGGGACAATTTCGGCGGAAGGCTCCGGAGTGAAGAAGGCATCGTGCTCGCCCACCCCAAGCTGCGGCCCCTGAAGGAAGGGCAGCTTTTCGTGCAGAATGGCCTGATCGCCTGAAACCTCGATGTAATAAGCAGCGGCATGGGCGAGCCACACAACGTCGTCCGATATCATGGTGCGAACGCCTGCACCCGTGCGCGGAAGCCACCAATGCTGCACGTCGCCCTCGGCAAACTGACGTCCGGCCGCATTCAGTATCTGCGCCCGGGCAAGACCGGGATCGTGGGCCATCAGCGACAGCGTATCCTGCAACTGATCGCGGAAGCCGAAAGCGCCACTTGCCTGATAGAACGCGGAGCGTGCGCGGATGCGGCAGGACAGGCTCTGATAAGGGAGCCAGTGATTGACCATGAAATCGAGCGTCTTGTCGGGCGTCTCTACCTGAATGGTGTCCAGGAAGTCACGCCATCCAGCCTCGGTTTCTGCAAGGCGGCTATCGAAATCGACGTTGCGGTGTCGCTCGATAAGTGCGGCCGCTTCCTGTGTGCTTTCAGCATCGCCAAGCAGCCACAGGAGCGTGACCTCGCCATCGGCGGCGAGCTCGACATCGCGCGAGAGCGCAGCGCAGGGATCGTCTCCGGCTTCGATACGGCCCGAAAGAGGGCTGCCGGCGAGCACGGCGACGGGCTTCTCGCTCGAACCGCCCCTGCCGATGAATTCGCCGCGATCGGCTGTGACCGAGTCCGGCCTTTGATCACCGGCAAGGAAGGCGACCCGCCCGCCAAAATCGAGATTGTACGGGTTGGTTGCGAGCATGGCGCCCGTCGCGGCGTCCTGCGAGGGAATGATGGTGCCGGCGGTTCTGGAACGGTGGGTGCCGAGAACCCATTCGGCATAGGCATAGACACGCAGATGCGCCGTGCCGGCCCCCGTGTTGCGGATGCGCAGCCGCGATATCCGCACCGGATCTGCAGGGTCGACAACGTGGGTAAGCTCCATGTCGAGCGCGCCGCGTCTGGCGCGGAAGGTCGTAAAGCCCTGCCCGTGGCATGTCTCGTAAAGCACGCCCGGATCGCGCACCACCGCTGCCAATGGCGAAAACGAAGCGCCGCTGTCGAGGTCATGAACGTAGATGCCCTCGCCCGGCCGGTTGGTCACCGGATCGTTCGACCATGGGGTGAGCTGATAATCTCGACTGTTGCGGCTCCAGCTGAAGGCCGCGCCTTCGGCGGACGTGTGGAAGCCGAAAGCGTCGTTCGAGATCACATTGATCCACGGCTGCGGCGTAACCGTACGCCCCGCCAGCCGCACCACATAGCGGCGGCCATCGCCCTCGAAACCGCCAAAACCGTTCCAGTTGGACAGCCCCTTGCCATCGGCCGTCTTCGGCTTGAGCGGGACGCTCGGCTCCGGTGCTGCCGTCGCTACTGCGCCGATGGCGACACCGCTGGCGGTTTCGCGCGCCTGAAGCGCTGTTATTTCCGCGCGTTCGATCTGGTCGCTGATCGTGCCGTTGCGCGTATGCAGAACCACGCGCGCCGAGGCCAGCAGCGTGCGATAGGTGGGCTCGTCCATCAGATCGCGGCGCACCGCGAAAATATGCTGGCGCGGGCCAAGCTCGGAGCCACGCAGGCGGCTGTTCTCGCACAGATAGTCGATGGCCTGCTGCAGATCCTGCACATAGGATGAGGACTGCTCGTTGACGATGACCAGATCGGCGGTCAATCCGCGTGCCCGCATATATTCCTGATAGCGCAGGCCCTGCGCCACGATCTCCAGATCGGCAAGATCGTCGATACGGATGGCGAAGATCGGATAATCACCCGAAATGCTGGTCGGCCACAGGCTGGACTGCTTGCCGAGACCTGCCGAAATCGCTTCCGAAGGCAGACGCATATTGGCGTCGGGATAGATCAGATAACGCGCCAGACTTTGCCCGATAGCGGCTTCGGCGAGGCTGAGGCCGAGATGGCGGGTCTGCACCTGCGACCGGGTCCACGACAGCATGGCCTGACGGGCAAAGCTTTCGGGATGATCGAGGCGGTTGATGGCGTCGTCCAGCTCTTCCCGGTTGGCTCCCACGCAGGTCCAGAAGGTGAGCGAAACCTTCTTGTTCGCCGGAA
>WPCJ01146394.1_pt1 | contig 11641 bp, 10 predicted proteins | sample 5399831 | NCBI WGS metagenome assembly WPCJ01 (sample SAMN12869470, study PRJNA574797) | sludge metagenome | isolation source: wastewater treatment of pH10 | place: China:Beijing | collected 2019-05-20 | reverse complement strand
GTTAAAACACTTTGTGTACCAGACTCTTCTTTCTTTGCCTCAATAATTCCGAGGATTTTTCCTCCTACGCAAAGCGCATAATCTGCAGGTCCGTAATCAGTTGGATACTCTCTTATCGCACAATTATTGTAATTATCTTGTCTTTTTGTCTTATCATAGAAAACGATATTCCACCCTGCAGCAGCAAGCATCGGATCTATCAGTCTTTTCCGTGTCTCAGCTTCATTGAGTTTAGCCATTGTAAATCATCATAATTATTGGGGATTTGTTATGGGAATTTAAACTTCATCACAGATTATATTTATTTGTATAAATAAGTTGGAGTTTTTTTATTGATATTTATAATACAATAGTAATTTATTAAAAAAGGCACTCTGAAAAAGATACATTATATACAATGCACAGACTTACAGAAAGTGAGACTATGGCATGAAAAGCTGTAAATCTTCTAATTTTTCCCTGCCTGTAGTTACCTTCCTGTATTTCGGAATCGTGAGCCCTGGGAAGAGGTAACTTTTTTCTTGAAGTACCGAATAATATAACTCCAGTGATTATAATTATGGCATAGGTGATATGGTGGCGTATTTATTCCTATTTAATATATTTTACTAATATCTCCATTAAAATGGAATAAAGAACAGGAAGGTTGCTGAATATTCACCATAGGGAAAACTTCAAACAACTTTTGAACTTCTTTACAGGTTTTTTCAACTTATTCTTATCGAATCAAAAACCATTGACGGATAGCCGATATAAAGAGTAAAAAATTTACCATTATATTTGAAGGACAAAACTTAAATTGCAGAAATAGATTTCCACTGTTAAAACATGGACACTCTTCTAATGATAAAAGTGTTTTTAATACATTACAACCTTTTAATACATTATCAGTTTTTAATACTTCACATATTATTTCTAATTAATTACATTCAGTTTAATAATCAGGGATGCGTGTTTATACATGAAAGAATCCGTCAGAAAACTTGGGCTCATAGGGGCTGGCCTGTGGGCAATGACAGAAGATAGAGTAAATGAACTTGTGAAAGACCTTGTCGACAGAGGGGATATCAGCAAAGAGGAAGGCAAGAGAACTGTTCAGGACCTGGTGGAGGAGAGCAGGAAACAGAGGATTGACCTCGAAAAGAAAATATCTGATAAAATGCAGGATGCCATTGCAAAGGCAGATGTTTTCACAAGAAAAGACATGAATGAGCTTGAAGCAAGGTTAGAAACCCTGGAAGACGAAGTCCGGAAAATGAAAAATAAAGAAAAGATGTTCTTCAAATGAGATCATCTTTTTCTATTCTTAAATATCTTTTTTAATCTATTCTTAAATATCTTTTTTAAAGTTCTTCAATAACTATTTCTTCGTCAAGGCTTGAATTATTTAGCAGGTCCTCAAGGTCTGTAACATTTTCCTCAAACTCCTTAAGATCTGCTTCGGTTAGCTCCTGTTTTGCTGAGGTATTTTCGCCATCCTCTGAACCCGGAATCTCCTGGGATATACCTGCTTCTCCCACGTCTGTATTGTCTTCAACGCAGCCTGATGCTGCAAGCCAGAAAATTAATATTGAGATTACAAATATATGTGTAAATTTTACCATTTTTTTGCCCCCTTAACTCTCCAGTTCTTCCTCAGTGGAATTTTCTGATTCATTTTCCGTTCCATTTTTGGCATCATCGAACTCTGGTTCTGGATTATTTCTGGCTCTATTTCTGTTGGTCTCTTCAGATCTATACTGCTCCAATTCCTCGAAGATTTCTTTCAGGACCTGATTTGCTTCTTTTATTTCTCCAAGTGCATTTTGAAGATAACCGTTTGCTTTTGAAAGTTCTTCCTCGGTAGCGTTTTCTTTATTGTAAATCTCTTTTGCAGCCTCGTTATTCTTCCTTGCTGAAGCCATCAGGGCATTATAATTTTCAAGCTTTGACTCAAGTTCAGATGTATTTACTCCGGTTTCATTCAGTTTATCCAGTTCTTTTTCAAGCTTTCTGGAAATTGACTCTGATTTGTTAGCAAAATCATCTATTTTCTCGCCTGCAGTCTGTCCCGTCTCTACAGCAGTCCTGTTTTTCACATTGTTCCAGACGCCGCGCACAGATTTAGTTGCTTTTGTAAAGTCTTCAAGGTCTTCGGCTTTTTCAATAGCTTTCTTCTCTTCCTGTAGCTGGCTTATTCTTTCCTCAATAGCATTAATTCTCGCTTCCGTGCCGCTCCCGTTAGACTGTTCAAGGTTGTACTGAACTTTTTCAAGGTGGGCTATTATATAGTCAATACTTGCATTCAGGTATTCCCTTGTAGTTTCCAGGTCTTTTTCATTGTAATTTCCTGCTCTTAACCTGCTCCTTATTATAAGGAAGTTTTTCCTCGAATTCTGGTAATTATTTTTCTGAGTATTTAGCTTTTCTTTTAACTGTTTTCTTTCCTGCACTTCTTCATGCGGCTGTTTCTGTCCCCGGGTTAAATTCTCATTTTGATTTTTTTCCTGATTTTTCTCCTGAAGCAATTCAGTTTTCTGAAAAGTTTCAAAAGACGCTCCATTCCTGTCAGCATTACCTGCCCCAGCCCCATTTCCGGCAAGAGCTGACGGTGATAGTACACTAAAAAGTATGAATATTAAGGTTAGATAAGAAGCATAATGGATAATTTCCCCTGGCTTAGTCGTATGACTTCCTCCATTGAAATTTTTGATTGTTATATTATTGAGGAGGGACAATATATAAGTATATTTTTTCATAAAGAGGGTTATAAGTAGATAAATGTTTAATTTAAAGCCCAACATTGATTCTATTAATCACATAAGACTTCAAAGGCATTTGTGCTCAGTAAATTACTGCTAATTAAAGTAAACTTTTTATACTTCAATTCGATATCTGTGTAAAAATAATTAGTGATTGTATGGACTTTTATATTTTTGATTTTTCTCTTTCGAATATAGATCTTCAGCATCACATAAATAAAATAATTAAATAGTAGCGTTTTGCCTGTAAAAGCTGGATTTTACTGAGGATAATCCGATTCATTCCTGGTATTACCTGAAAAATAATGGCTGGATTAAAAATCAAAACTCCAGACTCTGGCCTGTAATAAGCATAAACCATTAACCGAATTAAACAGGTTAATACCGGATTAACAGAGACAGAGAACAAAATCGAATAGAAAACTGGAACAAAAAACTTCAGTGCTTGAAAAGGAGATTTTGAGAAGACAGAGTATGAAGGATATTTTTTAATTAAATATTTCATTTGAATATTTCATTTGAATATTTCATTTGAAATTATCTTTTCATTTCATTTACGTTTTTCACTTCTTACTATTTTTATCTCTTCACTTTTTACTCCTGTTTTTATTTACCTTTTGTCTTCTTCTCGTCTCACTTTCAGCTATTCCGGCTTTTTTGTTTTACACCCGGGAGTTCTTCAAGTACTATTTCGTCTTCAATACTTGCATTTTCCAGCAGTTGCTGAAGCTCAATCATGTCATTGTCAATTTCCTGAATTTCAGCCTGAGTAAGTTCTATTTCTGAATAATCCGATATCCCATTCTCTGCTCCGGCGTCAGGATTAATTCTTTCATCATCCATATCAGATTCACTATTTCCAACACAACCGGATCCTGCAAGCCAGACTATTAAGGCTAACAGTAAAAGCAGATGAGTGAGTTTAGCCATTTTAATGTCTCCTAATTCTAAATCTATAATCAGAGAAGTTCTCAGCCTTTTCTTCTGGGGGATGTTTTTTATTCTGCTTCTGAATAATTAATTCGTTTACAGGAGTACCGTTTTTACAGATTAATTATCAATTCATATAGATAATTATTAATCTGTACCTTTTGTATTATTAAGTTCTGTTTTTATATCATTTTCTGTTATAACTTTTCCGATTTCATTAAAGCCATGTCCCTTCAATTCATCGAAAATTACTTTAAGTATCTGATTCGCCTTATTCACATTATTTAGAGATTCACGCAGATAATTGTTTGCCACTTTCAGATCGTTCTGGGTAGCAGTGTCGTCTTCATAAATAGAATCAGCAGTTGCTTTCTTCTCACGGGCAGCTTTTATATATTGATTATAACTGGCAAGCCTTGTCTGAAGATCAGCAGTATTGACACCGGTTTCGTTCAGGCTTTGAATCTGAACCTCAAGCCCGCCAGAGAGATTTTCTGATTTCTCAAGGAACTCCCCTACTTTCTGGCTAACGATTTGCCCTGCACCTGCCAGGCTGGCTTTCTGTGCATTGGTCCATATTCCGCGCACGGAACTGACTGAAGTAATGAGTTCAGCCTGGCTGGATGCATCTTTAACTGCTGCCTGTTCAGCCTCAAGCCTTTTAATGCTTTCATCTATAGCAGCTATCTTTTCTTCTGCTCCACTGCCGTTTGAATGCTGCATATTGGTTTTTACATTTTTCAGGTGGGCTATCATATAGCTGATACTTGAATTAAGGTAGACTTTAGTGGCATCTATAGCTTCTTCAGAACCCGGATTAATTTTTCCTGTCTGAATTTTATTTCTTACTTTCAGGAAATCCCCTTTTGCTTCCCTGTATTCACTTTTCTGTAACTGAAGCTCTTCCTGGGTATGTTTTCTTTCCAGTTTATAAGCTGTATATTTATCCCTGTCCTGCGTCTGGATTCTTTCCTCTTCCTTCACGCTTTCGGAACCTGAACTTTCAGTACCTCTATTCTTTTCTGAACTGTTTTCATAATTTTCTGTATCGATAGTATTTTCATCTGCATACTGATTTCGATTTCCATTCTCCGGTAAAGATTTGGCAGCAAATGCTTCTCCAGACAGTATGCTGAGTATGATTAATATAAATGTGATATAAGCCAGATATCTAACAACCACTAATTTTTTCATCTGACTGCCTCCTTTGGCAAGTTATAATACTGTGATAATGGAATAGTGACATATAAGCATACTTTTCAGAATAAAACTGATAAATTATATTATATTTGCTTGCAAGCTTGATTGGATCTCTATTTTCTTGATAAAACTTTAATGCGCCTCCAGCTTATTTTAACCTCTGATAATGAAAAGTAAAAGATTTATGCTAAAAACCCATTTAAAGCTTCGTGAATTTTAGAAAGCTCTGCAAGATCGCCTGTGTATTTATTTTCCTGCTGTTTGTTCAGGGAAACGCAGTTGCGGCGACGATTCACGGGTCTGTATACGAGTGGTATACTTTTAAGCCCCTCGAGAACTCAATAGTCGAGATTAACTCTACTCCGGAGCAGTATCTTGTTGCAACGGATGCTGAATACTCTTTTAACCTTACTCAGGGAACATATCTGATAACTGCCAGTTATCTCGAAGATAACACCATAGTATATCAGACTGAAGAAGAAGTTATAATTACCTCCGATGATGGTGATTATGTTCACGACCTTCTCCTCTTCCCAACCTATCAGCAGGATCTTCTTTACCAGGAGGACTTTGAAAATGTTGATCTGGATCTGGAAGAAGAAACTCAACCTGAGACAAATTCACAGAATACGATCCTTATATTTGCAGCAGTCGCACTCTGTATTCTGCTTCTGGCAGGTTATTTTATAAAAAAGGGCAAAAAAAATCCTCCTGGAAAGGCAGCATATCCCCCGGAAGAAACTCGATCTCTTACTGGATCAGAACCGGCTGCGTCAGAATTAATTTCATCAAATCCGGCTTCATCAGAATCAATTTCATCAAAACCATCCTCATCAGAATTAATTCCATCACATTCAGCTTCATCTGAATCAAATTCACCGGAATCTGAAAATCTCAAAGCAGAGTCACAAATGCCTGAATATGCAGAGCCGGGTGAAGGTATCTCACTCGAAAAGGTTTCCGGAACAAATTATGAACTTTCTGGATCTCATATTGGAGATGTCTCTGAGATAGTGATCCCTGCTCAGGAAACAGAGATACCTGTTCAGGAGACAGAGTTATCTGTTCAGCAAAGAGAAAAGTTGCCAGCTGACTCTAAAACGTCTATTAGTTCACTCTCTGAAGAGAAACCTGATTTGTTAAGTCCGGAAGTTCCGAAAAGCCGGGAAGCAAGCCTGCCGGATGATCTGAAAGAAATTATGGATCTGATACGAGCCAGTGGAAACCGGATCACTCAGAGAGAGCTCAGGAAAAAGTCACCTTATTCAGAGTCCAAAGTCAGCCTTATGCTTTCGGATCTCGAAGAACGCGGATTGATTGAAAAGTTCAAAAAGGGCAGAGGGAACATTATCAGAATTCCAGATTCAGAGATTCTCAAACAGGGAGAGTTTCTGGAAAAGAAGGAGTAAGCGAATGTATAGGAGTAAGTGGGATGTATAAAAGTAAGTGAGATGTTAGAAGTAAGTGAGATGCTAGAAGTAAGTGAGATGTTAGAAGTAAGTAAAATGTATAGAAGTAAGTTGGTACAGGATAAGTGGGATGTATAAACAAAATAGTAATTTGAATGAAGTATTAAACTCTTACCTAAACTCTTACCTCTTTTGAAAAACCATAAATAGCAAACTATATAACTGAATTAATCTACTAAGCAGCAGGAAAAGTAATAAAAATTTCAAAGACTTGGCATATGATATTTCCGGTTCGCATCCTGATTCGTTATGCAGGAACTGCCTTTTATAATCTGGCAAAATCAGTTACTTTATATAAATATCGTATGTTCATTAAAATTAATATATTATTATTTGACGTCTTGAATATTATAAATTGCACGAGGGACACTATGCGAGTTTCCATGGACATTGAATTAAAAGATGTGCCCGGGCAGATGCTTTTAGCCCTCCAGCCTCTTTCGGAATTCAAAGCTAACCTGATAACGGTTTTGCATCATCATCAGAAAAGGACCCCCAGAAAGACGGTACCCGTACAGCTCGTACTTGAGATGAAACCTGAAAGTATAGAAGCAATAAAGGCAAAACTTGAGGAAAATGGGATAAGAGTTGTAAGGGTTGGAGAACATCGTTTCAGAGAAAGCATAAATGTGGTTCTTATAGGGCACGTGGTCCATACAGGGATACAGGACACTATTGACGAGATTGATAAGACCGGGTTTGCGGAAGTCGTGGATCTTTCACTATCCATGCCAGGCATTAATTTGCTTTCTTCAGCCCTGATCAGAGTCGATGCTGTGGGCAAAGAAGACCTGCAAAAGGCGCTTGATATTCTGAAAAAAGTCTCGGCAAAGAAAGATTTGCTGATGGTGCTTCCAATAGACATCCAGGCCTGATAGAGAAGGAGATTTGAAAATATGAAAACAGTGCGCTGTTCTATTTTAGGATTTGGTGCAATCGGACAGGGTGTAGCCGAGGTACTCCTTATGAAAAAAGAGTATCTGGAAAGTATCGGGCTGGAAATTATAGTGGTCGCTGTAGTGGACTCAAGAGGAGCTACTATAAATCCCGAAGGTGTTGACCTTGCAGACTGCCTTGCACGCAAAAGAACCACGGGCACGGTTGCTATAGAAAAAATTACAGGCGTTGAGGTTATAAAGTCCATAGACCACGACCTTGTGATAGAGACCACTCCCACAAATATCGTCACCGGAGGAGCGGGGCTTCAGAATATGTTTGCAGCCTTCGAAATCGGTAAAGATGTCATTACCTCCAATAAAGGTCCACTTACCCTGAAATACAGAGAACTGATGGAAGCTTCAAAAGTTGCGGGGTCCAGTTTCAGGTTCGAAGCTACGGTTGGCGGTTCCATGCCCATCATTAACCTGGCAAATGAGGTTCTTGCAGGAAACAGGCTTAAAAGCATCAAAGGGATTTTGAACGGGACATGCAATTATATCCTTACCAGGATGCTTGAAGAAAGGGCAAGTTATAAAGACATTCTCGCCGAGTCCATGGAACTCGGAATCGCCGAAACCGACCCCACATACGATGTGGACGGGATTGATACTGCCTGCAAGCTTGTAATCCTTGCCAATGCGATTTTCGGCCTCAATGCAACGTATAAGGATGTTGAGGTTACAGGGATCACGAAAATTACTCCCGAAGCTCTGGAAATGGCTTATGAAAGAGGGCACGTGATCAAGCTCATAGGAGAGGTCAGCAGGGAAAGAATCCATGTTGCTCCGAGGCTTGTGCCCATCAATCACCCTCTTGACGTGAGGGGCACTCTTAATGTGGCTTCCATAGATACCGAGCTTGCAGGAGAAATTACAGTTACGGGTAAGGGTGCAGGACCTGTAGAAACGGCAAGTGCAATTCTCAGTGACCTGATTGCAATTTACGGAAATAAGTAAATACTTGAAGATACAGGCTTCCATTGACCGGAATCTGAAAAACAAAAATAAAAGAGGCTGTGTGGGTAATGACAAGTTTCAGGGAATTTGCAGAAACGTGCCAGGCAATTGAAAAAATATCAAGCACTATAGAGACCACAAATAAGGTTGCCGACCTTCTCAAAAAGGTTGATGTTGAAGAGCTTCCTGTTGCCACTCATTTTATTATGAGTGAGGTTTTTCCTGCCTGGAGTGGGGAACAGCTCGGGATTGGCACAAGCCTGCTTTACGTTTCTCTTTCCAAAGCCTCAGGCATGTCCATACACAGTATAGAATCTCTTGTCCGGACGACCGGAGATATAGGGGATACAGCACTCCTTATCCTTAAAGAAAAAAGAAAAAATCAGGTGACATTCTCTTCTTTCTTTGAGGAAAAGCCAGAGCTATCAATAACAGAGGTTTACAGGCGTTTCAAGATCGCATCAGAAGCTTCTGGAAAAGGTTCACAGGATATTAAGGTCAAAAACCTCCAGTTTCTGTTCACTTCATCAAGTCCTAGGGAAGCAAAATACATCGCAAGGCTTGCGCTTGAAGAGCTCAGGATAGGCGTGGGAGAAGGAGTTGTCAGGGACGCTATTGCAAAAGCTTTTTCTGTTCCTGCAGAGATTGTGGAACATTCCTTCATGGTTACGAATGACCTCGGAATAGTGGCTGCAGCGGCTAAAAAAGGAGGGGTTGAAGCTCTCGAGAGACTCGGGATAGAAATTAACCGCCCTATCAAGATGATGCTTTCTCAGATCAGCCCTGACATAGATGCTGATATAAGAGCCATGAAGGAGGTTGCAATTGAATGGAAATTTGATGGGGCCAGGGTCCAGATCCACAAGGACGGAAATTCCGTAACTCTTTTTTCGCGTAAACTTGAAAATGTTACCAGTTCCCTCCCTGACCTCGTTGAAATAGTCCGAAAACATGTAAAAGCTGAGTCAGCGATCCTTGACGGAGAAGCCGTAGCTGTGGACGAAAATGGGGTTCCAAGGGCTTTTCAGGAAATTCTCAAGCGTTTCAGGCGAAAGTACGATGTCAAGGAAAAGGCACTCGGAATTCCTATCCAGCTCAACTTTTTTGACATTATGTACCTCAACGGCAAAACTCTGATAGATCTCCCGCTTCTCGAGAGGAGGAAAGCTCTTGAGTCCTGTGTTGAGAGTTCTGTCGAGGACTCAAAGTCCATTTCCGTGGCTGAGCAGGTCATAACCGGAGACCTTGAGCTTGTAGAGAAGATCTACAGGGAAGCCTTAAAAGCCGGGCATGAAGGAGTTATGGTTAAAAACCCGAATTCCGTTTATTCTCCTGGAAAACGCGGAAAAAACTGGCTCAAGAAAAAACCTCTCATGGACACTCTTGACCTTGTAATTGTCGGAGCTGAATGGGGTTTCGGGCGCAGGGCAAACCTGATCGGCTCTTATACCGTTGCCTGTTACGACCCCGATACTACTCGCTTCCTGCAGGTAGGCAAGGTCGGCACGGGGCTTACGGACGATCAGCTAAAAGAGCTTACGGAAATACTCTCAGGGCTAATGGAAGGCGGAGAAGCCGGAGGAGTATTTGCTATCAGGCCAAAGGTTGTCCTTGAAATCGCTTTTGAGGAAATCCAGAAAAGCCCCAACTACGACTCGGGTTTTGCACTTCGTTTTCCCCGTTTCATCCGCATCCGTGACGATAAAGACCCGGAAGAAGCGGATACTATCCAGCGGATAGGGCGTGTATACAGTCAGCAGCTGAAAAGACTGTAAATTTCCTGTTTTTGAAAAGAGCTGAAGAGTGAAATAAAATAACCTGTTTGAGCTGATTCATAAAAGGAATCAAATATACTTGAACAGGTCGTCCCTTTTCATTTCGTGCAGCCTGTCCCTGAGAAGTCCCTTTAATGTTTTGAGGTCTCCTTTTTTGGCGCTTATGGGAGCAATAATATGCTTCCAGTTCTGCCAGGGAGGTTCAAGTCCCAGACGGATGGCGACCTCGTTGAGGAGAGGGTCAGACTCGTTTTCTTTGACTTTGTCCATCTTGTTTGCAGCAACAATGGTATCAATCCCGATTTCTCTCAGGAAATCAAACATCTCAACATCGATTGGAATCTGGTCTCTTGAATCCCACCGGTCAACTATTTCTGGAAATGCCGGCCCGTCGATTACCAGAACAGCTATTTTAATCCTCCCGGCATTATCTTCAATGTAGTGTACGGTTTTGTCCTTTACTATGTCCTGCTTCCTCTCCTTCACCCCGCTCATGAAGCCGAAACCCGGCATATCTGTGATTAGCAGATCCGAGACCTGGGCATGTGTGGGGCGCAATGTGACTCCTGGACGTTTTCCTACCCTGACCTTTGCCCCGAAAAGTTCTTTCAGGAGAGAAGATTTGCCTACATTTGAACGTCCTGCAAAAATAATCTCAAGGTTTATACCACTTTCAGATGCAGTCTTACTTGTCTTCATTTTTGTTTAACCTCTTTTGCTTCTCCGATCTTTTTATCGAAAGCCCGGAGAAAACTTTCCAGAGAATCTTTCGGTATTCGTGCTCCTGCCGCAACAGGGTGCCCGCCTCCGCTCCCTCCAAAACTGGGAGCAACTGAGCGAAGGATTCGGTTCAGGTCTACTTCTCCGCGGGAACGTATACTCAGGTCATACGCTCCCTTTTTCTCCCTGTATTCCGCTGCAATTCCAACCTCCCTCCGGCCGTAGGAAGCTGCATAGATTGCTGCTTTTGAAATGGAGTTATTCGTATTTACAACATACGCGCTGTTTTTGAGGACTTTAACACTTTTTTTTACGCAGAACCGGATTTTTTCTTCGTTAATTGCAGCTTCTCTTGCGAGTTCGAGCAGATCCGGGATATTTGAAGGGATTACATTTTTTGAAAGGGGTTCAAGCAGAGTCCTTTTGAATTCATAATCTTTTCCCTTATGGAGTATTGCCTGGATCAGGGTCCCTGCCTGGAAATAAAGGCTTCTTTTGTCCCAGTCTTTCACCCAGTCCTTTACACGGGGGGTGTTATCACTGAAGTCCCCTATAGCCCCGTAAATTGCAACTCTTTTCATCTCCGGGCTCAGAAGGTCTTCAAAAACTCTATAAGTCAGCTCTGAAGCGCATACTTCTGTTTCATGGTAAAACCATTCTTCCTTACTGCACCTTTCCGGAAGTGGGTGGTGGTCAATGTAATAAAGGTTACATTCTTCCGCAAACTTCCCAAGTACACATTTGAGTTCAGTGCAGTACCTTTCATCAATAGCAATATCGCAGATAATGAGAGTTTCAACATATTCTATAAGATTTAATTTTTCAAGAAGGCTGACAGGGCTTGTAAAGTATACATATGCATCAGGAAAAGCGCTTTTTGCAAGTGCTCCCGAACATATCCCGTCAGAGTC
>WPCJ01365920.1_pt1 | contig 11645 bp, 9 predicted proteins | sample 5399831 | NCBI WGS metagenome assembly WPCJ01 (sample SAMN12869470, study PRJNA574797) | sludge metagenome | isolation source: wastewater treatment of pH10 | place: China:Beijing | collected 2019-05-20 | reverse complement strand
GCGGTCGGAGCAGTGACGGTGCCGCGGGATGGGCGACTCGGCGTCGGGATCATCGGCGCCGGGCGCGTCGGTCCCGTGATCGGAGCCGCGCTCGGTGGGGCAGGGCACGCCGTGGTCGGGATCACGAGCGGCTCCGACGATGAGCGTGCCTCTGCGGTTCTTCCCGATGTGCCGGTGCTCGACGCGCTCGACGTCGTGCGTCGCGCCGAACTCGTGATCATCGCGGTCCCCTCGGAACAGCTGCCCTCGCTCGTCGCGGGTATCGCCGAGGTGGGCGGTTGGCAGGTCGGACAGCTCGTGCTGCACACGGATCCGGCGTTCGGCATCGAGGTTCTGAGTCCTGCCGCCGCACGCGGTGCGATCCCCCTCGCCGTGCACCCGGCGATCACCTTCACCGGGACGTCGATCGACCTCCGCCAGCTGCAGGCCGGCTTCGCCGCGGTGACCGCGCCAGCCGCTGTGCTACCCATCGCTCAGGCGCTCGCCGTGGAGATGGGCTGCGAACCGGTCGTGATCGCCGAGGCCGACCGTCCCGCGTACGCCGACGCGATCGCCACCGCGACCGAGTTCTCCCGGTCGATCATCGGGCAGTCGACCGCACGGCTGCGTGAGATCGGCGTGGAGAACCCCGGCGGATACCTGTCGGCGCTGGTGCAGTCGACCGTCGAACGCGCCCTTCGCGAAGCCTCGGATCCTTCTCCGCTGATCTGACCGTGTTGCGCGCACGGGTCCTGGAGCGAGTGCTTGTACCCGGTGGGCACCAGGTCTATCTTGAGGGCATCGGAGCGCCTGAGAGGAGGAGGCCCATGGTCATCGGTCGAGAGCGTCCGCTGGCCGCCGCCATGGATCTCCTGATGGCAGGCGTCAGCGTCGACATCGTGGGCGGGCGGGGGAGCGGTCGGAGCACATTCCTCCGTGCCCTGGCCTCCCGCCTCGAGGATCGGGAATGGACCGTCGTCCGGGCACGAGGCATCGCGTCGTTACGGCAGCACAGCTTGGGCGCGCTGCACCTCGCCGGGTTCGGTACCGCGACGGGTGCTCGACCAGCGACTCTTAATGAGACCGCACGCGCGCTGTCCGAGCGACTCCGTGCACGAACAGGGGTGCTGCTCGTGGACGACTGGGATGATCTCGACGAGTCATCCTGGGGAGTGGTCGAGTACGTCCGCCGAGACGCCGGCGTGCCGGTCGTGATATCGCGCCTCCAGGGCCTTCGTGCACGCCATACCCCGACGGGCTTGCCCGCGTCGACGCTCGAGCCTGCATACGTGATCGACATCGAGCCCCTCCGGTTCGACGAGATGGAGTCGGTGCTCAGGGAACACCTCGACGCACCGGTCGAAGCGGGAACGATGAGCCGCCTCTTCGCGAAGTCCGGAGGAAATGTCGGACTTCTCCTCACCCTGGTCGACGCCTCGATTCGGGAACAGCGCATGTCTCGTCGGAGCACCGGGGAGTGGGAGGCATCGCGCGACCTCTGGAGCGGAGCTCTCCGTGCGGTGCTCGAAGCGCATCTCGAGGGTTTCGAGGATCACACGCGGGACGCGTTGGAGATCATCGCGGTCGTCGGCGTCGCAGACCTCGAAACGGTGCGGAAACTCGTGCCGTGGGAGATCCTCGAATTGCTCGAGGAACGGGGGACGATCGCGATCGTCCCGAGCGCAGGACGAAGACTCGTGACGGTCGTTCCTCCCCTCCTCGTCGAGTACTTCCGGCATGAGCCACTGGCGACGAGAAGGACTCGCCTCATCGAACTCGTCGAGGACAAGCTCGGGGCAGGGCTCGGAGAGCACGAGTCGGAGCCTGACGAGCCGCGGCGCAGCATCAGCAGCGTGGACGATGCTCTCTTCGTGCGTCTCCTCCAGGAACGCGCGCGGACGTTGCGCCTGGTCACGGCTGCGGAGTGGGCAGTGAATCCGTCACCGGCTGCAGCGGTCCGATACGCCACAGCGCTGATGCACGCGAGTAGCGAGACGGTGCGATCCACGGTGGAAGGAATCATCGACACCGTCGATCCGAGCCTGGGGGACGGCGCGAGTCTGGCCGAGTTCGTGGTCCTGCGAGCACAGTGGCGCGCGTACGTGGCGGGGGAACTCGACGAGGCGATCGCGCAACTCCGGCGGGATGCCGCTGATCTCTCCCTGGGGCCTTATCGACGCCTCCTCGATGCGGCTCAGGTGCGGCTGCTCGTCAACCTCCGTGAAGTTCCCCAGGACTTCACCTCGAAGCTCGAGGTCGAGGATGATCTGCCGGACGCTGTGAAGATCACGCTGTGGGAGACGCAGATGCTCGTGCTCGTCTGCCTCGGTCGATTCGAGGATGCGAGGCGGGTCTTCGCGGAGGTGTCGACGATCGAGGGCGGACATGCTTCCCACCTTTCGCGGGCGCTCATGGGGCTCGCCCTGCTCGGAGCCGGCCGGCATCGGGAGGGGATGGACTTCCTCGGCCGCGGGTTCGACGAAGCGCACGGGTATCTCGATGTGGATGCGTTGCGCACGTTCGGTGCAGCCCTCGCCCTGGGACACATGCTCGCAGGAGACTACACCGCCGCCGATGACGTCTTGGAGACCCTGCATTCCGCGGGTGATCCGGCCGTCTATCCGCCGGGCATCCCGCTCGCCTTGCTGTCGATCAGTGCGGTGATCAACATCCGACGAGGCAAGGTCTCGGCGGGGGAGCGGTTCGCCGCGGAGATAGAGAAGCTCGAATACCCCGACGGCCCCTTGCCCGGGCAGTCGCGAGCCTGGCCGAGGGCGCAACTCCTGGCCTTCGAGGGCGACCTCACTCGGGCGGGGGAGGTCCTGTGGAGTTCCGGCACGGATCTGTGGAATCGCAATGCACGATACGCAGGGGTGACGGAGCTCCTGTCCTCGCTCGAGCTGGTGCCGTCTCCCGAACGCCTGGCTGACGTTCGACAGAAACTGCGAGACCTCCCCGATGCTCGCTCGCTCGCCGCATATGCGGACTTCGTCGCGGCGGGCGTGGCCGGAGACCCCGCGGCGATGCTCGCGTCCGTCGACGTTCTGGAGGACCGAGGTCTGACCGGTCTGGCTCTCTCTGCGTGCAAGCTCGCCGCAGCGGCGTTTGCGAAGGCCGCGGATCCGGAGCGGGAAGCCGCGGCACGGGCACGAGAAGAGCGTTTCCGGAGCGACCTTGCCGGGCGACAGATAGACACCGCTCGGTTCGCCGCAACGGCCACTGCGCTCACCGAAAGGGAGAAGGAGGTCGGTCGGTTGGCGGCCGAGGGCCTGACGAATCCGGAGATCGCGATTCGACTCGTTCTCAGTGTCAGGACGGTGGAGAGCCATATCCATCGACTTCTCCGCAAGCTCGATCTGCAAGGGCGCCAGGGCCTGAGCAACCACCTGGAGGCCCTTCGCTGAGTCGCTCCGACTGGGCGTCGTGTCGGGTGACTCGGAGACAGTGCTCCGCCACTTCGACGGTCAGAGCTCAGGAGCTCAGGTGGGAGCCGCGCGCTACTGGCCGTTGGACATGATCGTGTTGAGCGCGAGCACGATGATCAGCCCGTTGAAGAAGAAGCTGCACACGGAGTGCCAGATGACCGTCCATCGCATGCGAGTGGAGAGCACGGTGACATCGGAAGCGGCGAAACTGGTTCCGACCGTGAACGAGAAGTAGACGAAGTCCACCATTCGTGGGTGCGGGGTCTTGGGGAAGTCGAACGGTGGCTCATCGTCCCGGAGGTTGCGCTGGAAGTAGATCTGCGCGAAGCCCCAGTGGAGGAAGCCCCAGGCGAGGACCATCACCCACACGCCGATGACGGTCGTCCTCAGCCCGACCTGCCAATCCGGGGCGAGGGTGAGGACACGCACGGCGGCGGTGAGGCCGGTCATACTCGCCAGAACCGTCGTCGACGTCGCCACGAGGCGTGCAAGCCTGCTCGCGACGAATCGATGCGGGCGAACGTGGGCGGTTGATCGAGCGGAGATTCCGAGTACGAGCAGCGTCGCGGACGCGTAGAAAGTGCCGAGGAGAGCCCAGGCGCCGAGCCAGTCGAGCTGCGCGGCTCCTCCATCGAAGACGAAGTTGATGACGATGCCGAGGACGATCATCGCAACCTGACCGACCAGTGCCGCTCCATAGCCGGCCGCTCCCCACCACTGCCTCGCCCGCCGAGTCGGCCGCTCTCTCGACAGAGGAGCCGGCTTCCACAGCCGTCGCGAGCGATCACGCAGATCCGAGCGGCGCTCGTCTGTCGCTGATTCGCACGTGGACATGAAGACCTTTCCGCAGGATCGAAGGACTTCATTTCAGCAGCCGTCTTCGTCTCGGCTGCTCGGAACCTCTCCGGGTGAGAGGAAGTCGACCGGAATTCGGTGAGTGACGAGGCAGAGCTCCGTGTGCATCGGGCAGCAGCACCGTGCATCGTCCACCACTACGCTCCTCGAAGATGCCGGCTGTTCGCATGCGTTTGCGCGAGGTGACACTGATACCGCTTTCGCGGCTACTGAATCGCGATCGCTCACCACCCAAGCGCCGAATCCGACCCATAGCGTGGGCATGGTCGGGCGTCGGAGGCTGAGTGAGAGCGCTCGTCCGATCTATCACGATTTGTGATCGATCACGCGAGAACGAAGCTCGCCGTCTCGAGTCGTGGTATCTTGCGGGTCACCGCGGGGAGATCAGATTACGACTCGCTGACGCGGGTCTTAGGTGCATCGGAGGATCAAGATGGACGTGAAGATCAGTACCCGCGCGAAAGTGCTGGCAGCGATCGGGATAATCGCCGTGGCGGCCGTGGGCGCGACCCTCGCGGCGTTCACCGACACAGGCAACGTGGAGACCACGTTCACCTCGGGGACGCTGGACCTCAAGTTCGACGACGACCAGGACGGCAACCCGGACAACTACCTCGTCGACTTCAGTGCCGGGTTCGACAACCTCGCGCCAGGGGACTCCGTCGATCTGGACCTGCTCGTCTACAACTCCGGCACGATCGATGCGCTGCTCGGTCTCGGCGCCCCGATTCTGACGAACTCCGAGGGCACGCCGGCGACGGCTCTGGAGGATTACCTGACCGTCGTGATCACCGACACCGGCACGTCCACCGAGCTGTTCAACGGCACCCTGGCTTCGGCGTCGTTCACGGGGCTTGACATCTCGTCGGGCGGAGCGGCCAATGGGACCACTCTGAACATCGTCGTCACCTTTGACCCTGCGGCCCCGGTGGGCGCGGCTGGACAGGGCGTGACGGTCGTGTTCCCGTTCGAAGCGACGCAGGCATAGAGCGCTGTCCGTCATGAGTGACATGGTCGGGGTCCCCTCAGAGCTCGTCTGGGTTCCGCCCGTCGTCACGGTAGAGAACATCAAGCCCGGCGACCCGCAGGTCCGGACGCTCACGCTCACCAACAGCAACGATGTGCCTGTCGAGCTGTCCTCAGAGCTGATGCAGTCCGGTGTCTTGTTCGGCGGAGGCACTCCGCTCGACGTCAGCTTCTCGTTGTCGGAGGAAGGCCGGTGCTCGGACAACCCAGAGGCGATCCCGGCGCAGGGGACGGTCACGGTGACGATGGTCGCAGAGCTGCCCATCACCGCCGGAAACGAGTATCAGGGCCAGTCCGGGGTGGCGAACTACATCGTCACCGCGACGGAAGCGGACGTCTGCGTGCTCTCGAGTCCACCGGAGAATCCACCGGACGCGCTGCCTCCGACAGGGGTGGCGGTCGGTGGGACCTTGCTTCTCGCCTTGGTATGCCTGGCCGTAGGAGTAGCGCTCCGCTTCGGGATGCGACGACGGCGGGAACGGCGGGGATCATGATCGACACCACATCGACGTCTGCCTCGACGTCTACCTCGTCGTCAGGGAAGGGGTGGCGGGTGTTCTTGAACACCGCTGCGATCATCGGGGCCGCAGCGGTGGTGATCGCTCTCTTTGCTGCCATCATCGGAGCGCGAGTCCTCATCTTCTCCTCCGGCTCGATGGCTCCTGCGATCCCGGAGGGCTCCGCGGCGATGACGATTCCTCGTGACACCGACGATCTCCAGATCGGCGACGTCATCAGCGTCGCCCGTGCCGGGGACGGGAAGCTGGTGACCCACCGCATCGTCGATCTGACCGTTCATGACGGGCTCACTCTCGCGACACTGAAGGGCGATGCGAACCCTGCGGCCGACGCCGCACCGTATGCGCTCGGTTCCCAGACGCAGCGTGTGGCGTTCGCGATTCCCCACGCCGGCGCGGCCCTGGCCGTGATGAAGTCGCCGTGGTTCCTCGGCGCGGTCATCGCTCTGGTCGTGCTGGCGGCGATACCGACACGTCCCCATTCGCGCAAGAAGCCAGAGCATGCGAAGACCGAGAGCCCGAAGACCGAGCAAGGACGAGAAGCATGACGACCCGACGCCGCCGCCGCCTCGCCGCCTTCACTGCCGCCGTTGTGGTGGCGGTGGCGGGATCGGTGCTGGGAGCCAGCCAGGGGTCCGTCGCTCAGTTCGTTGACACGGGCCGCGTGCAGTCGAGCTTGTCGGCTGTGGATTCCGTTCCGCTGAGCTTCGTCGGTATCGATGCCGGAGAGAACTACTCGATGGGCTGGACAGCTGCCGGTGAGATCTTCACCTGGGGCGGGAACGGAGCAGGACAGCTCGGTAATGGAACCTCTGGCGGTTCGCGTCTCGTCCCTGAGCAGGTCATGTTGCCCTCGGGGGTACAGATCGTGAAGGCTGATGGTGGGCTGGACACCGTCATCGCGCTCGCGTCGGACGGCGGCGTGTACACCTGGGGGAACGCAACTGTCAGCGGGACGAGTCATACGCCTACACGCAGTGCGTTCTTCGACGCGCTCGGGGATCCGGTCGTCGGGGTCTCCAGTGGCGGATATTACTACTTGGCGTGGACGGAGAGCGGAGCCCTGTATTCATGGGGCACGGCAGGCGGCGGACGGCTCGGTCGGTCAGCGACAGGACAGAGTCCGCCCGCACGGGTGACAGCACAGGGACTGAACCTCGTGGCCGTCGAAAGCGCAGCCGCGGGGCGGTTCGCAGGCATCGCTCAGGTCGAAGGTGGCGCAGAGACCATTGCGTGGGGCACCGGGTTCGGCGCCGCTGCGGGGGTGACGCTCACAGGGATCACCTCCACGGTCGATGGGGTCGCGGCGGGCACCAACGTCGTCCTGGCCTGGGGCCAGGACGGGTCCCTTTTCTCGGCGACCTCGGCGACGGCGTCCGCGGTCGTCGGCGCGACCGATATCGTCGGAGTGGACGCCTCCTTCCCTGCTGCAGGTTCCTCCTCCTTCTACGCGTGGCGCGCAGACGGAGCCCTCTTCGCTTGGGGAGACAACAGCCAGGGACAGCTGGGTTTGGGAACCACCGGCGGGTCTGTGCCCTCACCGACGCCGGTGACGCTCGCCCCGGGGTCGGTCGCACTCCAAACCGGGGCAGGCGCGGACCATGCTCTGTATCTCGGGCAGGACGGCACGTTCAGCTCGGCGGGGAGCAACGCGTTCGGACAGCTGGGAACGGGCGACACCACCCCGCGGAACACCTTCGGCAGCGCGATCACGATCCTCCGGTGGCCGTGATGCCCTACGGCCGCGGGTGAAAGGGGAAACTCATGGGCACGACGATCTTGGCTGATCCGCTCTACGGTGCTTCCTTGGGGCAAGCGATAACGAGGTTCTTTCGCAAGTACGCGACGTTCTCCGGCCGTGCGAGTCGCTCGGAGTACTGGTGGTGGCAACTCGCCACCACCGTCGTCTATCTGGTTCTGGCGGGCTCGACTGTTGCCATCGGCGTCGCGAGCGGCGAGCTGGACACCGGAGGTGAGGTGTTCTACCTGGGTCCCGCTTTCAACGTCGGGATTGCGCTCCTGGCGGTCTGGGCCCTGGCCACGCTTGTGCCGCAAATCGCGCTGGCCGTGCGACGCCTGCACGACACGAACCTCTCGGGGTGGTTCGTCCTGCTGCGGCTCATTCCGTCCGTCGGGGACATCGTGCTGTTGGTGCTGACGATACAGCCGTCCAATCCCGCGGGCGCACGATACGACAAGCGCTGAGCCGAGGTCTCCTCCGGGCCCGGGGTCAGCGCCCGCCGGAGAACCCGCCTCCGCCTCCGCCCCCGGAGAACCCGCCGCCGAACGATCCGCCGGCGCTCGATGAGGTGCTCGTCGACGGTGCGGTATAGGTCGCGGCGGAGCGGGACGATGCCACGAACGCCGCGAGCTGCATCCGGAGGGCGAACGAGGTCGGATCGCCCATCCAGGTCGCCCCGCGATGCTCGCCCGCGTACGCACGCTCGAGGACGTCGCCCCATTCGCTCTCCATGCCGAACAGGATCGCGTAGGGGAGGAGACGTTCGTACAGGTGGATGACGTCGGCGGTGCCGTCCGGTCGACGTTCGGCACCGCTGTAGGACTGGAGCATGCGCAGACGGTCGGCCTCGGCGACCCGGATGAACTCCTGCACGCCTTGCAGGTACTCGTAGGTACGGGCGCCCTCGGCGGTGAGCACGGTGTGCTTCGAGAACGCGTACAGGCTCGACAGCAGAACGAGGAACGCGACGAAGGAGATCACGACCACACCGGGGATGGCGGAGAGGCGGCCGGTCGTGGCGGCCCAGATGCCGAGGGCCAGGCCGATCGCTGCGATGCCGATCGCGCACCACTGCAGGATGACGGCCGCGCGACTGCGGACCTTCTCGGTCAGGCCACGCGATGCCGCGGCAACCTTCCCACTCTGCTCCAGAGTGGACATCCGCGCGGCGAACGCCTCGTCTGTGGCAGGAACGTCGACGACACCGTCGGGGTCGGCGTCTGCGAAGAGCGCCTCGAACGCGGCCTCGTCCAGCTCGTCGGCCCCGGTCGTCGCCCGCAGACGCCGCAACCGGGGTTCCTCCGCCTGCGCGCCCTCTTCGATGCGCAGGCTGCCGCGCACGGCGAGGTGGACGATCTCGGCGGGGATCACGTCTTTCGCGCCGGGGATGATGGCGCCGGCGAGCAGCGGCGGAAGCGAATCCGGCACGTCGTACTGGGCGATGACGATCCCGGTCGCTCTCCGGCGTCGGCGCGTGAACCCTGCGACGGCCACCCAGCTGCCGACGGAGACGCCGACCGCACCGACGGCGGCGATCAGCGGGGCGATGTCGCCTACCGGATCCGGCGTCCGCGCGAGGGGCTGTGCGACGGTGTCCGCGTCGAAGCCGATTGCCACGGTCACTCCGTGACCGGCGGGGAGCTGGGCGGACTCGACCCGGAACGTCGCGGCCCCACCGTCGGTGGTCGGGCCCTGAAGGTCGCACTCGTCCCTCGAGCCCGAAGCACCGGTGTAGCAGCGGGCGGAGCCGGTGAGCGCCGCCGACATCTCGCTGTCGAACGTGATGTCGGCACGGAAGCGTTCAATGGGCTGTGTGCTGTCGAGGGGGAGCAGGTCCCAATAGAACTCGTCCACCGACGGCGTCGACGACCCATCGGTCGGACTCGTCGCCAGCACCACGTCGCGCATCTCGTACTCGATCACGTACGTGGTGAGGCCCTGCACGTAGTCGTCGGTGCCGATGCTCACGAAGGTGAGTCCGTCTTCCTCGTCGGTCTCGTAGGGGACGGCAGTACCGTCTTCATCCGTGACCGCGATGATCCGCGTCTCGGTGCTGGCGCCCTGGTATGAGGTCGGCAGTCCCCGGACGATTCCGCGATTCTGATCGGTCTCGGGGAAGCGGGCGACCAGCGTCTCGGTCACCCGCATCAGCGCGCGGCCCTCCTGATCGAGTCCGACCTCGTAGTCGGCATCCCAGGAGGCATACGAGAAGTCGTCCACGTCCGCCGCGGAGACAGGTGCCGCTTCCGCGGTGACCGGCGCGGCGATCCCGGCAAGAGCGAGGGAGAGGGCAGCGAACGCGCGGAGGATCCGTGTGTGGGCCATTCTTCGAGGCTACCCAGCCTGTGCCGAGGGAAGAGACGCCGCCTCGGTAAACTGGGAACGACTTTCAAGGAGCCCCGCACATGACTGACGCGTCCGCCGCGCCCGAACCGGCCTCGAACGACCTCCCCGCCGAGGAAGACGTCCACGAACAGAAGGCCGTGCGACTCGCCAAGCGCGAGCGTCTGATCGAGAAGCGGACGGATGCCGGTGGGGGAGCTTTCCCGGTGGGCGTGCCGATCACGCACACCATCCCCGCGCTGCGCGCCGAGTACGGCGACCTCGAAGCCGGCGATGAGACCGGCGTCGTGGTCGGGGTCGCAGGCCGCGTGGTGTTCAGCCGGAACACCGGCAAGCTCTGCTTCGCGACGCTGCAGGCCGGTGACGGCGCACGCATCCAGGCGATGATCTCGCTCGCGAACGTCGGCGAGGAGTCGCTGGCGGACTGGAAGGAGTACGTCGACCTCGGCGATCACGTCTTCGTGCACGGAGAAGTGATCTCCAGCCGTCGCGGAGAGCTGTCGATCATGGCCGATGGGTGGGAGATCGCGTCGAAGGCAGTCCTGCCTCTCCCCAACGCCTACTCCGAGCTCAGCGAGGAAGGGCGCGTGCGCAGCCGCTACCTCGATCTCATCGTCCGTGAGCAGGCACGCACCACGGTCCGTGCGCGTGCGGCCGTGAACGCGAGCCTGCGTGCCGCCTTCACCAGTCACGACTACCTCGAGGTCGAGACCCCGATGCTGCAGGTGCAGCACGGAGGGGCATCCGCACGCCCGTTCATCACCCACTCGAACGCCTTCGACACCGAGCTGTACCTGCGCATCGCGCCGGAGCTGTATCTGAAGCGCGCGGTCGTCGGGGGCATCGAGCGTGTCTTCGAGATCAACCGCAACTTCCGGAACGAGGGTGCGGATTCCACGCACAGCCCCGAGTTCGCGATGCTCGAGGCCTATCAGGCCTATGGCGACTACAACCAAATGGCCGCGTTGACGCAGGAACTCGTGCAGAAGGCGGCGATCGCGGTCGCGGGATCGACGACCGTGACCTGGGCCGATGGCACCGAGTACGACCTCGGCGGCGAGTGGGACCGCATCTCGATGTACGAGTCGCTCTCCGCAGCATCGGGCCGCACGGTCACCCCGCAGGACTCCGTCGAAGACCTCATCGCCTTCGCCGAGCAGACCGGTGTCGATCTTCCGCCTCAGGCCACCCACGGCAAGCTCGTCGAAGAGCTGTGGGAGCACTTCGTGAAGGGCGACCTGGTGCGCCCGACGTTCGTGATGGACTTCCCCGTCGACACCTCGCCCCTCGTGCGTGAACACCGCTCGATCGACGGCGTCGTGGAGAAGTGGGACCTGTACATCCGTGGGTTCGAGCTGGCGACCGGATACTCCGAGCTCGTCGACCCCGTGATCCAGCGCGAGCGCTTCGTGGAGCAGGCGAAGCTCGCCGCACGGGGTGACGTCGAGGCGATGCCTGTCGACGAGGAGTTCCTGCGAGCACTCGAGCACGGCATGCCGCCATCCGGGGGGATGGGCATGGGGATCGACCGTCTGCTGATGGCGATCACCGGCCTGGGGATCCGCGAGACCATCCTCTTCCCGCTGGTGAAGTGACCCGCGCGGCCCGGCCTTCACGCCGCTGAGCCTCGACGGAACGCCCACTCCGGCAACAGGGCGCTGCCGAGCATGGTCTCCAGCAACGCTGCGAGAGAGTAGCCGGGATCGATCTCGCGCACCAGGTCGAGGTAGTGACCCGCATGCGTGGCGCGGCCGAGGG
>WPCJ01014380.1_pt1 | contig 11645 bp, 9 predicted proteins | sample 5399831 | NCBI WGS metagenome assembly WPCJ01 (sample SAMN12869470, study PRJNA574797) | sludge metagenome | isolation source: wastewater treatment of pH10 | place: China:Beijing | collected 2019-05-20 | reverse complement strand
CCCGCGGCGCTCAGCGCGTCACGGTAGCCGTCGAGCCGTCGCGTGTCACCGAAGCTCCGTCCCGTCGCGTCTGTCGGGCCGCCGACGAAGGCGATCTCGGTGTGGCCGAGCTCGATCAGATGCTCGGTCGCGATGCGGGCGGCCGCCGCATCATCGATCGAGACCGCGCTCGAGCCCTCGCCGTAAGGCCCGACGCTCACCAGCGGTCTTCCGGTGCGCTGCAGGCGCTCGAGCTCATGCGCGCTCGGCTGGATGCCGACGGCGATGATCCCGTCGAAACGACGGCCGGGCAGCACGTTCTCGAACAGCCGTTCCCTGGTCTTCGACCCTTCGGGCACCCCGTAGAGGGAGAGGTCGTAGTCGAGGGCGAACAGCGACTCCTGGATCCCGGCGAGGAGTTCGGCGAAGAACCAGCGGTCGACGGGCGGCATGACGATCCCGACCGTCTGCGTCCGCCCCGTCGCGAGACTCGTCGCGGAGGAGTGCGCGACGTAGGCGAGTTCGCGGGCGGCGACCTCGACGCGCGTCCGTGTCTCGTCCGAGACATAGCCCCGTCCGCTCAGGGCGCGGCTCGCTGTGGCCTTCGACACCCCGGCACGCGACGCGACATCCGCGATCGTGCTCATCGGTCCTCCTCGACCTGATCACGCGGTTTCGTGGGCGGCGGCGTAGCGCGCGCCGGGTGTCAGCGTAGCCCGCGGACGGGGAAAAAGGAACCGGTTCCAGGCCCGAGGTGAGGGAGCGCTCCCAAGCCCGGAGGTTCCGTGCGCCGAATGGTTGCGAGCTTGTGACCCTTGCGTGTTGTGCGGGGGCGCACAGGGACAGTAGGTTGGCCTGGAATCGGTTCCCTAACGATGCCGCGGGGTGGCGTCGCACCAGGAGGGAACCTGTACTCGAAGAGGAGAATTCACATGGCTCTGTCACAGCGTTCCCGGCGTTACGCGCCGATCGCCCTGCTGGGGGTCGCGGGCATCGCGCTCGCAGGCTGCGGGGCTCCCGGCGGTGCGCCGGGCACAGACGGTGGTGATGGTGGCGACGCCACTGTCACGATCTACGGCACGATCGTCGACTCGGAGGCGGAGCTCCTCCAGGAGTCCTGGAAGGACTGGGCCGACGAGAACGGCATCACCATCAAGTACGAGGGCAGCCAGGACTTCGAGACGCAGCTCGGTACCCGCGCACAGGGCGGGAACCCGCCGGACATCGCGATCTTCCCGCAGCCCGGTCTGTTCGCCGACTTCGCCAAGCGCGACTTCCTCAAGCCTGCTCCCGAAGAGGTCGAGAAGAACGCCAACGAGTACTGGACCGAGGACTGGGTGAACTACGGCACCGTCGACGGCACCTTCTACGGGGCGCCGCTGATGGCCAACGTCAAGGGCTGGATCTGGTACTCGCCGGCGAAGTTCGCGGAGTGGGGCGTCGAGGTTCCGAAGACGCTCGACGAGATGTCCGCGCTGACCGAGACGATCCAGACGGCGACCGGTACTCCCGCGTGGTGCGCCGGTTTCGAGTCCGGAACGGCGACCGGCTGGCCGGGAACGGACTGGGTCGAGGACTACGTGCTGCGTCAGTCCGGCCCGGACGTCTACGACCAGTGGGTCACCAACGCCGTCAAGTTCACCGACCCGCAGATCAAGTCGGCGTTCGACTCCGTGGGTGAGATCCTGCTGAATCCGGCGAACGTGAACGCCGGTTTCGGTGACGTGCGCTCGATCAACTCGACCGCATTCGGTGATGTCGCTCCTGCTCTCGCTGCGGGCGACTGCGCACTGACCCACCAGGCATCGTTCCTCTCCGGCTTCTTCCCGGAGGGCACGGAGATCGCTGAGGACGGCGACATCTGGGCGTTCATGCTCCCGGGTGAGTCCGAGGGTGACACGGCCGTGACCGGTGCCGGTGAGATCGTCGGCGGGTTCAGCGACTCCGAGGCGACCCAGAAGGTGCTCGCGTACCTGTCCAGCCCCGAGTGGGCGAACAGCCGCGTCAGCCTCGGTGGCGTCACGTCCGCCAACAACGGACTCGACCCCGCGAACGCGAAGGACCCGATCCTCCAGGAGACCATCAAGATCCTGCAGGACCCGGACACGACCTTCCGCTTCGACGCGTCCGACCTGATGCCTGGTGCCGTCGGCGCCGGGACCTTCTGGAAGGGCATGGTCGCGTGGGTCAACGGCACCTCGACCGATGAGGTGCTCACGCAGATCGAGACCGGCTGGCCGAGCAGCTGATCCGGGGGAGGGGCCGTCCCGCACGGGGCGGCCCCTCAGCCCCCGCGGCGCGCACACCGACGTGCGCGCCGGTGATCCGGTCCGCGTGATGAAGGGGAATCCGTGAACGCGACTAATTTCTTCCGTTGGATCGGCTCGCTCCCGCCGGTCCTGCAGGCCGTCGCCGTGGTCATCGCTTTCGCGGTGGTCGTGGCGATCATCCTGCTCCTGGTGGACATCGCTCCGCGCAGGGGAAAGCTCTACACCTTCGTCCGATTGGCGATGTGCCTGCTCATCCCCCTCGTGGTGATGTTCTTCTTCAACTCCTATTACTGGGCGATGGGAGTGGCCGTCGCCGTCGGCGCTCTGTTCTTCTGGCTCGACTATCGCTCCCGCGATGGCGCGGGGTATCTGATCCAGCTCGTGGCCTTCATGGCTCCGGCGCTGCTGCTGCTGCTCGTCGGCCTCGTCCTGCCGTCGATCCAGACGATGTTCTCGTCGTTCATGAATTCCTCGGGCAAGGAGTTCGTCGGTCTGAACAACTACCTGTGGATCTTCACGCAGTCCGACGGCATCACGGCCGTGATCAACACGATCGTCTGGGTGCTCCTGGTGCCGACGGTCTCCACGATCGTCGGCCTCGCCTACGCCGTGTTCATCGACCGCACCCGAGGCGAGAAGATCTACAAGGTCCTGGTCTTCATGCCGATGGCGATCTCCTTCGTCGGGGCGAGCATCATCTGGCGATTCATCTACGAGTACCGCGGGCCGCAGTACGAGCAGATCGGTCTGCTCAACCAGATTCTCGTGTGGCTCGGGGGCACGCCGCAACAATGGCTGCTCAACGAGCCGTGGAACAACCTGTTCCTGATCGTCGTGCTCATCTGGGTGCAGACCGGTTTCGCGATGGTCGTGCTGTCGGCATCGATCAAGGGAGTGCCGGCGGAACTGCTGGAGGCGGCGGAGCTGGACGGCGCGAACGCCTGGCAGCGGTTCGTGTCGGTGACCGTCCCCGCGATCCGCCCCGCGCTCATCGTGGTCCTCACGACCATCTCGATCGCCTCGTTGAAGGTGTTCGACATCGTGCGGACGATGACCGCCGGTAACTACGGCACCTCGACTCTCGCGAACGAGATGTACACGCAGTTCTCGAAGTTCGAGGCGGGGCGCAGTGCCGCGCTCTCCGTCATCCTGTTCATCCTGGTGCTGCCGATCGTGATCTACAACGCACGCCAGATCAAGAAGCAGCGGGAGATCCGATGACCGACACCGTGAAGTCAGACGCCGCCCTCAGCACACGCGCGATCACCACCGGCGGCGGTTTCGAGGGCGCCGCAGGCCGCACTCGCAAGAAGCTGTCGCGGCCGTGGGCATCGGTGGCGTCCATCGTCATCGCGTTCCTGTGGACGATCCCGACGCTCGGACTGTTCATCTCGTCGTTCCGGCCGCGGGACCAGATCCAGACCACGGGATGGTGGACGTTCTTCGCCGATCCGCAGGTGACGATCGAGAACTACGTCGACGTGCTGCAGTCCGGCACGACGCAGCTCACGATCCTGGAGTCGTTCGTCAACTCGATCGCGATCACGATCCCGGCGACCATCGTGCCGCTGATGATCGCTTCCATGGCGGCCTACGCGTTCGCCTGGATCGACTTCAAGGGCCGCAACGCGCTGTTCATCTTCGTGTTCGCGTTGCAGATCGTGCCGATCCAGATGGCCCTGGTGCCGTTGCTGAGTTCGTTCTCCCGCGGGCTCAACCTCTTCGGGCTGCAGGTCACACTGCCGCTCGATGCGTCCCAGGGCTACGCGCAGGTGTGGATCGCGCACTCGATGTTCGCGCTTCCGCTGGCGATCTACCTGCTGCACAACTTCATGTCGGAGATCCCCGGCGAGATCATCGAGGCCGCACGCGTCGACGGTGCATCCCGCGGGCAGATCTTCTTCCGTGTGGTGCTTCCGCTGACGATGCCGGCGATCGCCTCGGTCGCGATCTTCCAGTTCCTCTGGGTCTGGAACGACCTGCTCGTGGCGCTGGTGTTCGCCGACGGAGCCGCGGCGCCGATCACGAAGCTGTTGGCCGAGATCACGGGCACGCGAGGAAACGACTGGTACCTGCTCACGGCAGGCGCCTTCGTCTCGATCATCGTGCCGCTGATCGTGTTCTTCGCCCTCCAGCGCTACTTCGTCCGAGGCCTGCTGGCCGGATCGACGAAGGGCTGACGCACTTCGGAAGACAGAGGGGCCTTTCGTGAGAACGGATGCCGCGGTCGGGAGAAACACAACCCCGCCCGCGGCATCCGCGCGTCTACCCTGAAGGCATGAAGTACGCAGACTCCATCGTCGACCTCGTCGGCGACACGCCCCTCGTGAAGCTCCGTCACGTCACCGAGGGCGTCGCGTGCACGGTCCTCGTGAAGCTCGAGTACCTGAACCCGGGCGGCTCGTCGAAGGATCGGATCGCCGCGCGGATCATCGACGCCGCCGAAGCCGCCGGCGACCTGAAGCCGGGCGGGACGATCGTCGAACCGACCAGCGGCAACACCGGTGTGGGTCTGGCGCTCGTGGCCCAGCAGCGCGGCTATACCTGCGTGTTCGTGCTGCCCGACAAGGTGGGCGAGGACAAGATCGACGTGCTGCGCGCGTACGGGGCGGAGGTCGTGGTGACGCCGACCTCGGTCGCACCCGACAGCCCGGAGTCGTATTACAGCGTGAGCGATCGGCTAGCGCGGGAGATCCCCGGCGCGTTCAAGCCGAACCAGTACGAGAACCCGAACGGCCCGCGCAGCCACTACGAGACCACGGGTCCGGAGATCTGGCGCGACACCGACGGCGGGGTCACGCACTTCGTCGCCGGGGTCGGCACGGGCGGCACGATCACGGGCACCGGTCGCTACCTGCGGGAGATCTCGGAGGGCCGGGTGCGGATCATCGGTGTCGACCCGGAGGGCAGCGTGTACAGCGGGGGTACCGGACGGCCGTACCTCGTCGAGGGCGTGGGGGAGGACATCTGGCCGGGCGCCTACGACCCCACCGTGCCGCACGAGATCGTCGCGGTGGGCGACGCCGATGCCTTCGCGATGACGCGGCGCCTCGCCCGCGAGGAGGGCATCCTCGTCGGCGGATCCAGCGGGATGGCGGTGGTCGGTGCGCTGCGCGTCGCACGGGACCTCCCGGCGGATGCCGTCATGGTCGTGCTGCTGCCCGACGGAGGCCGCGGCTACCTGGGCAAGATCTTCAACGACGGATGGATGCGCTCCTACGGGTTCAGCGATGTGGAGGACGGGGAGACCGTCGCCGACGTGCTCGCGGCACGTCCGCACAGACGGGGAGCGGCGATCCCGGACCTCGTGCACGCCCATCCGACCGACACCGTGCTCGAGGCGATCGGCATGATGACCGAGTACGACGTCTCGCAGTTGGTCGTGCTCAGCGCCGAGCCGCCCGTCATGATGGGCGAGGTGCTCGGCGCGGTCGACGAGAAGAGGCTGCTCGACCTGCTGTTCCGTGGCGAGGCGAACGCGACCGACGCCGTGGGGGAGCACGTGGGGGAGCGGCTTCCGCTCGTCGGCATCCACGCCTCGGTCGCACAGGCGCGGGCCGCGCTCGCCGAGGCCGACGCGCTGCTGGTGACGGAGGGCGGCAAGCCGCACACGGTGCTGACCCGCCAGGACCTGCTCGCGTACCTGTCCCGTTGACGTCTTCCGCGGAGCGGCGACCCGTGGCGTAACGGGACGTCCGCGGCTCCGGGCGCGGACGTAGGCTGAGGTCATGTCCGACCACGCCTTCGCCACCCGCGCCATCCACGCAGGACAAGCTGCCGACCCGACGACGGGGGCGATCATCCCGCCGATCTACCAGTCCTCCACGCACGTGCAGGACGGTATCGGCGGCTTCCGCGAGGGTTACGAGTACAACCGTGCGGGCAACCCCACGCGTTCCTCCCTCGAGACCCAGCTCGCGGCTCTCGAAGGCGGAGTGAGCGCGCTCTCCTTCGCCTCGGGGCTCGCGGCGGAGGACGCGCTGCTGCGGGGAATCCTGAAGCCCGGAGATCATGTCCTGCTCGGGAACGACGTGTACGGCGGCACCTACCGTCTGCTCACCCGGGTGCTGGCTCCCTGGGGTGTGGAGACGACGACGGTCGAGCTCTCGGACGTGGACCTGCTCCGTGCCGCGATCCGTCCGGAGACGAAGATCGTGTGGCTGGAGACGCCGAGCAACCCTCTGCTGAAGATCGTCGACATCGCCGTGATCACCGAGCTCGCGCACGCGGCCGGTGCGATCGTGGTCGTGGACAACACCTTCGCCTCTCCTGCGCTGCAGCAGCCCCTCGCGCTCGGTGCCGATCTGGTCGTGCACTCCACGACGAAGTACCTGGGCGGGCACTCCGACGTGCTCGGCGGTGCGGTCGTGTTCGGCGATGACCGCTACGTCGAGCAGGTCAAGTTCCAGCAGTTCGCCGTGGGTGCGGTGTCCGCGCCGATGGATGCGTGGCTGACGACCCGTGGCATCAAGACACTCGCGCTGCGCATGCGGCAGCATTCCGAGAATGCGCAGGCGATCGCGGAGTGGGCGGCGGCGAAGCCGGAGTTCTCGCAGGTGTACTTCCCGGGACTCGCCTCGCACCCCGGGCATGAGATCGCCGCCGCGCAGATGAGCGGTTTCGGCGGCATGCTGTCGCTCGGCCTCGCAGCCGGCGCCGACGCTGCCCGTGCCTTCGCCGAGAGCACCTCGGTGTTCCAGCTCGCCGAGTCGCTCGGCGGCGTGGAGTCGCTCATCGGCTATCCGTCGGACATGACGCATGCGTCGGTGCGCGGAACGGAGCTCGCCGTCCCGGAGAACGTCGTGCGGCTCTCCGTCGGCATCGAAGACCTCGGAGATCTGATCGCCGACCTGGACGAGGCGCTGGCGCGCGTGAGGCGCGTGCGGGAGCAATAACGTGCCTGCGGGGTCGTCGCGAGGGACGTATTTGATCCCGCGACGGGGGAGACGGACGCGCTAGCATGGGGGCTTCCTGCGGCGAATCGATTCGATCCGCAAAAGCCCTGAACTCTGGAAGGACGTCGTGTCCGACGCGCCCCGCACTGACTCCATCCCCGTCGCCTCGTCGGAGCAGCAGTCCGAAGAGACTCCGCAGCCCGCGCGCACCGCGACCGGGAGCATCCGCACCTCCACGGCGACCGGAGCGATCCGCACCCTCGGCGCGAATCCCGCGACGGCGCCGATCATGCTGCACCCGGGAGATGCGATCTCCCTCGGCAGGCGGACGCTCTACATCGTCCTGCTCGGAGCTCTGACCGCGCTCGGTCCGTTCACGATCGACCTCTATCTCCCGGCCTTCCCGGTGCTGGAGGAGGACTTCCAGACCACGGCTGCCGCGATCCAGCTGACCCTGACCGGAACGATGATCGGCTTCGCCCTGGGTCAGCTCGTCGTCGGGCCCCTCAGCGACAAGGTCGGGCGCCGGGTGCCGCTGATCGTGGTCACCGCCCTGCACGTCCTCGCGAGCGTGGGGGCGGCCCTCGCGCCGGACCTCGGCCTGCTCAGCGCGGCTCGGGTGCTGATGGGGGTGGGAGCGGCCGCCGGTGGAGTGGTGGCCATGGCGATCGTGCGCGACCTGTTCGGCGGGCGGCGACTGGTCATCATGCTCTCGCGTCTCGCGCTGGTGTCGGGTGTCGCACCGGTCATCGCACCGTTGATCGGCTCCTGGTTGCTGACCCTGATGCCCTGGCGGGGGATCTTCGGCGTGCTCGCGGCCTACGGCGTCGTGATGCTGCTGTCCACGCTCCTGTTCATCCCGGAGACGCTTCCGGTCGCGCGTCGCCAGGGTGGCGGCGCCACGATGGTGCAGCGCTACCGTTCGGTGCTCTCTGATCGCGTCTTCCTCGGCGTGCTCGTGATCGGCGGCATGACCTTCTCCGGATTGTTCTCGTACCTCTCGGCGTCGCCGTTCCTCTTCCAGGTGACCCACGGGCTGGACGCCCAGCAGTACGGTCTGCTGTTCGCCGTGAACTCGCTCGGTGTCGTCGCCGGGGTGCAGACGGCCTCACGGCTCGCCGCCCGCTTCGGACCGCAGTGGGTCATGGCCTACTCGACCGCTGTGCTGCTCCTGGCGGGTGTCGCGATCATCGTCACCGACCAGCTCGGACTCGGGCTGTGGGGCACGGTGATCCCGTTGTTCGTCTTCATGACGGCGTGCGGTTTCACGTTCCCCAACGTGCAGGTGCTGGCGCTCGACCGGCACGGCAAGGCTGCGGGGACGGCGGCATCCATCATCGGGGCGACGAACTTCGGCGTGGCGGGGCTCATCTCGCCGCTCGCGGGCTGGCTCTCGCACGACGCCGGGATCACGGCGACGACCATGGCCTCCGTGATGGTCGGTTGTGCGGCGATCGGCGTCCTGTCGCTGTGGTTCGTCGTGCGTCCGCGCACCGTGGGGATGCTCACTCCCTGAGTGCCCAGGCATCGTCCGACAGAATAGGACGATGGACAGGCGGATGCTGCTGTGGTGGGGAGTGGGCCTCCTCGCGCTCGCAACGGCGCTCGGTGCGCTGGTCGTGTTCGCGTATCCGGAGACGCCGGGGTTCGACCGGTGGTGGAACGAGATGATCGCCGCAGCCCGTGCCGACGTCATGGTCGACTTCGCCCTCGTCCTGAACTGGATCGGCGGCGGCTGGGTGGCGATCTTCGCGGTGCCGCTGCTGACCATCATCGCTCTCGTGCTCGCTCGCCGATGGCGGGCTGCGGCGTTCGCCGCCCTCTGCTTCGCCGCGAGTGCCGGTGCGGTGCAACTGCTCAAGCTGCTCTTCGGGCGGGCCCGCCCCGACGACATGCTGGTGGTGAGCGACTACGGCTCCTTCCCCTCGGGCCACACGGCGAACGCCGCGACGATCGCGCTCGTGGTCTGGGTGCTGTTCCCGCGGGTCTGGACGGCGATTCTCGGCGTGCTGTGGGTGCTCGCGATGGCACTCTCGCGCACCTTCCTGTCGGTGCACTGGGCCAGCGACACGCTCGGCGGCGCGCTCGTCGGCGCCGGGGTGGTCCTGGTCCTGGCCGCGTGGCTGCTCCCGTGGGTGCGGCAACCGAGGTCCGAGGTCGCGGCGCCGATAGGCTGAACGGGCCCGTCGTCCAGAGGAGTCCTTCGTGTCGCGCATCCGTCCCTACCGCCCCACCGACCGCGCCGCGCTGTACGAGATCTGCGTGAAGGCGGCTGACGCCGGCGTCGATGCGACCGGGGTGCTCTCCGACGATGCGCTCTGGGGAGACCTGTTCGCGGTCCCCTACGCCGAGCGGCATCCGGACCTCTCCTGGGTGGTCGAGAGCGACGACGGGCGCACGATCGGCTACATCGTGGCGACCGACGACACCGACGCCTTCTACACCTGGTTCCGCGATGAGTGGTGGCCGACGCGTCAGGAGCGGTACCCCCGGCCGGCCGAGGTGGTCACCCGCGAGGATCGGATGGTCGACTACGGCTACAGTCGCGCGCCCGGCATCGAGCCGAATGCCGCAGACCACCCGGCCCACCTGCACATCGACCTTCTTCCGGAGACGCAGGGACAAGGGCTCGGCCGTACCCTCATCGAGACCCTGTTCGCCGAGCTGACGCGTCGGGGCATCCAGGGTCTGCATCTGGGCATCGACCCGAACAACGCGGGGGCCGCCGCGTTCTACGAACGGCTCGGAATGACGCGACTCCCGGCGGAACCGGGCGGACAGACCTACGGCGTGCGCTTCGACGCCTGAACACCGCATCCGGATGAACGAAAGAGCCTCCGCTGGCGCGGAGGCTCTTTCGCGTGTGGCGGTGACGGCGGGACTCCGGTGCTCACTGCGCTCGCTCCTCCCCGAATCCCCGCATCCGGGTAAACATGAAAGAGCCCCCGCTGGCGCGGAGGCTCTTTCATGTTTGGCGGTGACGGCGGGATTCGAACCCGCGGTTGCTTGCACAACACACGCTTTCCAAGCGTGCTCCTTCGGCCGCTCGGACACGTCACCAAGGAACAACCTGTCCATCCTATCCGATCGGCGGAGCGCGACGTGACAGAGCGCTGTGGCGAAGCCCAGCATGCGATCCTGTCATGACCAGTATGACGCGTATGGAATATATTGCTAGTTGTGTGAGTGCTCAATAGCCTCAGATGAGGACGGATCAACGCCGTACCGCATTCGACGCTACTGGGGGAGACCATGCGCGCCAGCTCGACCACGGCACGACCGGACAGTCACCGCACGGTGGCGGCCTTCGAGCAGTACGTGACCGCGGAGCGCGCGATTCCGGGGTGCGCGGTGTTCTTCCTCGAGTCCGCAGTGCACCTCGACGAGGTGCGGGCGCTCGCCGAACGCGACGATGTGATCTTCGTCCCTGCGGGGTCCCTCCCGAAAGTGGATCCTCGGGTCGTCCCGTTCGCCGGGGCGCTTCACGCGCCCGGCGACGAGATGAGCTTCGGCGCGCGCCACGCGTTCCAGCTGCAGGACTACCTCGCCGGTCGCTTCCGCTTCCACGGCGGGCTCACGGTCGTCCGACAAGGGTCTGCGGAAGGACTCGCTGCATTCCTCCGTGATGCCGACACGGCCCGGGCGACCGGCATCTTCGCCGAACGGCTCCTCGACGGTGCTCTGCTGCTGGATTCCGCCGCGTCGTTCACCCGCGCGTATCCGGTACCGGATTCTCTGGTGCGCGTGCATGTGACCGCGGACGGCGAGTACCAGGACGGCCCTGACGGACTCCTGCTCGGACGGGTGGGCGACGGGCGCGCAGACATCGAGGCCGTGGCCACCGAGAACGCCGGTCGTGGTCGAGCATTCGCGCGCATCGTGGACCCGCGGGTCCTCGAGGCGGATCTCGACGATCGGCCGTGGATCGAGTTGTACGTGTCGCTCGTGACGGCGAGTCGACGGGACCGCGTCTGATGCGCGACGCACACCGCGGGCCCGGGGCGGACCTGGTCGGAGCCCGGGCGCTCCGGGAGTGGATCACCGGGATGCCGGACCGGTACGCGCGGGTGTTCCTGGTCGAAAGCGGTGCCCTGGCGGATCGTGTCGCAGGCGCAGCAGGACGAGACGATGTGATTCTTCTGCCCGAGGGGAGCGGGCCCTGTGCCGGACCGGCCCGTGTCGTCCCGTACACCGGCGCGCTGCAGGACATCGGGGATGAGTTGTTCTTCGGTGAGCGCGGCGTCGAACTCCAGGACTACGTCGCTGCGGCATTCCTGCAGTTCACCGGGCCGACCGCTCTCAGCCTCTTCGACGCGGTCAGCTGGCAGGCTCTCCTCGACGATGCCGAGCTCGCGCGACGGACGGGCGTGTTTCCCTCGGCACTGATCGATCCGCGAGTCCTCCTGGCGGACCGCGGCGCACTCACGGAACCGGGCGAGCTCGCGACCCCGAGCGCGATCAGAGTGCGGGCGGACGGCGCCGTCAGCGTCGGGGTCCAGGG
>WPCJ01374562.1_pt1 | contig 11648 bp, 12 predicted proteins | sample 5399831 | NCBI WGS metagenome assembly WPCJ01 (sample SAMN12869470, study PRJNA574797) | sludge metagenome | isolation source: wastewater treatment of pH10 | place: China:Beijing | collected 2019-05-20 | reverse complement strand
GCGGCCGGATCCCCCAGCCGCGCGATCCGTGCGGCCATCGCTCCGGCGTCGAGCCCCTCGAGCTCTTCGACGATGCCGCCGCGGATGTCGGAGGCGACGCCGTGCGGGAGGTCTCGCATGGCCTCATCGAGCCGCGTGAGGTAGTCGTCGCGCAGTGCGTGTGCGTCTGTCTGTGTCATGGTCGTCCCTCTCCGACGATGCCCGTGACGACACGGGCGAACGGTGTCCATTGGGCGCGGAAGCGCTCGAGCTGCTGCACACCCGCCTCCGTGAGCCGGTAGTACTTGCGCACCGGACCGCTCTCGGACGGCTGGTCGAACGTGCTGACCCAGTCGGCGTCGCGCAGCCGCCCCAGAAGCGGATACAGCGTGCCGATGCTGGCGATCAGTCCGGCGCGCGTGAGTGCGTCCGCCAGCTGCCAGCCGTACATCGGCTCGCGCGCGAGCAGGCCGAGCACGCAGTACTCGACGACCCCCTTGCGCATCTGGGCGCCGACGTCAGCTGTCATGCATCACAAGATAGCATGCGACACAAGCTACCGCGACCGGCGGATACGCGAGGCGGGCCGAAGGAGGTCACCCCTTGGTCGCGCCCGCGGTCAGTCCGCCGACGATGTACTTCTGCAGGAACAGGAACAGGATCATCACCGGGATCGCCGCCATCACGGCACCGGCGGAGAACGCCGACCAATCCGCGTAGCGCGGATTGGCCACGAGCTTGGTGAGCCCGACGACCAGGGTCTGCTGGTCGACGTCGACGAGCATCACACTCGCGATCACGTATTCGTTGACGGTGCCGATGAAGGACAGCAGCCCGACGACGGCGAGGATCGGCGCGACCAGGCGCAGGATGATCGTGAAGAAGATCCGGGCATGTCCGGCGCCGTCGATGCGGGCGGCCTCGTCGATCTCCTTGGGGATCGTATTGAAGAAGCCGTACATCAGATACGTGTTCACGCCGAGCGCGCCCCCGAGGTACACCAAGATGAGTCCCGTGTGGGTGTTGAGCCCGATCGCCGGGAACCAGTCCCCCAGCGTCGACATGAGCAGGAAGATCGCGACGACGGCGAGCAGCTGCGGGAACATCTGCACCACGACGATCGTGACGAGTCCGACGCGGCGCCCGGCGAATCGCATGCGGGAGAACGCATATGCGGCGCACGCGCCGATGAAGACCGTGACGGCGCCCGTGACGACCGCGATGAGCAAGGTGTTCAGGAACCAGGTGCCGTAGGGGTTCTGCGGATCACTCAGGATGCGCACGTAGCTGTCGATCCCGATCGCCGAGAACAGCTGATTCGATCCGGTGAGCGTCCCCTTCGGGTTCAGCGAGGCCGACACGACGTACAGGAGGGGGAACAGGGCGAACACGCTGACGACGATCGCGACGAGGTGACGCCACCCGGTGTCGGCGAACCAGGCGCCGAGAGTGCGTCGGCGCGCGGCGGGGGCGTGTGCGTCGGTGGCGGGGCTGGCGGTGCTCATGTCAGTTCAGCTCCTCAAGGGCCTTGGTCTTGCGGAAGCTGATGATCGAGATGGTCGCGACCACGATGAAGATCAGGATGGTGAAGGCGGATGCGAGGCCGTAGTCGCGCGTCTGCCCGGTGAAGGCCACCTTGTACACCATCGAGATCAGGATGTCGGTGTGTCCCACGGGGATCGACACGTCGCTGAATCGCGGCCCGCCCTTGGTGAGCATGTAGATCAGGTTGAAGTTGTTGAAGTTGAACGCGAAGGACGAAATCAGCAACGGCGCGACCGTGACGAGCAGCAGGGGGAGCTTGATGCGCCGGAACACCTGCCAGGGGTTCGCGCCGTCCATGACGGCCGCCTCGTTCACATCCTCCGGGATGCCCTGGAGGGCACCCATGCACACCAGGAACATGTACGGGAAGCCGAGCCACAGGTTGACCAGCAGGACCGACACCTTCGCGAGCGTCGGATCCGTCAGCCACGGGATCGCCGCACCTCCGAAGAGGACCTGGTTGATGAACCCGAAGCTCTCGTTCATCATCCCGGCCCAGACGAGTGCGGAGAGGAAGGCGGGGAACGCGTACGGCAGGATCAGGATGATCCGGTATCCGTTGCGGAAGCGCATCCGGGTGTTGTTGAACACCAGCGCGAGCAGGAGCCCGAGGAAGAACGTCGACGCGACCGAGATCACCGCGAACGCGAACGTCCACAGGGTGACAGAGATCAACGGCCCACGGATCGAGGAGTCGGTGACGGCGCGGACGAAGTTGTCTAAGCCGACGGTCGTCTGCCACCCGGGCAGCAGCTGCTCCCCGTCCGCCGCGGTGAAGGCTCCGTCACCCTCGTCGGAGTAGACGGTGCCGGTGGTGGTGTCCGTGATCGTGTCGGCGCCCGCGTCGTACTCAAGCGTCGAGACGTACAGATACCCCTTCTGGCCGTCCGGAGCCCGCAGGCTGCCGTCGTTGGGGTCATCGCTGAACGGGACGGAGAGCTTCTCGAGCTCTTCCGAGAGCGTGAAGACGGTCGCGAGCGGGAGCGTCGTCCAGCCGTCGACCGCGACGGCCTGACCACCCGCGAACTCGGCGTCGACCTCTTCGAGCGGCTGCTCGGACGTGCCGAGGAGGGCGTCGCCGGACTCCGGGTCCGTCACGAGGAACCCGTACGTCCCGAACTGCTCGACGACGGTGACGGGGTAGGTGGGCGAGTCCTCGACACGCTCCTGCGCCGAGGCGAGGAGCGAGGAGATCGCCTGCTCCTTCGTGCCGTTGTGACCGGTGCCGTAGTTGGTGAAGCCGATGTACCCGGTGTAGAGGAGCGTGAACACCTGGAACACGACCAGGAAGATGATGCCGGGGGTGAGGTACTTCGCTGCGATGCGCTTGCGCGAGAAGTAGATGTAGTTGACGAGGACGGCGACCGCGACGACGATGCCGAGGATCAGCCACTCCCGGTTCGCGAAGAGCACGAACGCGGCGTAGAGCGCGATCGCGTCGACCACCGCCAGCAGGAGGATCTTCAGCAGCATCCAGCCGATCGGTCCGGATGCGGCCTCCGCGATCTTCGCGGCCTGGCGCTGACGTCGGGTCGGAGGAGCCGTGCGCTCGTCGGTGTCTGTCATGTCGTCCTCGTCATGATCCTGCCGGGGCGGGCGGTGTTCGCCGTCCGCCCCGGCAGGGCCCGTGTGATGGCTGTTACTTGATCGCTGCGGTGACGTCGTCGACGAGCTTCTGCCACGTCGTCGTCGGGTCCGCACCGTTGATGATCGCCGCCTCGGCGACACCCCAGAACTGCCAGACCGAGCCCATGGCCGGGATGGCCGGCATCGGGACGGCGTCGGCACCGACGGCCTGGAAGCCGGCGATAATCGGGTCGGATGCCGCCGTGTCGGCGGCCGCAGTGAGCGCGGGCAGAACGTTGCCGGCCTTGAACAGCTCGAGCTGGACGTCTTCCGTGCCGAGGTAGTTGACCAGGAAGTCGTTCGCCGCGACCTTGTTCTTGGACTCGGAGCTCACAAAGAAGCCCTTGACGCCGGCGAACGGCGATGCGGTCTCACCGGTCGGGCTCGGGATCGGGTCGATCGCGACGTTGATGCCGGCGTCGGTGGCCGCCCCCACGTTCCAAGGACCGGTCAGCCAGAAGGCCGCGGTGCCGTCGAGGAACTGCTGCTTGGCGATCTCACCGTCGATGTCGGTGTTCAGCACGCCGGCCGCACCCTGCACGCCGAGCCAGTCGGCGAAGGCGAACCCACCCTCGCTGCCGAGCTGGAGGTCGGTGGCGTCGTAGCTGCCCGTGTCATCCGTGCCGAAGACCGGGGCGCCGAACGCCGTCTGGAAGGGGTACAGGTGGTACGGGTTGCCCTCGGCGCCCTGCTCCACGACGAACGTGCCCTGGGCGATCATGTCGTCGAAGCTGGCCGGTGCGGTCGGGACCAGGTCGGCGTTGCGCAGCACGGCGATGTTCTCGACGGCGTAGGGAAGCATGTAGACGGTGCCGTCATACGTCGCGGCCTGCAGCGCGACCGGGAGGTAGTCCCCCGCGCTGTCGCCGAGCTCGATCGGAGCAACGACGCCGTTCGTCGACAGCTCCCCGAGCCAGTCGTGCGCGCCCATGACCACATCGGGTCCCTTGCCGGTCGGCACCTGCTGGATGAAGTCGTCCTTCATGTCGTCGACGGACTTGCCCAACAGCTCCACCGTGACCCCGGTCTTGTCCTCGTATGCGTCCGCGGCCCCCTTCAGGGCGTCGACGCGCTCGGCATCGACCCAGACGACGAGCGTGCCGCTGTCCTCGGAGCCGGAGGTGTCATCGCCGCTGGTCCCCGTGGAGCAGCCGGCGAGCGTCAGAGTCGAAACGATGGCGATCGCGCCCGCGGCGGCGATGCCCCTCTTGTTCACCTTCATTGGTGTGTGCCTCTCTCAGTGCTGGGTGGCCTGCACAGACTGCAAGCGCTTACAGTATGCATCGAAGCAAGGGCGATTTGCAACGAAGAGAGCGGGTGATATCAACCTGTGACCGGGGCGAACTCGCAGTATCGGAGTGAAAACGCTTCCACGCCGGCAGAAAATTGGGAGGTAGCGGCACAACGCGTTACCGTCGAGAGATGCGGAAAATCCGACGCTCGTGGCTGCTCGGCGGTATCGGACTGATCTCGTGCGGCATCGTCGGCATCGCGCGGAGTTCCGTCTTGGGTGCTCCCGGAGCGGACGTCATCCTCGCGCTTCTCAGCGACCTGCTCTGGGCCGGCGCGATCCTCCTCCTGTCCATCGGCCTGAGTCGCGAGGCGAGCGTCGTCGCACGAAGCCCCCTGGGACTGAGCGCCTCCGCGGTCGTCGCCCTCTGGCCGGTGACGGCCACAGTCCTCGGCCCGCTCGTCCTCCCCCAGGAGCCGACGGCGACGGGAGCATGGCAGACCTGGGCGTATCTGTCGGTGCTGATCCCGCTCATCTCCGGGTTGATCGCCGCGATGCAGGTGGCCCGCGCGCGTACGGTGCCAGCGCCCTGGAACTGGGCTCCGCTCTGGGCGCTCGGCGTTCAGACGATCGTCTGGGTGGTTCCGCAGGCCGTCGGCGCGAGCTCCCCGCGCGCGCTCATCGAGATGGCCGCCGTTCTCCCCGCGCTCGGGCTCCTCGGCTTCGTGGCAAGCACTCTCGGGCTCGGCATCGTGGCGGTGACGCTCGCCGGCCACCGTCGGGTCAACACGGTGCCTGTGTTCGAATCATCGGGTCCCGACACACCCGTTGCCTAGAATTGCAGAATGGCAAACGACTCTAGCTTTGACATCGTCTCGAAAGTGGATCACCAGGAGGCTGAGAACGCCGTGAACCAGGCCCGCAAGGAGGTCGAGCAGCGCTACGACTTCAAGGGCACCGGGGCGTCGATCGCCTGGAGCGGCGAGCAGATCCTGATCACCGCGAACACCGAGGAGCGGGCGAAGGCCGTGCTCGACGTGTTCCAGTCCAAGCTCATCAAGCGCGGCATCTCCCTGAAGAGCCTCGAGTCGGGCGACCCCTTCGCCAGCGGCAAGGAGTTCCGTATCGTATCGACGCTCAAGGACGGCATCTCCTCGGAGAACGCGAAGAAGATCGGCAAGATCATTCGTGACGAGGGACCCAAGGGCGTCAAGAGCCAGATCCAGGGCGACGAGCTGCGCGTCCAGTCGAAGAGCCGCGATGATCTCCAGGAGGTCATCGCGCTTCTCAAGGGTGCCGATCTCGACCTCGATCTGCAGTTCATCAACTACCGCTGACCCCGGCGGCTGGTACGCAAGAGGGGGCTGGATGCCACGGCATCCGGCCCCCTCTCTGCGTATGTCTCCGAATGGATGCAGATGTACTGCTCGTGTTGGCGCGAGGGTGGAGATCTTCGGGATCCACGCGACCTCCTGGTGCAGTGGCCCTCCGAGCCTGAACGTCGGCTGCTCGGGACACAAGCGTACGGGGAGCGCATCCATGCGGAACATCGGATCGACATCGACGGGCATCGGTGAGAGCAAGCAGCTTCTGGCGGAGGAGGTCTTCCGGCACATCGGCACGCAGATCGTCACGGGCACACTGACGGAGGGCGAACGCATCCGCGACGTCGACGTCGCCGAGGAACTGCACGTCTCGCGGACACCGGTGCGAGAGGCTCTGCAACGTCTCGAACGGCTCGGCATGGTGATGATGTATCCGAGCCGGTACACCGAGGTCACCTCCGTGACGGCGGAGACCGAGGCGCAGTCGCTCGTCTTCGCCGGCTGCCAGGCCGGCATCGCCGCGCGTCTGGCGGTCCCCCGGCTCACCGCGACGCAGCGCGCTCACGTCGTCCGCCTCGTGGCGGCGATGTACGCCACACTCGACGACGGCGCGAAGACGTCCGACGCCCGCTGGGCGGTCTTCTCCTACCTGGGTGAGCATTGCGGCAACACCCAGCACCGGGCGCTGATGGAGGACGCGAGCATGGCTCTCCTCCGCAACCTCCGGAACTGGAAGATCACGCCGACGGACCGCGACCGCATGCGGCAGATCTACCTCGACTTCCGCGACGCCGTCCTCGACGGTGACGGGGGACGCGCCGAGCAGCTCGTCCGGTCGATGCACTACCTCTGAGGAAACTCTGTACCTCTGAGGAAACTCAGTCGGCCGCTCGCCAGCCCGTGACCCATCGGTCCAGCCGCCGGTACGCGTCTTCTCGCGCCTCGTGACGTGAGAGGAAGACATCGTGCAGAGCTCCGTCGATGCGCTCCACGGTGACCGTCGAGCCCAGGCGGAGGGCCGCACGGGCGATGTCGTCGACCACCAGCACGGAGTCTGCCGACGTCAGCTCCTCGGACCAACGTGTCGGAGGCACGAACCTCGCGGACAGCAGCACGCACACCGGAGCGGTGATCGAGAGTCCCCCGGCGACGGTCTTGTGACCCGAGAGGATCGCGTGCAGCCATCCGGCGTAGACCGCCATGGTCTGCACCGGGCGCCAGAGGGGGTTCACCTCCATCGGGTCGTCAGGGTCGGCGACCTCCTGCTGTGCCCGGGTGTAGAAGCCGAGGTCGACCTGCGGCGCGGCCTCCATCGGACGGATCCACGCCTGGAACTCGACCATCGGCGCGATCGCCGCCCTGGCGGGGGCGAACTGGAACTCCAACCACGGGCTGTTCAGGATGACCGCGTCGGCCACGCCCGGATGCCGCGACGCCCACAGACTGAGCGTGAGGCCGCCCGTGGAGTGCCCGAGCAGGACGAGGCGCCGGTCGGATTCACCCCCGCCTTCCCCGCGTCCCATCTCCGTCAGAGCCGCGGCGATGTCCTCGTCGTAGGTGGCCAGGTCGGCGACGTAGCCGGGCGTCTGCCCCTCGCGGAGGCTGCGCCCGTACTTGCGGAGATCGAGGGCGAAGAAGCGCGCCCCCCGCGAGGTCCAGAAGCGCGCGAGTCGCTTCTGAAAGAAGTAGTCCGACCACCCGTGCACGTAGAGCACATCGACGCCGTCGAGCTGCGGCGACTGGCGGCGCAGGCGGTCCCACCACCCCGGCTCCGCGGGAAGGGCGCGCACCAGCGTCGCGACGACCGGCCCTTGGTCGTCCGCGCCGAGGTCGAGCGTGAGCTGCTCGAACTCGTCCCCGAGCACGTCGGGCGTCCAGTCGGCCATGCGGTCCTCCCCCGTCATCGCCAGGCTAGCCCAGGCGCGACGCCGAGAGCGGGTCCGGCGCTATTCGCCCCGGGAGACGCGGACCATCTCGTCGCGCGGGACGACCTTGACGCGAGCGCGCTCCTGCGGCGCACCGAGGGCGATCTCGTGCTCGTCGAGGCGGTGCCAGCCGTCCAGGTCGGTCCACTGCACGCCGCGCTCCTGCAGGAGAGCGACGATCGCCTCCTCCGACGGGGCCTCCGGGTGCCACCAGGAGCCCTGATCGTTGATGATGTGCCGCACGGTCTCCATGGCGTCGGACTTCGTGTGGCCGATCAGACCCACCGGGCCGCGCTTGATCCACCCGGTCGCATAGATGCCGGACACGCGCTCGTTCGAATCCTTCGCGAGCACCTGGCCCTCGCGGTTCGGGATCACACCGTGCTTCTTGTCGAAGGGCACACCCGGCAGCGGCGAACCGAAGTAGCCGATGGCACGGTACAGCGCCTGGAGCGGGACCTCGCGCATCTCGCCCGTGCCCACGGCGCCGCCCTGTCCGTCGGGCCGCGTGCGCTCGTACACCAGCGCCGCCACGCGACCGTTCTCGTCCTTGCGCACTTCGACGGGGCGCGCCCAGAAGTGCAGGTGGAGGCGCCGTGAGGCCGTGCCTCCCGCGTTGTTGACCGAGTCGCGCTTGCGCCAGGACTGCAGGATGCGGTCGATGACCATGACCTGCTTGTTGCTGGCGACCGCGTCTTTCGAGGCCTCGTCGTAGTCGAAGTCCTCGTCGTACACGACCATGTCGACGTCGCGCAGCTCTCCGAGTTCGCGGAGCTCGAGAGGCGTGAACTTGACCTGAGCGGGGCCGCGCCGACCGAAGACGTGCACATCCGTGACCTCGCTGGCCTGGAGCCCCTCGTACACGTTCTGCGGAACCTCGGTCACGAGCAGGTCCTCCGCGTGCTTCGCGAGCATGCGTGCGACATCGAGCGCGACGTTGCCGTTGCCGAGGACGCCGACGGACGCGGCATCCAGCGGCCACTCGCGCGGAACATCGGGGTGACCGTCGAACCAACTGACGTAGTCCGCCGCTCCGTAGGAGGCGACCGCATCGATGCCGGGGATGTCCAGCGAGGTGTCGCGGATCGCGCCGGTCGCGAAGATCACGGCGTTGTAGTGCTTCTTGAGGTCGTCGAGTGTGATGTCCTCGCCGAAGCGCACGTTGCCGAAGAGGCGGATGTCGCCGCGGTCGAGCACGTCGCGCAGAGCCGTGATGATGCCCTTGATGCGAGGGTGATCGGGAGCCACGCCGTAGCGCACGAGACCGTACGGCGCCGGAAGCTGCTCGAAGAGGTCGATCGACACATCAAACTTGCGCTCGGCCTTCAGAAGGATGTCCGCGGCGTAGATGCCGGCGGGGCCCGCACCGACGATGGCCAGTCTGAGCTTGGTCATGGAGGTCCTTTCGTATGCCGTCGCAGCGGGCGCGCGGCCCGACGGGCCGCCCGCGCAGATCAGCTGGATCGTTCGGCGAGGGTCTCTGCGAATCGGGTCAAGGCCTCGCGCACCGTGCCGCGCGGCAACGGACCGAGGGCGTCGATGGCGTCCTGCGTCCAGGCGTGCGCGAGCTCGAGGGTCTTCTGCGTCACCGGGTGGTCGCGCAGCTCGTCCAGGGGCTCGTCGAGGATCGCCGGGTCCGCACCATCCGCGATCCGGACGACCCCGTCATCGATGCGCGCAGCGAGGTCGGCGGACGCCTCGTCGGCTTCGGCCTTGAGCAGCAGATACGGCATGGTCGGGACGCCGGCGCGCAGGTCGGTTCCGGGCACCTTCCCCGTCTCCTCCGGCTTGGCCGAGAGGTCGATCACGTCGTCGAGCAGCTGGAAGGCGACGCCGATCTTCTCGCCGTACACCCGCAGCGGCTCCTCGTACTCGCTCGGGGCGTTGGAGAAGATCACACCGCCCTGCGTGGCCGCGGCGATCAGCGAACCGGTCTTGTCGGCGAGCACCTGGATGTAGAACGCGATCGGGTCGTCGTTCTCCTGCGGGCCGAGAGTCTCGTGCATCTGCCCGAGCACGAGACGCTCGAACGTATCGGCCTGGAGCCGGATCGCGCGCTCGCCCAGCCGGGACATCAACTGGCTCGCGCGGGAGAACAGGATGTCCCCCGTGAGGATCGCGATGTTGTTCCCCCACACCGCGTGCGCGGCCGGGACGCCGCGTCGGCGGTCCGCCCCGTCCATGACGTCGTCGTGGTACAGCGAGCCGAGATGCGTGATCTCGAGCGCCTTAGCGACGTCGATGACCTCGCGGGTGTTGCCGTCGCCCAACTGCGCGGCGAGCAGCGTGAGCACCGGTCGGATGCGCTTGCCGCCGGCCTCGTACAGGTAGCGGCTGGCCGCGTCGGCCAGCGGATCGGCGACGCGGACGTCCTCGGCGAGTCCGGTCTCGACCAGCTCCAACCCGTCTTCGATGGCGCGCGCGACGCGGCGGGCGGCGGGGCCGATGAAGACGCGATCGCTGAAGCCGAGACGGCTCGCCAGTCGCGAACCCGGGGCGATGGGGCTCGAAGTCACGTTCCCAGCCTACCTTCGTCGGGTGCCGCGGTTTCGCGCGGAGGAATCACTCCGGCTTGCGTGCTCTGTGCAGGGCGACGATGCCGAACGTGAGATTGCGGTACGCGACGTCCGTCCACCCCGCCTCACGGATCCAGGCCGACAGCTTCTTCTGGTCGGGCCACTCCCGGATCGACTCGTTGAGGTAGTCGTACGCGTCGCCGTTCGTGCCGGCCACGCGTGCGACGCGCGGCAGGACCTGATCGTTGTAGAGCCGGTAGGCGCCACGGAACAGCTTGCCCGGAGGGGTGGAGAACTCGTTGATCACGAGCCTTCCTCCCGGCTTGGTCACCCGGTACAGCTCCTGGAGGGCCTTCTTCGGGTCGTTCACGTTGCGCAGTGCATACGACATGGTGACGGCGTCGAACTCGGCATCCGCGAACGGCAGGGCCGTGGCGTCCGCCTGCACGAACGAGAGGTTGCGCATCGCCCCGTGGCGGCGCTGGCCCTCGGCGAGCATCCCCGGCGAGAAGTCAGCCGCGACCACGTCGGCGCCGCTGCGGGCCAGAGAGGCCGACGACGACGCGGTGCCCGCTCCGAGGTCGAGGATCCGCTCCCCCGGCTTCGGCGCGACCGCGCGGGTCGTCGCCGCCCGCCACAGGATGTCGTTGCCGAAGGTCATGGCCGTGTTGGTGCGGTCGTACCCTGCGGCGACCTGGTCGAACATGCCGCTGACGCGGGCGGGGTCCTTGCCGAGATCGGCGCGGTTGGCTTCGTTCGGGGTCACGGCTTCAGTCTAGGCGCGAGACCCAGGGCTTCGAGGCGGTCGAGCCAGGGATCGGCGGTGGCATCGTCGAACGGGGCGGTCTGCGCACGCACCCGCTCCTCGAGGTCGAGGGCGAGCACCTCGAGATGCGTCATCACGTCGGCGGGATAGCCGTACCGGGCGCTGTGCTCGGCCCACTCGTCGCGGTCGTCGACCCAGGTCCCCCGCGCACCCGCCACCCGCACGACGTCGAGGTCCATGTCGATGCCGGTCGCGAGCAGCGGGTCGCCGGACCAGCGGATGTCCCACCCCAGGTCGATGTAGATCCGCATCCCGCGGCGGTGACGACGGTTCACGGTCACCGCATGGTCTCCGCTGGCGGGGATGAGCGTCACGTTGGGGCCGCCCGCATGGAACGCGGCCCCGGGGCGCTCGCTGTGCCATCCCACGGGTTGCCCGAGCCAGTCCCCCCACTCGTCGGCCCCGAGGTAGACGCATTCGTGGCGCCAGTGCGGCGAGCCGTCCCACTTTCGCCACTGGAAGACCATCTCGGTGCCGGGTGCGGGGCGTGCATCACTCATCCGCTCACCCTACGACGGCGCGGATCCTTGCCCCCTGAGCGGCATAGGCTGGAACCGTGCACACCACCCCCCTGGTCGTGGAGACCCGAGAGATCGACCCGGTCGAAGATCTGCTCGCCTACACGGATCCCGCCCGCCCGCTCGCCTGGCTGCGGCGCGGGGACGGGATCGTCGC
>WPCJ01324922.1_pt1 | contig 11657 bp, 8 predicted proteins | sample 5399831 | NCBI WGS metagenome assembly WPCJ01 (sample SAMN12869470, study PRJNA574797) | sludge metagenome | isolation source: wastewater treatment of pH10 | place: China:Beijing | collected 2019-05-20 | reverse complement strand
GGCGTTTCAACTATCTCGACATCCCCGGATTTCGCTGCGCGCCATCCGGGCTACAAGTTCACCTAGTTCACGCGCCGCCGTCTGCCACGACTCGGCGCCGGCCCGTTGGTCTCACTGAACAGCTCGGCCAGCTTCTCGGTGATGGCGCCGCCGAGCTCTTCGGCATCCACGTTGGTCACGGCGCGGCGATAGTAGCGCGTGACGTCGTGGCCGATGCCGATGGCGATCAGCTCCACCGGAGAGCGGGTCTCGATCTCCTCGATGATGTGGCGGAGATGGCGTTCCAGATAATTGCCGGGGTTCACCGACAATGTGGAGTCATCCACCGGTGCGCCGTCCGAGATCATCATCAGGATCTTGCGCTGCTCGGGACGACCGAGCAGGCGCTTATGCGCCCAGTCGAGCGCCTCGCCGTCGATGTTCTCCTTCAGCAGCCCCTCACGCATCATCAGGCCCAAGTTCTTGCGCGCACGACGCCAGGGCGCGTCCGCGGACTTGTAGATGATGTGGCGGAGATCATTCAGACGGCCGGGATTGGCCGGCTTGCCAGCCGCCAGCCACGCCTCGCGCGACTGCCCGCCCTTCCACGCCCGCGTGGTGAAGCCCAAAATCTCGACCTTGACGCCGCAACGCTCCAGCGTACGCGCGAGAATATCGGCGCAGGTGGCGGCCACGGTGATCGGACGTCCGCGCATCGAGCCGGAATTGTCCAGCAGCAGCGTGACGACGGTGTCGCGGAAGGTCGCTTCCTTCTCGTGCATGAAGGACAGCGGCGAGAACGGATCGGTGACCACGCGCGACAGCCGCGCGGGATCGAGAATGCCTTCCTCAAGATCGAAGTCCCAGGCGCGGTTCTGCTGCGCCATCAGCTTGCGCTGCAGCCGGTTGGCGAGACGCGCGACGACGCCCTGCAGATGCGCGAGCTGCTTGTCGAGATAGGCGCGCAGGCGCTCCAGCTCGTCGTGATCGCAGAGGTCTTCCGCCGCGATGACCTCGTCATACTTTGGCGCGAAGGCGTGATATTCGGGACCGAGACGTTCGTTCTGATTGCGCGCGTTCGGACGCGTGGCTTCGCCGGGCGTCTCGTCGTCGCCCATCTCGCCGTCTTCGTCGAACGTGTCCGACGCCGACGCCTGCGCGCTTTCCATGGCGCTGTCGGTCATCTCTTCCGACGACTGCTGCGCCTGGTCCGCACTCATCTCCTGCGCGGCGTCGCTTTCCGGCGAGCCTTCGGCGCCGTCCTGATTGTTCTCGCCCTGGCGCTCGTCGTCCTCGCTCTCCTCGTCGTCCGGCTGGGCGTCGCGGTCCTCGCCGAGATCGAGATCGGAGAGCAGGCTGTGAATGGCATCGCCAAACTTCGCCTGGTTCTCGGTAAAGCCTTCGAGCTGATCGAGGCGCGCCCCGATCTTTTCTTCGAGGATCGGACGCCAGAGATCGACCACTTTCTGGGCGGCGAGCGGCGGCGCGAGACCGGTGAGGCGCTCACGCACCAGCATCGCCAGCGCATCGGCCAGCGGCGCGTCGGCGCGATCGGTGATCTCGTCGAACTTGCCGCGGTGGAAATGGTCTTCGAGCATGGCGCCGAGGTTTTTGGCGACGCCGGCCATGCGGCGCGAGCCGATCGCCTCGACGCGCGCCTGCTCGACGGCCTCGAACACCGAACGCGCCTGCGGATTGCCGGGCATCAGCTTGCGATGCACCTTCGGATCGTGACAGGCGAGTTTCAGCGCGATGGAGTCGGCATGGCCGCGCACGATGGCAGCGTCGCGCTTGCTCAGCTTGCGCGCTGGCTCCGGCAGCCGCGCCTTGCCGGGCGCGAGGCCGGGCTTCTCCGCGGCGTAAGTGACTTCAAGCTCCGGCGTCCGCGCGATAGCGCGCAGCGCTGACGCAACCGAGCGCTTGAACGGCTCGGTCGGCGCCTCCTTGGCTCCGGTGCGGAATTGTTTGGAAGGGGTCGTGGTCATCGCGCCTCGGTTTCTTCCCTCTCCCCTTGTGGGAGAGGGTGGATCGACCGCGCAGCGGTCGAGACGGGTGAGGGGTCACCACAGGCTCAGAGCCTAGCCATACCCCTCATCCGCCTCCGCTCCGCGGAGGCACCTTCTCCCACAAGGGGAGAAGGAAGAAAGAACTACGTCAGCGCCACGTTCACCGAGCTTTCCGGCAGCTCGGCGTTGAAGCAGCGCTGATAGAATTCGGCGACCAGCGGGCGCTCGAGTTCGTCGCACTTGTTCAGGAACGTGACGCGGAAGGCGAAACCGATATCGCCGAAGATGTCCGAGTTTTCCGCCCAGGTGATCACCGTACGCGGGCTCATCACCGTAGAGAGATCGCCGTTCGCAAAAGCGTTACGCGTGAGATCGGCGAGGCGCACCATCTTGTTGACGATGTCCTTGCCCTCGGCGGTCTGATAGTGCTTGGCCTTGGCCAGCACGATCTCGACTTCCTCGTCATGGGCGAGATAGTTCAGCGTGGTGACGATCGACCAGCGGTCCATCTGGCCCTGATTGATCTGCTGGGTGCCATGATAGAGACCCGACGTATCGCCAAGGCCGACCGTGTTGGCGGTGGCGAACAGGCGGAAGGCCGGGTGCGGCTTGATGACCTTGTTCTGGTCGAGCAGGGTCAGGCGGCCGGCGACTTCCAGCACGCGCTGGATCACGAACATCACGTCCGGGCGGCCGGCATCGTATTCGTCGAACACCAGTGCGACATTGTGCTGCAGCGCCCACGGCAGGATGCCGTCGCGGAATTCGGTGACCTGTTTGCCGTCGCGGACAACGATAGAGTCCTTGCCGACGAGGTCGATACGGCTGATGTGGCTGTCGAGATTGACGCGCACGCAGGGCCAGTTCAGGCGGGCGGCGACCTGCTCGATATGGGTCGACTTGCCGGTGCCGTGGAAGCCGGTGACCATCACGCGGCGGTTACGGGCGAAGCCGGCGAGAATGGCGAGGGTGGTGGCGCGGTCGAAGCGGTAATCCGGATCGGCGTCCGGCACATGCGGGTCGGTCTTCGAGAAGGCGGGCACTTCGAGATCGGAATCGATGCCGAATACCTTGCGCACCGACACTTTGATGTCGGGAATGCCGGTCAACGCTTCCTGCTGGTCTTGCGCTTTGGTCATGGCGGCGGTCATCGATCCTCCGTGGTCCCGGGAATGCCGAAACCAGTCTTTCAGTTTGGCTACGGATGGGGTGCTTTGCGGAACGTAGCAGAGAGCCGCGGCCGGACAAAGCCCATGGGAACGGCAAAGCGAGCAGCAAAGTTCCAAAATGTAATCATATAGATAGGTCGTTCGGAGAGTTTTTGGAGCCCTGCCCTGCGAATTGGGCGATGCTCGGGACGCTAGAATTCGTTGAGGTATCTGCGGCCGCCCGGCCAGATCGGACTTTCGTGCACGCTTTCATCGACACCATCACGCAATTCGTCGCTGCCCATGCCTGGCTCGGCTATCTCACCGTGTTTCTGGCCGCCCTGCTGGAGGCTGTGCCCGTGCTCGGCACGTTCATCCCCGGCACCACATTGATTCTGGCGCTGTCGGCGCTGATTCCGGCCGGCGATCTCAACCTGTTTGCCGTGCTGGCGGCGGCGATCCTCGGCGCTGTCCTCGGTGACGGCGGCGCCTACTGGACCGGGCATGTGCGACAGCGCGCATTGCTGCAGGCCTGGCCGCTGAAGAACTATCCGGGCGTCGTTGCGCAGAGCGAAACCTTCTTCGATCGCTTCGGCGTCTGGGCGGTGTTCCTGGCCCGCTTCGTGCCGCCGATCCGCGCCTTCGTGCCGGTCACTGCCGGCGCGCTTGGCATGGTGCCAGTCAGGTTCTTCCCGGTGAACATCCCCGCCGCGCTGATCTGGGCGCCGGCGCATGTGCTGCCGGCGGTGTTTGCGGTGTCGGTGCTCGAGCGCTTCGGCGGAATGGCGGGACTGGAGCACAAGGCCAAACATTACAGCATCCTAGCCGTGATCGTGCTCGCGGCTGTGCTCGGCGGCGCCGCCTGGTGGTGGTGCCGGCGCAATGCGACCGCGGGCAACGCAAAATCAACCCTTTGATTCATCTAGGAAAAGAACGGCGTTTGGCTTGACTCCAGCCATGGTTTCACCCGAAAAGCCTGCCACGGCAGTTTCGCCCGCCGCCCGATCTTCCCATATCCAGTGAATGTCCGATCCCATGCGCAGCTATCTCGACTTCGAAAAGCCGGTCGCCGAGCTTGATTCCAAGATCGACGAATTGCGCGTGCTCGCCGCCGGCGGCAGCGATATCGGCGAGGAGATCGTCCGCATCGAGGACAAGGCGGTCGCCGCCCTCCACGAGCTCTATGCCAATCTGACGCCGTGGCAGAAGACCCAGGTCGCGCGCCATCCGCAGCGACCGCATTGCATCAATTACATCGACTCGCTGATCACCGAATTCACCCCGCTCGCCGGCGACCGCAAATTCGGCGAGGACGAAGCACTGATCGCCGGCTTCGGCCGTTTCCGCGGCGAAAGCGTCTGCGTACTCGGCCAGGAAAAGGGCTCGACCACCGAGACCCGCCTCAAGCACAATTTCGGCATGGCCCGCCCCGAGGGCTATCGCAAGGCCGTGCGCCTGATGGAGATGGCCGACCGTTTCGGCATTCCGGTGATCTCGCTCGTGGATACCGCCGGCGCCTATCCCGGCATCGGCGCGGAAGAGCGCGGCCAGGCCGAAGCCATCGCGCGATCGACGGATGCCTGCCTCGCCCTCGGCGTGGCGAATGTGGCCGTCATCATCGGTGAAGGCGGCTCGGGCGGCGCCATCGCCATCGCCACCGCCAACAAGGTGCTGATGCTGGAACACGCGATCTACAGCGTGATCTCGCCGGAAGCCGCGTCCTCGATCCTTTGGCGCGACAGCTCGAAGGCGCAGGAAGCTGCGACCAACATGAAGATCACCGCGCAGGATCTGCTGCGCTTCGGCGTGGTGGACTCGGTGCTGAAGGAGCCGCCGGGCGGTGCGCACCGAGACCCCGCTGCGATGATCGCGACCACCGGCGATGCGATCGCGCAGTCGCTGAAAGATCTGAGCGGCATGGACGGCGCGGCCCTGCGCCAGCAGCGCCGGCAGAAGTTCCTGGATATCGGCCGCAAGATCGGGTGATTGCTTCGTCCTCTCTCGAGAGCGGCGAAGCCGCACGCCCGGGGAGCACGGCCGCCAGCAACTCAGCACATTATTTTTCTTCTCACGCATCCATCTGTGCGCGCGCATTGCGCCGGATCACCTGCGGTGGCTGGCCGTAGGCGCGCAGAAACGCGCGACGCATGCGATCGCGATCGGCAAAGCCCGTTTGCTGCGCGACATTATCGATGGGATGCCGGCTCTGTTCCATCATCAACCGCGCAGCCTCCAGTCGCAGGTGCTCGATAGCTTTGGCCGGCGACTGGCCGGTCTCCGCATGAAAGGCGCGGCTGAACTGGCGCGGGCTGAGACTTGCGGCGTCGGCGAGATCGTTCACCGTCAGCGGCTTCTGCAGATTGTCGCGTGCGAAGGCGAGCGCCTTCTGGATACGATCCGATTTCGGCGTCAGCTCCAGCAGGGCCGAGAACTGTGACTGGCCGCCGGCGCGCCGGTGATACATGACCATCTTTTTCGCAATGCCGCGCGCGGCTTCCTCGCCAAGATCGGCCTCCACCATGGCCAACGCAAGATCGATACCGGCAGTCATGCCCGCGGATGTCCAGACCGGACCGTCCGTCACGAAGATGCGATCCTCGTCGACCTTCACCTTCGGAAAACGCTTCTGCATGTCGCGTGCGTAGAGCCAGTGGGTCGTGGCACGCCGCTCATCGAGCACACCGGCTTCGGCCAGCACGAAAGCGCCGATGCAAATGGCTGCCACGCGTCGTGCGCGCCGGGGCGCCTCCCTGATGAAATCGATCATGCCCGGCGTCGCAGGTTCCACAATCAGACCACCGCTCACGACGAGCGTGTCATAGGCATCCCCCGCATTGAACGGCTCCGTGGCCACGCTCATGCCCAGCGAGGTCGAAATCTGGCCGCCGCTTTCCGACAGCACGTGCAGATCATAGGCCGGCTCGCCGCCAAGGAGATTGGCCAGCTCGAAGACCGACATCGCCGCAAAACTGATGGGTGAGCATCCCGGGGACACCACAAGGCCGACGCGCTGCATGCGCCTTCTCCTTCAAGCAAGACGTCCTAAAATGCCGTTTATATGACATTTAAGACAAAACTGCACAAGACTAGCTTTTCTGACACGGCCGCTGGCGGCCGGAAGCATTCAGGAGAACGGCAATGACTATCTCACATCAGGGCACCGCCCTCGTTACAGGCGCTTCGAGCGGCATTGGCGCCGTTTACGCCGACCGGCTGGCCAAGCGCGGTTACGATCTCATTCTCGTGGCGCGCAATCAGGAGCGGCTGTCGGCGCTGGCCAAGCGATTGACCGCCGAGACCGGACGCGCGGTGCGCACAATTGCGGCTGACCTCGGCAACAAGGGCGATCTGGCGAAGGTCGAAGCGACACTACGCGACGACAGCAGTATCACCATGCTGGTCAACAATGCCGGCTTCGGCGCTGTCGCTCCGCTGCTGAATGCCGATGTCGACAAGATGGAAGACATGATCACGCTGAACATCACCGCGCTGACGCGGCTGACCTATGCCGCAGTTCCCGGTTTCGTCGCGCGCAACAAGGGCACGATCATCAATATCTCGTCGATCGTCGGCATCGCTACCGAGGTGCTCAACGGTGTCTACGGCGCCAGCAAGGCCTATGTGCTGAGCTTTAGCCATTCTCTGGTGTACGAACTCGCAGACAAGGGCGTGCGCGTACAGGCGGTGTTGCCCGGCGCCACGGCCACCGAGTTCTGGGATGTGGCGGGCTACCCGCACCAGAACATGAACCAGGCGATCGTGATGCACGCGAACGACATGGTGGATGCCGCGCTAGCCGGCCTCGACCAGGGTGAACTCGTGACAATTCCCGGCCTGCAGGACGGCGACGATTGGATCAGATTCGAAGCCGATCGCCGCGCCCTCTCTGCCAAGTTCGGCCATGCGACGCCCGCGCCGCGTTATCATGTGGCGCCGCGACAGCGCGTTGCCGAACCACTGAGCTGAGTTTGTTCGCCGGACAGCAAAAAGCCCGCCTTTCGGCGGGCTTTTCCATTCAGGCAGCGGATATCGCCGCACTTACTTCTTCGCCGGAGGCGCCATCTTGTTGTCGGACGGCTTCGGAGCGTCCTTGGCCGGAGCGGCCTCAGCCGGCTTCGCAGCCGCCTGATCGAGGCGCTCGACCTTGGCGCTCTCGCGCAGCTTGGTGACGTAGTCGGCCTGGGCCTTGCGGACCACATACTGCTCGATCTGCGGCTTCACCTGATCGAAGGACGGCGCCTGGCGGTTGCGCTTTTCCTCGACCTTGATGATGTGCCAGCCGAACTGCGACTTCACCGGGTCCGAGATCTTGCCCGGCTCCAGTTCGAAAGCGACCTTGGAGAATTCCGGCACCATCTGGTCCTTGGTGAAGAAGCCGAGATCGCCGCCATCGGCCGCGCCCGGATCCTTCGAGGACTTCTTCGCCAGTTCGGCGAAGTTGGCGCCCTTCTTCAGTTCCTCGGCGATCTTCTTGGCCTCGTCCTCGGTCTCCACCAGGATGTGGCGGGCATGGACTTCCTGCTCGCCGGAAATCTGCTTGGCGGCATCTTCATAGACCTTCTTCATATTCGCGTCGGTCAGCGCTTCCTTGCCTTCGGTGCCAAGCAGGCTGTCCATCAGCAGGCGGTTGCGGGCGAAAGCCAGCTTGGACTTGAACTCCTCGCGATCGGCGACCTTCTTGTCCTCGGCGGCCTTGGCGACAATCTTCATGTCAATCAGGAACGACAGCACGTTGTCCTTGCGAGTGGACGGATCCATCTGGGCGAGGCTCGGGCCCAGCTCTTCTTCCGCGATGGTGACGTCGCTCTGACGGATTTCCTGGCCGTTGACCTTGGCCAGAACCGGGTTGGCGTCCTGCGCGTAAACCGGGAAGCTGGAAAGGAACGCCACCGCAACAGCGCCGGTGAGCGAGGCCAAGGTCAGGCCGGGGCGCTGGCCCGACTTCTGGGCGGGCGAAACGTTGAACATCGGGAATTCCTCAATCTGAAGGGTGTCTGTTTGGGACGGCGGACAGTCTCCCAAACTACTCATTTTGGCAACGCGAAAACTCTGTCAAAATCATGAAATCCTTGACACCTTGCCGCCGTTGACATCCCCCCGAGCGCCCCATATCTCTCCCCGACCGGGCCGGTGGCGAAGGTGCGATTTCGGCTGCGCCGTGGCCGTTGAACCTCTGATCGCCCGACCTCCACTGATCACCCGACGGCCCTCGTGACGAGGCCGGCAGGCGATGCGCCGCAGACCATCGCGGGGCGATCCGCTGAACCAATTCCACGGCCCTCCAGGGCCGCATTGAGAGACAGGATTTCGTGATGATCGGCGCGCTCGCCCGCAAGCTCTTCGGCTCCGCCAACGACCGCCGCATCAAGACGTATCAATCGCGCGTCGCTGCCATCAACGCGATGGAAGGCGAAATCGCTGCGCTGTCCGACGACGCGCTGAAAGCCCGCACCGACGAGTTCAAGGCGCAGCTCGCCGCCGGCAAGAGCCTCGACGACCTCCTCGTTCCCGCTTTCGCCACCGTGCGCGAAGCCGCCAAGCGCACCCTCGGCCAGCGACATTTCGACGTGCAGCTGATCGGCGGCATGGTGCTGCATGAAGGCGACATCGCCGAAATGAAGACCGGCGAAGGCAAGACCCTCGTCGCCACCCTCGCCGTCTATCTCAACGCGCTCGCCGGCAAGGGCGTGCATGTGGTCACCGTCAACGACTATCTGGCCAAGCGCGACAGCGGCTGGATGGGCCAGATCTACGGTTTCCTCGGCCTCACCACCGGTGTGATCGTGCACGGTCTCGACGATGCCGAGCGTCAGGCGGCTTACGCCTGCGACATCACCTACGGCACCAATAACGAATACGGCTTCGACTATCTGCGCGACAACATGAAGTACCGGCTGGAGGACATGGTCCAGCGCGGGCACAATTTCGCGATCGTCGACGAAGTCGACTCGATCCTGATCGACGAAGCGCGCACGCCGCTGATCATCTCCGGCCCGCTCGACGACCGTTCGGAATTCTACAACACCATCGACACCTTCCTGCCCGCGCTCGAGAAGAAGACCGACTTCGAAGTCGACGAGAAGCAGCGCACGGTGACCATGACCGAAGCCGGCATGGAAAAGATCGAAACCCTGCTGCGCGATGCCGGCCAGCTCAAGGGCGACAATCTCTACGACGTCGAGAACGTCTCCGTCGTGCATCACGTCAATCAGGCACTGCGCGCACATTCGCTGTTCACCCGCGACAAGGACTATATCGTCCGCGACGACGAGGTGGTGATCATCGACGAATTCACCGGCCGCATGATGCAGGGCCGCCGTTATTCGGAAGGCCTGCACCAGGCACTCGAAGCCAAGGAGCACGTGACCGTCCAGCCAGAAAACCAGACGCTGGCCTCGATCACCTTCCAGAACTACTTCCGCATGTACTCCAAGCTCGCCGGCATGACCGGTACGGCGCTGACGGAAGCGGACGAACTGTTCGACATCTACAAGCTCGAAGTCGTCGAGGTGCCGACCAATATCGGCATCAACCGCCTGGATGAAGACGACGAGGTCTATCGCACCCATGGCGAGAAGAACGCCGCGATCCTGGCCGAGATCCAGCGCGCCAATGCGCGGATGCAGCCGGTGCTGGTGGGTACCGCCTCGATCGAGAAATCAGAAGTGCTCGCCGACTTCCTGCTGAAGAACGGCTACAAGATGATCGACTTCGCCGATCCGAAGGGCATGGACAAGCTCTATGCGGCGGCGCGTTCGGGCAAGCCGGCGAAACTGTTCGCGGTGCTGAATGCGCGCTTCCACGAGCAGGAAGCCTATATCGTCGCCGAAGCCGGCGTTCCCGGCGCCATCACCATCGCCACCAACATGGCCGGCCGCGGCACCGACATCAAACTCGGCGGCTCGCTGGAGATGCGCTCGCAGATCGAGACCGCCGGCATCGAGGACGAAGCTGCGAAGGCCGCGAAGATCGCCGAGATCAAGGCCGAGATCGACAAGTTCCGCGAGGCCGTGCTGAACGCCAAGGAAATCGTCGAGATCGAGCCGGCGAAGGGCTCGAAGCCCGCCAAGACCGTGGAGAAGCCGGGCGGCCTCTACATCATCGGCTCCGAACGCCACGAGTCGCGCCGCATCGACAATCAGCTGCGCGGTCGCTCTGGCCGTCAGGGCGACCCCGGCCGCTCGAAATTCTATCTGTCGCTGGAAGACGACCTGATGCGCATCTTCGGATCGGATCGGCTCGACACCATGCTGACCCGCCTCGGCCTGAAGGAAGGCGAGGCGATCATCCATCCGTGGATCAACAAGGCGCTGGAAAAGGCGCAGCAGAAGGTTGAAGCGCGCAACTTCGACATCCGCAAGAACCTGCTCAAATATGACGACGTGCAGAACGACCAGCGCAAGGTCATCTTCGAGCAGCGCATCGATCTGATGAAGAACGAGAGCGTCGCCGAAACCGTGGCGGACATGCGCCACGCCTTTATCGACGAGCTCGTCTCCAAGCATGTGCCGGAAAACCAGTATGCCGAGCAGTGGGACGTCGCCGGGCTCAAGGAAGAGCTGAAGCGCGTGCTCGACCTCGACCTGCCCGTGGACGAATGGGCCAAGGAAGAAGGCATTGCGGACGAGGAAATCCTCAGCCGCGTCGAGCAGAAGGCCGACGAACACATGGCGGCCAAGGTCGCGCAGTGGGGTCCCGACGTGATGCGTTACGTCGAGAAGACCATTCTTTTGCAGACGCTGGACCATCTGTGGCGCGAGCATCTGGTGATGCTGGACCATCTGCGCCAGGTCATCGGCCTGCGCGGCTACGGCCAGCGCGATCCGCTGCAGGAATACAAGGCGGAAGCTTTCAACCTGTTCGAGGCGCTGATCTCGAACATGCGCGAAGCGGTGACGGCGCAACTGATGCGCGTCGAGATCGTGCCGCCGGAGCAGCAGCCCGAATTACCGCCTATGGAAGCGCACAAGCTCGATCCGAATACGGGCGAGGACGAGATGGCTTATGCCAATGTCGCGCTGGGAACGCCGGGCGCCGTTGTGCCGGCCGCGCAGCGCGATCCGAACAACCCGGAGACCTGGGGCAAGGTCGGCCGCAACGAGGATTGCCCCTGCGGCTCCGGCAAGAAGTTCAAGCACTGCCACGGGCGGTACGCGTAAACTTCGGCCAACAGCGATTGTCTGTGAAATCCCTCCCTTGCGGAGGGATTTCTTTTTTGTGTTGAGAAGAGTTCAGCAAGTAGGGCCGATGAGCGCAGCATCATCCACAGCGGTCTCGCGCGACGCACGCTCGGCCGGCGGATGACGCCTTCGGCTCATCCGCCCTACGAATTTAGCGCAGCGCCTGGAAACGGCTGTCGAAAGAATTGCCCGAGACGACAGGAGCGGCGCCCGACAGCGAGGTGCTGGCCGTGCTGAACCCCACGCACGTGATGAAGACCTACACCTCGCTGGGCGCCACCTCGCCCTCGTCGGTCTCGCACATCATCGACACCTACACCGCCAAGCTCGGCGAGCACAGGCAC
>WPCJ01207672.1_pt1 | contig 11663 bp, 11 predicted proteins | sample 5399831 | NCBI WGS metagenome assembly WPCJ01 (sample SAMN12869470, study PRJNA574797) | sludge metagenome | isolation source: wastewater treatment of pH10 | place: China:Beijing | collected 2019-05-20 | reverse complement strand
GGCTATCGCGGCCGCACCCACCTCGTCTCGCCGGCGATGGCGGCGGCGGCGGCCCTCACCGGCCGCTTCGTCGACGTCCGCACGCTGGGCTGACACCGACAGGCGGGGAGCTGACCATGTCGAACGATCCCCGCGAAGCCGCCCGCGCCGCCGAATCGAAAGCGGCGCTGGACCGGGTCAAGCGTGACAGCGAAAGCCTGCTCGGCTCCTCGATGGGCCGGGCGGCCGATCATTTCTCGGGCGCCGACGCGCCCGAGGGCGACAAGGTCGAGCTCTGGGGCCGGCGCATCGGCCGTTCCCTCTCGCTCGTCGGCGTCATCGTGCTGGCCTGGTGGCTCGGCTACCAACTGAAAATCTGGTGATGGGCAAGGCCGTGGACGCCAGGGTCGTGAAATCGACGGAGATCGACTGGGACGGCGTGAAGGCGCCGTCCCAGGAGGCATTCGAGGTCCTGGCTCAGGCGGCCTTCGATCGCCTGCCGGAGGAGTTCCGCGCGCTCTGCTCGGACGTGATCTTCAACGTCACCGAGTTTCCCGAGGACGACGTGCTGAAGGAGCTGGAGGCGGAAAGCCCGTTCGACCTGCTCGGCCTGTTCAGCGGCGTCGGCCTGCCCCAGCAGGGTTATGCCCCGCAGACCGGCCAGATGCCCAACACCATCCACCTTTATCGCCGTCCGATCCTCGACTACTGGGCAGAACATGACGAAAGCCTCGGCTCGATCGTCACCCATGTGATGGTCCACGAGATCGGCCACCATTTCGGCTTCTCCGACGAGGACATGGAAGCCATCGAACAGGCGGCCGGCTGACCCCGGCCAGAAGCAAGGACAAGAACCATGCAGCCCTTCACCACGCTGACCTCGACGCCCGCCCCCATGAAGGTGGTCAATGTCGATACCGACATGATCATCCCCAAGCAGTATCTGAAGACGATCAAGCGCACGGGCCTCGGCACCGCGCTGTTCTCGGAGATGCGCTACAAGGACGATGGCTCGGAGAACCCCGATTTCGTCCTGAACCAGCCGGCCTATCGCAAGGCCGAAATCCTGGTCGCCGGCGACAATTTCGGCTGCGGCTCGTCGCGTGAGCATGCCCCCTGGGCGCTGCTCGATTTCGGCATCCGCTGCGTGATCTCCACCAGCTTCGCCGACATCTTCTACAATAACTGCTTCAAGAACGGCATCCTGCCGATCAAGGTCACGCCCGAGCAGCTCGACATGCTGTTCGACGACGCCGAGCGCGGCTCCAACGCGACGCTGACGATCGACCTCCAGAACCAGACGATCAAAGGCCCGGACGGCGGCGAAATCAGGTTCGAGATCGACCCGTTCCGCAAGCACTGCCTGCTGAACGGCCTCGACGATATCGGCCTGACCATGGAGAAGGGCACGAAGATCGACGCCTACGAGGAAAAGCTGAAGCAGCGTGCCTGGGCGTGATCGCTCGAAGCTGACCGCAACCGTCTCTCTCCCTGGCGGGGGAGAGACGACACCACGATGGGCGCGACGCCCGCCGCATGATCGTGCAGGCGAGCCGCCACGAATTTGAGAGTTTGCGCGCTCGCCTCAACGCGACTTCGAGCGGGACATGTTGAGAGCGACAGCCTCGCGGATGAGGGCTTTGAAGGCCTCGGCGTCGATCGTCTCGCCCTCGCCGACATCGATGGCGCGGCGGGCATTGCCCTCGAGGCTCGAATTGAACAAGCCGGCGGGATCGGGCAGCGCGGCCCCTTTCATGAAGGTCAGCTTGACCACGCTCTTGTAGGTCTCGCCCGTGCAGATGATCCCACCATGGGACCAGACCGGCACGCCGCGCCACTTGACCTCCTCGACCACGTCGGGATCGGCCTCGCGGATCAGCGTCCGCATCCGCGAGAGCGTCGCGCCGCGCCAATCGACGAGTGTCTCGATCTTCGCGTCGATCAGTCGGGAAGCCGTTTCGTCCTGAGCCTCGTCCCTCGCCATGATCGCTTCCTTTCGCGCCAGCCCCTAGACTACCACCGTGATCGCCTCGGCCGCGCGCGTCAGGCCGGTATAGAGCCAGCGGGCGCGATGCTCGCGAAAGGCGAAGCTCTCGTCGAAGAGCACGACGTCGTCCCATTGCGAGCCCTGCGACTTATGCACGGTCAGCGCATAGCCGAAGGTGAACTCGTCGGTATGCTTGCGCAGCTCCCACGGCACCTCCTCCTCGGTGCCATCGAAGAAATTCGGCATCACCGAAACCTTGACCGCCTTGCCGCCAACGTCGTCCTCCGGCGTGACGCGCATGGTGACGAGCCCTTTCTTCGAGGTCTTGATCTCCTGCACGATCCAGGAGCCGCCGTTGAGCAGCCCCTTGCTCTTGTCGTTGCGCAGGCAGACCAGCTTCTCGCCGGCAACGGGACTGTTGTCGGTGCGGCCCATCAACTGGCGGATGCGGGCATTGTAGTTGCGCCGCGTCTTGTTCATGCCGACCAGGACCTGATCGGCGCCCATGACGATCTCGGGATTGATTTCATTGCGCCGGATCACCCGGCTCGGGCCGTAGTCGCCCAGCTCGAGCTGTCCGCCCTCGCGCACGATCATCGACATCCGCACGATCGGGTTGTCGGCCGCCTGCCGATGGACCTCGGTCAGCATGACGTCCGGCTCCTGCTCGGTAAAGAAGCCGCCACCCTTGACCGGCGGAAGCTGCGCCGGGTCGCCCAGCACCAGAACCGGCGTGCCGAAGGAAAGCAGGTCCCGGCCCAGTTCCTCGTCGACCATAGAGCATTCGTCGATGATGATGAGCTTCGCCTTGGCTGCGGCGCTGTCGCGGTTCAGCGCGAAGATCGGGCTCTCTTCGTCAACGCCGCGCGAACGGTAGATCAGCGAATGGATCGTCTGCGCGCCATGACACCCTTTGTTGCGCAGCACGAGCGCGGCCTTGCCGGTATAGGCGGCAAAGACGACATCACCGTCGACCGCCTCGGCGATATGGCGCGCCAGCGTCGTCTTGCCGGTTCCGGCATAGCCGAACATGCGGAAAAGCTGCGGCTCGCCGCCCTGCAGCCAGCGCGCCACGGCGGTCAAAGCCATATCCTGCTGGGGCGACCAGCTCATTGCGGGACCATCATCGAAAAGGGCATGGCGCAGATGGGGCCGAGTCGGCCCTCGAAGCAAGCCCGGCCCCTCGCCGAAAGCGCTCAGGCTGCGCGCAGACGCCGGACGAAAGCCGTGGCTTCCGCCTGCAGCGCATTGATCCGCCGGTCGAGTTCCCTGGCGCTTGCCGCACCGGTATCGGCCTGGCCGACAGTCTGGAGATTGGCGGCCGCTATCTCGCCCATCGCCAGCGCAGCCGTGCCGGTCACATCGGAAATGCGCGCCACGGTCTCGCCGAGCGAACCCAGTAGTTCGACATGCGACCCCACCATCGTCGCGATCTCGGTCCCGGTCTGTTCGACCGCCGCGACGCTGGCGCCGATCGCCGACACAGCTTCGGCGGCATGGGACAGGGCCTCGTCGACCTGCGCGATCCGGCTGACGATCCGCCCGGCCGCGTCAGATGCCTGGTTGGCGAGCGTCTTCACCTCGGCGGCGACCACAGCAAAGCCGCGACCATGGGCGCCCGCCCGCGCGGCCTCGATCGTCGCATTGAGCGCAAGCAGGTTGGTCTGGCGCGCCACCGCATCGATAATCCCGACGACATCGCGGATCTGGGCGGCGTTTTCGGTCAGGCGCGTCACCAGCGCATGGGTGCCGGCAGCCTCGCGGGTCGCCTCGGTCGCCATTTCCGAAACCCGCCGGACTTCTGTGTTGATCTGGCTGACGACGAAATCCAGCCGCAGCGCCGCCTCGCTGGAGCGTCGCGCATCGATCCCCGCCCCATCGACGGAAGCGGCCGCCGTTTCGGTGCTCCGCGAGATCTGGTGGACGCGGACAGCGGCATCCTGAAGCGCCATGCGGAGCGTCTCGCTGGCCCGGCCGATCTCGCCGAGCAGGACACCGAGCCGCGCCTCGAACTCATCGGCAATTCCGGCGAGCTCGGCATTGCGAAGCTGCTCCAGGCGCCGTGCATCATCGGCCTCGCTTTCGCGCGTCACCAATGTCGTTCGCACTTCGCTAAGCTGGCGCACGACGCGCGCGAGCTGGCCGATCTCGTCAGCCCTGTCACGATGAGGGACGTCGATCACACGGTCGGACGCCACGGCCTGCCGGATCGCCTCCATCAGATTGCGCAAGGGGCGCGTCAACTGGCTGCGCAGCATCAGCAGCGCCAGAAGCCCACCGCCCAGCGGCAGGAACACCGCGAAAAAGATCGTCCGCACGCGAACGGCCTCCGCCCGTGCGCCCGCGCGGATGGAAGTCTCGCCGGCCCGCCGCGCGAGCTCATCGCGCAAAGCGGCGGTCGTCGCGACGATCTCGTCGACATTGGCGCGTGCATCGGCGGCGCCCGCCTCCAGCAAGGCGGCCTTGGCCGAGATCCGCTGGCCGATATCGACGATGCCATGCTGGAAGGCGATGAAGGTCTTGATCCGCGCATCGAGCGTCGGATTCGCCTCGCGCAGGCTTGCCGGCAGAGCGGAGATCAAATGCGCTCGCGCCGCATCGACGAGTTCGATGGCCGCGTCGAGCTTGCCGATCATCGCTTCGATCTCCTCCGGAGAGCTGTCCGTGTCGACCCGGCTGAGCAGCGCTGCGGCTGCGATCCGGCTGGATAAAAGCGAGGCACTGCCGGCGAGCCTGATATCCGAGAACGCGGCAGCATCGATGCGCCGCGCCTCGTCGAAACCGCGCAACGCACTCGCTAGTCCCAGCGCCCCGGCGACAGCCAGCAAGGCGAAGAAAATCATGATCTTGGCCGTCAGTCCCAGTCGCTGCATCGCCGCCTCGGTCTCGTAGTCGCCGTCCATTTGGCAGACGCGGACGAACGCAAGGTTAATACGAAGCGCAATGACGCAATAAAATCAATATCTTAGCCGGATACATAACGATCAGTAGCACCACCTCGCGGAACGGTTATCGTCGAGATTGCGAGGGATCGCGAGCCAGCCTAGCTTCGCGCCATGAGACGACGCGCCAAACGAATCCTCCTGTTCTGCCTTGCGCTTGCCTTTGCGGGCTACGCGGCTTTCGTTCTGTCACCCTGGCCTTCGGCGCTGCTGACGCGGCTCGCCTTCGGCTACGGTGCCTCCAAGACAACGGCCGCGCTTGCGAGCCACATCCCCTTCGGCATTCGCGAGCAGCGCGATATCCGCTATGGCAGCACTGAGGACGAGCGGCTCGACGTCTATCTGCCGCCAGGCGGCCGCGTCGAAGCGGGGCGCCCGACCATCGTCTGGATCCATGGTGGCGCCTTTGTCGCCGGGGACCGCGAGGATGTCGCGCCCTATCTCAGGATCCTCGCCGGGCGCGGCTTCGCCGCAGTCGCCATCGGCTATACGCGCGCGCCCACAGCCCGCTATCCGATGCCGGTGCTGCAGGCCAATGCCGCGCTCGGCTTCCTGCAGCGCGAAGGACAGAGACTCGGGGTCGATCCCGCCCGCATCGTTCTGGCGGGCGATTCGGCCGGCGCGCATATCGCGGCCCAGCTCGCCGCCGGCCTGACCGGCACCGACTATGCCGAACCGCTCGGGTTAAAGCCTGCCATGGCGCCCGCGAACCTGCGGGGCACCGCCCTGTTCTGCGGCGTCTTCGACCCCACGGCGTTCGAGCTGACCGGCCGCTTCGGCGCCTTCATCCGCTCCGTGCTCCTCGCCTATTTCGGCACCTCGAACCCCCTCGACAGCGAGCAGATCACGCAGGCTGCGGTGCCGCGCTATGTCACGGAAGCCTTTCCGCCGAGCTTCATCTCGGTCGGCAACGGCGATCCGCTGGCGCCGCAATCAGTCGTGATGGCGCAAGCCCTGCGCGACCGCGGCGTCAGGGTCGATACGCTGTTCTTCCCGCCCGAGCTCGAGCCGAAGCTGCCGCATGAATATCAGTTCGACTTCGGCAGACCTGAAGGAAAGCAGGCGCTAGACCGGCTGACCGCCTTCCTCGACAGCCTGAAGAGCTGAACACCGGGATACGACAACCATGCACGTCACCGTGAACGGCGTTCGCCTTTACGTCGATATCGAGGGAGCCGGGCTGGTCCCGGACGGGCCGCGGATGCGCGAAAAGCCGACACTCGTCCTGCTTCATGGCGGGCCCGGCTTCGACCACAGCATGTACAAGCCCATCTTCTCGGCTTTGAGCGACATCGCCCAGATCGTCTATTTCGATCACCGTGGCTGCGGGCGCAGCGAGAACGGCCCGACCGATCGCTGGAGGCTCGACCAATGGGGCGACGATGTCAGGGCTCTCTGCGACACGCTCGGCATCGAGAATCCGATCGTCCTGGGAACCTCCTTCGGCGGCTTCGTGGCCCAGGCCTATGCGACCCGCCATCCGGGCCACGCCGCAAAGCTCATTCTGATCAGTACGGCCGCAAGGTTCGATTTTCAGGAGGTCTACGCCGCTTTCGAGCGCCTCGGTGGCGCAGAAGCGGAAGAGGCGGCCCGAGGGTACTGGTCGGCCCCCTCCGATACGACCCGGGCGGTTTACCGGAAGGTCTGTGTCCCGCTTTACGCGCCTCGCAGCCAAGCGGATGATGGATCATGGCTTGCCCGCGCCATCACGCGCAACGATACCGGCGTCCACTTCAACGGCCCCGATATGGAGCATGGCCGCTTCGATTTCAGGGGTGCGCTCGCACACATTTCCTGTCCGGTTCTCGTCATGGCCGGAGACAAGGACCCGATCACGCCGATCGTCTTCAGCGAGCAGATCGCGGCAAGCCTCCCGCCCGAGCGCGTCCGCTTTAAGCGCTTCGCCGGCTGCGGCCACAGTATCGTCGCCGACGACCGGGACGGCGCCTTGCAGGCGATCCGCGACTTCATCCACGCATAAAGCGAAGCCCGTGCAGGCTACAGCATCAGCCTGAGCAGCGGTCGCCCCGGCTTCTGCCGGGCGACCTCGACGAAACCGGCCCGCAGGAACACACTTTCCGGCCCGACATAGAGCCCCTCGGCGCTGCGCTTGTCCCGGTTGTCCATGGCTGCGGCCTCGATCAGCCTTGCGCCGCTTTCGCGCGCGAAGATCACGGCCCCATCGACCAATGCGCCGGTGACGCCCTTGCCGCGAAAGCCTCTCCTCACGAAGAAGCAGGACGCAGCCCAGTTGCCGGTATCATCGGCCGGCGCATCCGGCAGCGGCGTCGAGGCGCGGCGCGGGTTGTTCCATTCGGGGATGTCGGCACGCGGCCCGATCTGCAGCCAGCCGACGGGCTTGCGCTCGGCATAGGCGAGCACGCCGGGCGGCGGCCCCTTCTTCACCCGGTCCTCGAAAAGCTGTCGTGCCCCCTCCCCGAGCAAGGGCTTGCGCAGCCGCTGCGGCATGCGGAAATGGTTGCACCAGCAGCCGTAGCAGGGTCCCTGCGGACCGAAGAGATCCTCCAGATCGCTCCAGCGCCCGGGCGTCAGCGGCATCACGTCAAAACCCGTCAGCATCATCGCGTCCGCCCCCATCCGCAACTTGGCTAAACATCTGGACAGGCCGCCAAATTCGGCAGACCACTGTGCGACATCGCCGGAGGACAGCGCCATGTCGCTCGAAACCTATGCAGCCTATCTCGTCGCCTGCATCGTCATCATCATCGTTCCCGGGCCGACGGTCACGCTGATCGTCGCCAACAGCCTGAAGCACGGTACGCGCGCCGGCCTCCTCAACGTGGCAGGAACTCAGTTCGGTCTCGGCATCATGGTCCTCGTCGCCGGCATCGGACTGAGCTCGGTTGCCGCCGCACTCGGCCACGGGTTCGAATGGCTGCGTCTGGCCGGTGCCGCCTATCTGATCTGGCTGGGCTGGAGGATGTTCCGTTCGGCCGGCGCCGATCTTGACGGCACGGCCCCGTCGAAGCCGCCGCGCGGCGGCTTCTTCCTGCAGGGCGCGCTGGTCGCCCTCAGCAACCCGAAGACGCTGCTGTTCTTCGGCGCCTTCTTCCCGCAATTCCTCGACCACACCCGCGACCATGCCACCCAGATCGCGATCATGGGCGCGACTGCGCTGGTCTTCGCAGCGCTTAGCGACAGCGCCTATGCCCTGCTCTCCGGCAAGGCCGGCCACCTGCTGTCGCGCAGCAGGGTCCGGCTGTTGTCGAAGCTCAGCGGCGGTTTCCTGGTCGGCGGCGGCCTCTGGCTCGCCTCGACGCGGGCGAGCTGAGGCCGCCCGCCCTCACCAGGCGATCGCCTCGCCGGTATAGTCGCGGAAGCTGTTGGTCTGCGCCATGCCCGAGGCGTCGATGGTGCGGATCAGGCCTTTCGCGCTCTCGGCCGGCGTGATGTCGGCGCTGCCGCCCCCCATGTCGGTCTGCACCCAGCCGGGATGGAACAGCATCACACTGATATTGCGCTCGCGCACCGCATTGCCGAACACGACCATCGCCATGTTCACCGCCGTCTTGGACGAGCGATAGATCAGCGCATTGCCCGGATTGGCTGCGAGCGAGCCCATACGGCTGGAGATCGTCGCGATCTTGCGGTCCTGCCCGGCCTCGACATTCGGCAGGAAGGCCTGCGCGACACGGATCGGCGCGTAGACATTGACCTCGAAGACCTCACGCCAGGCGTCGAAATCGACGTCGAGCCCGCTCTGCCGGCCGCGCGGGCCGTAGAGGCCGGCATTGTTCAGGAGCACGTCGATCGGCTGTCCGGCGAGGGCTTCCTTTGCAGCGGCGATGCTGCCATCGGAGGTCACGTCGAGCTCGAGGGGGATCAGCGCCGCCGGATGCTCGGCTACGAGCTCGGAGAGCGCCCCGCCCCAGGGATTGCGCGCCGCCGCCACCACGCGGTCGCCCCGGCGCAACAGCTCCATGGTGATGGCAAGCCCGATGCCGCGATTGGCACCGGTGATCATCCAGGTCTGAGGCATAACCGTCTCCTTGCGGGAGTCTATCAGCTAGGCCTCTTCGCGCAGGCGTGCCAGAGCAGTCGGCGCGCTGCCGTCATGCTTGGGCGCAGGCCCTAGAATGACGCGATCACGCGCCCTCAGCCCCTCGCCTTGCCGTATCCGCCGGCCGTCGGCGTGATCACCGTCACCGCTTCCCCTGCCTGGAGCAGGGTCTGATCGGAGGGCTTCAGCTCCTCGACCGCGCCGGAGAGCCTGCGTACGAGGGTCTTGCCGAGTTCGCCCGCCTCGCCGCCATCGACACCGAAGGGCCGCACCCGGCGATGCGAGGCGAGGATCGCGCAATCCATCGTCTCGCGGAAGCGGATGGTGCGCGAGGTGCCGTCGCCTGCCGACCATTCGCCCTTGCCGCCCGAGCCCTTCCGGATGTGGAAATCCTCCAGCACGACCGGGAAACGCGTCTCCAGGATCTCCGGATCGGTCAGGCGCGAGTTGGTCATGTGCACATGCACGCCGGACGTGCCGTTGAAGCCGGGACCGGCCGGCGAGCCCGAGCAGATCGTCTCGTAATACTGATACTGGTCGTTGCCGAAGGTCAGATTGTTCATCGTGCCCTGCGAGCAGGACATTGCCTTGAGCGCGCCGAACAGCGTGTTCGTCACCGCCTGCGACACCTCGACATTGCCTGCCACGACGGCAGCCGGATAGCGCGGCGCCAGCATCGAGCCCTCCGGCACGACGATCCTGATCGGGCGCAGGCAGCCGGCATTCATCGGGATCGCGTCATCGACCATGACGCGGAAGACGTAGAGCACCGCGGCCCGCGTCACCGGCGCCGGCGCATTGAAATTGTCCGGACGCTGCTCGGAGGTGCCGGTGAAGTCGACAGTCGCCTCGCGCTTCTCGCGATCGATGGTGATCTTCACCTTGATCGCGCAGCCCTGGTCCATCGGATAGGTGAACTCGGAATCGTGCAGCTTGGTGAGCAACCGCGCCACGCTCTCGGCCGCATTGTCCTGGACATGGCCCATATAGGCCTGCACCACATCGAGCCCGAAGGAGCCGATCATCTTCTTGAGTTCCGCCACGCCCTTCTCGTTGGCGGCAATCTGTGCCTTGAGGTCGTTGACGTTCTGCACGACGTTGCGGACGGGATAGCGCGCGCCGGTCAGGAGCTTGACCAGCTCCTCCTCGCAGAAGCGGCCCTGATCGACGATCTTGAAATTGTCGATATAGACGCCCTCTTCCTCGATATTGGTCGCCAGCGGCGACATCGAACCGGGTGCCGTGCCGCCGACATCGGCATGGTGACCGCGGCTTGCCGCCCAGAACAGGATGCCCTTCTCCTCGGGGTCGAAGACGGGCGTGCAGACGGTGATGTCGGGCAGATGCGTTCCGCCGTTATAGGGCGCGTTGAGGCAGTAGACGTCGCCCGGCCTGATCACCGGGTTGTTGGCGATCACCGTCTCGACCGAACGGTCCATCGAGCCGAGATGTACCGGCATATGCGGCGCGTTGGCGACGAGCGCGCCGGTCTGGTCGAAGACCGCGCAGGAGAAGTCGAGCCGCTCCTTGATATTCACGGAATAGGCGGTGTTCTGCAGCGTCACGCCCATCTGCTCGGCGATCGACATGAACAGGTTGTTGAAGATCTCGAGCATCACCGGGTCGGCCTTGGTGCCGATCGCTGCCTGCTGCACCAGCGCCTTGACGCGGACGAGCACGAGATGGTCGCGCGCGGTCAATCTTGCGCTCCAGCCCTCCTCAACGACGACGGTCTGGTTCGGCTCGATGATGATGGCCGGGCCGGCGACGCTCTGGCCGGGCGTCATCGCCTCGCGCCGGACGATCGCTGCGTCATGCCACTGGCCCTTGGCGAAGAAGCGGGTGCGCTCGGCAGCAATCGGCTCGCCAGCCTGCTCGGAAGCCGCGGCCTCCTCGAACTTCGCGCCGCCGCCGACAGCCTCGACCTCGACCGCTTCGACGACCAGCGCCTTGGTCTCGTCCATGAAGCCGAAGCGCGCCTTGTGCGCGGCCTGGAAGGCCTCCTGCATCGCGGCGCGCGTGCCGGCAGGCACGGCAATCGCCGTGTCAGTGCCGGAATAGCGGATATGGGCGCGCACATGGATCGCGATATCGCCCTCGGCAACACCCTGGCCGGCGACCTCCGCTTTCGCATCGGCGGCAAGCTTCGCGGCGACGGCCTCGATCGCGGCCTTGGCCTCGCCGTCGAGCGCGACATCCAGCGCCGATGTGCGGGTCGAACGGATTTCGGCAAGCCCCATGCCATAGGCCGAGAGCAGGCCGGAGAACGGGTGCAGCAGCACGGTCTTGATGCCGAGCGCGTCCGCCACGAGACAGGCATGCTGGCCGCCGGCGCCGCCGAAGGAGTTCAGCGCATAGCGGGTGATGTCATAGCCGCGCTGAACCGAGATCTTCTTGATCGCCTCGGCCATGTTGGCGACCGCGATCTGGATGAAGCCGTCGGCGACCTCTTCGGGCGAGCGCCCGTCGCCGACCTCGGCCGCCAGCACCGCGAACTTGTTGCGGACGATGCCGACATCGAGCGGCTCGTCCTGGTTCGGCCCGAAGATCGCCGGGAAATGGGCCGGGATCAGCTTGCCGACCATGACGTTCGCGTCGGTCACCGCAAGCGGCCCGCCACGGCGATAGGCGGCCGGGCCGGGATTGGCACCCTCCGAATCCGGACCGACGCGGAAGCGCGCGCCGTCATAATGCAGGATCGAGCCGCCGCCGGCCGCAACCGTATGGATCAGCA
>WPCJ01290117.1_pt1 | contig 11671 bp, 11 predicted proteins | sample 5399831 | NCBI WGS metagenome assembly WPCJ01 (sample SAMN12869470, study PRJNA574797) | sludge metagenome | isolation source: wastewater treatment of pH10 | place: China:Beijing | collected 2019-05-20 | reverse complement strand
TATATAAGAACCTCCCCATTGTGTACCTTTTCCAGTTAACACTCCAGAGAAGTTGTTCTGTAATCTTTTGTATTGTCCAAATAAATAACCGATCTCTCTCGTTCCTACACCGATATCTCCAGCTGGAACATCCGTTTCTGAACCGATATGTCTTTGCAATTCCGTCATGAAACTTTGGCAAAATCGCATGATCTCATTGTCCGACTTACCTTTAGGATCAAAATCTGAACCTCCTTTACCACCACCAATAGGCAGGCCCGTCAAGCTGTTTTTGAAAACCTGCTCGAAAGCCAAGAACTTCAAGATGCTCAAATTAACATCTGGAGCAAATCTCAATCCGCCTTTGTATGGACCGATGGCAGAATTCATCTGAACACGATAACCGCGATTTACTTGAATCTGATTCTTATCGTCCAGCCAAGCAACTCGAAAGGAAACAACACGTTCCGGCTCGACCATACGCTCCAGGATCTTGAGATCAACAAAATCTTGTCTGTTTTCACTGATATATGGAATTAAATCTTCCACTACTTCGGTAACGGCTTGTAGAAATTCAGGTTCATTCGGATTGCGCTGATCTACTTGTTTAATGAAATTCTTAAAATTAAGGGACATTTATTATAAAATAATTATTTGATTCATCGCAATATTACCAAAAATTCTAGAAAAATGCCAATATTTTATGTTTTTAATCAACGCATTTAATTCCTTAATTTTATTTCATGAAAGAATTAAACGGATTTGACCATCACTTGGTTTCAAACGGATACCACCGAATTAACCTATTAAACCAAGCCAGTCCATTACTACAATTAAAATCTTTGAGCAAGGAACTTGATACCCCAATTTTCATTAAAAGGGACGATCTAACCGAGCTCGGAACCGGTGGAAATAAACTTAGGAAGTTAGAATATCTCTTGGCTGAAGCAAAGAACCAGCAAGCAAATCGGGTAATCACGATTGGCGCTAGACAATCCAACCATGCCAGATTAACAGCTATTGCTGGAAAAACGCAGGGCTTTGAAGTTGATTTAGTACTGAAAAACTCGGTACCCTTGGATACTGAGAGCTACCAACTCAATGGGAACTTGGTTTTAGACAATATTGTTGACGCAAACATCCATGAAATCCCCAATGATGGAACTGCCAATACCTTTATCAGCAATCTGACCAAACACTATGAAACCGAAGGGGAGAAGGTCTACTTCATTCCTGTAGGCGGGTCTAATATTGTGGGGGGATTAGGTTATGCTAGAGCTACCTTTGAGATCGAAGCCCAAGCAGCTGCATTAGGGGTAAATTTCCAGCACATTGCCTTGGCTAGTGGTTCTGGCGGTACGCATGGCGGAGTTATCGCAGGCTATGAAATCCAAAACAAGAAAGTATTTATCCAAGCCTATAATGTACAACCAGACCGAGAGCCAATCTTGACAGAAACCAAACTGATTACGGAAGGGATTCTTGATATTTTCAATTTAGAAGAAGATAAATCAAAAATCGAATACCGTTTGTGCAATGATTATGTGGGAGAAGCCTATGGGATACCTAACGAACAAACGCTTGCTACCATTAAGCATCTCGCTAAAACAGAAGGAGTTTTCTTAGATCCAGTTTATACAGGCAAGGCCTTTACAGGATTGGTCAATGATATTAAACTAGGGAAATATCCTAAAGGAGAACCTATATTATTTATCCATACTGGCGGTATAGCAGGCTTATTCGCTTATAGCAATTGGTTTTAAATTTCTATCTTTAGGCAATCAACCACAATAACTTTAATAAAATCCTATGCAAAGAAAAGACTTCATTAAATCTCTGGGAATCTTAGCGGCCACAAGTTTATCATCGAATGTAATTGGCAATACCTTCAAGGTCAATAGCAATTCACTCAAAATAAAAAAAGGACTCGGATTTTGGATGATCAAAGAAGAACTCTCTTTACTCGATAAGTTTAAACTGGTCAAAGACCTTGGCTTTGATGGCATTGAATTCAACAGCCCGTTGGACTTACCTCTGAAAGATCTATTAGAAGCTCGTGATAAAACAGGGGTAGAAATCCCAAGCACGGTCAATAAAGACCATTGGGGCAAACCTATTTCCGATCCTGATCCTGCCATCAGACAGTTTACCATCGATTCCATGGCAAGATCATTGGAACAGACCAAAGAATTAGGCGGAGATACGGTATTGCTAGTACCAGGAGTAGTTAGCGATACGGTATCTTATAAAACTGCTTATGATAACGCTTTGGATTCGATCCGTAAAATGATTCCCCATGCCGAAAAAACGGGGGTAAAGATTGCCTTGGAAAATGTTTGGAACAATTTTATCCTTAGCCCAATTGAAGCAAAGGATTTCTTAGATAAAATAGATCACCCCTTAGTTGGCTGGTACTTTGACTTGGGGAATATCCTACGTTATGGTTGGCCTGACCATTGGCTTGAAGTTTTAGGCGATAAAGTATTCAAGCTCCATGTTAAGGAATACAGTAAGAAGATCATGAATGAACAAGGGCTAGGGAAGGGCTTCAATGTAGAACTCACCCAGGGAGACGTTAATTGGTCCCAAGTCATGAAAACCATCAAGGACATCAACTATAAAGGTCAATATATGACCTTGGAAGTAAATGGAGGTGATAGGACTGTTTTGAAGAAATTATCAGAACAGTTAGACACTATTATTAAATCCTAATTGGGATTTAATATCCAGAATGGGAATAATTAGTTAATGATGATTACTATGGCTTCATTTGCCCAGCTCGCATGTTGGAAAAAGCTTTGAAGTTTCACAAAGTACTCTTCCAAATAATCAAAGCTGTTCTGTTCATCCCAAATATCTGGATAGACCGATTGGTCTTTCATTTCTTGGGGATTAAATCTTAATTTCAGGTCTTCAATTCCGATGGCTTTGATCTTTTCGTTCAAGCTCTTTACTTCTTCAGGGAGTAAGTATCGAGCAGGACCATAGCCTAAATCTTGATTTTCATCTATAGATGCCGATCCTAAGATCACTTGGCTCATTTTATTCTCGACCGCATCCTCAAAGGAAGATCCTGTCAATAAAAAAATTATTCCATCCCAAGCTTTGTCAATATCCAAGGATGGAGCTTGTGTAACTTCATTGGAAAAGAAATCTTGCTCCAACTTATGACTGTCTTCGAGATAAGACTCCAATTTTTCCATAGTTACCCGTCTGAGGGTGCAATACATTCCCATAATTAAAATTTATAATTAAATATAAGGAAATTTAAAGAATCTTGAGCAAACAACTCTTTTCTTCAAATTCAAAAATTAGCCAATTTTGATAGTTTCATTCGAGACATATTCGAGACACATTCGAGAATCATTCGGAAATGATTTCATGCCGTTCGAATTCGCCCGAACATGCCTCGAATAAGGTCAAAAGGAATCCCGAATATATTCTAGTGTTAAAAATAAAAAACCTAGCAGAATTTTCATCGACTAGGTTTTGTTTTCCTCTGGAAAGGAAAATTGATATTTTTAAGAAAGTGAAATCAAACCACGGAAACCACGAGCGGCATAATAGGATTCTGCGCCATTATGATAAGTGAACACACGACCAAATCGATAGTCACCAAAAATTGCACCTCCTTTTTCCCTAATCTCAGATGGGGTCTCCAACCAACTGGAAGTTTTAGCATCAAAATGCCCCAAAGATTGTAAAGCAGCGTATTCCTCTTCATTCAGCATCTTAACCCCCATAAATTTGGCTAAATTGACGGCAGAATCTTTGGGCTTATGTTCCTTCCTCGACTCTAATGCCTCTTCATCATAACATAAGCTTCGCCTGCCTTTCGGACTCTCAGCAGCACAATCGATAAAGATAATTTCTTCATTGTCGTAAATAGATACTACATCAGGTTCGCCATCTGATTCTTCCATTTCATTGATGCTCCATAATTTTTCAGCTGAAGCCTCTAATTTTGCCTTTACATCTTCCCAGTCAATATTGGGATGCCTATGCATATTCTTGTCAAATCGCTTTTTAAGGATCTCGAGAAGTTCTTCGGCACGCTTGGGTTCTAAGTTTTTTGGTTTCATTTTTTTAGTCGTATAAACAAATCTAATGCTTAAAACAGAAAGTTGGAGATGAATGTTTTATTATTTTGAACCAGGATGGGGTTCGACTCCGCTCACCCAGCGAGGATGGGAGGATAGACCAAGATCAATTTACCAACAGAAAGGTATCCAATTTTCGTAGGGGCGAATTGAATTCGCCCGCAACATGCATTTGAACCAGGATGGGGTTCGACTCCGCTCACCCAGCGAGGATGAGAGGATGGACCAAGATCTGGGTGGAACCAGGATGGGAGGAAGGACCATGATCATTCCTCTACTTCCTCAAATAATCATATGCGGCTTTTGAAACTTCTGCAATGATCTTAGCACTATTAGGTTCTGTTTCTTTAGAATCGGTAACATAGACCGAAATATAAAACACCTTGCCATTTGGCAACTCTACCACACCTATATCATTTACGGCAGCAATGATACCAGTATTCTTGTTGATTCCAGAATAGCCGGTTTTATGGGCTACCACTGTGCCTTGAGGTAATAAGCCTTTTAATCTATTCTTACCGGTGCTTGTGGAGCGCATGGTATCCCATAGAAATTTATGGGAACTGTCTGATAACAGTTTATTTGTGTTGGAATAATAATCAAATAAGATTTTATTGGCTTGAGATACTTTCGTCCAATTCTGGAATTGTATATCCCAATTAGCTTGTTGTTCTTCCTCCGTGGTTTTGATCGATTGCTCTGAATATCCCTTTTCTTCAAAATATTTTTGTACCTGCTCAGTACCACCAAGCAATCCAAACATAATATCACAACCTACATTATCACTTTCCGCTACGGTATACCTTATAATTTCACTTAATGGTAGGGTAGTGCCATTAGGATATTTATCCTTGATAGGACTGTATAAATCTGTGCTTACCGTCTCTTTACTGATTTCAACTGGCTGGCCTAAGGTTAACTTCCCTTTATCAACCTGATCCAGGACGGCAATGGCTAGGTGAAATTTATAAGTACTCTGCATAGGATAGGGATAGTCCCTATTAACAATTAGGCTATCGGTAAAAGTATCGTTGTGAATAGCGATCCCTACTTTAGCCTGGTAATTAGCTAATATATTGTCAATCTGTGGTTTTAGGCCTTGCAGATTTTGGGAGAAAACAGAACAAGAAATAAGACTGGAAACAAGCGTTAAAGAGTACGTTTTGAAGTTCATGGAATATGATTTTTAGGGTATAAATTTTAAACGGAACTGGATATTCTTTATTGTTTATCAAAAGACTGGAAATAAATAAAATTTTAGTCAAACGATTGAAACCTTATTTAAAGCAGAATTAGCGCAATTATACAAAATCTCACAGCAGTGAGATTAAAAAATAAATGTATTTTAGTCAGTACTGAATCAATCCTTTATTATGAAAAAAACACTAATTACACTTTCAGCAGCATTATTAATCAGTGCTGTCAGTTGTGCCCAGAGCGCCCACGATCTGCATCAGGTCTATTCGGATTTAGCCGTATTCGAAGATGGCCTGGCTACCCAACTCAAAAAGGGAGTAAACAAGAAACAAATCGCAGCAATAGAAAACGAAGACATCCGTGATTTAGCACAGGAATTATTGGCTGGCAAAAAGGTGGATCCTTATAAGTATGCCAGCTATCCTGCTCTATTGTCTCCTAAAACATTGGGACAGGAATTGAGTATTGGCGATGGATATAGTAAATATGAAAATATAACAGGGGTCTATCTACCAGTTGGCAAGCATGTTATTATTGCTGACGGAATTGATGAAAACAAGGATATCAAATTACTGGTTCCTAATTGGATGCGTAAAGCTCCTAATCCGGAGGAACCTACCAAAGACCCTAAAGGATGGGGTATCGAGAAGAAGGAATTCAAATTGAGAAATGGTGTCAATATCATCGAATTAAAGGATTTCGGCAGCTTGGCTTACGTCAGCTACTTTTCTGATAAACCAAAGGAAGAAAAGCCAATAAACGTACATTTTCTTTCAGGCCAGGTAAATGGGTACTTTGATATACAAAAGCATTCAGATCAAGATTGGAATGCATTCCTTGACCAAGCAGTCTTTCCCATTATGGATGCCAAAGGCAAGCATATTCAAACAGCATATCCAGTAGAGGATTTAAAGAAATATGCTTATGGAAAAGGGAAGGAGTTGATCAGCAATTACGATTCCTTAGTCTATAGACAGCATCGCCTAATGGGCTTGATCAAGTACAACAAAGTTCCTGACAATAAGATATTGGCGCGGGTAAACTATAATTACTATATGTTCAGGGATGGAGATGGAGTCGCATATATGGGGGACAAACAGGGCTATGCCATGAAAATGGTGTTGGATCCTAGTTCAGTGATCAATGGAGATCCTTGTTGGGGATTCAGCCATGAAGTTGGACACGTCCATCAAACTTCCCCGATGTTGAGCTGGGGCGGATTAGGAGAGGTCAGCAATAATATCTATTCCCTATATGTGATGAGATCCTTTGGAAATAAGTCTAGAATCTTGGCGCAGAATAATTTCAATTTGGCTAAAAAATCGATTATTGACAAGAAAATTTCCTATTTACAAGATCCCGATGTATTCAATAGGTTAGTTCCTTTTTGGCAGTTGCAATTATATTTTGAAGGTGAAGGACAGAACCCGGATTTCTATCCAGATCTATTTGAGACTTTGAGGAAACAAAACTCGAATAACAGCCCATCTAGGCAAAAAATCCGTGAGAGATGGGGTAGAGAAGCTGCTGTAGTAGAACGAAATCCTGCAGTTCATCAATTGAATTTTATCAAGACTGCCTGTGAGGTTTCAAAAACAGATTTAACTGATTTCTTTGATCAATATGGATTCTTTTATGTAGGGGAAATGAAATATGATGATTACGGAAATTATGAGTACAAAATGACTCAACAAATGGTGGATGAATGTAAAAATGCTATTAAAGTCATGAATTTGGCAAAACCAAAGCTTGATATTACAACCTTGTCGGATAAGATTTAAACACTGACTATCAATAGACAAAGTGGGTTTATTAGCTTAAACCCGCTTTTGTTATTTATGGGCCTTAACTATCCTTTTGGCATGACCTTGTAGGTAGGATCCTCTTCGATATCGACTTCGATAAATCCTTTAGCATTATCCAGTAAGCGAACACAATCTGGACTTAAATGTCGGAGTGTAACTCTCTTATTTATATCCTGATACTTTTGGATCAGTTTCTTTAAGGTCTCAATGGCCGACATATCCACAACCCTGGACTCCTGAAAATCGATAATGATATGGTCTGGATCATCGGACAGGTCAAATTTATCCATAAAATTACTGGTAGAACCAAAGAAAAGAGGGCCATATATCTCATAGATCTTAGCCCCATTCTCTGCAATGGATTTCCTCGCCCTGATTCTCTTCGCATTGTCCCATGAAAACACCAGTGCTGATATGATCACACCAACAAAAACTGCCAAGGCTAGGTTATGAAGGATAACCGTGATTGCTGCTACTAAAATACCGACCAAGACATCTGACTTTGGCATTTTAGTCAAAAGCCTTAAAAAGCCCCATTGGAAGGTAGAAATGGCAACCATCATCATCACACCAACCAAAGCCGCCATTGGAATCTGTTCGATTACCTTTCCACCAACAAGGATGACAAACAAAATTCCTAATGCACCCACTATGGCAGAGATCCTTGTTCTAGCACCTGCATTGATGTTTACTAAGGTTTGAGCCACCATGGCACATCCACCCATTCCGGCGAAAAATCCGTTGACCATATTTGCCGTTCCTTGAGCTACAGCTTCCTGGTTTGAACTTCCCTTGCTATTGGTGATTTCATCCACCATGTTTAGGGTCAGCAAGGACTCAATCAAACCCACTGCTGCCATCACAGAAGCATAGGGAAATATGATTTTCAATGTTTCAAAGGAAAAAGGCACATTAGGAATATGAAAGGAAGGGAAGGCGCCACTAACAGATGCGATATCAATCACTTTTTTGGTATGGATATCAAAAAAATACACCAAAGCAAAGGTTACGATAATGGCAACCAATGATGCCGGAACAGCTTTGCTAAGTTTAGGAAAGCCCAAAACAATCAGGATGGTCAACAAGGTCAATCCAGCCATAATGAAAAGGGGAGAACCTGTCATCCAAGTTTCTATACCATTGCTGACAGTTTTAAACTGTTTTAATTGAGCCATAAAGATAATGATGGCCAGCCCATTTAGGAATCCATACATGACCGGCTGAGGGATTAACCGGACAAATTTCCCTAATTTAAATGCGCCCACCAGAATTTGGATCAGTCCTGCAAGAGCTACAGCAGCAAACAAATATTCAACTCCATGGGATGAAGCTAGAGCGATCAGAACGACAATCGTTGCTCCGGCACCTCCAGAGACCATTCCGGGTCTTCCACCTAAGAAAGCTGTCACTATCCCCATTAGAAAAGCCGCATAGAGTCCCGTGAGCGGGCTAAGTCCAGCCAAGATGGCAAAAGATAGCGATTCGGGGATCATGGTCATAGAAACCGTTAATCCTGCGAGAATTTCATTTTTAAGATTGATTTTTTCCTTGGAAATAAGATTGATGGCTTGAAGCTTCATGTATCATTCAATAGAATGGCAAATTTGAGGAATATTGTTGAAAAAGTTCTGCCAATAATAATATTTTGAGCGAAGTAAGATCATTCTTCTTTTACACTCCAATAAACCTCCGTTTTCTCATTGGCGTAAAAACCTTCCAAAAATGCATCCTTAACGATCTTTTTTACGGTTTCTGGATTTGAACATATATAGATTTGGAAGCTATCCCAATGGCAGCTGATCAATATCTTGCGGTCATAAGTATATAGATTTTGATGTGTAGCATATTCTATATTGTCCTGGATCAGGTCATCAATCCAGACCAATTCCATGGCATCACCAAATTCAGCGCCTAAACATATCCATTCATATCCCTGTTTTTTTATCGCTTTTAGAATAGAGTTGATTTGGTTTTCAGGAATGCGGCCTTCAGTTGGTGCTAGGATTTGGTTATTCTCCATTGCATTATCTAATATTTCCTCAAGGACCCAATCTTGTTTCAGCTTGACCAATCCACCGATAGAAGTCCTCAAAGCAATATCTATTTGTTTAATACCTTGAAAACCTGATATCATTAATATCTCTTCCCACTTGATGGGTTTAGTATGGAGAAGGATCCTTTGTTTAATATCAATAGAAGTTCTGTCATCTATTTCCCAAAAATTAGAAAGTTTCAAGGTGGAAGAGTCCAGAAGTTGTAGGAAAGGATTTAAGGAGACAAACACACAGTTGAAGACACCGCTATAGAAATCTAACAGTGAGACATCGGCAAATGGGCCAATGGTATTCCTATCCATTTTGGGTAACTTTCTCAATGATCTTTATTTAAAAAGATATTTTCAGGTATTCTTCCTTTCTAAATTATCAAAAACATTTCGAAATACTTGGTTAATTTTTCAATTGCATTCAGCCCATAAATTTTTAGATTTGGGAAAAGAAATACCTAGACATGTTTGGCATACTTAATTTTGAGCTTTTCCTTATTGCAACCCTCGTTTTTATTATTACTCCTGGGATGGACACCATTTTTGTATTGAATAAATCTATAAGTCAAGGCAGGTCTGCTGGTATATATTCTGCTATCGGCGTCAATGCAGGCATCTTGGTGCATACCATGTTTGCAGCATTGGGCTTATCCGTTCTGATTGCCCAATCTGCCTTAGCATTTTCAATCGTCAAGTATCTAGGAGCGGCCTATTTAATCTATTTAGGGATAAAATCCATCTTATCTAAAGAGAAGAGCTTCAATTTAGCGCAAATTTCATTGGAGACAGAAAGTGGTTGGAAAAACTTTAAATCAGGATTGATTACCAATGTATTGAATCCTAAAGTGGCTCTATTTTTTCTTTCTTTTTTCCCTCAGTTTGTCCAAAAAGAAGCTGTAGGTTCTTCTATTCCCTTTATTGTCCTAGGATTTACTTATGCCATATTAGGACTGATTTATTATTGCATATTGGCACTTTCCATGAACCTGTTCTCCGCTAAGATCAAGGAAAACAATAAGATCAAGGGATTTATGGATAAATTTTCAGGAATGGTATTTATTTTGATGGGAATTAAAGTAGCATTTTCAAAACTTAAATAAATCAGCATTATGCCTTGGGATCCGGAAATATACAATCGTTATAAGGACATTCGTTATAAACCATTCTATGATTTGCTAAATTTAGTAGAAGATCTTGGTGCAATGGAATGTATTGATTTAGGCTGTGGAACTGGTGAGCAGACTGCAACCATTGCACATCGATTTAAGGAAGCCAAAATCTTGGGTATAGATAGTTCAGCAGAAATGCTCGAAAAGTCAAAGGCTTTTGAAAATAGCCGACTTTCCTTTCGGATGGAGTCCATTGAGGACAATTTGGAGGACCAAACAAGTTGGGACTTGATTTTCAGCAATGCCGCATTGCAGTGGTTGGATAAGCATGAAGTTCTATTCCCTAAAATCATTGCTAAGTTAAAAACTGGGGGCCAGTTGGCCATCCAAATGCCTGTTCAGAATGAAAACGCATTAAACCAGATCCTACTCAAACTGGTGCAGGAAGAGCCTTTTGCTAGCCATCTGAATCATTTTATCCGAAAATCACCCGTACTTTCCATGGATCAATATGCCAAGATCCTGTTTGAAAATCAGATAAAGGATATTGAAATCTATCAAAAGGTATACCCACAGATTGCTGAAAATGTAGATGAACTATATGATTTTATTTCTGGTTCGGCAATGATTCCCTATTTAGAAATTTTGAAGGGAGAAATCAAGGATGATTTTATCCATGAATTCAAGAAAAGAATAGGGGAAGAGTACAGTAGGTTTCCTGCTATTTACGCCTTTAAGCGTTTATTGATTTATGGAAGAAAAGGTTAGGATTGTAGGTTTCTTTTTTCGAAATCTTGCAACCATTGCATCCGCCAAATCCCTCTATCTAAAGCCGTATTGTGGTTGCCCATGCGGTTTATATTAATCGTTGGAATAAGGATTTTCAGTCTCTTCTTGTAATATTCATATGATATCGAATTCATTGCATTCGGTTTATCCAGCTTGTAAGCAATTTGTCTAAGCTTGAGGCTTTGGCCATATTTTATCCTTCGAATTTCTCTCCAAACTTTCATTTGAAAATCTGTTCCTGAAATTACCATTGGGATTAAAAAATCCAAGTGTTGGCCAAGGAAGTATTCTTCAAGTTGGGTTTGGAGCATATCAAAAAAAGGATTGCGTTTTGGTTCTTGCTGAAGGGTAGGATTAGTTTTTTAATATTCTAATAATTTTACCGACATCATTAATAAAAAAACATTACAAATTAGTTTGGTTTGCTTTTCTAACAGTGTTAAGACTACTTTACCTAAAGTATAAGGAAATTAAATTCAAGAACAATAGGAATTCTAAAGTTTTTGATTTTTTGTTGTAGGATTTATTAATAAGGAACACTTTATAAGATTTAGTGAATTCTTAAAGATTTGGTTTATTTAACTTAATAGGATTTTGATAATTTCAATATATCAGGAAAATAACTAGGTACATTGAGTTTATTAGGTT
>WPCJ01004369.1_pt1 | contig 11690 bp, 11 predicted proteins | sample 5399831 | NCBI WGS metagenome assembly WPCJ01 (sample SAMN12869470, study PRJNA574797) | sludge metagenome | isolation source: wastewater treatment of pH10 | place: China:Beijing | collected 2019-05-20 | reverse complement strand
CCAAGGCCGCCGAGGACGCGCGCGCCGCGGAAGAAGCCAAGGCTGCTGCCGAGGCCCAGGCCGCCGCTGACGCTCAGGCTGCTGCCGATGCCAAGGCGGCTGAGGATGCCAAGGCCGCTGCCGACGCACAGGCTGCCGCTGACGCACAGGCTGCCGCCGATGCCAAGGCTGCCGAGGAAGCCAAGGCGGCTGAAGACGCAAAAGCCGCCGAGGATGCCAAGGCCGCGGGCGACGCCCAGGCCGCTTTCGTCGCCGACCTGCAGGCGGCGCTTGACCAGTACCAGGCAGCGCTGAACCAGGCCGCCGCCGGCGACTATGCCGGCGCCAAGCCCATCGCCGATGCCGCTGCCGCCCGCATCCAGGAGCTGTGCACCGCCAACGGCTACCCCGATATCAAGTCGTGCATCGGCCAGGATCTGCCGCCGCTGCCCGAGCCTGCCGCCGAACAGCCGGCGCAGGAACCGGCAGCCGAACAGCCCGCGACCGAACAGCCCGCCACTGAACAGCCGACTACTGAACAGCCGGCCACCGAACAGCCGACGACCGAGCAGCCTGCTGCCGAGCAGCCTGCCGCCGAGCAGCCGGCAACCGAACAGCCGGCCGAGGCCGGCCCCACCGATGAGCCTGCCGATGCCAACGCCCCCGATCCGGTGGCCGCCGCGCAGGATCAGCTGGGCACGGCCGTCGAACTCTACAATGTGGGCGTCGGCCAGCTCGATGCCGGTGACGTCTCGGGTCAGTCGACCATCGACGCCGCCAACAAGCAGTTCGCCACCATCTGTGCCGCCCTCGGCGTCGCCGATGTGGCGCAGTGCCTTGCCCAGTACGGCATCACCCTGCCCCCGATCCCGCAGGTGACGGCCCCGGCCGAACCGGCATCGACGCCGATCGCCGAGCTGCCCGGCGCGCAGGAAGCGGTGACCCCGCTGGCCGTCGAAGTGCTGCCCGAGACCGTTGCCCCCGAGGAAGCGGCGCCGGTGCTCGACAGCGCCAAGGACACCGCCAAGTCGGTGGCCGATGGTCAACAGCCGACCGAACAGCCGGCCGCACAGGAGCAGCCGACCGCTCCGCCGCCGACCGACGACACCGCAGCCCAGGCCGACATCACCCCGGTCGAGGTGCAGTCGCTGGCCAAGCTGGAAGGTGAGAAGATCGCCGTCGACGCCCTGCCGCCCATCGAAGTGCCGCAGAACGTCACGATCATCAACAACATCACCAACGTGACGAACGTCACCAACGTTACCAACAACACGACCAACGTCACCAACAACAACAATTCCAACAACAACAATAACAACAACAACAATGGTGGCCCGAGCCCACGCCCCGGCAACAACTTCACCAACTCGGGCTTCATCTTCCAGATCGGCATCAACCTGGTGATCTCGAACCCGGCCCAGGACTTCGACCGCATTCGCGACAGCAATGAGGATGAGGTCTACTACGAGCGCCTGCCGGGCGGCCGCGTCAAGGAGACCATCGAGCGCCCGAACGGCGTGCAGATCGTCACCATCCGCGACCGTTGGGGCAACGTGCTGAAGCGTTCGCGCATCATGCCGGACGGCCGCGAGTACATCCTCGCCTACCAGGACGAGGACGATTTCGAGGCCGATGACGACTACTTCGGCAACTGGCGCGACCCGGGCGACGACCTGCCGCCGCTTCGTCTGACCATCCCGATCCGCGACTACATCCTCGATGCCGGCGATGCCGACGAGGAAGAAGTCGAACTCTTCTTCCGTGAACCGCCGGTGGAACAGGTCCGCAAGATCTACACCATCGAGGAAGTAAAGCGTTCGGCCCGTATCCGTGACTCGGTGCGTCGTGTCGAAGTCGGCGGGCTGACCTTCGACTCCGGTGCCGCCACCATCGCCCGCAGCCAGGTCGGCGCGCTCAGCAAGGTCGCCAACGCCATGCTGGCGATCCTCGAAGACAATCCGGGCGAGACCTTCCTGATCGAAGGCCATACCGACGCCGTGGGTTCGGACCAGTCCAACCTGATCCTTTCGGACCAGCGCGCCTCGACTGTCGCCCGCATCCTGACGGACTTCTACGACGTGCCGCCCGAGAACCTGGTCACCCAGGGCTATGGCGAGCGTTACCTCAAGGTGAAGACCGACAAGGCCGAAAAGCTGAACCGTCGCGTCTCGATCAAGCGCATCACCTCGCTGATCACGGTTGCCGACAAGCGCAACTAAGGCCGGCGACTGAACGAAGAACGGGCCGGGGAGCAATCCCCGGCCCGTTTTGGTTTGGGGTAAGGTCTTCGCGCCCATCACCGGCCGTCACCCCGACGAAGGCCCAGATGGCTAAGTCACGATCGCGCCCACCCACCGGGTGTCATCCCTGCGAAAGTCAATTATTTCGGCTGATTGGGCTTATGGTCCGCGATCGAAGTGCCGGCAATGGTCGAGGTGGTGACACCGGAAAAGATCGAGCCTCGGCAGCACGAACTGGCTCACCGTTTCAAGGCCATGGTCGAAGATGGCTTCGACCCTCGCGACCCGGCCGCCTACATCGCCAAGCTCCGTGCCGACCAGGCGCTGTCTGGTATGCCGACCAAGGCGGAGTGGCAACACGGCGGCATGGGCACCGGCGAGCTGTTGGGACGCTTGTGGCTCGCCACCGAGATGCTGGCGATCGTCGTGCTGAACATGCACGACCGGCTGATGCTGCTCGAGGAGGCGAACGGGACCTGACCCCGAATTCCGCCCGCCGAGTAGGCGGGCGGCCGAGGCGCGGTAACGCCTCAGCTGGGGGAACGGCGCCAACCATCACCCCAAAGCACCGCTTCCAGCACTCCACCCGCCGCTCCTCGGCCGAGGGCGCCGCAAGGTGGATCGAGTCCACTGGAAGGAGAACATGCAATCGTCTGACTATCTCCGGCCGATCGAACCGACCCGGACACCCGCCGCTTATATCGGCGGTAAAAAGCAGCTTTCAAAGCGGCTTGTACGGCTCATTAACGCCACGCCGCACACAACCTATGCCGAGGGGTTCTTCCGCATGGGAGGCGTATTCCTGCGCCGAACGATGCAGCCGAAGGCCGAGGTCATCAATGACTACTCGGGCGACGTGGCCAACTTCTTCCGCATCCTACAGCGGCACTACCCGCAGTTCATGGACACCCTACGCTTCCAGATTACGGGCAGGCGCGAGTTCGAGCGGCTGCGAGCTTCTGATCCTGCCACGCTGACAGACCTCGAGCGGGCCGCACGATTCCTCTACCTGCAGCGCCTGGCATTCGGCGGGAAGGTCGCAAGCCGCACCTTCGGAGTATCGGTCGGCATGCCGGCGCGCATCGATCTTAACAAGCTCGGGTCAATGCTGGCCGATATCCACGAACGCCTTGCTGGCGTCGTTGTCGAGAACCTGCCATGGGCCGAGTTCCTTGATCGGTACGACCGACCGGACACGCTATTCTACCTCGCCCCCTTACTGGGGGAGTGAGGGCGACTGCGGCAAAGCGCTCTTTGGACCTGAGCAGTTTGAGCTGATCGCCGATCGGCTGCCCATGCTCAAGGGGCGGTTCATACTGTCGATCAACGATGTACCCAAGGTCAGGACGCTCTTTGGTCGCTTCCGCTTCGAAGAAGCGTCCCTTACTTATTCGATCTCAGGCGGCGCAAGGACGGCCGCGCGTGAGCTGATCATCAGCGGAGGACAGGCATGGCCGACGTCATTCTGAAAGCGGCGCTCCATGACTTTCGGATATTGCTGCAAGCAAAAATGGCCGCGCGGCAAGCCGATGATCTCGTGGCTGCTGCTCCGTTGTATCACTACACTGACGCCGCCGGCCTTACCGCGATGGTGCAGAACGAGGCTATCTGGTTCACCGACTATCGGCATTTGAACGATCCCCAAGAGATGCACTACGGTCTCTGGCACGCACACGAGGTCATCTTGGAACTCATGAAGGGGGCGACCCCCCTGGGGGAGTATTTTCTCGAGCTGCTCAATCATCAGTTGAGCCTGAGCATCGAAAACTCGTTCAACGACCCCGACAAGCTTGAGTTTTTCGTGGCGTGCTTCAGCCGAAATTCAGACGATCTGGGACAGTGGAGGGCCTACGCCGCGAACGGCAGGGGCTTCGCGCTTGGCATGGCCCCCGAAAACTTCCAACCGAACGCGCTTCCTGGCAGCCACCTCGACGAGATGACGATCGCCTCGAAAGTCGTCTACGGCGAGACCGCGGAAAGGCTCGACATCGGGTCGTCATCGCGAGCGCTCTTGAGTTCGTCAAGGGCATCGAAGGACACCTAGCATCCACGCCTTCCCGACGCGACTTTGAGGAATTTATCAGATCGCTGATACAAGAGCTTCTTGCTGGTGCGCTGATCGTAAACTGTATCACCTCGAAGCACGAAGCCTACGACCGGGAGGAGGAAGTCCGCCTCGTAATCATGGGGCAACGGCTTCGCCTGTTCCCCTACATAAGGACTAGGGTACGCGGGCACGAGATTGTCCCGTACATCGAATACCCGGTGAGGTTTCGGACGGCGAAGGGGGTGATCACTGACATCGTTGCCGGGCCTGCGGCGCACCCTGACTCGGAGCGCACGATGCGGACCTTCGTGGAGAAGTGTACCGTTTTTCCGCCGCCAGATATCAGGCGCTCCACAGTACCCTACCGTCCGACGACCTAGACGCGACGCATGTCTTGCGTCGGCCAGGTGACGGCGTCCCCGTTTCCGTCGAGCCGCGAGCTGACCCGCAGTCCGCCGCTGCCGTCTCTTTCCCATCTCAGTCGGTCGCTCATCCGGCCAGTGTGATCCGAGCGCGGCCAACCGCAATCCCTCCCGCTTGTTCCAAGCACCGCCTCACCAGGCCATACCACCCTCAGACCAACGGCATGGTCGAGCGCTTCAACCGCCGCATCGCCGAGGCCATCCGCACTGCCCCCAAGGCAGCCCGCAACAGCGGCAAAAACCGCTTCGACACCCACGCCGAACGGGATGCCTTCATCCACGACTTCGTCAACGCCTACAACCGAACCCGCCTCCGATGCCTCAAATACATCGCACCAAGCCAGGCACTAGCCAATCACGCGGAAAACAACACCTGCGCGGGGGCCCCACGGCGAGGGCTCTGCCCTCGTCCGGCATCCACTTGCACGGGCTGTGAGTTGGGTCCCTGCTTTCGCAAAGATGACACCGAGTTTGGGGCGCCGCCGGATGGCAGGTTCGTAGCTGGGCACCGCATCCAGGCAGAAGCTACCCTCTAACCTGGCGCCTATGGCGCGCCTTCACCGGAATGACGGCGGGGGTTAGATCGACCTTACCGCCCCCCAAGCTGCGTCACCCATGCCACTTGCCTCCCTCCACAGATCGGCTATCCCTCAGCGAACCACCCTGTCGGAGCCAACATGCCCAAGCGTCTCGAACTCGTCATCGAAGCGGTGATCCTCGCCTCGCGCTGGCTGCTGGTGCTGTTCTATCTGGGCTTGGCGGTGGCGCTCGCGGTCTATGCCGCGACCTTCGGGGTGAAGCTCTGGGACTTCATCAGCCATGTGTTCGTCATCGACGAGGCCGATGCGATCCTCAAGATGCTGGCGCTGATCGACGCTGCGCTGGTCGCCAGCCTCGTCGTCATGGTGATCATCTCGGGCTACGAGAACTATGTCTCGCGCTTCGACAACGGCGAGGCCGTGCATTGGCTGGGCGAGATCGACGCCGGCTCGCTCAAGATCAAGGTGGCCTCGACCATCGTGGCCATCTCCTCCATCCACCTGCTCCAGGTGTTCCTCAACGTTTCGAGCTACACCGCCGACAAGCTGATGTGGTTCACCCTGATCCACCTGGCCTTCGTCGTCTCGGCGCTGTTCCTCGCTTTCATCGATCGCATCTCGGCGCAGACCAAGTCGATCGGCAAGGCGAACCGCGCCGGCGACGAAAAAATCGAAAAATCGTCGGCAAGCTGAGCTATCGGCGACAGCTTTTCTTCACTCCTTGCGGAGTGAAATCACGTTGAGACTCAGCATCTTGCAGGGTGCCGCTGAATCATTTCCGCAATCTGTCACGATTTCGGGAACAATTCCGACGGCTACCGAGTTATTGCCGCCATACGGTACTCAAACAAAGGAGCTTGATCATGGCTGTCCCCGAACGCGATACCGTCTATTCGAGCGATGACGTCAACCGCACTGTCTATACCCGCGAGTCGAGCGCGACTGGCTGGTTCGTAGGCATCATCGTTGCGCTGGCGCTGCTCGCCATTGGCTATCTGGTGTTCTCTGCCAATTCCGGCCCGTCTTCGACCACGACGACGGTGAACAACACCCCTGCCATTGAAGCTCCGGCCACCCCGGCCCCTGCTCCGATGACTGAGGCTCCGGCGACTGGCACCGAGACCACTCCGATGGCTCCGGCCGCTGAGCCGGCTCCGGCTGCCCCGGCCGACGCCGCTCCGGCGACTGAAGCTCCGGCAGCCCCGGCTACCGAGGCTCCGGCCCCGGCGACTGAGGCCCCGGCCGCTAACTAAGCCCGATTTCCGGGTCACGAAAGAATAACAGCATCTGAGCGGAGGATCCTCCCCCGACGCTCACCCTGAACCCCGGCAGCTCGCTGCCGGGGTTATTTCTTTGTCTCGCTCCGCCGCGCCGGCTGCCTGAGGATGGTCTTGAGCTTTTCCGGCGCCACCTTGCGCGGATCGGACAGGTAGATCTCGTGGTGGTGACCGGTTTCCTCGAGCCCGTTCGCCGGCAGGAACTCCTGATGCAGCCGCGCCAGCGTCGGTCCCTCGTCGTCATAGCTGCCCACATGCAGCGTCTTCACCGAAAGCCCCTCGTCGAGCGGCGCGAAACGGAGGCCAGGGTGCGGCGCGCCGAGTTTCCGGCCGGCCTTGTCGAGCGCGCCGGCAAACAGCTCGGTCGTGACGAAGTCGGGCTGCAGGATCATGATGGTCCAGCGCCAGTCGTCCTTTCTGCGCGTCTCGAAGCTCGACGTGTCGTCGGCCCACCACAACGCTTCGAGCGGTCCCACGACATAGTCGCGGCCCAGCTCGGCCTTGGCCGCGAACTTTATCGCGTAGCTCACCGAATAGAGCCAGCCCACGCCGGTCCGATACGCCTCGGCGCTGTTCGGGTCGCCCTCGCCATCAAGCTGAACAAAGGAAAGCGGCGGCACGTCGACGATCGCGAACGTGCCCTGGGCGCGCTGTAGAGCGATCTGTAGTGCTTCTTGAGGTCGAGCTTTTCCATCTCACGCCCTGAACCATTGCGGGGCGATCGGCCCCCTGCCGATCGAGGCCCGGCGCCGCCAACCCTACCCGGCGAGCCACCAAAGGCAACCATTCGCACCTGCGCGAACTTGTCATCCTTGCGCGGCCGGCGGGCGCTACCTAACTCCCGGTGCGAAGCAAGAAAAACCGGGAGACAGCCATGTTCAACATCGACGGCATCATCAAGGCCCTGCAGACCGACCCCAACACCCAGCGCACCGCCATGACCGGTGCCGCCGGCCTTGCCGCCGGCATGCTGCTGTCGGGCGGCGGGCTGGGCAAACTGGTCGGCAATGTCGCCAAGGTCGGTGCAGTGGCCGCGGTGGGCGGGCTGGCCTATTCGGCCTGGCAGCAGCACCAGAAGAACCAGCAGCAGGCCGGCGCCGCCTCGGACGGTGCGCCGCCGCCGGCGCGCGATGCCTTCGTTCCGCCGCCGCAGGCGGCCTACCAGAGCGAGGAACTCGGCAAGACCCTGGTGCGCGCCATGATTGCCGCCGCCAAGGCCGATGGGCAGATCGATGCCGAGGAGAAAGAGCGCATCTTCAAGCGGCTCGAAACCATGCCGCTGTCATCCGAGGAAAAGGCCTTCGTATTCGATGAGCTGGCGAGCCCGCTCGATATCGACGCCGTGGTGGCACGCGCCGATACGCCGGAGCACGCCTCGGAGATCTACGCCGCCTCGCTCGTGGCGATGACGCCGGACAGTGCCGCCGAGCGGGCCTATCTCGAATCGCTGGCCTTCAAGCTCAAGCTGCCGGCCGGGCTCGTTGCCGAAATCCACCGCCAGGCCGGACACGAGGTACCGGCCCCCGCGGCCTCGCCTGCCGCGTCCTACGTGCCAACCAGCAGCGTCTGAGTTACAAGGCTGTGCGTTCTTGCGCCGCTCGAAGCGCACGGCCATGTAGAGCGCAGTCAGGAACAGGGCCTGTCCCCGCGTGGGCGCGGGCGCAGGCCCGTCCACTCAGGATTGCGCCATGGAAATCGGTCTCTACTCGTTCGCCGAAAACACCCCTGATCCCTTGAACGGCGGGCGGCTGCAGTCGCCGGCCGAACGCCTCAGGGACTTGCTCGAGGAGATCAAGCTCGCCGACGAGGTCGGGCTCGACTTCTATGGCCTCGGCGAGCACCACCGCCCCGACTTCGTCGCCTCGGCGCCGGTGACCATCCTCGCCGCCGCGGCGGCCATCACCAAACGCATCCGCCTCTCCACTGCCGTCACTGTGCTGAGCTCGGACGATCCGATCCGCGTCTGGCAGCAATTCGCGACACTCGACCTGCTGTCGAACGGCCGCGCCGAGATCATGGCCGGTCGCGGCTCGTTCATCGAGAGCTTCCCGCTCTTCGGTTACGAGCTCGAAGACTATGACACCCTGTTTGAGGAAAAGCTGGCCGAACTGCTGAAGATCCGCGAAGGCGGCAAGGTCCAGTGGGAGGGTTCCGAGCACACCAAGCCGATCCCAGGTATCGCCATCTATCCCAAGCCGATCCAGGAGCCGCTGCCGCTCTGGGTGGCGGTCGGCGGCACTCCCAACTCGGTGGCCCGCGCCGCCTATTACGGCCTGCCCCTGATGCTCGCCATCATCGGCGGCAACCCCGAGGCGTTTACCCAGTTCACCGAGCTCTACCGGCGCACCGCCGAGAAGGTCGGCCACGATGTGTCGAAGCTGCCCATCGGCATTTCCTCACACGGTTTCATCGCCGAGAATTCGCAGGATGCGCTCGACACCGCCTTCCCGGCGCATCACGAAGCCATGAGCCGCATCGGCCGCGAGCGCGGCTGGCCGCCCACCACCCGGGCCCAGTTCGAAGCCGGCGCCGGGCCGTCCGGCGCCTATTTCATGGGCTCGCCGCAGCAGGTCATCGACAAGATCCTGATGCAGCACGAGTGGTTCAAGCATGATCGCTTCGGCCTGCAGCTGAGCGTTGGCACCCTGCCCCACGACAAGGTCATGAAGGCCATCGAACTCTTCGGCACTGTGGTGAAACCAGCGGTGAACAAGGCCCTCAGCAGCTAGGCCATAGACACGACCACTGCCTTGAGGCATGTCAGCGCGATGGAAACGTCGGCGCAGGCGATCAGCCGATCGCTCGCGGCGATGAGCGTCAGCCGGCGCCTGCCGGCGTACGATAGTAGTCCACGCTGGAGCTGCCCGCAGTGCTTCCCATCTTCTTCATCAACATGGCGTCACGGCCCGACCGTCTGCGGCACGTCGAGCAGCAACTGAATGCCCTGGGCCTTACGGCAACCCGGGTCGAGGCGGTGACGCCTCGCGACTTTTCGGCCGCGCTCGAGGAGCGCCGGCGCTCCGGCCTCGTGCGGCTCAATGCCGGCGAGATCGCCTGCAGCCTCAGCCACCAGAGCATCTGGCAAACCATGCTGGACCAGCAGATTCCCGCCGCCCTGATCCTCGAGGACGACGTCGTGCTGGCGGCGGATCTGCCCGCCGTGCTGCGCGATCCACACCTGCTGGACCACGATCCCGATGCGATCCAGCTCGAAACGCACGCCACCGCGGCGCTGGTCGGTCGCCCCGTGCCCACGGCCGTCAGCGGGCTCTCGCAGAACCGGCTGATGTCCTCCAGCCTGGGCACCGCAGCCTATGTGATGACCAGCCGTCTCGCCCGTCGCGTGTTGCAGCGCGACGATCTCGAGCAGATGTCGGTGGACAGCCTGCTGTTCGGACGGCCCGGTGGCCTGTTCTACCAGGCGCGCATCTACCAGGCGGTGCCGGCGCTCGCCATCCAGCTCGACCAGACCCGCGAGGGCAAACTCAGCGTCGGCCAGAGCGACCTGACCGGGCAGCGCCCGCCGCATCGCCCGGCCGGGCCGATGCCCTTGCAGGCCCGCCTGAAGCGGACCGCCAACCATTGGAGCCATCATCTGCGCATCCTCACCACGTTCGGTCCGACCGGGGAGCTGTGGGGATCGCGCAAACTGTGGCTGCCGGTGACCGATGACCTGCAGCGGCTGATGTAACGTGCACGCCATCCCCGTCTACTACATCAACCTTGCGTCGCGCCCCGACCGCCGCGCCTTCATGGAGCACCAGTTCGCGCAGTTGGGGATTGCAGCCGAGCGCATCGAAGCGGTGCGCATGGATGAAGTGCCGCCTGCCCTCGTCGCCTGGCACGAGACCACGCACAGCCTGTGGCGACTGGCCGAGGGCGATCTCGCCTGTGGGCTCAGCCATCAGCGCAGCTGGGAGCAACTGCTCCGGAGCGGCGCTCCGGCCGCGCTGGTGCTTGAAGACGATGTGCAACTGGCTGCCCCGGTGCTCGATTTCCTCGATCCGGAACTGCCCCGGCGGCTGGAAGCCGACCTCGTGAAGCTCGAGACCTTCCACAGCCCGGTGAAGCTCGGCAGCGCCTCGCAACGCGTCGGGAGCACCGAACTGCGCGAACTGTGCTCCTCGCAGATGGGAGGCGCCGCCTATATCCTGACCAGCGAAATGGCGCGGCGCTCGCTCGACAGCCCGCTCCGCAACCAGATGGGTATCGACCGCTTCCTGTTCGGCCGCGGCGGCTATCACCTGCTGCGTAGCCGGGTGCTGCAGGCCATTCCCAGCCCCTGCATCCAGATCGACAAGCTCGATGCCGCCGACCATATCGGCGAGAGCAACATCGCCGTAACCCGCACCCCCTCGGAATCTCGACCGGCACGCGATCTGAGCGCCGTCATCGGCCTGCATCTCGACCACGTCGCCCGTCTCGCGCGACTGGCCACCCGGGACCTCGCGGCATTGCGCGGGCCGCGCGTCATCATTCCGTTCGCCGGCATGCCGGAGCCCAGATGACCGCGTTTCCCGCCGGCCAGATCCCGGTCTACTACATCAATCTGGCCCCCCGCACCGATCGCCGCCAATTCATGGAGGAGCAGTTCAGCCGACTGGGTATCGCGGCCGAACGGATCGACGCCGTGACCATTGCCAATGTCGGCGACACCCGCTTTGCGCTGCATGCCGACCCACGCAACCCATGGGCAATGACCCGGGTCGAGATGGCCTGCGGCATGAGCCACGAAAAGGCCTGGCGGCATATGCTCGATGCCGGCCAGGAGTTCGCCCTGGTCCTCGAGGACGACGCCGTGCTGGGCGACGGCGTACCGGCGTTTCTGGATCCGGCGTTCACCGCCGATCTCCGACCCGACCTGGTGCGGCTCGAAACCATGTACGAGCGCGTGCGGCTGGGCCGTGCGGTGCGCGTGGTCGATGGCCGGTTCGGCGTGCGCCAGCTGCTCGCCTCCCACATGGGAGCGGCCGCCTACATCATCTCGGCCGGCATGGCGCGTCGCGCCCTTGCCGACCCCCGGTTGCCGCGCATGACGGTGGACCGCTATCTGTTCTCGCGCGGCGGCCCGATCATCCCGCATCGCGGTCTCTATCAGGTCGAGCCGGCCCCGGCCGTGCAGCTGGAGCACTATCGCGGCGCCAGGCCGCCGAGCGCGGAGCGGAGCGACCTCAAGCGCGATCGCG
>WPCJ01027815.1_pt1 | contig 11699 bp, 2 predicted proteins | sample 5399831 | NCBI WGS metagenome assembly WPCJ01 (sample SAMN12869470, study PRJNA574797) | sludge metagenome | isolation source: wastewater treatment of pH10 | place: China:Beijing | collected 2019-05-20 | reverse complement strand
AATTACTTATTATTTATAACACATTTATTAACTTGTTAATTGCTTGCTAATATATGAAAATTGTCTTTTCATAGAAATTATCTATCAAAGTATATGACCGAATATTATTTTACCGGAACAGAAGAAGAGCACTTTTTTATTGGAAAAAATTACTGGAGTACACCTTGGTCATGTCTAAACCTTTTAGAACCATATATTCATGAATATAATATTTCCTCAACTAGAGATAGCTATGTAATTAATATTAATGGAGAGCTTGTAGATCTAAATTGCTCACATAATAATCTTACTACCTCTTTAAACAATAACCAGACTAGTATTAATTATTTATATCCAATTTTTATGGATAAATTCGTCATTGGTGAGTATGGATTAAATATTAGAAATAAAGATAATGAAGTTATAATCTTAAATATTTCAGATGACCAACCTATTACACTTAGGAATCAGTTACGTTTAGATGGTAAGCCCGCGGCGGTATATATATTTTCTAAGTCTGGCTTTAACATAGAAGAGCTTAAGCTACTAAATATACCTAAGCTATCATTAATAGCAGCAGATTTTAGAGATTACTTTGGAGAGAGCAATGTTTATGAATATGATAAAAACAAATTTAATGAGCAAAAGTTTTATAAAAACTTAAATGCAACTACTATACTAGGCAACATTAAGGGTGAAGAGACAATTCTAGAGCTTTATACAAGCTTAAACAATTGTAGTAAAAGCAGCATTCTACTCAAGGATTATTACTTACTTATTAATAATGATTCCAACAACAATAAGCCAACTTCTCCACTAAATTACTCATCATGTGATTTTAAAGTAAAAGACTTTAAGCTTGAAGTACCTGACGCATACAAAAACCTTTATTTTTCCGGGAATCTAAATGCTAATGAAGCAAGGTTTATTACTTCAGGGCCATTACTCTTAAATGACATTGTATTTAATATCACAAGCTCATTGAATATAGGAGCAAGAGAGCTTATAATACGAGGCTTAATCAATGCCGGGAATTTCACTTTAACTACAGAGTATTATTGTCCTATTACTTCTAAGCAAATAAATATAGAAGGAGATTTTCACTGGGAAGCAAAAAGCACTACTGAATACCATCAATCCCCACTACAAACTAAACTTCACTATGGGAATATTAAAGGTACATTTAGTTATGTTGGAGGAATATTAGAGCATTTAGGAGACAGTAAATGTGCCGCAGACATCCCTTACCCGGATGGCTTTAAACCAATAATGTTTATACTAGAGAAAATTGACAACATGAGTTATGGGGGGCTTAATTTAGAAATTCATGGGGCTCAATTAGGGATATTACCAGTAATTAATGTTACTGGTCCGGTAAAGATACAAGTTCATAATGCAGAAATAATTGTAGAGAAGCTACAAAGTTATGGTGAAGTAAGCTTAATTTCAGGTAAGAAAATTTCTGTTAACCAAAACACAGAAATAATGGCTTTAGGGAATATAAAATTACAAGCACCAACTTTTACTGATATCTATGGTTTATATAGATCGAACCAAGCAATAACCATAAATTCAAATGAAGAATTAAAAGTATATGGGAAATTCCAAGCACTAGGAGATGTAATTTTTATTGTTCCTAGAATTTATTTTTTTAGTAGAGCTGTAGAATCTGAGCAGACAACTACAATTAATGTAGAGCATGAAGTACATCTTGGTCAAAACAGCAAAATACAAACCAAAGATTTAGTAATTACCAAAGCTGATGGTACACGAACTTCAGTGTTAAGCTTACATTCAGCAAGTATAGAAGTCAGAAACAATGCTATAGTAAAAGCAAATAATATTGGGTTAGCTCCTTATAACCTTGCTATTGAAGACGAAATTTATGCAACAGGGTTTCAACATCTGAGTGTATATAGGAACACTCCTTCAGATACTCATGTAGAATGCCATAGAGAAAAGCCTGTATTTATTCGGTCATATATAGACATAAAAAATGATTTTACAGTTGATACGCAGAGCTTTTATATAGATAAAAGTAACGTTTATGTGCAAGGGAAAATTGAGTTTATTAATGCTGAAAAAGCAAATTTGGATGTCAAAGGGCAAGCATTTTATAAGTGGGGGGTGCAATGGTCCGATGGCCCTGACTGCTATGATGGCGGTACGACAGCAATAAATTTAATTCGAGAGAAATGTGGAATAGAATGGCATTGGACGGTTTATTGGTATGGTGATTACGTATGCGGTATAGAAGCAGCAAAAGCGCGACTACAAAGCCCCACATCAAAACATGCATACTATACAGAACATGGTTCATTTATAGGTGTAAGAGGTATATATGGAAATTTCAATCAAATATCCATAGGTGATGAAGGTGCTTTACCTTCAAATTTTGAAGATACTCATTTCAGAAAAGCTGGCGCTATGCTTGGGAACCTAAACTCAAATGGGCTAGCAATACCGCAAAGAGCAACTGAGTTACAAGGAACCTTGCAAAAGCATCTAGTAATGTTAGATCCTAATCGTAAAGTAGAGAATTATGAGCAAGTAGTAAGACCTTTACAAGGGTTAAATAGAGCTAGGTTCGAATCTAATGATTATATTGCAAATCCACATTATTCACTTCCTACACCTCATGGAGATAGCAGTACAGAGGCTTATGATTACTTTTATACCCTACGTTACCAACCTTTAAAATCATGTAACATAGGGATAGATTACATTCTGAAGCAATTAGATGTTTCAGCTGAGTCAGTTGGTAAAATTTTCTGTGAATCAAATTGCCAGCTGGAATTGGTAAAAGGTTCTTTAGAGAAAAGAACCGGATTTAGAGACTTATCAGCTGTGCTTCAAGACTTAAGAGATTATTTCAAAGAAATAGAAATTACTGAGCAGAGAGATAAGGAGTGTTTAACAATTAAATACTTGCTCGATAATGCTGTTGAGCAAAAAGCTTCACTTGGAGCTATTGTAGGAGAGCCTATTAGTGAAAGCGTTTTAGATAAAATAAACAAACCGTTTATCTGGCCGGTATACGAGAACTATGAAGGTTTTAAAGTTTTAGCTCCGGCAGTATATTTTCCTAAAGACTTATTAAATGCAATGCCTACCAGACATGGCTCATTTTTTATGGGAGGGAATGTAGATATAAAAGCAAATAATATTTTAAGTGGCGGAGGATTCTATGTTCAAGAAGGATCAATTGAAGCTAACAATGTAGCAATAGTTAGTAAGGTTAAAAAAACCGGAGCAGGAACTTTAGTCATTGAAGCGGATAATATCCTGATTGCATCGATGATGCATACTCAAATAACTAAGAATGGTTTTAATACGGAGAGGCTTACTCATGCCGGGGTGGAAGCAACCGAAGGTGAGCTGGTATTACTGATTAAGAAAGATCTATTACTACAAGGGGCTAAAATAAAAGGTAAAATTGTTGCTGAAGTTGGAATAGATATTATCGCAGTTCCGGCAAAAATGGTAAGCACATTTGAGCATTATGACAAGAAAGAATATATTAGGTTTGCTTCATTACAAAATGTCTTAAATACATTTGAGGGGGATATAACCCTTAACTCTAAAGGTAAGCAATATTATGAGGGGGCTGTTGCCGAAGGCGGTTCTACTATTAATTTCTCTAGTGAAGAAAATAGTATTGAGCTAGTTATAGCAGTTGATAAGTATTATTATGAGCACCAAAAAACTAAAGAAAGGGTGTTCAGTGATAAAACTACAACTAGGTTATCGTACCATGAGACTGCAAAAGGCAATCAATTAGGTGAGTTAATTAACCCTCTTAAATCTTTAACCATAGAATCATATGGTAATATTGCGCTTACTGCAGCTAAGATATTTACAAAAAAGCTTCACATGGAAGCAGGAATTAACAACCCTGAAAAAGCTCAAGTAATAATAACCTCAGCAGATGTTGAATCATTTCAACAGACCACAGTAGAAAGGGATGGATTTGGCTGTAGTAACGGAATGTGTGGCTCAGTATCCAAAACTACTATTACTACAAATTCTCAAGTAACCCAGGAACCTTCTGTAATTGTTATAGTTGGTGATCCAGAGGATGAGACGGATAATACAGCATTTATAATAACTAACGGTGAATATAAGCAGATTTCAAGTCAAATTAATTATGAAACAGGTAAATTAGTTATTATAGCTCCGGATGGAATTACAATTGGGGCTAAGGATAACGAGATAATTAATATAGTTTATACCTCAAAAGAGGTATCAGGTATTGGCTTTTCCGGAACTAAAGAAGAAGTAGGAGTTAAAGCAGGAATTGAAATCAGAGAATCTTATAATGAGAGGGTAAAGTTTACTCCTGTACAGTCAAGTATTAAAGCTCAACAGCTTGAGCTACATGCAGAAAATGGGTATTTACATACTAGAGGGGCTATCCTTACTTATAAGGATGCTTTAATTAAGGGCTTAGGGCATATTGATGAACCTGCTGAACAAAAAACTTATCAGCTAAATAAAGAATTTAAGGCAAGTTTACATTTAAAGATTGGGCTCCGTAGTAGCTTATCAAATGCCATTGATAGCACTAAAGAAGCTTTTGATAGCAATGTTGATACGCCCGAAGGAATAATCAATACAGCATTTAAGGCATATGGTGCATTTGTTAACTGGGTTAAGTTTATAACCATGCCTGTGCAAGGAGGGATGTATATTCATGGTAAGATGAAGAAAGATAGGCTGCAAATTACTTATATTGAGCCTGTAGTAAGTGAGTTTACGAGTTACGGCACTACCGCCCATGAAACTGATAAGATTTACCTAAAAGGCACAAAGATAGTAGGGTATAGATGGTATGTAACTGCTAAGGATGTTCATATGACCGCAGCATTTAGCAGCTATGAAGAAGTGAGGGAAGGAAGTTCGGGAGAAATAATCATCCCACTTACCGGTGGTATTATACCGAGCTTGAGTGTTACTCCAATAAGTAAAAGCAATGGTAAAATACAAAACTATCATATGCTGCAAGTAATGATGGCAGATGAGGTAGTCTTTGATGTTGGAGGAGCTGTGAACATTGAAGGCGGCTATATGGAAGCTGATAATATTATAATCAATGCCAAAAGCTTAGTGCTTAAGTCAGTGCAGCGTTTAGCAGAAAGCAAAAGCCATGGATTTACTTTAAGTGGTTCTGGAATTGACCTTAGAGGATCTGAGATATCATTTGATAACTTTTTATCCGGCGGAGGTGGATATTATAGCAGAGGTGAAACTAAGTGGATAGATGAGCTTGCCGGGATAGTAGGGAAGAAGAATTTAAAGGTAGTAGTAAAAGAAGTTATGAAGGTAGCCGGAGCTGTGGTAGCAAACGCTGAACGTAACGCGGATGGCACTTTAACTGATAAAGGTAAGTTATACATTAAGGCAGCAGAAGTAGTAACTGAAAGTATTTATGGCTATAATAGAGGTAAGTTACTTGGAGCATCATATAGTAGTGGTGGCTCAAGCGGTAATAGCTTTATAGGTAATAGCTATGGAGCGCAGTTTGGGTATACGGATTTAACACAAGAAGTTAAAGCTGGACTAGGTGATGGAATAATAGAAGCCCCTGTTAATGGAAAGTATGCCCGAAATATAAACGATTTGAAAGAAGAAGATGGCATACAGATTGACCCTATTTATGCTCAATACACGCAAGTTAATTGGGAAGGAGTGAAACAAGCTTTTTCTGAAGATGGTCAGTTTAGCTTTGCTAAAGTAGGTGAGCACATGACTCAGAGTATAGAAGAAAGCTTTGCAAATGTTATACCAAATATATTTAAAGCAAATAAAGAAGAAATCCCAACTCAGGATCTAAATCCTGAGGAGGAAGAGAAAGAGCCGGATGAGGAGATTAGAGAGAGCAAGGAACAGAAAAAAGAAAGTATAAGGGAAGTAAGAACTGATAAGAGCAAGCCTAGAAATGATCTACATCCTGATGAAGCTAAGAAGCAAAGGGTCTTTGAGCGGTATGTAAAACTTCTAGTAGATAATGGAGTTAATAAACAAGAAGCAAAAGAAAGAGTTGCGCAGTTGATAATAGAGAATGAGCATAAAGCAACAAAGACGGTACAAGTAGCTGCATTACCTTTTGCTCTGGTTGTACTAGGAATGGAGTTTATAAGTGGGGTAATACTTGCAAAAGTAGTAGGAGATAAATTAGCTGAGGCCTATCCGAAATTAAAAGGTGCTATTATCAATAAGATAATAGATATACAGAATACTGAAGAGAATATAGCACTTGAAAAAAGTAGAAATGATGGCCATAGTAGCAAGGTGCAAAAGGATATAGGTGGAGCAAAAGCTGCTGCCGGTGCTCCGGATCCAGACAACTTTAATGATGATAACGATCCAGAAGATAACCATAGATTCAAATGGGAAGTTAAAGATGCTAAAGATGCGGATAAGATATCAAGACATGAAAAATTTGGTAAGTTCTATCGTGATCCGGAACAAACTATCGGAAATAAAAGAATATGGTGGAGTAAGGATACAGCTGAGCATGGTGGACAATGGGATCCTAATTTAGAGGGCTCTAGATATAAATTATTTGTAGAATATAAAAAAGAACTTAGGCATATTGCTTGTATAGATAAAAATGGAAATGTTATTCCGAAGCATAAAAGTCCTGTCGGAGAAGTTATATATAAGAAAGATTTGATAGGTATTAAATAATCAGGGTTCACTTATGAAGCATTGTTGCCAAAATATGGAGTATTACGCATCAAATAAAAACAGTCTATTGGAATATGACCCAACAGTAAGAAGTTATAGATTCATAATTTATGATAGTAAGAATGGGACTCATCAAATGTTATGGTATTGTCCATGGTGTGGTAGGAAATTACCTGAAGAGCTGGATGAAGAGTGGGGGGAAATACTTGAAAAAGAATATGGAATTGAGGAACCAGGATGGAAAAAGCTTGAAGAGCTACCCGAAGAGTTTCGTACCGACGAATGGTGGAAGAAGCGAGGGCTTTAAAATAAATTAGAGCTTGAGAGCAGCGCACAAAATTATCCTATTTATGCTCAATACACGCAAGTTAATTGGGAAGGAGTGAAACAAGCTTTTTCTGAAAACGGTCAGTTTAGCTTTGCTAAAGTAGGCGAGCATATGACTCAGAGTATAGAAGAAAGCTTTGCAAATGTTATACCAAACATATTTAAAGCAAATAGGCCCAGTGTGAGAGAACGTGTAAAAACGGAACTCAATGTTCTTTTATGCTAATTAAAAAGGAACTTTATATGATAACAAACTTGGAAACATAATATTAGTTAAAGTAGAAGCTGTTGGCCTTTAAGCCCGCATGTTTCCCCGGTTTTTAGAATTATCAGAGTCGGTACTTTTATATAACATTATTATAGAAAGTTGTTATGAACTGCTCGATTTATATAGTTTAAAGTTACTAATAAACATCACACTTATCAGAAAGGAACTTAATAAACAATAAAAGAATGCTATTTTTTATAACTTTCCTATTACCTGCTCATAAACGGTAAGCCTTAAAACCTGCATAAACTAAGGAGTCCAACACTACAGTTCCGTTTTTGCACGTTCTCTAACACTGGCCCTAATAAAAATAAGTACGGGAGAAGAGAAATTGTAGAGAATACTATTTACCGGTATAAAAGCATTATTGGAGCTAAGCTAAGATCTAGAAAATGGGATAATCAAGACGCAGAAACATTACTTGGTTGTCACATGCTGAATAAAATGACTAACCTGGGTATGCCTCAATCAATTAAACTCAATTAAACAATCTAGGTAATGGTGAATTATTTCTTGATGTTTATTTGAGCCACAAAGCCGGTTTTAATCGTTAAAGATTTTACTTTTAAAATTATTCCACAAATTTAATATAACTCTAATTGAAAAGTTAGCTGGTAGTATTTATTTCTGGTTGTAAGAAAAAATCAAGTTCTTTTGCTTAACTGCTTATGAGCTTCATGATTTAGTGAATAACTAAATATTTAAAGGGAAAATAATTATGCTCTCAAGTACAAAAAAAGGTTACAAAACAGAGGAAAGGATAGAAATAGACCCTCAGGAAAAGAAAAGAAGTAGAGAAGAGGGTAAGGGTAAAAGTGAAGAAACAAATAATAATAGAAGGCCTAGAGCTAAAAATAGTAACGAAGAAGCTAGTTATAAAGAAGAATTAGATTCAATGCCTGCTTTTCATAATTCTATGAAAAAAAGGTTATACAAAAAATTATCTGTGCTTAAATCTCAAAATGAATTAGAAGAAAGTGAGGTTTGGGCTAGTGGCCAAGGGATATTTGAGTGTTTAAAGCAAATTTTTGGAGAGGAAGCTCATATAGTACACCCTGAATTATCTTCTATACATTCCCCTGTAGATATTAATGATCAGATTGGAGCAGTAAATTATATTGAAGCTATAGAAACGCTTATTAAACAAGATGGAGGAGAGTTAAAGAAACCAATAATTGCCATTTGGAATACAGAGAGCGTAAAACAGGAAGATGGCAATGTAGGCTTTAATGCAGAAGGTGGACGTCATTGGCAAACATTAGTAATACTTCCTAAGAACCATAAAATTCATAACGGTCAGTCATTAGGCAATGCAAAGGAATTAGTGTTTTTTAAAGATTCTTATTACAAAGAGAAATCTATTCCAGATGAATTGAAAGTTTTATTTAAAAATAGAGTTACTTTTAAACGTGATTTAAAGGAAGGAGAAGAAAAGGTAGCTAATAATCCTAATATAGAATTAGGTGGTATGTTAGCTAATGCTGAAATTCACGATGAAGAATATAAAAATATACAACAGCAAGACGGGGGTTATGATTGCGGGTGGTGGGCAGTGTATAATGCTTTCATGTTTGTAATGGAAGGTACTGGTAAATTTTTAGATCAATTTCATTCCCCAAGCAGAGAACTAGGATGTAAATTAAGAAAAATATTTAATGTAGAGGGACTTTATTTAATAAAACAAACTGTATCTTCTGAGAAAGTCGAGCAAAAAGATTGGATTAAACCATTTGAAATAGCTTTTAAAAATACTCTGATTGAACAACTTAAGAAAAAAGATCAAAAGGCTTTCAAGGTATTAGGAGATGATATCAAGAAATTAAACGCTCATTATTTAAGCATTATAAGTTTATTTGCTGAAGAGGTTTCTTTATCAGAAGCATACCAAGCTGTGAAAAATATAGAAGAAGAAGATAATCTAATTTTAGAGCCACAAAAAGAAAGTATGCAAAAGCTGGAGCAAACTTCTAGTAGAGTAGATTTACGCTCAGATATCAGTAGCGGACTTACAGCTGATGGCTTAAAAAAGTCATTACACGGCACTATGTATCAATTAGGGTTATTAACTTTGGCTGCATTGCGTGCTGAGCGAGAAAAAAAATTATTTTACTTGATTAGTGAGGCGGCGGAATTTGAGAAGTTTGATGATTTAGTTATAGATTATGGGGAAAGCATTACATTTTTACAAGCAAAGCATAGTTTTGAAGGAGGTAAGTATTCTGCTAAAGATTTTTGTAGCAATACAGATAATGATGCTAGCTTAGCAAAGTACTTTGATTCATGGTATAGGCTCAAAAATTTTAAATATTCTAAATATAAAAATGGTCAGTCAAAAGGTAGTCGATATGTTTTTTTTACAAATCGTGGAATAGATGGAGAGAACATATTTTTGGAAGCTAAGAAAGTTGATGAGGATGATTTTTTATTCCAAAAATTAGAAACTAAGACATTAGGATTTAAGAGAGGGGTAAGTAGAAAAGAATTTATTACCGCAATTTGTAATTTTTCTCAAGAGATAAGAAAAGAAAGTATCGATGATAAAATTAATTACAATAATCTTCAAAAGGAATTAGTGCAAGCCTCAAAATATTTACAAAAAAGATTCAAAGATCTTAAAAAAGATGAAAAAATTAATATTGATAAGCGTTCTAAGCTTGATCAAAATGTAATGGCTTTAATTAAACTTGCATTAACTGATGAGAAAGTAGCGAGTAAAATTGCAGGTAAAGATCTAGGGCTACTTAATAAAATAAAAGATTTAAAATCTCAAATCTTAGTATCTATCGATAATCCTGAAGAAGTCTTAGTACCAGGAATCAAGGTAAAGATACCAGATAAAGAAATACAAAAAATAGAAACTTTTCTTAATGAATTTATCATAAAAATTGAGCAACCTAATAGTGATGCTTTATCACAGGTGATAGCTGAAGAACTGGATTTAGATGCTAATATTGCTGCTCAAGAACTTTATAACGCTTTAAACGTCTATATGCTTTTGTGGCTTTCTGGTCGTAGAGAATGTTTATTAAAATCAGAAAGTTTCGGTAAGTTTATAGAAGCACAAAAAGGAGATTTACATCGTTTTTATTTATTAGGGAATACTAAAATTTATGAAGAAGAAATAAAAGAATTCGAAAATAGAGTAATTGGTACTAAAGATCTATACATAGATGGATTGAATGCTTTCCTAGCAGGTGGTCCACAGCATATTGCAATAATTAGCGATTATGGTGGTGGAATAAAGCAACAGATTTATAATTCAGTAAGTGCTTTGAAAAATTTAATAGACGCTGAATGGTCATTTCTAGACCTTAGTACTAATTATCTAGAAAATCTACCTAGCATATTAAAAGGAAAATCTACAAAATTCCTCATAATAGATGGACGTATTAAGGAAATGCCAGGAGAAAACCTTCTAAATCAATTAAAGAATATTTTGAATGAAACCCTTAAAAACAATAAAAAACTAATTTTATTAGTTGACTCTAAGCAAAGAAAAGTTCAGGATATACTAGAGCAATGGGTAAAAAATAATCCTAATAAATCTACTAAATTTTCTGTTCCACCTTTAACAGACAATCAAGTTCAAAAGTTATGTGACCCACATAAAGATAAATATATATCTCTAGCAGGAAAAGAATATAAAATCCAAGGTATTATTGATAGTAAAATTGGTAGTATTTATGGATTAATGAAAAACATTCAATATCTTGCACAAATTATTGAACATTCTCATAAAGAAGCCATAGTGGTTGAATCCGAAATGCCATATGGAGTATATGAACCAAATCAAATGATTGAAGGTGAGGGGTATTATGATTTATCGATTATTACTAAAAAAATTGCTGACTATTATATAATTGAAGATGTTGAATATGGTACGCTCTTAGATAAATTAAAAGATCTGTTTAAAAACTTAAACCATAATAGGAAAGGAAAGGATAAGATAAAATTTTCTGAAGCTAGAGAAAAAGGAGCATCACAAGCTGGTTTTATTTTATCAAAAAATTCGGACTCTATAGCCAAATATAAGTTTAAAACTTTCATTATAACACAGAAACTTCCAAAAAAATATAGTAATGAAAAATATATTGTATTAAAATCAGTTAAGGGCTTTGGTATAGAAAGATTAAAAGTTACTGAGAACCCAAATAACCTTCATTTGCCTTTTCCTGAGGACCCAGTTTTTACACATCAAGCAGACCAAAATAAATTTACAGGTGCTATAACTACTAAGGGGCAGATATCAGTACTGATGGCACCTGCAGGGTATGGAAAAACTTCGTTCTGTATAAATATGTTTGAAACCCATAATAAATTATCTAATGAGGCGGTTTTACCTATTTGGACTATCAAAATATCTCTATCTAAATTGCAATTTGACAGAAATGACAAGCCTATTTTAACTCCATTTACAAATATAAAGCATCAGTGG
>WPCJ01027852.1_pt1 | contig 11700 bp, 8 predicted proteins | sample 5399831 | NCBI WGS metagenome assembly WPCJ01 (sample SAMN12869470, study PRJNA574797) | sludge metagenome | isolation source: wastewater treatment of pH10 | place: China:Beijing | collected 2019-05-20 | reverse complement strand
CGGCAAGCAGGTTCTCATCCCGCGCGTCGATGCCGTCGTTGCCGGTAGCGCTGCGGAGAAGGCCGGATTGAAGGCGGGCGATATCGTGATCGCCATCGACGGCCAGAAGGTCGACAGCTTCTCCGACATGCAGCGCATCGTCTCGATCCGGCCCGAGGAGCGCCTCGAGGTTTCAGTCGAGCGCGACGGCAGCCTGATGACGCTGCCGGTGACGCCTGCGCTCACCGAGATGAAGACCGAGCTCGGCACGCAGCGCATCGGCGTGATCGGCGTCAGGGCCTCGCCGCGACCTGAGGACTGGCGGACGCAACGATTCGGGCTGCTCGATTCCGCCAGGACCGGCTTCGTCGAGACCTGGTTCGTCGTGACCCGGACTTACGACTACATCGCCAAGCTGGTGACCGGACGTGAATCCACCGACCAGTTGTCCGGTCCGATTCGGATCGCGCAGGTCTCCGGCATCGTCGCCTCGAATGGCGGCCTGCTCGGGTTGATCAATCTCGCCGCCATCCTCTCGGTTTCGATCGGCCTGATGAATCTCGTGCCGGTTCCGATGCTCGATGGCGGACATCTGCTGTTCTATCTCTACGAGGCGCTCCGCGGCCGGCCGCTGAGCCCGCGCGCGCAGGAGATCGGATTCCGGCTGGGCCTTGCGCTTGTGCTGATGCTGATGCTGTTCGTGACCTGGAACGACATCGTCCACGTCCGCGGAATGCTCTGAAAACCCCCGTCCGGGCCGTGTTTTGTGGCGGAAGAACGGCGCCCCGCGTGGCCCGTCGGCAACGAGACTTCTAAAAACGCTTTATTAACGATGATCGCGGTTTGCACCCTGCTGGAAACTTTGTAGAAGCGTTTGAACCGCAATGTCCCCTTGCTGCCATCGGTTGATGGCGGTCCCCGTTTGGGGTGGTGACCAGAGAGATGGAATAGGCGACCCGATGACGTCGACCCAACAGAGCCGGACGATCAAGATGCGGCTCTCTCGATCGATCGGACTTTCGGCTTTGATGCTGGCCGTGAGTGGTGGTGTGGCTTTCGCGCAGGCTGTGGTTGTCCACGGCAATCGGCGGGTCGATGCGGAGACGATCCGCTCCTACGCCGTCGGCCGCGAGAGCCCCCAGGAGATCCGTGAGAGCCTGCTGGCGACTGGCCTGTTCAGCAGCGTGCAGGTCAACCGGCGCGGCTCGCAGATCGTCGTTTCGGTCCAGGAGCAGGGCGGTACGGTCAATCGCGTCGCCTTCGAGGGCAATCGCAAGCTGAAGGGCGACCAGCTTTCGCAGGTCGTTCAGTCGCGCGCGGGTGGCCCGGTCAGCCAGGCGCTGATGAATTCCGATGTCGAGCGCCTGCGCGAGGCTTACAGGCGCGTCGGCTATGGCCTGTCGTCGGTCAGTGCGCGCCTCGCGCCGCTGCCGAATGGTCGTCAGGATCTCGTTTTCACCATAAACGAGAGCGGCAAGACCGGCATCAAGTCGATCAATTTCACCGGCAACCATGCGTATTCGGCCGGGCGTCTGCGCGGTCTGATGACCTCGACGGAAACGAATTTCCTGAGCTGGATCAAGACATCCGACGTCTATGATTCCGACCGGATCAATTCGGATCTGGACCTCATCCGTCGCTTCTACCTGAAGAACGGCTATGCCGATTTCCAGATCGTCAACAGTGGCGCCCGCTTCGATGAGGCGGCCGGCGGCTGGGTTGTCGATATTCAGGTCGAAGAGGGGCAGCGCTATCAGGTCGGCAATGTTTCGGTCGATTCCGCGCTGCGCGATGTCGATGCCGCTGCCCTGCAGCGCTATGTCGCGACCTCGACGGGGGATACCTACAATGCCGAGGCGGTCGAGAAGTCTCTGGTAGCGCTCACCACGGAAGTGGCGCGCCGCGGCCATGCCTTCGCCCAGGTTCGTCCGCGCGGCGATCGCGATCCCTCGGGTCGTCTGATCGGCATCACCTATGTCGTCGATGAGGGGCCGCGGGTCTATGTCGAGCGCATCAACGTGCGTGGCAACACCCGGACCCGCGACTATGTCGTTCGCCGTGAGCTCGATCTCGGCGAGGGCGACGCCTACAACAAGGTCATGGTCGATCGCGCCGAGCGTCGCCTGAACAATCTCGGCTTCTTCACCAAGGTCCGCATCACCAACGAGCCGGGTTCGGCTCCGGATCGCGTGGTCGTCAATATCGACGTCGAGGACAAGGCGACCGGCTCCTTCTCGGTTGCCGGTGGCTACTCGACCTCGGACGGCGTGATTGGTGAGATCTCCCTGTCGGAATCGAACTTCCTCGGTCGCGGCCAGTTCGTCCGCATCGCGGGTACGCTCGGTCAAAGGACGCAGGGTGTCGATTTCTCGTTCACGGAGCCCTATTTCCTGGGTTATCGCGTGGCGGCGGGTATCGACCTGTTCTCGAAGTTCAACGACAACTACAACACCGGCCGCTTCGAGAGCCGCGTGACCGGCGGGCAGGTGCGCTTCACCTTCCCGATCACGGAAGAGTTTTCGATCACGCCGCGTTACTCGCTCTACCAGACCGAGATCGACATTCCGAATGATGTCAGCCGGCCTTATAACGACTGTACCTATCCGATCGCGGGCATCACGCCCGGCACGCCTGGAGCAGTCGCTTCCGATTCGACCTTCAATTGCGTGACCAACGGCGAGGCGACCGTGGCGGTCAAGGAGGCTCAGGGCAGGACCCTGACCTCGCTCGTCGGCCTGAACTTCAATTACAACTCGCTCGACAGCGTCCAGAACCCGCGCAACGGCTTCGCGGCGGAACTGAAGCCGGAATTCGCGGGCCTCGGCGGCGACTCGAAGTTCCTGCGCATCGCGGCGGATGCCCGCTACTATCGCGAGATCTTCGACGATGTGGTCGGCCTTCTTCGCGTCCAGGGCGGTCATGTCCAGGCGACCAGCGGCAATCTGCGCATGGTCGATCACTACTTCCTCGGCCCGTCGCTGGTGCGTGGTTTCGCACCGTCCGGCATCGGCCCGCGCGACGTGCTGAACGACCCGACGGCTAACGCAGTGGGCGGCACGACCTATTTTGGCGGTACGGTCGAGGTGCAGTTCCCGCTCTTCGGCTTGCCGCGTGACCTCGGCCTGCGCGGCGCGATCTTCGCCGATGCAGGGACGCTGTTCAACTATGACGGCGGTTCGAAGGCGGTGGTTTATGGCTGCCCCGCCGGCTCCGAGGCGCGCCAGTACAATGTCGTCACGGGCGGCGCCCAGTCGAATATCGGCTGTATCCGCGACAAGAACGTTCTGCGCTCCTCGGTCGGCGTGAGCTTGCTGTGGCAGTCACCGCTCGGACCGATCCGGTTCGACTATGCCTATGCTCTGACCAAGGATGACGGCCAGTGGGGCATGCATCCGGTGACGGGCGTGTTCGGCAAATACGGTGGCGACCGTCTCCAGGCCTTCCGCTTCTCGGGCGGTACCCGCTTCTGACATAAGCGGGCTTGGGCATCGACCGGGAAGTGGATTCCGCTTCCCGGGAGAAATCGATGCGATGACAATGACATGGATTGCCATCTTCAGATCCCGCGGGATGCATGGCGATCCGCTCCGGATCGGATCATGGCAGAGCCAGTTTTCTTTCCCTTCGCGACCTCGCTGGACTTCGGCGAGGTCGCAAGCATTTCGGGTGCTGTCTTGCCGGACGGTGCGGAGCCGGCTCGGCAGCTTGATGGCATCGCCGCTCTCGAAAATGCCGGTCCGTCCGATCTCGCCTATATGGACAACCCGAAATACACGGACGCCCTGGCCGCGACCAAGGCGGGCTTGTGCCTCGTCTCGCCCCGCTTCGCCGATCGTGTGCCGGCGGGAACGGTGGCCCTGGTTTCGCCGGCGCCCTATCACGCCTTTGCGAAGGTGATGGCGCACTGCTTCCCGAATGCCCTGAGGCCGGAATCGATCTTCGCGTCGCAAGGTGTCGCGCCGGGCGCCATCGTTCATGCCACCGCCGTCCTCGAAGCCGGCGTCACCGTCGATCCAGGGGCCGTGATCGGTCCAGGGGCCGAGATCGGAGCCGGTACCGTCGTGGCCGCGCATGCGGTCATCGGCCCGCAGGTCAGGATTGGGCGCAACTGTTCGATCGGAGCGGGTAGCACGATCCAGGCATCCCTGATCGGAAACCGCGTCATCGTCCATCCCGGCGCCCGGATCGGGCAGGACGGCTTCGGCTTCGCGATGAGCCCCAAGGGCCATATGAAGGTGCCGCAGGTCGGCCGCGTCATCATCCAGGACGATGTCGAGATCGGTGCCAACACCACGATCGATCGCGGCGCCAGCCGCGACACGGTGATCGGCGAGGGCACCAAGATCGATAATCTCGTCCAGATCGGCCATAACTGCGTCATCGGGCGCCATTGCGTGATCTGCGCCCAGACCGGCCTCGCGGGCTCCTCGACGCTCGAGGATTTCGTCGTGCTAGGCGGCCAGGTCGGGCTTGCCGGTCATCTCGTTATCGGTGTCGGCGCACAGATCGCGGCGCAAAGCGGGGTTGCCGGCGACGTTCCACGCGGTGCCCGCTATGGCGGATATCCGGCACAGCCCGCGCTCGGCTGGGCGCGCGAAACCGCGCTGCTCAAGACGCTGGTTGCCAACCGGGGCCGGAAGCCGGGCGCAAGTCAGGATTGAGTACAGCGCGCGTCGACCGCCGGATGAGCTCTTTCTGTTTCGATGCTGAGAATTTTGTTGCCCAACCAGCCTGGTTTCCGGCAAAGCGGCGACAGGCTTTGAAATCGTGGCCGGTTGCAGGAGTGTTGCCTGCCTCCGGTCGCAGAAGTGAATGTGAGGCGCGGCCCCGGCGGCGGCCCGCGGGAGAAGACAGACCATGAGCGAGGCGACGACTGCACTGGGTGTAATCGACATCCAGAAGATCATGGCCAGCATCCCCCACCGCTATCCGTTTCTGCTGGTCGATCGGGTTGTCGAGATCGACGGTGATAACTCCGGCGTGGGCATCAAGAACGTGACGGTCAACGAGCCGCAGTTCACCGGCCATTTCCCGGAGCGGCCGGTGTTTCCGGGCGTTCTGATGATCGAGGCGATGGCACAGACGGCGGGCGTCCTCGTCGTCAACGCGCGCGGGCCGGAGGAGAAGTCGGTCCAGACCGTTCTCTTCACCACGATCGACAAGGCGAAGTTCCGCAAGCCGGTCACGCCAGGCGATCAGTTGCGCTTCCATCTCACCAAGCTCGCCCGCAAGCGCAACATCTTCTTCTATCGGGGCGAGGCGCGCGTCGACGGAGTGCTCGTGGCCGAAGCCGAGATTTCGGCAATGGTCGTTTGAGCATCGGATCGGTTCAGGATCAGGGCAGCGTCTCGATGAGCGTCACCATCCATCCCATGTCGCTCGTCGACCCGAAGGCCCAGCTCGGTGCAGGCGTAAAGATCGGGCCGTTCTGCGAGGTCGGGCCCGATGTGGTGCTCGGCGAGGGCGTCGAGCTTGTCAGCCATGCGGTCGTGGCCGGCCGGACGACGATCGGCCCGCGCACGCGGATCTACCCCTTCGCCTCGATCGGGCATCCGCCGCAGGACGTGAAATATCGTGGCGAGCCTTCGACGCTGACCATCGGGGCGGACTGCCAGATCCGCGAGGGCGTCACGATGAATCCGGGCACGGAAGGCGGCGGCATGGTCACCAGCGTTGGTGACCGCTGCTTTTTCCTGGCCAATTCGCATGTCGGCCATGACAGCCGCCTCGGTGACAACATCATTTTCTCGAACAATGTGATGTGCGCGGGCCATGTCACTATCGGGAACTATGTCATCGTCGGTGGTGGCGCCGGCCTGCAGCAATTCGTGCGCATCGGCGACCATGCCTTTATCGGCGGCGGCGCTGGAGTGTTGAGCGACATCATCCCGTTCGGCACGGTGCGGGACAACCCTGCGCATCTGGTTGGACTCAATCTCGTCGGTCTCAAGCGGCGCGGCTTCACGCGCGAGCAGATCCACGAGCTGCGCCGAGCCTATCGGCTGCTTTTCGCGGCCGAAGGAACCTTGACCGAGCGTGTCGACGATGTCGCGACCGAGTTTGTCGAGCATCCTCTGGTTCACGAGATCCTGAATTTCATCAGGGAAGGCGGCGACAAGGCACTCTGCATGCCGCGGGACGCCACCGTCGCTGAGCGGTGAGCGCCGGGAGCCCGTCCGCCCCGCGCGGACCGCTCGCGATGATCGTGGGGAGCGGTGACTACCCGCTCCAGCTCGCCCGCATCCTGGCGAGCGGTGGCGAGCGCCCCTATATCGCGGCGCTCGAAGGGGCGGCTGATCCAGCAGCCTTCGGCGACGGCGCCGACATCAGGACGTATCGGCTCGGTCAACTCGGCAGCCTCCTCGAAGAGCTGCGCCGGCGCGGCATCGTCGATATCGTCATGCTCGGCGCTTTGCCGAGGCCGAGCTTCGGTGCGCTGCGCCCCGAGGTTTCTACGCTGAAATACCTGCCGCATTTCGCCAGGGCCTTTCAGGGCGGAGACGATCATCTGCTGCGCGGTGTCGTTCGCTTCTTCGAGATGCAGGGCTTTCGTGTCCACGGGCCGGCGGAGATCGCCCCGGAAATGGCGGCGCCGTGCGGAGCGCTCGGCAGCCGGGTGGCTGCTCCTGAACAACGTGCGGAGTTGGAACGCGGTTTCGCCCTGCTGGCGACGCTGTCTCCCTTCGATGTCGGGCAGGCGGCGATCCTCGCCGATCATCGCGTCGTCGCGATCGAGGCGGCCGAAGGCACGGATGCGATGATCCGGCGGGTTGCCGATCTGGTCTCGCGCGGGCGGCTCAAGATCGGTAAGGGGGACGGCTTCCTCGTGAAGGCTCCGAAGGCCGGGCAGGACCTGCGCGTCGACATGCCCGCCATCGGCCCGGATACCCTGAGGAACATCGTCGAGGCTGGGCTTTCCGGAATCGGGGTCCGTGCCGGCGAGGTCTTGGTCGGCGATCGGTCGGCGCTCGGGCAGCAGGCCGATCGGCTCGGCCTGTTCGTCGAAGGCTTTCCGTAATGCGGCCGTTCCGTCTGGCGATCATCGCTGGCGAGGCGTCGGGCGATGCACTGGCACTGCGCTTCCTGGCCGCTCTGCGCGACCGGTTGGGAGATCGCCCGATCGAGCTTTGCGGCGTCGGCGATCACGGCTTGCCCGAGGCCGGGCTCAGGCCGCTTTTCCCCCAGGCTGACATCGCGGTGATGGGCTTCGGCCCGGTGATCGCGCGCCTGCCGCTGCTGTTGCGGCGGATCGAAGATGCGGCCCGTGGCATCGCGGCGTTCCAGCCCGATCTGCTGCTGACGATCGACAGTCCGGATTTCTGTCTGCGCGTCGCGAAGAAGGTGAGGGCCCGGGCGCCCGCCATCCCGATCGTGCACTGGGTCTGTCCCAGCGTCTGGGCCTGGCGCTCTGGCCGTGCACGACGGATGGCGCCGCATGTCGATCGCATTCTCGCCTTGCTGCCCTTCGAGCCTGCCGCGCTTGCCCGTCTGCATGGTCCCGAGACTGTCTATGTCGGTCATCCCCTGATGGAGCGGCTCGCCGAGCTGCGTCCCGATGCGGAGGAACAGCGCCGCCGCGATGACGCGGCGAGGCCACTTGTGCTCGTCCTTCCCGGCAGCCGGCGCTCCGAGATCCACCACCTGATGCCGGTCTTCGGGGAGGCGGTGGCGAAGGTCGCGGCGGCGGTGCCCGGTGCGCGTTTCGTTCTGCCGGCAGTGGAGCGGCTCCGGCCGATGATCGTCGAGGCTGCAGCGCGCTGGCAGGTCATGCCGGAGATCGTGAGCGGCGAGCCGGCCAAGCTCGCCGCTTTCCGCGAGGCGCGCGTCGCGCTGGCGGCATCCGGCACCGTGACGCTGGAGCTCGCCCTGTCGCAGGTCCCGACGGTCGCGGCCTATCGCGGAGCCAATTGGGAAGCCTTCCTCGCCCGGCGCCTCATCAAGCTGCCCAGCGTGATCCTGCCCAACCTGATCCTCGGTCGCAGCGTCGTCCCGGAGTTCATCCAGGAGGACGTGACGGCCGATGCGTTGGGCAGCCGCCTGCTCGCAGCCATGGCCGAGGGCGAAAAGCGCCGGGAGCAGCTCGACGGCTTCGCCGAGGTCGAGGCCATCATGCGCTCGGCCGGCCCGAGCCCGGCAGCCAACGCGGTCGCCGCGTCATTCGCGCTTTTGCGGGCGGAGCGGGGCGAGTAAGCGCTCCGGCCTCTCATCACGACGGATTTGAACCCTGGTGGCGCCACCCCGTGCGCGCCGCTGGGTGAGCCCGGAACCCGCGATCGGATACGAGCTTTCCTGCCTCGCTGCGGCGGTTTGCCGGGTCGAGGCCCGGGTTTCGCTGCACGCAGCGCCGGAACGCCCGGATGGTTTCATCCGATTGGGACCGTCTGGGCGACCGCAAGCACTCACCATGAAAAAAGGCGCGGGGCTGTCGCCTCGCGCCTTTCCGGATAACCGGGATGCCGTGTTCAGCGGCGGCCGATCGGCAGGTAGTCGCGCTGCGGCGAGCCGGTATAGAGCTGGCGCGGACGGCCGATCTTCTGGGACGGGTCCTCGATCATCTCCTTCCACTGAGCGATCCAGCCGACGGTGCGGGCGACGGCAAAGAGGACCGTGAACATCGAGGTGGGGAAGCCCATCGCCTTCAGGGTGATGCCCGAATAAAAATCGATGTTGGGATAGAGCTTCTTTTCGATGAAATACTCGTCCGACAGCGCGATGCGCTCCAGCTCGACCGCAACGTCGAGCAGCGGATCGTCCTTGATCCCGAGCTCGTTCAGTACCTCATGCGTGGTCTTCTGCATGATCTTGGCGCGTGGGTCATAGTTCTTGTAGACCCGATGACCGAAGCCCATCAGGCGGAACGGATCGTTCTTGTCCTTCGCCTTGGCGATATATTTCGGGATGTTGTCGACCGAGCCGATCTCCTCGAGCATCTTGAGGGCGGCCTCGTTGGCGCCGCCATGGGCGGGGCCCCACAGGCAGGCCGTGCCGGCCGCGATGCAGGCGAAGGGATTGGCGCCCGACGAGCCGGCGAGCCGCACCGTCGAGGTCGAGGCGTTCTGCTCGTGGTCGGCATGCAGGATGAAGATGCGGTCGAGCGCGCGCGACAGCACCGGATTGACCTTGTACTCCTCGGCCGGCACCGCGAAGCACATGCGCAGGAAGTTCGAGGTGTAGTCGAGCGAGTTCAGCGGGTACACGAAGGGCTGGCCGATCGAGTACTTGTAGGCCATCGCGGCGAGCGTCGGCACCTTCGCGATCATGCGCATCGAGGCGATCATGCGCTGATGCGGGTCCGAGATGTCGGTCGAGTCGTGATAGAAGGCCGACATAGCGCCGATCGAGGCGACCATGACCGCCATCGGGTGCGCGTCGCGGCGGAAGCCCTGGAAGAAGCGGGCCATCTGCTCGTGCACCATGGTGTGGCGCGTGATGCGATAGTCGAAATCGGCCTTCTGGGCCGCCGTCGGCAACTCGCCTTCCAGCAGCAGGTAGCAGGTCTCGAGGAAGTCGCCATGCTCGGCGAGCTGCTCGATCGGATAGCCGCGGTAGAGCAGCACGCCCTTGTCGCCATCGATATAGGTGATGTGCGACTCGCAGCTCGCCGTCGAGGTGAAGCCGGGATCGTAGGTGAACATGCCCGTCTGGGCGTAGAGCTTGGCGATGTCGATGACGGCGGGGCCGACCGACCCCTTCTTGATCGCCATGTCGACGGTCTTGTCGCCGACCTGGAGCTGGCTGGTATTTCCGCTCATCGATACCGATCCTTTCAAGGCTCGCTGCTGTTCAGCCCCGGTTTCGCCTCTCCGCCTTTTCGCGCGGGGCATCTCTCTTCCGAAGGCCGCAATATCATGGGCAGATGTTGGAAGGAGACGGGAGAAGGCGAGCCATGTGACTGATTTACAAGCAATATCCGTGACCGCCCGCGTTGCCGCGATGCAATGCACTTGCGCGTCACTAGACCATTTGCGCAGTGCATTCAACCGAGCCAAAAGGCGGTTTGAACCGCGTTGCGCTCATATCTGCGCGAGCGCCCGTGCCGCCCCCATTTACGGGGAGCGGCGAGCATATCGGACGATGGGTGGTCAGGCTGCTCCAGCCCGGCTGAAAACCGGGCCGGAGCCCTCATGCTGCCTGATCGGCGAGCCGCGCCAGCGTCTCGTCCCGGCCGAGAACCGCCATGACGTCGAAGAGGCCTGGCGACATCGCCCGGCCGGTCAGCGCGGCGCGCAGCGGCTGCGCGGCCTGGCCGAGCTTCAGTCCAGCCTCTTCGACATAGGCACGTACCGCCGCCTCCAGCGGCGCCGGCGTCCAGTCGCCGACGGCGGCGAGCTTTTCCGCGATCTTCGGCAGGCGCTGGCGCGCCGCCTCGTCGAGCAGGCCCTTGGCCTTGTCGTCGAGCTGCAGCGGGCGCTGGGCATAGAGATAGAAGGCGCTGTCGAGCAGTTCGATCAGCGTCTTGGCGCGCTCCTTGAGGCCGGGCATGGCGGCGAGGAACTTCACCTCCAGCTCTGGCGAGAGCGTACCGCCCAGCCCGCGCGCCGGCCCGATCTCCGGCAGGATGACCTTGAGCGCATCGAGCAGATCCTGGTCGCTCGACTGGCGCATGTAGAGCCCGTTCAGGTTCTCCAGCTTGGCGTAGTCGAAGCGGGCCGGGGAGCGGCCGATCGAGGATAGGTTGAAGGCGTCGATCATCTCCTGCGTGGAGAAGACCTCCTGGTCGCCATGGCTCCAGCCCAGCCGCACCAGATAGTTGCGCAAGGCCGCCGGCAGGTAGCCCATCGAGCGATAGGCATCGATGCCGAGCGCGCCATGGCGCTTCGAAAGCTTGGCACCATCCGGCCCGTGGATCAGCGGGATATGCGACATGCTCGGCACATCCCAGCCGAGCGCGTCGTAGATCTGGGTCTGGCGGGCGGCATTGGTCAGGTGGTCGTCGCCGCGGATGATATGGGTCACGCCCATGTCGTGGTCGTCGACCACCACGGCGAGCATATAGGTCGGCGTGCCGTCGGAGCGCAGCAGCACGAGATCGTCGAGATTCTCGTTCTGCCAGACGACGCGGCCCTGGACCTCGTCATTGACCACGGTCTCGCCCGTCTGCGGCGCCTTGAGACGGATCACCGGCCTCACGCCTTCCGGCGCAGTCGACGGATCGCGATCGCGCCAGCGCCCGTCATAGCGGAGCGGCTTGCCCTCGGCGCGCGCCTTCTCGCGCATCTCCTCAAGCTCGGCCTGCGTCGCGTAGCAATGATAGGCCCGGCCGGCGGCGAGCATCTGCTCGGCGACCTCGCGATGCCGTGCGGCGCGCTGGAACTGGTAGACGGTCTGGCCGTCCCAATCGAGCCCGAGCCACTCGAGCCCGTCGAGGATCGCCGCGATGGCGGCCTCGGTCGAGCGTTCCCGGTCGGTATCCTCGATGCGCAGCAGCATCTTGCCGCCTTGCCGGCGGGCATAAAGCCAGTTGAACAGCGCGGTCCGGGCTCCGCCGATATGCAGGAATCCGGTGGGCGAGGGCGCAAAGCGCGTGACGACGGCGTTGCTCATGGGAGGAAACTCCGGCCGGGCGGCTTAGGGCCGTCCGGGGCAAGACAGGGAAAGGTGCAGGTCATGACATGACAACCGGCGCGCGCCCTGTAACATGGCTTGGCCGGAAAGGTTAAGCGGTCAAATCGCAGCGCCGGCAGGGGAGGCGGGCGATGCAGCCGGCGCCGCCGGGGCAGG
>WPCJ01105446.1_pt1 | contig 11710 bp, 11 predicted proteins | sample 5399831 | NCBI WGS metagenome assembly WPCJ01 (sample SAMN12869470, study PRJNA574797) | sludge metagenome | isolation source: wastewater treatment of pH10 | place: China:Beijing | collected 2019-05-20 | reverse complement strand
GGCAATATTCCAGAATGGTGTATTGTCTCCTAAGCCTTCGAAGCCACTTCCGTTATTGGCACTAGATGAGGTAAACTCATATAACATTTCACTGAAACCGTGAAATCCCGGGTTATTGAGCCAACCGGCATAAGTTTCCGGATTGTGTGCATAGGAATAGCTTGCAATCGCAGTTCCCACCAGAATTAAAAACGGATGCAGAAGCGCAACCATCATAGCGATTTTCATTTCCCGGGCTTCTATCTTCTTACCCAGAAATTCCGGTGTTCTTCCTACCATTAACCCACTGATGAAAACAGCGAGAATAATGAAAATATAGAAATTCAGAAATCCAACGCCTACACCTCCGTAAAAAGCATTTACCATCATTCCTAACATTGTATTCATCCCGGAAAGTGGTGTCAGAGAATCGTGCATTGCATTGACAGAACCATTGCTGGTTACTGTTGTATTGATAGCCCAATAAGCGGAAGCAGCAGGTCCGAAACGAACTTCTTTTCCTTCCATACTTCCCATTGCTTGTGGGATATTCATTTTTGCGATAGCAGGATTGCCATTCATCTCATTGATAACTGTAGGAGTTAGCAACAGCAGGAATCCAACTGTCATAACTCCAAAAATTGTCCAAGCCAGTTTTTTTCTTCTCAGAATATAACCCATCGCAAATACCATTGCAATCGGTATCAGCATAATAGAAACTGTTTCTACGATATTGGTAAAATAGCTGGGATTTTCTAATGGATGCGTGGAGTTAGGTCCAAAAAAACCACCGCCATTGGTTCCCAGCTGTTTAATTGCCACGAAAGCAGCAACTGGACCACGGCTGACCTCAACCTTATCTCCCTGAAGATTCGTCATTGCATCTTTTCCTTCGAAAGTCATCGGTGTTCCATTTAATGCCAATAAAGATGCGACTATGACTGCTAATGGGAAAAGAACTCTTGTGCAGCTTCTCACAAACAAAAAATAGAAGCTGCTTAATTTATCGGCAGTTCTTTCTTTCATTGCAAAAAATACAACCGCTGCAATCGCAATTCCACATCCGGCACTGATAAACTGCCAAAGCATCAATGTGAGCTGCCCGAGATAAGATAACGCCGATTCTCCGGAGTAATGCTGAAGATTGGTGTTGGTAACAAAACTTACTGCTGTGTTGAATGCCAAATCTCCGCTCATTGATGGGTTGTTGTCCGGATTCAGAGGAAGCCAGCTCATATTGGTAAGCACAAACATTGAAATCAAAAACCAGACAACATTAATTGTCAGCAATGCTGTAAGATGTTGTTTCCAATTCATCTCTGCTTCCGGATTGACACCTGCCAGTTTGTAAAAAATCCTGTCAATTGGATTGAAAATCTTATCCAGCCAAGTCTTTTCATTGCTGAATATTTTACCGATATATCTTCCCAATGGAATTGCAAACAATACCACCAAAGCATACATCAATATAATTCCTAAAATTTCTGTGTTCATTTTTTATAGTTTATAAATAACTTAGCATACCCATTCAGTTTATAGAAGTCAGATTTTTTACTGTTATAACCAAATACATAAAAAGTATTACGAACAATGTCCATAAGATGAGGCTCAGCCATTCTTTTAGTGTATTTTTAGTTCTTCTGTTCATATCGGTATGGAAAGCTGTTATTAGAATTTTTCCGGTTTTATAAGCACATAACACATATATACAAATACGGCAATGGCGATGATGAATAATACTGTCATATTTTTTCGAAATATCTTATGGTTAGAAAAAAAAGAAGAAAGAGCATAAGCCCTGAAATAGTTAATACGATTGTCATAATTTATTGATTAAAAATTCTGTATGTGATTCCGAAACAAATGATTAGTCCGTAGAGGATTGCTAAAAGATGCCAGGATTTCATTCTCCTGTATATCCTGATTTTCCATTTTTGCATAACTTAAAAACTTTTTGATGCCAGAATATTGACAATTCCAAGTCCATAAGAATAAAACCAAATTCAAATATTTGATTATAAATAAATTAATTATTATATAGGATGTTTATAAAAAAGAAAACCCTTTCATTTTGAAAGGGTTAATGCTATCGTTTTGAAAGGCTTACTTTATTTTGTATTCTTCCAGTTTTCGATAAAGCGTGGTAAGGGCAATGCCAAGCAATTCTGCTGTTTTGGTTTTGTTGCCATTGGTATAATTTAAAACCTTTTGAATATGAATTTTTTCAGCACTTGCCAATTCAAAAGCAGATAGGGTTTTGCCTGATGAGCCATTTGAATCTGGCTGATGGAATTCTGATGGAAGAGAGTCTATATTTAACTCCGATGTATCCGAAAGAATGATGCTTCTTTCAATAACATTGCGAAGTTCCCGGATGTTTCCTTTCCAGGAATGTTGTTTTAATGCTTCGAGATAATCAGATGAAATTGCAGTTATTTTCTTTCCGGATTTTTGACTGAACTTATATAAAAAATATTTTGCGAGTTCTTCGATATCAATTATCCTTTCCCGAAGTGGAGGAAGCGATATGTTAAAAATATTGATACGATAATACAAGTCTTCCCGAAAGTTTCCGTTTTCAATCTCATTCAGCAAATCACGATTGGTAGCTGCAATGATTCTTACATTAATTTTAGTTGGTTTGCTGTCGCCAACTTTCAAAAACTCGCCGGATTCAAGAACACGAAGTAATTTTGCCTGTAAATCCAATGGCATCTCGCCAATCTCATCAAGAAAAACAGTTCCGTTATTAGCTTCCTCAAAAATACCTTTGGAATCTTTTACTGCACCTGTAAAAGCACCCGCTTTATGCCCGAATAATTCATTTTCCAGCAATTCTTTGCTGAAAGCTGAGCAATTGACTGCAATAAAATTATACCTGCTTCGGTTGCTCGCATTATGAATTGCCTGTGCAAATACTTCTTTTCCTGTTCCTGTTTCACCGGTAAGCAAAACTGTTGCGTCTGTTACGGCTACCTTTTTTGCAGAGTTGATTGCTGATTCTATAGACTTTGATTTTCCAATGATATTATCAAAGGAAAGTTTATCGCCTAATTGTTTTTCGAGTTGAAGAATACGTTTATTAAGATTTACCTTATCAATCGCTTTATAAACAAGCGGAATTATCTTGTTATTGTCATCACCTTTGGTTATGTAATCGAATGCTCCGTTTTTAATAGCCTGCACACCATCCGGAATATTACCATAAGCAGTAAGCAAGATAACCTCAGCCGTTGGGTATTTTTCCTTTATGGTTTTTGAAAACTCAACACCGCTTCCGTCCGGAAGTTTTACATCGCTGATGACAACATCAATATCCGAAACTTCAAGTCTTTTTTTTGCATTTTTCAAGTCGGAAGCCTGAAATACTTCAAAGCCTTCCAAGCTGATGATTCGGGAAAGTAAAACCCTGATTTTTTCTTCGTCGTCTATGATAAGGATTTTGTTTTCCATCACTTGTCATTAAATTTAGATTGTTTATTGAGTATGATATAACCAATAATTCCTCCAATGATAGATGCTGCGAATATTCCTATCTTAGCCTGTGTCATATATTCCTCGTGCTGGAATGCCAACGAAGTAATGAATAACGACATGGTAAAGCCGATAGAACCTAAGAAAGCAAGACCAAAAAGATTTCGGACATTCATACCATCCGGGAATGGAGCAATCTTCATTTTTACACAAAGCCACGAAAATCCGACGATTCCAATCACTTTACCTAATAAAAGCCCTAATGCAACGCCTACAGCAACATTGTTGTTAAAGATTTTTTCCGGGTCGATATCCACAACTGAAACACCGGCATTGGCTAAGGCAAAAACGGGAATAATAAAAAATGTCACAAAAGGATGCATTGAATGTTCTAACTGCTGTAATGGAGGTATTGCCTTATTGGTATCTTTTTTAACTTCGTCCAGAATATGCAATTGCTCATTGGTAAGAGTCGGGGTTGTATTATCCGAGTCTGCATCTTTGAATTTATTCAGATATTTCTGAATTTTTCCAATATAATTATCTTCGGAAATCTTGACATCAGCAGGAATTGTAAATGCTGCCAAAACAGCTGCAATGGTTGCGTGGACACCAGACAGAAGAAATGCCGTCCAAACTCCGGCAATACCTAATATTGCATAAAACAGAATGCTCCTGATACCCATTCGGTTTCCAATATACATTATTAAAAGTATTGCAATCCCAACGGATAAGCTGAGTATTGAGATATTTGATGTATAGAAAAATGCAATGACCAAAACTGCTCCCAAATCATCTACAATCGCCAAAGCGGTAAGAAATACTTTTAAAGATAATGGAATTTTGTTTCCCAATAAATACAATACTCCTAATGCAAAAGCAATATCGGTTGCCATCGGGATTCCCCAGCCGTGACGAACTTCTCCGGACATATTAAGTGAAAAATAAATCAATGCGGGAACAATCATTCCGCCTATAGCAGCGGCTATCGGAAGCAATGCCTTTCGGGGATTTGATAGTTCTCCGGCAACTATTTCTCTTTTAAGTTCAAGTCCGACTACAAAGAAGAAAACAGCCATAAGTCCGTCGTTGATCCAATGGTGAAGACTAAACTTCATAACGGAAGATTCATCCACTAAAAAACCGAATTGATGTTCAAAAAAATGATGATAAGAATGAGATAATGGAGAATTAGCGAGAATCAGGGCTATTATGACACTAATACCAAGAACAAGCCCTCCCGATTTTTCCTGCTGTATAAATTTTTGTATTGGTGCTACTACATTATCTATAGGATACTTTTTTTGTTCTGCCATTAGTCTATCTTTGATACAAAGATAAGTTTTTGGTAATTGTTATGTGAAAAAACAGGTTAAAAGCCTGTTTTAAAATATTCAATATTTGGATGCCTATTATCGAGAAGTAAGCTATTCTGTATTACATTGAAACTGTTAGATTTCTTTTTAAGCTAACGTTTTATTTTTCGTTAAAATTTTCTATTGCTAATCTAAATTGGTTTGTTTAATTCTATTCTTTAAAAATTTTCGTATCAGCGAAAATTCCTTTGTCCATAGGGTGTTTCGAGTGGTTTTTAAAATGAATTAACATTCGGAATTTGACACTTTTTAATACGATACAGACATTTTTTTGCTTCACGGGAGTTATCCCTTTGCTTTTAAAATTTCAAAGGATTTTAAGCCTCTATTTTGCGCTTGCAAAATCTATCATACAAAACCAACACCTGAGATGATGTAAATTCACAGCCTTTGCTGGTCTTGAATCCGCTTTTATTCAGCTCATCAGCAATCTTTCCATAACTGTTTCCGGCATTTCGTAGAGAAACAATGAGAGCAGTTGCTTTACGGTTGTTTTCATTTTGAAGAGCCTTCAACCTCATCGCCTCGCTTCCCATTTGTCTGGCTTCCGGTGTGAGGTTGCCCGGATTACCAAGCTGTATGCCTTTCGCTTTGAGTTCCTGCAATGCAGCGGTTGTTCTTTTGCTAATCAGTTCCCGCTCTTCTTGTGCAAGAACTGCCATTATTCCGATTGTAATCGAATTAGCTTCCGGCATATCCACACATTTGAAATCTACATTGCTATCCTTCAATAAAAAGATAAACCCAGCCGAACGGCTGAGTCTATCAAGTTTAGCGATGAGCAAAGTTGCACCTTCATTCTTACTTTTCTCTATGGCTTTCAGGAGCTGAGGTCGGTTATCATTCTTACCGCTCTCAACTTCCTCGAATTGGTCGATTAAAATATCATTCTCTTTGAGATAATTTCTTACCATTGTTTTCTGGACTTCCAATCCTAAGCCGGAATTTCCCTGTTGTTTTGTTGAAACTCTATAATAGGCAATATATTTTTTCATTTTTCAGTAGTTTGGTTACTTTATAATGGTTCTTGAACCCACGTCTATGAATTGTAGCGGACAAAGTTCAGGTTAATTTGAAATGATACTCTTTGTTGATAATTGCCATTAATTCTTCATCTGACTTATTTTCCAAATCATCAGAATGCTTCTGATTGATGTTACTATTTTTAAGTCCCCAGCCTCTGTGTTTCGCTTTATGACTTAGGAAAAGTATTGTTGCCCTGGCATTGCCGTCTGCAATTTGCTGCAATAAAGACATCTCTGCAAAATCTAATGATGCTTCGAGTATTTCCTGATAATCTTCTTTAAACTGCGTATCAGATTTCCTCCAGTTGTAAAAGGTTTGCCTGTTTACTCTTGCCATCTTACTGCGGGATATATCACCTAAAGTCAATTCTAAGGCTTTTAAGAGTCTTTTCTTTTTAGATACTGTAGATGTACGAGGTGTATTCATTTCAATTCAGTGCTAAATGTGTCTAATTTGACTATTTTATTTTTTAACTTATTGAAAATCATCAACTTGTTAATTTACCGATTTCGGAGCGGTTAATCAAATCCACATCAAAATCAGCTAAATCAGCCGGATGCGTAAAGTATTTGACGTTTTTGAAGTAAAAGCACCGAAACATCATCCCGCCGAACTCTTCAAACTTTCCAAAGCAGCGGATGTGCTTTACTAGGGATAAGAATAGTGCATCGTTGCCAAAGTCATTCCGCAAAGTGTAATGATGAGGATTCTCCGGCATTGTACTGGCAAATATCCATTTGCAGCCTTCCAAAGTATTTCCTATAAATTCATCTGTCAAATTATGATGTCCTGCTTCTTGGTAAGGGTCGTATTGCCAGAATTGTCTTTGTGCCTCCATATCAACCTTATCTTTGTAATCTGATACTAATGTTCCCTTATTCCAGAGAAAGCCAGAAACAATATGCCTGAAACAGAATCTACCGGATTGACCGGAACCTAACAGGGCAATTTTATTTGATTTGTGTTTTGCGGAAAGTTGCTGTAGCTGTTGCGTTATTTTTTCGATGCCTTTCTTCTCAAGCTTTTGGGTATAGAGCAGGTAACAGGAAATATAGTCTTTAGCTTTCAAATGGCATCTCATCCGGTAAGTGCTGAATCCCCTGAGCATTTCCAGTCCTTCTTGCTTTGGAGCAATCGCTAAGCCTTCCACTGATACCAGAATAAAACCCTGATCTTTCAAACCCTGCATTTGATTGAAATTTGCAGTAACTATCTGTAATCCTGTTGCTTCCATTATCTTAAAGATACAAATTCTTTTGTATGAAACCAAGGCGTTTTAGCTTTTAATTGTATGATTTTCTGTAAGTTATTAAACTTTAAGATAATTTTTATCTCTAGTACATCTGACCTCTTAGGTTTGAGAACCTATACATCGGTCTCTCATCTTCCTTACCAGCCAGCGAGACAATCTCTGTAGGAATCACTTCTGCCCAGACACCGCCCTGTAGTGGAGTTACCTGCATATCTTCATCTTTGAAGGCGTTGATTGTAGCCACTCCAACACCTACTGCATCCACACCTACACACTGGGCATCTATATTGTAGTCCTTCATAGTGGAAGTATGGTAGTCAGTGTAGTTCCGGCTCATCAGTTCAGCTTCATCCCAGATGAGGTTATATGCCAAGTGGGTTGCATTATCACACTGGAACTCTTGAACCTCAACCAATGTGTTTCTTTCTCCCCACGCCAAACACGCTTTATCCCCATCTATAGAATTAGCCACATCTACACCCACAGCATTGTAACATTCTGTAAGTGTATCATCCTCTGCGAACTCTTTATCCAAGATAGCATCAATCCATTCAGAACGAATCAAAGCATCTGCACTCTGGGCAGGCGATATACCCCTAACCATTGCATTGTAAATCGGAGAGCCTTCTCCATAGTTTAAAGCCCTCGAATCAATCGAAGACTGTGTAACCGCACCAGCATAAATTTCCTGCTGCAAAACAATGTTAGGGTAATCCAGTGCAGATACTCTGAAACTCTTGCAATCGGGCTGTGAAGCAAATTGATGTAGGGTATCAAACTCATTATCTGGGTTTCCAACCGCAATAATGAAATTGGTATTACCTGTTGAGGTGTTCTGGAAGGCAGTAAGTATTGGTAGTGGAATACCTGTAGCCTCTTCCAAAATAATCAGCATATTCTTTCTGTGAAAACCTCTTGCCTTATTGGAAGATTCTTCATCAGCCTTAACTCCGGTTGTAAATGCGAAAGCGTGCCAAGCTGATTGCTTTAGCTTTTCCTTTTCAGCCTCTGTGAGTGTATCATCTTGAACATCTGGTTGCATTGCAAGTCTCAACTGCCATTTCTGCGAATATGGTCTTAACTCTTTGATTTTGGGAAACATAATTATGGCGTTTTTTATTCTTTTTACCCCTTTTTCCATATATACTACAAGTTTGGAAAAATACCTAATTTGAAATCAAATAATTTACCTTCTCTTTCATCAAATTTTCTATTTCCACTTGTGGGTCATTTATAATCGATAAATCTAATTTTTTTTCAATACTTAAATATTTTCTCCGCTTTGCTTTTCGGGTATTCATATTCATTTTTTCAACTTTCCAAAATTCTGAATTCCTGCCTGCAAAGAATAACTCCCGCTCTCTGGGAGTGAGAATACTATAATCGTAATTTTTATTCATCTCTACATTTAGAAAACAATCAACAAGTTTATTTCCAAAGAGTTTAAAAGTATTTACGGATTTCAAATCTGAGAGATATAATGTTTTACCACTAAAGGCTCTCATTCTTTTAAAGTCTACCTCAAAACGTTTGAGAAACTTTGGGACGATTGACTTTTCCAGTTCGTCAGAATTGGGGTTCAGATTTACTTCTAAAAATTTATTGTATCCTTTGACAGTATAGTCATTTAGATAACATTTTTTCCCAAAAACTGTCTTATCCTTTCTCATATTATCAAATGGATTCATTTTAAATGAATTGAACATCAAATGAAAAGGTAATTCAGTTGTAAAATTTACTGCACATTCCAAATTTATAATTTTAAATTTAGTTGCTGGTAATTGTAATATATTTTCAATCTTTTCTACGGCTAATTTTACTTCTTGGCGAGTGAAATTTGTAAAATTGTTACCGATGAAAAATTTATGTAAAGAATTTTGAATAATCATTCTTCCATTCTTCCATATTTTTATCACTAATTCATTTTCAAGAGAAGCCCAATGATAAACGTATTTTCCTGTATAATTATAATGAGGCTGGAAAATAAGACCAAATCTTTCAAAAGGTTTTGATATTGACCTGATTGGTTTTACCAAATCCACATATTCTGCTTTAAAATTATCTACCATTTTTATTATTTTAATTTGATAGAATATTTCTATATGCAATAAACTCAAGGTCGCACAATTTTTCCCAAAGGAGAAAAAGATTAATACTGTCAATAGTAAAGCCCAGCATATCAAAAAGTATAGATAATTTCTACTTATTATTAAGATTCGTTGAAAATCTATTGACAGAATAGTTGACAGCTTCCGCTTCCAATTCTTCATTTGTAGCCTGACGGTTTCTTAACAGCCACTTTTCAATTTCAGATTTATTGAAAAATATATTTTTCCCATTCGGTTTGGAATGAGGAATTTCGTTTTTGGAAGTGAGTTTGTAGAGGTATAATTTTGAAAGTCCCGTAAATTGGGCGACCTCATCTATGTTCAGAACTATTTTGTTTTGTAAGGATTGAGCCGTAAGAAGTTGCTCAATTTTGTCAAGTCTTTCTTCAATTTTATTACTTTCCATTTCGTTGAATTTTTAATAACGCAACGAAGCTAGTAGAAAAGTCAGAAAACAAAAGTTAAGGGCAGTTAAGTATTCTCTATTAACTTTTTAATTGAGTTAATAATTCTTTCAACATTATCCTTACCCTTGTACTTAGTATAAGTAGATTTTGACTTGCTCACGGAGAGTTGTACAGGGTTAAATAGTTTTCCTTTTGAATTTCTAAAATGTTTTGATAAATCTTTCATTAAATCATTATTTTGAAATTTTAAAGATGTAAAAAGATTCACAAATTGAGTTTCAGTTACCTTCCAAGTTAAAAGGGATGAGGTAGCCGAATTTTTAAAATGTGCAATAAAATCCTCTTTTGGAGATTCAACATATCCGGGATATAATTCATCATATAAAAGATCTAATACTTTTTCATTGCTGCTGTCATAATTAAGCCTTAAAAAGTCTTTATTACTCTTAGTAGCAAATACGTCCTCTAATTTTTTTTGATATTCTAAAGCATACTCAATCAAATCTTCATCTTTAATTGCAGGCATATTTTCACCTTGTTGTTTAAGTTTTAGCTTTCTATAAAACTGATCTACAAAATCTTCTAATTTAAAGAGAACCCCAGTTTTCTGTTTAAGAAAATCGCCAATTCTACTTAATTTTTCATCCGCATCTTTAGAAATATTATCTTTATCCTTCTGTATAAATTCTCTCAACTCATCTAAAACACCGCTATTATCAATATCAAAAGTAAAATCCATTGATGATAAATCATCTAAAACACCACTGGTGGCGATTCCAAATGCAAAACCCATTGATGATAGATCATCTAAATCTTGGCTGTTGTCTTCAATCTTGCTGCTCATAGGTCAAACTTTGGAATTGTGTTTACTGCCTCAATCTTCTTTTTATCAATCACTTTAGCATAAACCTGAGTAGTTCGGATTTCACTGTGTCCCAACAGCTTTGAGACCGTGAACAAATCCGTCCCTAAAGTAAGTTGTAATGTCGCATAGGTATGTCGTCCACAATGGAAGGTAATATGCTTTGAAATGCCGGCTTTAAGACACCATTGTAAAAGAGCTGTATTCATATAAGCAGAATACCGCAGTCCAACAAAAACTCTGTCTTCTCCGTCCTGCACTTTCCCCATCAATTCTCTTGCCTGCTCGTTGATGTAATGATACTGTAAACCTTTTGTTTTTTGTTGATGAAAATTGATCTTCCAGTTTTCACCTTCTTTCTGAACCTGTTTCCATTCCAGATTATTTACGTCTGACCAACGCATTCCCGTAAGACAGGAAAACAAAAATGCTCTTTTTAGCACATCATATCTGCACTCTGTTTTGAATAATGCCTGAACCTCTTTTAAAGTCAGAAATTCACGTTCATTCTCAACTGGCTTTGGTGTTGAAACTTTATGGGAAGGATTTGTTAGAATAATTCCGTCATCTACTGCTTGGTTAAGAGCGGCTCTCATTTTTGTAAAATAAGAGCTTATAGAATTCCCAGAAAGGGATTTACCTGATTTTGTTTTTGCAATTTTCTGTAAATAATTTTTAAACCCTTCGCAGTAGGCAACATCCACATCATCGAAGGAGACATTTTCTCCGGAATATTTCTTCAAATGTTTTAGCACACTATCCCAATTTCCATAGTTGCCCATACTCTCCATCCGCTCCTCCGTGAGTTTAGCGAAGTAATCAATGAAATTAGCTTTTGTCTTTGTTTCAGACTTGAAGCCGTATTTATTATTCAGATAATCCTTTTCTTTTTCAGCACGGATAATTTCTACCTTTTTTTCGACCTCTTTGTTATGGGTTCTTTGTTGGGGCGTTTTAGGATTTGTATAGAGGTAATATTCTAATTTAGTCGTAATTCTCTTTGGCTTTGAGTTTCCATTTTCGTTCACGGAATATCCAGAGTAAACCTCTAGTGCTAAATTATATTTGTCTCCTGCTGAATTTGAGCGTTTTCTGATATGGACTTTCATTTTTGCTACAATTTGCTACAAATATATAAATAAACGCAAATATGTCGCAAAAATTTTTGATTTGTAGCAAAAAATATCAAAACAAAGAAAATTAAAAATAAAATAATATATTGATTA
>WPCJ01116363.1_pt1 | contig 11719 bp, 13 predicted proteins | sample 5399831 | NCBI WGS metagenome assembly WPCJ01 (sample SAMN12869470, study PRJNA574797) | sludge metagenome | isolation source: wastewater treatment of pH10 | place: China:Beijing | collected 2019-05-20 | reverse complement strand
CAGCGACGAGCACCCACGGGCCCGCCAGGGCGGGGGTGCGCTGGCGGAGCGCGCCGATCGCGTCGAGCGGACGCGAGCCGTGCACCAATCGCGCCAGCACGTCGCGATCCGCCGCGTCCCTCCGGGACTCGCCAGCAAGCTCAGCCTCGCGCTCGAACAGCAGTGCAATGGTGAGCACGAGCACGGGGGCAAGCGACTGGACCTTGGCTGGGGTCCCGGTGACGCCGACGACCCCAATCACCGTGCCGCGGTATTCGAGGGGAAGGTTCACGCCAGGCCGTTCCCCGGAGCGCACCGTGTCGGCGAACACGCTCACAGCCTCGTTCGTGGCGGCGGCCTCGCGTGCGCCGGGGTGCAGGGTGCCCACGCGCGCGGCGTCGCTCGACGCGATAATGAAGCCCTGTGCGTCCATCAGGTTCAGGTTCTCCTGAATCGCCGGAGCGAGCTCGTCGACGATGCGCTGTGCGAGCGCCGAGCTCAGGTGAATCTGCTGCGGCCGCGACTCCGCGGTCACGGGCTAGACCTCGAAGTCGACCCCGGCACGACCCGCGGCGCGCTCTTTGACGAGCGCGACGACGGCGAGGTGGTCGGGGTGGGTTGCATAGACGTCGAGCGCAGCCTGGTCCTCGTGGTCGCTGACGAGCACGAGATCCCAGTTCGCATCGGCGTTGTACGCGTTGAGGTGCACCTCGAGCGACAGGATGCCTGGCACGGTCTGCGGGAGCGGGCGGAGCGCCTCCGCGATCTCCGTTGCCTGGCGCGCCCGGTCCTCCGGGGTCTCGCCATTCATCTTCCAGCTCACAATGTGGCGTACAGTCACGAGGTCTCCTTCAATCAGTGCGGTGTGCCGCGCGACCCGAGTGGTCGCGCGCAACGTGTGGTGGCAGGCGGCGGCCCGCCGGGTCAGTCAGCGGCGCCAGAACGGTTTCTTGCTCCCGGCGGCCCGCCGAACCGCAGTCTCGAATTTCTCCGCGTCAACGTGCCAGATCGCATGGCGCTTGTCGCCGATGCGCACCACGGGGATGTCCTCCGAGTGCAGGCGCGCCAGCTCGGCGTCCTCGAGAATATTCAGCTCTGCGAGCTCGGTCGCGACGCCGTCAGCAGCGAGTTCCGAGCGCACCCGTTCGACGACGTCCCGAGCGTCGTCGCAGAGGTGACAGCCGGGCTTCCCAATGAGAGTGATGCGAACTGGTTCCACGCTGCAAGTCTAGGCCGAGCGGCCGGCCACCGGCTTCGCATTTCGTTCCAGTGGGCTCGTGTCGGGCGGACGACGTTCGCTAGCCTGGGTGACATGCGCCGACCCGTCCAGCTCTCCGTGACCGCCGCCGCCCTCATGCTCCTCACTGGCTGCGGTGCTGCACCCGGTTCGGGCGGAACGCCGACCGCTGATGCCACCACCCCCGCAGACTCGAGCCCGTCGGACAGCGCCCAGCCGCAGTTCAGCTTTGCACAGGTCTCGTCGTGCGCCGAGGTGGAGGCCGCCGTTCAGCCGTACATCGAGGGGCTCGTCCCCAACGAGGCGAACGTCGTCGACGAGTGGGGCGTCAGCTGTTCCTGGGAGACCGCGGACGGCGAGCTCGACCCCGCAAACATCAGGGCGGTGTCGGTGCAACTCGCACCAGTGGAGCCTGACGCGGAGGCTCCCGACCCGAGTCTTGTTGCACAATCCGATGGCGGTACCGTCATCGACAGCGACTGGGTGAGCGCGCACGGGGGCGTCGCGTTCTCGCTCACGCTCGGCACCGCGGTCGCAGGGGCAACCGCCACGACCGTGTGGGTGCCAGGAGTCGAGGCGACTATCGGGGGCGGCACGTGGGACGGGTATCCGGCGTTGGACGGCCCCGCGGCGGTCGAACTTGTGCGAGGCCTGATCTCCGCAAGCTAAGCAGGCCCCCACAAACACCACAGCGGCCGGCAACGATGTGATCGTTGCCGGCCGCTGTGGTGTAACAATTACTTCTTGTTGCGACGCTGGTGGCGAGTCTTCCGAAGCAGTTTGCGGTGCTTCTTCTTGGACATACGCTTGCGGCGCTTCTTGATTACTGAACCCATCAGTTACCTCACGTCTCTCGGGCCGTACGGGGCCTAACCGTAACGTGGCCCACAAGTTCAACAGTCTACAACGCCTGGCCCGCTCGCGCGAACTGACAGATTACTCTCGCAGCTTAAAGCGCGCGACAAGTTCCTTCACGCGGTGCTCGGCAACGGCGGCAGCGCGCCCGATACGCTCCGCAGCGCTCGCCGCTTCTTCGGGCAGCACGGGCTCCCCGTCCTGCAGCCCAGCGGGGCCAGTGAGCGACGAGCCATTGCCATCGAGGTACTCGACAGTCACCTCAGTCTCGAAGCCAGCGGACAGGAACGGGATCACGAAATCCTCGACCATCTCGAGTGGCTCGGCGTTCAGCGAGTAGAACCGGTGCTGGCCTTCCTCGCGAACAGTGACGAGCTCGGCGTCGCGGAGCACCTTCAAGTGCTTCGAAACTGTAGGCTGGCTGATCTCAAGCTGGTTGACGATTTCGGAGACGCTCATCTCGGCATCATCGACGTGACGGTCGAGCAGCACCTGCAAGATGTCACGTCTGGTCGCGTCCGCGATCACTCCGAAAATGTCTGGCATAGACACCAGGGTATCCCGACCAGTGTGTAGCATGACAACATTGACCCCCACCGTTCGCTGAAAGAAGGAGAAGTGAGCTCAAGCGCACTGACGAACAGGGCTCCCTTTCAGGGAAATAGGCCGTCGTGGTTCCATGCGCTCGTGCACACCACCCCTGCCCGGTTCGCGATCCTCGTCTTCACGAGCCTCGTAGCTATCTGGACGGCGCTGCTCGCACTCCCGATCTCGAGCGCATCCGGCGAACTCACGCCGCTCGCCGATGCGCTATTTACCGCGGTCTCCGCGATCTGCGTCACCGGTCTCTCAACCATCGACATGGCGACGCACTGGTCGCTCTTCGGGGAGATCGTGATCCTGCTCGGCATCCAGATCGGCGGCGTCGGCGTGCTGACGATCGCGAGCCTGCTCGGCCTGACCGTCACCCGAAGGCTCGGGCTCAGGCAGCGGCTGCTCGTCGCGAGCGACACGAACCCGAACCGGACGGCGCGTGGCGCCTCCGAGAGTCAGGCCGTCGGCCTCGGCGACATCGGCGGCCTGCTGTCGGCTGTGGCGATCAGCCTCCTGGTCATTGAGGCGGGTCTTACCCTGCTCATTACGCCGAGGCTCATGGCCGAGGGCATGGACTTCTGGCACGCACTGTGGAACGGGTTCTACCTCGCAGCGTCGGCCTTCACGAACACGGGGTTTGTGCCGCTCGCTGGCGGGCTCGAACCCTATCTCGGCGACTACTACCTGCTCACCGTGCTCGCCCTCGGCGTCTTCCTCGGCAGCATCGGCTTCCCGGTGATCTTCGCGCTCTACAGATACGTGATCAAGGGCTCCGAAAAGCGTCGCCACATCGGGCTGCACGCAAAGCTCACGCTCGCGACGACGCTCGTCTTCGTCGTGCTCGGCTGGCTCCTCATCACCTCCCTCGAGTGGAACAACCCGGCAACGCTCGGAGCCGAGCCCGTCGGCCGCACCCTGTACGACGCGTGGTACATGTCGATCATGACGCGCTCCGGCGGCCTCGGGATCATCGACCCCATGGAGATGAACGGCTCGACCAGGCTCGTCATCGACATGCTCATGTTCGTTGGCGGCGGGTCTGCCTCCACGGCCGGCGGCATCAAGGTCACCACAATCGCTGTGCTCTTCCTTGCCGCCTATGCGGAGGCCCGCGGCTACCAAGACATGCAGGCGTTCGGCCGGAGGATCCCGACCGAGGTGCTCCGCGTCGCCGTCTCCGTCCTCATCTGGGGCGCGACAATCGTGCTCATCTCGACGACGGCCATCATGCACATCGCCGGTACAACACTCGATGAGACCCTGTTTGAGGTGATCTCAGCGTTCGGCACGTGCGGGCTGAGCACCGGCCTGTCGGAGGCGCTGCCCGACGCCGGCAAATACGTTCTCGCGGCGACGATGTGGGCGGGCCGTGTCGGCACCGTCACCCTCGCCGCCGCCGTCGCCGCGACAAGCAGGTCGCGGCTGTTCAGGTTCCCGGAGGAAAGGCCGATCGTTGGTTGATATTCGAAGTGATGCGCCCGTCATCGTGATCGGGCTCGGGCGCTTTGGCGCCTCGACTGCCGGTCAGCTCGACCGGCAGGACCGCGAGGTCCTCGTCGTCGACAGCAACGCCGAGCTCGTGCAGAAGTGGTCCGACCGAGTCACGCACGCGGTGCAGGCCGACGCCCGCTCCATGGAGGCCCTGCAGCAGATCGGCGCGGACGAGTTTCAGATCGCCGTGGTCGCGACGGGCGCGTCGATCGAGTCGAGCGTGCTCATCGCCGCGAACCTTGTTGACCTCGGGGTGCCCCAAATCTGGGCGAAGGCGATCTCGCACTCCCACGGCAAGATTCTCGAGCGGATCGGCGTGAACCATGTCATCTACCCGGAGCGCGAGGCCGGCGAGCGCGTCGCGCACCTGCTCTCGGGCGCGATGCTCGACTTCATCCAGTTCGACGACAACTACGTCATCGCGAAGATGTACCCTCCCCGGTCGGTCCGCGGCCGCACGCTGCGGGAGAGCGGCGTGCGCACGCGCTATCGGGTGACTGTCGTCGGCGTGAAGACGCCCGGTGAACCGTTCACGCACGCGACGCAGGACACCATGATCTCGCGACACGATCTCATCATCGTGTCGGGAACGGCCGCCGACGTCGAGCGCTTCGCCACAATCGGCTAGCCTGGCCGCCCGCCGCGGCCGCACGGAATGGGATCTGCAGAAGATCTGCCCCAGCCGACCCAACCGGCCTGATCTTGTGCAGATTCCATACGCAACTGCCTGGGAGCGGACGCCGCCCCGCGTGCGGGCTATTCGCCCCGCTGCAGTTCCTCCGAGCGGCGAACGTTTGCGGCGAGCGCCCGGTCGAACAGCTCGCCCCAGTTCGCGTCCTGCAGCACGAGCACGGCCTGCTCGGTCGTTCCCTTTGGGCTCGTCACGTTGCGGCGCAGCTGCGCGGGCTCCTCGCCGCTCTGGACGAGCAGCTCCGCGGAACCTGAGACTGTCCCGTTCACGAGCACCCGCGCCTGCTCAGGCGTGAAGCCGCGCCGGAGTGCGGCGGCGGTCATCTCCTCGACGTACAGGAACAGATAGGCGGGCCCGGACCCCGAGACCGCTGCGACGTCGTTGATCTGGTCTTCGCGCACGACAATAACGTCTCCGACGGTTTCGAACAGCTGGCGCACCGTCTCAACCGCCTCAGCCGACGCTGACGTGCCGCCCGCGACGCCCGTCACGCCCCTCCCGAGGTGTGATGGGGTGTTCGGCATCGCCCGCACGACCTGCGCTCCGGGGAGTTCGGCCTCGATCTGCTCGCACGAGACGCCTGCCGCGACGCTCACCACGATCGTTCCGGGGGCGATCTCGGCGGCGATCTCCTTCGCGACTCCCGCGATCATCCACGGCTTTACCGCGAGCATGACAAGCTCCGCGTCACGCACGGCGGTCTGGTTCGCGGCCGGGTCGGTCTCGGCCGCGTAGGCGACAACGTCGGAGGCACCATCGAACTCGGCCGCGCTCGCCGCGGAGTTCGTGGTGACGGTGATCGGAAGCGCGATCCTCACGTCTGGGCTGCGGAGGCCCGCGAGGATCGCGCCTCCCATCGAGCCGACTCCGATCATTGCGGTGCGGGGAAGCGTTGCGGTCTCTGGCTGCGTCGTCATATGTCCAGTCTGCCCGACAACGGGCTCCGGTTGTGCAGCGAGTCTCCAGGAACCAGACGCATCTCGATCTCACTGGCCGCTGAAAGCCAGCGCACGAGCACCTGAACATCACGCTCAACGTTCCCGGGGCATGCCGCGCGACTCCTGGCAAAGCATGTGGCTCCGCATACACTTGAGGCCGAGGGCATGAAACCCAGGAGGCACAATGAGCAGTGAAGGTGGCAAGCGCGCGATCATCGCGGCGCTCCTTGCAAATGTTGGCATCGCCATTACGAAGTTCATCGCGTGGGCACTTTCGGGCTCATCGGCGATGCTCGCGGAGGGCGTGCACTCGCTCGCTGATTCCGGCAACCAGCTGCTCCTACTCATCGGCGGCCGCAAGGCGAAGCGCGCGCCCGACCGCGAGCACCCGTTCGGGTACGGCCGCGAGCGCTACGTGTACGCCTTCATCGTCGCGGTGGTGCTGTTCTCCGTCGGTGGTCTCTTCTCGATCTGGGAGGGCATCTCGAAGATCAGGGATCCGCACACCCTCGAAATGTGGTGGCTGCCCCTCGCCGTGCTCGCGATCGCAATCGTGCTTGAGAGCCTCTCGCTGCGCACCGCGATCAAGGAGAGCAAGCCGCTGAAGGGCAAGTCGACCTGGCTCTCGTTCATTCGCCGCTCGAAGTCGCCAGAGCTTCCGGTGATCCTGCTCGAGGACTTCGCGGCCCTCACCGGCCTGACGTTCGCCTTCATCGGCGTCGGCCTGACTGTCATCACGGGGAACACCTTCTTCGACGCTGCAGCCACGATCCTCATCGGTCTGCTGCTCATCGCGGTGGCCGTCATCATTGGCCTCGAAACCAAGAGCCTGCTCGTCGGTGAGGGAGCCACCGAGGAGGATGTGAAGAAAATCCAGTTCGCCCTCGCGGATGCGAAGGAAATCGACCGGATCATCCACATGAAGACCCTGTACCTCGGCCCCGACGAGATCATGGTCGCCGCGAAGGTCTCGCTGCCGGCCACGACCACCATGTCCGAGGTTTCCGTGATCATCAACATGGCCGAGCGCCGCGTGCGCGAGGCGGTCCCGGCGGCGCGCGTGATCTACATCGAACCCGACGTGTGGCTCGATCCGAATCTTCCCACGCCGACGACGAGCTCGATCGTCATGCTCTCCTCCGACTAGCGCCATGGTGCTCATTGACGACCCCAGTTGGCCGGCACACGGCACGCTGTGGGCCCATCTTGTGAGCGACGACAACCTCGCGGAGCTGCACGCGTTCGCCGCGGCGAACGGCATCCCCGAGCGCGGGTTCGACCACGACCACTACGACGTCCCGGCCGAGCGTCACGCCGAACTCATCGCGGCCGGCGCCACGCACGTCAGCGGGCACGAGCTCGTGCGTCGCCTCATCGGCTCCGGCCTCCGGGTGACGATGCGGGAGCGCCGCGGCCGCTAGGTCTCAGCGTTTCCTATGCGCGCAGTGGGCGCTGCGTCCCAGGGAGCTGGCGCGAGCAGACCAGAGAGCCCCAGTTGTCCTGCCGCGGTGAGCCGCACAGCTCGACTGCGAGGAGCTACGGGCTCGATCCATGCGCGCTCCCGGCACGTCTCGAGCAACAATTCCGCGGCCAGCCCAGCCACGTGCTCGCGGCGTTCGGTCCAGTCGAGGCACGGACGCGTGAGGGGGCGGTTCGGTCGCGTCGGCAACTCGATCCCGAGCCGATCCAACCAGACTCGTCCCCGATCGGAGAGCGAGAAGTCAGACGCGATGAGGCCCTGCTCTCGCATACTGTCGGCGAGTGCGACGCCGAGTTTGCCCGCGAGGTGGCGGTAGCAGGTTCGAGCATCCCGGATAGCCCGATCACGGTGCTGGGCCCCGAGCGACTGCGGTGCCGGCCGAACACGGCCGGAAAACGCCGCGAGATGCTCGACCAATGCCGCGGCGCGGCTGCCGGCTATCCGGAGATACCGGTGCCGTCCCTGCCGCACTTCTTCGACGAGGCCCGCCGTCAGCAGTTTGTCGGCATGTTCGCTCGCGGACGACCTTGCGATGCTGGCGGCGTTGGACAGTTCCGTGAGCGTCCATGCCCTGCCGTCGAGCATGACCAGCAGCATCGTTGCGCGAGCTTCGTTGGCGAAGACAGCAGCCATTGCTGCCAGCTCCGGGCTGCTCGTCCCCTCCATGCCGAAGATCCTACCGCCGGCACGGTTCGGCCCAGGCCGAACAGTTCGCAAGCCAGGCTGGATCGCATGCACCCTACGCTTGCGATCGAACCCTCCGTCTTCTACTTCGGCACTCCAATCGCTCTGCTCACCACGGCGAAGCCCGGCGACGCGACCGCGAACATCACGCCCATTTCCTCCGCTTGGGCTTTGGATGACACGTACGTCCTGGGCTTGAGCAACCTCGGCCAAGCGATACACAACCTCCGGAGGCACGGAGAGCTTGTCATCAATCTGCCCGACGCAGGGCTCTCGGAATCGATCGAGCGGATCGCCAAGACAACTGGAGCTGCAGAGGTTCCGTTGGCCAAACGGGATCAGTACGGTTACGAACCGGACAAGTGGACGCTCGGGGGGTTTACCCCACGCCCCAGTGAGACCGTCACACCTCCACGAATCGCTGAGTGCCCGGTTCAGCTGGAAGCCCGCGTCGACGCCATGACGCCGCTCGACGAAGCAGGAAACGCCACCATCGTCCACGCGAAGGTCCTGCGCACTCACGTGCACCACGCCCTCGCGCTGCCGGGGACCTCCCACGTCGATTTGGATGCGTGGAAGCCGATCTACTACACGTTCAGACACTACTTCTCGCAAGGCGAGCGAGTCGGGGTCAACTTCCGAGCGGAACACTGAGCGCGCGTACCGCGCAACAGGTTGCGAGCCGCGGTGAGCCGCGGCGGGAGCGCCGCGGACGCTAGCGCCGCCTCGACTCCGACGAGTTTCGAGAACGCTTGCCGCCCGTTTACCGAGCGTGCACGACCTGGTGGTCCCGCGTTCGCCGCGGCTTTCTATCGTTGACGCGTCAGATCGGGGAGCTCAGGATCGGGACGGCACACCCGCCGCCCGGGAGCGCCCCGCGACGCTAACGAAAGGCTCACTGTGACTTCACGTGTCTTCTACCGCCGTGCCGCGCTTGTCGCCGGCGTTCTCGCGCTCACGGGCAGCCTCGCGGCGTGCTCGACGGGTGCCTCGGCTGAGGGCGGTGACGCGGCCGGCTCGGTCGACGCGGCGACCGCAACGAGCGCGGCCGACTTCGGCGGGATGGACGGGCTCATCGAGGCCGCAAAGGCCGAGGGCGAGCTCAACGTCGTCGCGCTTCCGGAGGACTGGGCGAACTACGGCAAGATCATCGCAGGCTTCGAGGAGACGTACGGGATCACCGTGAACTCGGCGTCGCCCGACGCGTCGAGCGCCGAGGAGATCCAGGCCGCCGAGAACCTCAAGGGCCAGGACACCGCACCCGACGTGTTCGATCTCGGAGCCGCGGTCGCACTCGCGAACACCGACAAGTTCGCCCCGTACAAGGTCGAGAAGTGGGACGAGATCCCGGCGGAGAACAAGGAAGCAACCGGCCTCTGGGTGAACAACTACTCGGGCATCATGTCGATCGGCTACGACGCGGACAAGCTCTCGGAGCCGAAGAAGCTCGACGACCTGCTCGGGTCCGGGTTCAAGGGTGCGGTCGCGCTCAACGGGGACCCGACACAGGCGGGCGCGGCGTTCGCCGCGGTGGGCTCGATCTCGGCGCTGAACGGCGGCGGCGTCGACGACTTCGGTCCGGGCATCGACTTCGCGCAGCAGCTCCGCGACGCGGGCAACTTCCTGACAGTCGACCCGACGCCAGCGACGATCGCCTCCGGCGAGACCCCGGCGGTCTTCGACTGGTCGTTCAACAACATCGCGGCAGCCGACGGCAAGCCGAGCTGGAAGACCACCGTGCTCGACGGCCCCGTCTACGTCTCGTTCTACAACGAGGCGATCAACGCCGACGCACCGCACCCCGCGGCTGCCCGGCTCTGGCAGGAGTGGATCTTCTCGGACGAGGCGCAGGCACTGTTCCTTGAGGGCAACGCGGTCCCGGTCAGGATCGACGCGCTCAAGGAGGCCGGCTCGGTCGACGAGTCGCTCATCGAGCAGGTGAGCTTCGGAACGAGCTCGGAGGACTGGGTTTCGCCCGACCAGGCGCAGACCGACGCCGCGAACGCGCTGCTCGCCGACCGCTGGGCTGCGGTCGTCAAGTAGTGCCTCGGCCTGTCCGCCGCGCTCGGCGCGGCGGACAGGCCCTCGCGTTCTCGTCCTCCTCATGCGCAACTTCCTCGCGGCGCTCGGACTCATCCCGTTCGGCGCCTACGTTTTGCTGTTCCTCCTCGTCCCGACGCTCGTCGCCGTCGGATCGGGGTTCGTGACAGACGGCCACTTCTCACTCGGCAACCTGCCCGTCCTCTTCGCGCCCGAGACACTGTCAGCCTTCTGGGCGAGCATCTGGCTGAGCGCGATCACCGCGGTCGTCGGCGCAGCCATCGGCGCGATCCTGTGCTGGGCGCTCGCGGCACTGCCCGAACAGGGCCCGCTCCGGCGCGTCGTCGACTCGGCAAGCTCCGTGCTCGCACAGTTTGGTGGCGTGATGCTCGCCTTCGCGTTTATCGCGACGATCGGCAGCCAGGGCCTCATCACCGTGCTCCTGCGAGAGCGGCTCGGCACCGACATCTACGCCGACGGCGTCTGGCTGTACGAGCTGCCGGGCCTCGTGCTCCCCTACCTCTACTTCCAGGTGCCGCTCATGGTCATCACCTTCCTCCCGGCGGTGCTCGCGCTCCGACAGGGCTGGGCCGAGGCCGTCGCGACGCTCGGCGGTCGCGGTGGCAGCTACTGGGTGCGGGTCGGGATCCCGATCCTCACCCCCGCGTTCCTCGGCTCGCTGCTGCTCCTCTTCGCCAACGCGTTCTCGTCGTACGCGACGGCCGCTGCCCTCATCAGCCAGGGCTCGCAGATCGTGCCGCTGAAGATTCGCGCCGCGCTCATCGGCGAGACGGGCGCTTCGCTCGCATCGAACGCGGGCGTGCTTGCGCTCGGCATGATCGTCGTCATGACCATCGTGATGTTCGGGTACGGCCGCCTCATGGCCCGCACGGCGAGGTGGCAGGGGTGAGCGCTGGCATCCCCGGGCGTCCATCGCCCGCCGTCGCACGGCTGGTCGTCGCCGCCATCGGTCTCGTATTTCTCGTCCCGCTCGTCGCGATGCTCGAGTTCACCCTGCGCAACACGGCCGGTGGGCATGACCTCTCCCACTGGGCGGCCCTGTTCGATCCCGACAAGGCGCGCGGCTACCGCGTGCTCGCGCAGGGGATCCAGAACTCGCTGCTGCTCGCCGTGATCTCGCTCGGGATCGTACTCGTGCTGTTCTTCCCGACCATCGTCCTCGTGCACCTGCGGTTCCCGCGACTGCAGCGGGCGCTCGACCTCCTCACGGTGCTGCCGATCGCGATCCCCGCCATTGTGCTCGTCGTGGGCTTCGCGCCGATCTACCGGGTGATCGGCCAGGCCTTCGGCTCGGGGGTGTGGACGCTCGCCCTCGCCTACGGCGTGCTCGTGCTGCCGTTCGCGTACCGTGCGATCGCCTCCGACCTCACCGGGATGGACGCACGGATCCGCGCCGAGGCAGCGCGCTCCCTCGGCGCCGGCTGGACGACCGTGCTCGTTCGCGTCATCGCCCCCGGAGTGCGGCGCGGGCTCCTCGCCGCCTCGCTCGTCACAATCGCCATCGTGCTCGGCGAGTTCACCGTGTCGTCGCTGCTCAACCGGGTCACCCTGCAGACCGCGCTCCTGCAGATCTCAAAGTCAGATCCCTTCGTCGCGGTGGCGGTCGCGCTCATCTCGCTCGTCGGCGCATTCGTCCTGCTGCTCATCGTGAGCGCGACGGGCGGCCCGCCCCGGCGGCGGCGCACGCGCGCCCTCCCCGCTCCCACCCC
>WPCJ01029933.1_pt1 | contig 11727 bp, 11 predicted proteins | sample 5399831 | NCBI WGS metagenome assembly WPCJ01 (sample SAMN12869470, study PRJNA574797) | sludge metagenome | isolation source: wastewater treatment of pH10 | place: China:Beijing | collected 2019-05-20 | reverse complement strand
GAAGTATGTCGAAGGCATCGCTTTGGGTCGCGCGCAGACACCGGAGGACGTGGCAGCGTTGGTCGCTTTCCTCGCGGGCGCCGATTCCGACTACATCACAGGACAGTCGATCCTGACCGATGGCGGTATCGTCTACCGATGAAGTATGTCGAAGGCATCGCTTTGGGTCGCGCGCAGACACCGGAGGACGTGGCAGCGTTGGTCGCTTTCCTCGCGGGCGCCGATTCCGACTACATCACAGGACAGTCGATCCTGACCGATGGCGGTATCGTCTACCGATAAGGCCGCCTGCCAAATCGCGAATGTTCAGAAGCGGCCGCACCGGGAAACGGCCTTGTGAGAATTTCTCCCTTCAGCGGAATGGTTCCGTCTGGAAGAGCCGCGTTTTGTCGGAGAGAATTGTCCTCTTGTTCCTGGGCATGGCATCGCCGCCTTCGGCCGCCATTCGCACCACAGGTTCTTGACCGGCATTCGACGCCTACTGAAGAGCGGTCGGTTCCTCATCTACGCGCGTTTCGGGCGGGATTGCCGTCATCCAGTCAAACCCCTGACTGGTATGAAGGCTCTACCGAGCCGGCGTCGGGTTGGCGTCGCAGTGAGGTCGCACTGCGCGCCCGGATCGGGTCGGCGAGCAGCCTGAGGCCGTTCAGCACCACAAGAACCGTGCCGCCCTCATGCCCCACCACCGCGAGCGGCAGCGGCAGGGCGAAGAACAGGCTCGAGGCGACCAGAAGCAGCATCATGCCGATGGCGAAAGTCAGATTCTGACGGATGATCCGGCGGGTGCGGCGCGCCAACCGATGCGCCGCGGCAAGGCGGGCCATGTCCTCCGACAACAGCGCGACATCGGCTGCCTGCAAGGCGACGTCGCTGCCCGCTGCGCCCATGGCGATGCCGACATCGGCCCGCGCCAGCGCGGCGGCGTCGTTCACCCCGTCGCCGACAACGGCCACCTTTCCATTCTTCGCCAGTTCGCCCACCAACCGGACCTTGTCTTCAGGCAGCAGATCGGCATGGACATCCTTTGCCTCCAGTCCGAGTTCCGCGGCGATCCGCAAGCCGACAGGGCGCCGGTCGCCGGTCATCATGGCGATAGTATCTACCCCAGCCGTCCTGAGCGCAGCCAGTCCGGCGGCCGAGGTCTCGCGCGGACGGTCGGCGACGGTGAGCGCACCATAGACCCGATCTCCCCGCCCCAGCCACACCACGGTCTGGCTACCATCCGTCAGTTTCACAAATTCCGGAGCATCCAGCGATGCGCCCATGCGCGCGGCCATGCGCGGATTGCCGGCCCAGAGCGGGCCCACGGCATCCTCCCCCGTAATCCCCTCACTTGGCACGGTTTCCACATCGCGCACCTCGGCGACGGTTATGCCTTTTTCGTCGATGTGGCGGCGGATCGCATCGGCAATTGGATGTTCGGAATGCGCCTCGAGACCGGCGATCAATGACAGGAACCGCTCTTCGGCCTGTGCTCCCGATTCCGACGCCATCACCTGCGTCACCTCGGCCTTGCCTGTGGTCAGCGTACCGGTCTTGTCGAAGGCGAAGATATCGACCTCGGCCAGCGTCTCCAGCGCCGCGCCGCCCTTGAACAGAACACCGCCGCGCGCGGCCGCCGCCAATGCCGAGAGGATCGCCGCCGGGACCGATATCACTACCGCGCAGGGGCTGGCCGCGACCAGCAGCGTCGCGGCGCGATAAAGCGCATCCTGCATTGTCCAGCCGAGTGCGAGGAATATAATGAGTGCCAGCACCGCGCCGGCCAGCACCGCGATGGTATAGCGCTGGCCGAACCAGGCGCTGAACCGTTCGGAAGGAGCGCGTGCGGCCTGAGCCTCGGTCACCAGTTCGATCATCCGCGCCACGGTGCTTTCCGCGACCGGACGGGTAACGCGGACGAGCAGCACGGCGTTGAGGTTCACCGTGGCCTCGAACACCTTTGCGCCGGGGCCCTTGCCGACCGGCATCGATTCGCCGGTGATCGTCGCCTCATCGAGCGAGCCTTCCCCTTCCGCCACCTCGCCATCGGCCGGCACACGCGCACCGGGGCGCAACACCACCAGGTCGCCGGCCACGAGATCGCCCACCGAAACTTCCGTGACGGTGCCGTCAGGAGCGCGCCTGAGCGCGGTGTCGGGACGCAGCGCCATCAGCGCCTCGACGGCATGGCGCGCCCGGCCCATCGCCCGCTGCTCCAACGTGGTCGAGAGGCTGAACAGCGTCAGCAGCACCGCCCCTTCGAGCGCAGCACCCACCGCGGCGGCGGCAAGGGCGGCCACGATCATCAGAAGATCGATGTCGAGAACCCGCTCGTGCCAGAGCGACGTCAGGGCTCGGACCCCGGTCGGCACACCACCGGCCAGATAGACCAGCACGAGACCGACCGGTCCCCAAAGACCGGGGATCAAAAAGGCATCGACAGTCGCAAGCGCCATCCCGGCAAGTGTGATGCCGGTCAATGCTGTCATAAAGCGGTCGGAAGAAAGGTCGATTTGCAATTTGTGTTCCTGGCTGTGCCGCGACGGCGGCAGTGGCTGGGGAAACCGGGCAGCGGTGCGCCATGCAGGCTGGCGTTACATTGCCGGTCGATCAGGTTCCGTTATTCCTTTTCCATCACAGCATCGAGCTTACCTCCAGGACCGCACCGCCGGCAGCCCCGATCAGCACCACGAGCCAGGGCGGAAATTTCCAGCTCATCAGGGCCACGAAGCAGGTCAGCGCCAGCGCAAAGTCACGGGGCGAACCGACCGAGCTGGTCCAGAGCGGATCGTAGAGCGCGGCGCCCAGAATGCCGACCACCGCGGCATTGGCCCCTGCCATCGGCGCCCGCACGCCGGAGCGTGCGCGCAGCGTGTTCCAGAACGGCAGCGCGCCGACAAGCAGCAGGAAGCCCGGCAGGAAGATCGCAAAAAGGGCAAGCGTCGCGCCGGCGATCCCGTTCGGGCCGGGTTCGAGCAACATGCCGAGATAGGCGGCGAAGGTGAAGAGCGGCCCCGGCACCGCCTGGGCCGCGCCATAGCCGGCCAGGAACGCATCGGGCGTGACCCAGCCCGGGCGAACCACTTCGGCTTCCAGCAAAGGCAAGACCACATGGCCGCCGCCAAATACCAGCGCACCAGCGCGATAGAAGGCGTCGATCACCGCCAGCCCTTGCGCGGGAAACATCGCCGCCGCCAGCGGCAAGCCGAAGATCAGGATGAAGAACAGGGCCAGCGCGATTATTCCCGCCTGCCGCGAGACCGGAAAATGCAGCGCTTCACCCGGCGATCCGGCCGTGTCCCGGCAAAGCCAGAGCCCGGCGAACCCACCGAGCAGGATTGCACCCAACTGGCCCATGGCGCCCCCGATCAGCACCGCAATCAGGACGGCGGCGAGCGCGATGGTCTGGCGGGTGCGGTCGGGGCAAAGCGTGCGCGCCATGCCCCAGACTGCCTGCGCAACGATGGCCACCGCCACCAGTTTGAGCCCGTGCAATACCCCGGTGCCGAGCGGGCCTGAAATCGCCCCCGCTCCGAGCGCGAACAGCATCAGGAGCAGGGCGGAAGGCAAGGTAAAGGCGGCCCAGGCAGCCAGCGCACCCACCGGTCCGGCACGCTGCAAGCCCAGTGCGAAGCCGGCCTGGCTGGATGCTGGTCCCGGAAGGAATTGGCACAGTGCGACCAGATCGGCATAGCCACGATCGTCGATCCAGTCGCGGCGGGCAACGAATTCCTCGCGGAAATAGCCGAGATGCGCGATCGGCCCGCCAAACGAGGTCAGGCCCAGTTTTAGAAAAGCGGCCAGAACCTCGCCCGGTGTTCCGTGTTGTTGGCGCTGAGGCATAACATTCCGCGTGTCATTGGCGGGCATGATGTCTCCGTGATGTTCGCAATGCAGGGCTCGCGAGGCGCCTCGGGCAGGCGCGTGCGATCGTTGCCCCTATATTGGGACAATGGGACAGGCAGGTGACTGCGAAAGCACGCGCCTCGTCGTTCCATCGGCATCGCAAGTTGCGTCCACGGGACCGCACCCTGCAGGAGAGATATGGATGAATCATGCCATGCCCGTCCGGAGACCGCTCGCCTGCGGACGGCGGCCCTCCAGAAGATCAGCGTCATCGGCGAGCGCGTCAGCCATGAAATCCATGAAGGCACGGATACGGGCGGTGTTGCGCAGGTCCTCATGGGTCAGCAGCCACAGATCGAGCCGGAAATCTTCCGGAAACATGGCGATCCGGACAAGGTCGGGGGTGCGGTCGGCTACAGCGCAGGGCAACGGCGCAAGACCGATTCCGGACCTCGCCGCGGCAAGGGCGGCCGAGATCGAGTTGGTGCGATAGATCGGCCGCATTTTCGGCAGCCAATCCGCCAACTGATTGCCAATCGCTCCGTGCGACCGACCGAAACCGATCCAGTCGTTGTCGGCAAGATCGTCGTCGATTCCCTGAGCGGCACGGTCTGCCGAGGCATAGGCTCCGAATGCCAGCCGGCCGACGCGCCGGCCGACCAATATTTCCTGCGGCGTGTTGCCGATGCGCAGTGCGACATCGGCCTCGCGTCGGGTCAGGTCCAGGGGGCTGTCCGAAACGATCACCTCCAGTTCGATCCCCGGCTGCGCGGCATGGAAGGCCGCCAGATGCGGCGGCAATAACCCGGTCGCCAGCATATCGATGGCGGTGATGCGGATGAGCCCGCTCAGGCGCTGGTCCTGTCCTATCACCTGACGCGACAGGGCGATAATTTCCTCGTCGATCCGGATGGCGGTCTCCTGCATGGCCTCTCCGGCGCCCGTCAGCGCATAGCCGTCCGGCAACCGCTCGAAGAGCCGGACGCCCAGACGTTCCTCGAAGGCCCCGAGACGGCGAAACACGGTCGAGTGCATTACGCCAAGGCTGCGCGCTGCGCCCGACAGCGTGCCCGCCCGAGCCACAGCGAGAAAGAAGCGCAGATCGTCCCAGTTCTGGTTCTGTGCATCCATGAAGGATCACCCCTTCCAAGCCTGCTCCCATTGCCGGCAGCTTGTCGCCAACTTGCCGGCAACACCGCGCGTTCGCTTTGCCCCGTCAGAAAAGCTTGACCACGATGATTGCTCCACTTAAGTATGTGATTGCTCACTTACTAGGTACTTTATGCGAAAATCCGCGGAATTGCGCAAGGCCGAAATCGTCGCGGCCGTCCTCGATCTGGCCGATCGGATCGGGCCGGATCGGGTGACAACAGGTGCTGCCGCAGCGGCTGTGGGCGTAAGCCAGGCTGCCTTGTTCCGGCATTTCCCAACCAAGGATGCCATGTGGCTTGCGGTGGCGGATCATGTGGCCGGGGAGCTGTCGATAGCGTGGAGGCGGGCCCTGGCTGAGGCCGATGACCCTGTCGATCTGGTCAGGGCGCTGATGGGTGCGCAGTTGGGACAGATCGTGGCGACGCCGACGCTGCCTATGCTCCTGTTCTCCCGCGAACTGAATGTCGGCAATGAGGATCTGCGCGCCGCCTTTCGCGGCCTGTTGATGAAGTTTCAGGCGCTGATTGTCGCTGAACTGGCGCGCGGTCAGGACGCTGGCTTCTTGCGCCGCGAAGTCGCTGCGGAGGATGCCGCCGTTCTGTTGACGTCGCTGGTGCAGGGGATGGCGATCCGCTGGTCGCTCGGGGCGCGCAACTTCTCCCTGATCGAGGAAGGGACCCGACTCCTTGATGTGCAACTGCGGCTTCTGGCCGGGAAAGGAGAGTAGGCCATGCGGCGTCGGTGGTTGTTCGGTGCGGCAGCGGCGGTTCTGGTGCTGGGCGCAGGAGCGCTGTTCTTCACCGAGCGACCGCTCACAGTCAGCGTGGTGCAGCCCGAGCAGGATGTAGTTCTGCGTATTTACGGTCTCGGCTCGGTCGAGGCGCGGATCCTCAGCCGGGTGGGATTCGAGGTCGGAGCTGCCCTGACCGGGCTGGCCGCCGACGTCGGGGACCGGGTAGTCAGAGGGCAGGAACTGGCGATCCTCGATCCAGACGAGCAGGAGGCGCGCACCGCACGCGCACATGCTGCGGTCGAGGCCAATGTCGCCGCCCTCGCCCGCGCCGAGGCAACGGTGGTACGTGCCCGCAGCGTCCTGGCGCAGCGACAGGCGGCGAACCAACGGCAGCAGGGACTGGTGCAGCGCGATGTGACCTCGATCCAGCGTGCCGAGGAAGCACAGCGCGACGAAGGCGTCGCCCGCGCCGATCTTGCGGTTGCCGAAGCGGATGTTGCGGTGATCCGTGCTCAGGGCGCGGACGCGGCTGCCGCACTGGAACAGGAAAAGATTCTTCTCGCCCGCCATCGACTGACAGCGCCTTATGACGCGGTGATCGTCACGCGGCATGCCGAAGCGGGAACCGTGGTGCGGGCCGGCGATCCGATCTTCACCCTGATCGCTCCCGAAACGGTCTGGATACAGGCCTATGTCGACGAGGAGCGCGCCGGCCAGCTTGCGCTCGGCCAACCCGGCACGATCCGGCTGCGCTCGCAGCCGCAGGCTGAATTCCAGGGCACCATCGCGCGCATCGGTATTGAAAGCGACCGTGTGAACGAGGAACGCCGGATCTGGTTGACCTGCACGGACTGCCCCCAGCCGATGTATCTTGGCGAGCAGGCCGAAGTTCGCATCACGACCGGCAACCGCGACAGCGCGCTGATGGTGCCCGAGGTGGCGATCACCGGTTTCGACGGGCATCGCGGCCGGGTCTGGCTGGTGCGGGACGGACGGCTGGAGCAGGCCGAACTGACCTTCGGCGCGCGCGATGATCGTGGCCGAGTCGAAGTCACGGGCGGTCTGCCGGACGATGCCGCCATCGTCGCCCGGATACCGCAAGGCGCGACCGAGGGGCGGCGGGCGCGGACCAGGACCACGCCATGAACCTTGCTCTCAAGGATATACGCCACGGACTGTTCCGCTTCGTCCTCACCTGTTTCGGGCTGGGGCTGTTGATGACGGTCGTACTGTCGATGATCGGCATCTATAACGGCCTTGTCGCCGACGCACTGGCGGTCGTGAAAGCCCCGGCGGCGGATGTCTGGGTGGTCGAGAGCGGCACCAAGGGCCCGTTCGCCGAAGCCTCGAACATCCCGCTGACCACGCGCGATGCGGTGTCGCGCATGCCCGGCGTGGCCGAGGCCGGTGCGATCAACTTTCAGAACATCGAGGCTTCCCATGCCGGCGCTTCGCTTCGACTCTACGTCATCGGCTATGAGCCGGGACATCCCGGCGGCCCGCAGAGTATCGTCGAAGGGCGCGGCATCGGCACTAGCCATTTCGAACTGGTGGCAGACCGCAAGACCGGTCTTCTGACCGGTGAGACGATCCGTCTCGGGCGCAACCGTTTCACCGTGGTCGGGCTGGTCGAAGGGGCAATGAACGCGGGCGGTGATCCAGCGGTCTATATCACGCTGTCCGACGCGATGGCATTGCAGACCGAGCTTGATCCCGCAGCCCAGCGCGTTCAGGCGGCGCGGGGCGCCGTTTCGGTCAAGTCCGCTTCGGTCGCGGCCGTGATCGCAAGGGTAGCGCCGGGCGCGGATGTCGAATTGCTGACCGCGACCGTGCGGCAGTGGAAACATCTGGCGGCGCTGACCCAAGCCGAGCAGGAGGAGATTCTGGTCTCCTCGGTGGTGGATCTGGCGCGGCGACAGATCGGTTTGTTTCTCGCCATCCTGCTCAGCGTCTCGGCTGTGGTGATCGCGCTCATCATCTACACGATGACGATGGAGAAGCTGAAGCAGATCGCCACGCTGAAGCTGATCGGCGCGCCCGACCGCACCATCATCGGGCTGATCGTGCAGCAGGCGCTGATTCTCGGCGCTTCAGGCTGGGGGATCGGCCTCGTGCTGATCCTGACGGTGAAGGACTATTTCCCGCGCCGGGTGGTGTTAGAACCGTTCAACGTGATGATGCTGGCCGGGATCATCTTCGCCGTCTGCATCGCCGCCTCGGGCCTTGGCGTACGGGCGGCGATGAAGGTCGACCCCGCCACGGCTCTGGGAAGCTGACATGGCGGACGGCGAAATCCTGATCGACGTGAGGGGTGTGGCCAAGCATTTCGGCGAGGGCGAAACCCGCGTCGATGCGCTGCGCGACGTCGACCTTCAAGTCCATGCCGGCGAGGTGATCGCGCTGCTCGGCCCATCGGGTTCGGGCAAGACGACGCTGCTCAACGTCATCGGCTGTATCCTGGCGCCATCGGCGGGCCGGGTGACGCTGGACGGCGAGACGGTGTTCGACGGGCAATGGCTGCGGCGCGACCTGCGGCGACTCAGGCTCGACAAGATCGGCTTCATCTTCCAGACTCATAACCTTTTGCCTTTCCTGACCGCGGAGGAGAACGTCGCCGTGGTCCTCGACCTCGCCGGCTGGTCGGTTGAGAAGGGTCGGGCGCGTGCCGGCGATCTGCTTGGCTATCTCGAAGTCGACCACCGCGCCGCGGCCAAACCGGCACTCCTGTCGGGCGGCGAGGCGCAGCGAGTGGCCATTGCGCGGGCGCTGGCCAACCGGCCCCGCATCATCCTGGCCGACGAACCGACCGCCGCACTCGACAGCAAACGGGCCGGGCTGGTGATGGACCTGTTGCGCAAGCTTGCCGCTGAGCAAGAAGCCTGCATCGTCACCGTCACCCATGACGAGAAGATTTTTGACCGTTTCGACCGCCTGATCCACCTGCGCGACGGCCGGCTGGCCGACGCCTGAATAAGCAAAGAACACCCGATCATGTTGAACAATCCCCGATGAGCATCCACCACGACAGTTCAGGCACGAGCTTAATCTTGTGCTATGGGCGGCGTTGCCAGCGGCGGCTTCCGCCGGATAGCGAAAGGTGACTCGGCTCGCTAATAATAGGGATACAGTCCATTTCTAAATGGTTGCCGTCTTTCGACAACCAAAGTCGGAACCTGCGGCCGGGCGTCACAACGACTGCCCGATGGTTGGCATCCAGGCGACAGGTTGTATAGTTGCGCATCATGCTGCGTGTCTTCACCTCTTTCCTGATTATGCTCTCGCTGTTTGCGGCACCGGTGCAGGCGCTCGCGAACCAGATCGGCATGCATTCGGAAATGATGGCCGCCGCCATGAACGGCCCATCCGAAGCCGCGCATCATGCCGCGCCGGCACGCAGCGACGACGGATGCCAGACGTCGTTCAAACAATGCGCCATTGCCTGCATCAGTCTGCCTGCGGCCTTGTCGGGCGCGGATGGCGTGAGGCTGATGGCTCGCGTGGATTCGCAGTGGCTGCTCGAACGCGCCCGGCTCGGGGCGGGGCAAAAGCCGGCCCTGCCCGAACACCCTCCCAGACTTCATCTTCTGTAGCCACCGGCAGGCAGTGCGCCTGACGTATCGATATTGGTAAGGCGGGCTTGGAGCATGACCCCGATAAGTCGCAGACTTTTGGGGCATGATCACGCTCCTAGACGACAGCCTGCCCCGCAACAGGATGTGAAACATGACTATGACCCGTCGCGGCTTTCTGGCCGCAGGAACCGCTGCCCTTGCCACAGCGAAATTACCCGCCTTTGCCCAACAACAGCTTCCCGCCCCGATCCGGTTGGCGGCCACCACCCGCGTGCTTGATGTCAACGGGCGCGCAGCCACGGTTTTCGGCCTTGCCGGCCCGACCAGCCAGGGGCTTGTGCTCGATCCCGGCCAGCGCTTCCGGGTTGACCTGACGAATAACCTTCCGGAGCCGACGCTGGTCCACTGGCACGGCCAGATTCCGCCCAACATCCAGGACGGCGTGCCCGATATTCCGAGGCCGATGCTCAAGCCCGGGGAATCCCGATCCTATGATTTCGAGCCGCTGGCCGGCACCTACTGGATGCACAGCCATGTACCCATGCAGGAGATACGCCTGCTTGCCGCACCGCTGATCGTGCGCAGCGCGCAGGATGTCGCCGCCGACCGACAGGAAGTGACGCTGTTCCTGCACGATTTTGCCTTCAAGAGTCCGGAGGAGGTGATGGCGGAGATCAAGCAGGGCCATGGCGGGGGCTCTCATGGCAGCGGTGGCACCCATGATGAACCGGCTAAAGGCGCAGGCCATTCGATGGCTCCGGCGACGGAAACCAAGGAAATGGATCATAGCGCGATGGGGCATGGAACCATGAACCACGACGCCATGGGCGGCGGCATGCAAGGCATGATGCGGAGTATGATGCCGGGCATGATGGGCGATATGGCCGGGATGGAGATGGACCTCAACGACTACGACTGGGACGCCTATCTGGCCAACGATCGCACGCTGGCCGATCCCGAAATCGTCAGGGTCGAGCGCGGTGGCCGCGTCCGGCTGCGCGTCATCAACGCCGCCGCCGCGACCGTGTTCTGGATCGATACCGGCAAGGCCGCTGCCCGGCTGATTGCCGTTGATGGCCATGACATCCGGCCTCTTGACGGCAACAGGTTCGGCCTCGCCATGGGCCAGCGGCTGGATCTGGAACTCGATCTACCCGACGAGGCCGGAAGCTGGCCGATCCTTGCCCTGCGTGAAGGCGCCCGCGAACGCACCGGCATCGTTTTGGCCACTGCAGGGGCGCAGATTACGAAGATTCCCGAGCTGGCGGAGCAGGAGGCGCCGGCCTTCGACACCGACCTGTCGCAGGAACTTCTGCTTGAGGCTCTGCACGGCCTGCCCGAGCGCTCGGTCGAGCGCAGCCATATGGTCATGCTGGGGGGCACGATGGATCCTTATGTCTGGACCATCAACGGCGCCGTCTGGGGCCAGCATCGCCCCGTCGTCGCCACAACCGGCGAGCGCGTGCAACTCAGCTTCCACAACATGTCGATGATGGGCCACCCCATGCATCTGCACGGCCATGTCTTTCAGGTCGTCGACATCAACGGCCGCAAGGTCGACGGGGCGCGGCGCGACACGGTCTATGTGCCGCCGATGTCGATGGTGACCGTCTCGCTCGATGCGGGAGAAGCCGCCCGCTGGATGCTGCATTGCCACCACATGCCGCATCTGGAAACCGGCATGATGACCGAATTCCAGGTGACGGCATGAAAAAGGCGGGATTTCTGTTTCTTGCCGTCGCGTTGGTCGCAGCAGGCATCTGGGGTTGGCGCAGCACCGGCGGGGGCGCATCGCCCGCGCAACAGGTCGAACGGATCGCGCTCGGGCGCACGCTCTACGCCGACAATTGCGCGAGCTGCCATGGCGTCGATCTTGAAGGCCAGCCGGACTGGAAGTCGCCGGGCTCCAACGGCCGCCTGCCGGCGCCGCCGCATGATGCGAGCGGCCACACCTGGCATCATTCCGATGAGCAGTTGTTCGCGATCACCAAGTTCGGAACCGCCGCACTCGTCGGCAATGGCTATGAGAGCGACATGATCGGCTTCGGCGAAAGTCTCGGCGATGACGACATCCGCGCCGTGCTGGACTATATCAAAAGCACCTGGCCGGAGCGTGAGGCCCTGCATCAGCGCAAGGTTTCAGGCCTTTGACGATGCGGGCTGCGGCGACCATTACGTCGCAGCCCACCCGCATGCAGACTGCGGCCTGACTTCGTTCCTGCTACTCCAGCGCCTCGACGCCGATCGGCCCGCAGCCGGCAAGATCGGATATGCTGCATGGTGGCAGTTCGCGTGCGATCATGCGGAGCGCGGTTCGCAAACCCTCTTCCAGGGTCGGATGGTAGAACGGCATCCGGAGAAGATCGTGGACCGTCAGCTTCTGGCCGATCGCCAGGGCGAGGAGATGGCCCATATGCTCGGCTGCCGGTGCGACCATCTCGG
>WPCJ01159463.1_pt1 | contig 11729 bp, 11 predicted proteins | sample 5399831 | NCBI WGS metagenome assembly WPCJ01 (sample SAMN12869470, study PRJNA574797) | sludge metagenome | isolation source: wastewater treatment of pH10 | place: China:Beijing | collected 2019-05-20 | reverse complement strand
GGCGATCCGGCAGGCCTCGCCGAAGCGGGCAAGGAAATCCCTGGCCCGGTCGCGCCGGCAGTAGAAGCAGGGCCGGTGACCGGCGGCGAGCGCCGTCACCTCGTCGAGGAAGAACAGTTCGGTCCAGCCGGCCTTGCCGCCCGGGCCGTTGCAGCCCATCGGGTCGCGCCGCCGCTCGCCGAAGTCGCATTCGCACACGATCCAGGCCCTGGTCGTCCAGCGGCGGCCGAGCAGGCTTCTGGTGTCGGGATCGTGGATGATGCCGCGGTTGCCGGTGAACAGCCCGCGCTCGGGCACGGCGTGCAGGGCACCGAACGGATCGACGCGGTTTTGCAGTGGCATAGCGCTTTCCCGAGGCTGGAAGCAGGCCGAGCTTTGCCTGCCTCGGCCGGCCATGGTATCGCTTGCCGCGCCTTTGTCACGGGTGGATATCATGCGCGTACTTGTCGTCGAGAATTTCGAGAACGCCGGCCTTGGCCAGATCGGCATCGCCATCGCCGAAGCCGGCGGCGAGATCGACCTGCGCCGGCCCTATGACGGAGACGTCCTGCCCGTGACCGCCGGGGATCACGATGCGCTGGTGGTGTTGGGCGGTGCCCAGAATGCGCTGGCCGACGATGTCAGCCCCTATTTCCCGGCTCTGATCGACCTCATCCGCGATTTCGAGGGCAAGGACCGCGCCATTGCCGGCGTCTGCCTCGGCAGCCAGTTGATCGCCCGCGCCTTCGGCGGCGAGAACCGGATCGGCGGCGCCAGGGAGTTCGGCTGGCAGCCGGTCGAACTGACCGCCGATGCCCGCGCCGACGCGGTGCTGGGCGCCTTGCCGCAGAGCTTCCCCATCTTCCAGTGGCACGACGACACCTTCTCGCTGCCGCAATCCGCGATCCGCCTCGCCGGCAGCCAGGTGGCGGAAAACCAGGCCTTCCGCATCGGTCGCGCCGCCTATGGCTTCCAGTTCCATTTCGAGGCCGATACCGGGCTGGTGCGGCAGTGGAGCGAGTTGTTCTCGCCACTGATCGCCGAGCGCCGGCCCGAATGGGCGCAGGTTCTGGAGGACGAGGTTGCCCGCAACGGCGCGCTGGCCGATTCCGCCGGCCTGTCGATCGCCCGCGCCTGGGTCGCGACCATCTGAGTTTGTTGCCCGGGCGTGGGCCGGCCCGGCTCAGCTTCGATCTCTCATGTCAGCGGCCGCATGCGTGACAATTTTGGCACGCTTCCGCGAAACCGCTGTGGACGATCGTTTTTCGCCTTGGCCCGGCTTCGTCCGCCCCCTAGAACGCCGACCGCAACGGCGCGGCAGCGGGCAATACAAGCGATTTTCCGGCGGCTGATCGAACCCTTCCGGGGCTTTCGCGTTTCAATGCAATGGTAATCATGTTCGTGCAGGATGCCGGAAGGTACAATCCGAGATGACCTCAGTGAAAGCAGCCCTTCTGACCTTCGCCATGCTGTCCGCGCTTGCCATCGGCGGTGCCGGGATCTACGCGGCCGACGCCGCGAACGGCCATGCCGTGACCGACGGCTATGGCGTCACCGCCGCACTGGACTGAGAAACCCCTTCCTTCGTGATTGTCAGCAGGCGCTTGTCGCCTGCCTCGACCGCCATGGCGCTGAGCCGTCCGGTATAGTAGGCGCCGGTGTCCAGGTTGACCCGGTTGGGTTTCACCTCGACAGCCGCCACCGGTGTGTGGCCATGCACGATCACCTTCGGGTAGAGCCCGCTGTGGTGGTGGAATTCGCCGCGTATCCACACCAGATCGTCGCGTGATTGTCGCTCAAGCGCGATGCCCGGCCGCACGCCGGCGTGGCACAGGAAGAAGTCGCCGCATGCGAAGGACGTGGTGAGCGAGCGCAGCAGGTCGATATGGGCCGGCGGCATGGCCGCAAGCAGCGCCGCATGGAAGGCGCTCAGCGCGGCCTGGTCCTCCACCGGAAAGCCGAAGCGGGACCAGTGGACGCCGTAGGAGGCCGCCGTCTCGATGCCGCCATTGGTCATGAACAGCCCGTAGGGCTCGGGCCGGTCGATGAATTCGAGCAGGCCGAGATCGTGGTTGCCGGCCAGCAGCACGTTGCGGGTATCGCGGGCCTGTGCCTCGGCCAGGAACGCCAGCACGCCCTTGGAATCGGGGCCGCGGTCGGTGTAGTCGCCCAGGTGCACGACGCGCCAGTCCGGCGGCGCGTCGGCCTCGATTTCCGCCGCCACATGGCGGTGGAAGGCCTCAAGCAGATCGAGGCGGCCGTGGACGTCGCCGACCGCGTAGAGGCGCAGGCCTTGCGGCGCCCGCGCATGGGCAAGATCGACGCCGCCGTCCATCCGTCAGCCCCGATGGAGCATGTCCTTGCCGACATCCTTGATGTCGCGCCTGCCGCACAATGCCATGGTCGTGTCCAGTTCCTTGGCGATGATGTTCAGCGTTGCCGTCACGCCCTTCTTGCCCTGCGCGCCCAGCCCGTAGAGGAAGGGGCGGCCGATGAACACGCCTTTGGCGCCGAGGCAAAGGGCCTTGAGCACATCCTGCCCCGAGCGGACGCCGCCGTCCATGAAGACTTCGATGCGGTCGCCAACGCTGTCGGCGATGTCCTCGAGTACGGAGATCGAGGAGGGCGCGCCGTCGAGCTGGCGCCCGCCATGGTTCGAGACGATGAGGGCGTCGGCGCCGGTCCTGGTGGCGAGTTCCGCGTCCTCCCGGTCGAGTATGCCTTTCAGGATCAGCTTGCCGCCCCAGCGCTGCCGGATCCATTCCACGTCGTCCCACGACAGTTGCGGATCGAACTGGTCGGCGGTCCAGGACGACAGCGACGACAGGTCGCCGGCGCCTTTGACGTGGCCGGCGATGTTGCGGAAGGTGTGGCGCTTGGTGCCCAGCATGCCCATGCACCAGGCCGGCCGCGTCGCCATCTGCCAGATGTGCTTGGCCGTGAATTTCGGCGGTGCCGACAGGCCGTTGCGCAGATCCTTGTGGCGCTGGCCGAGGATCTGCAAATCGAGCGTCAGCACCAGCGCCGAGCAGTTGGCGGCCTTGGCGCGCTCGATCAGGCTTTCGACGAAGCCGCGGTCGCGCATCACGTAGAGCTGGAACCAGAACGGCTTTTTCGTCACCGAGGCCACGTCCTCGATCGAGCAGATGCTCATGGTCGACAGCGTGAACGGCACGCCGAATTCCTCGGCCGCCTGCGCCGCCAGCATCTCGCCGTCGGCGTGCTGCATGCCGGTTAGGCCGGTGGGGGCCAGCGCCACCGGCATCGCCACCTCCTCGCCCAGCATGGTGGATTTGAGCGAGCGGTTCGTCATGTCGACCAGCACCCGCTGGCGCAGCTTGATGTCCGCGAAATCCGCCTCGTTGGCGCGATAGGTGCCCTCGGTCCACGAGCCGGAATCGGCATAGTCGAAGAACATCTTCGGCACGCGCCGCCGCGCCATGCGCTTGAGGTCGTCGATTGTCAGCGGTTCAGCCATGAACGGTCGGTCCTTCTCGTATTCTGTCCGGCTTGTTGAGGCCGATGGCGACGCGCGGGTCCCCATCGCAGTGGTGGTGTCGATGGCAGGAAGGCCGATCCTAGGTCTCGCCCGGATCGGTGCGCTGCTGCAGCCTGAGCCGCGAAACGCGGCGCCAGTCGCCGGCCCGTTCCGCCTGCGTGGTGATCTGTTCGACATACAGGATATGGTCCATGGCCGCCTTGCGCGCCGCGGCCGGATCGCCGGCGGCGATGCCGGCGTGGATGGCGCGGTGCTGTTCCAGCAGCGCCTCGCGCGCGCCGGGCTGCGTGAACACCAGAAGGCGGTTGTGGAACACGTCCTCCGACAGCAGCCGGTAGCAGGAGCGCAGCGTGTGCAGCAGGATGATGTTGTGGGCGCATTCGCCGACGGCGTGGTGGAACTCGACGTCGACCTCCGCTTCCGCCTCGAAATCGGCGTCGCGATGGGCGGCGTCCATGCGCGCCATGATCGCGTCGAGCAGGGCAAGGTCGTCCGCCGTCGCGCGCCGGGCCGCATATTCGGCCGCCACGCCCTCCATCTCGCGGCGATATTCGAGATAGTCCGACCCCGCCTTGCGGTGGTTGGAGATGAGTTCGATCACCGGCCGGGAGAACACCTGCCCGATCACGTCGGCCACGAAGGTGCCGCCGCCATGGCGGGTGAGCAGCAGTCCGCGCGTCTCCAGCGCCTTCAGCGCGTCGCGCAGGATCGGCCGCGAGACCTCGAAGCGGCGCGCCAGCTCGCGCTCGCCGGGCAGCCTGTCGCCGGTGCGCAGCACGCCCTCGAGGATCAGGCTCTCGATCTGCTGCACCACCTCGTCGGCGGTGCGCGAATGTTCGATGCGCGTGAAGATTTCGGTCACTTGTATGCCCATGAAAGGAGCGATGAGCGCAAAACATAGCGGCAACCGCCAAAACTGGTCAATTAATTTATCCAGTTTGAACCGTATGTCTGGATCGCCCTGCACGCATAGATCGTTTGCACGGGGCGCGGAACGGTTTTAAACGGCTCCGATGTGCCAGTTTTGGGGATGATCCGCCGTGCAGGAAGGTCCGACCGGTTCCGAGTTCGAGCCGCGCCCGACGGGCAGCGTCATGGGCTTCCCCGCGCATGAGGGCAGGCCGGGTGCGCTCGGCGAGGTCCACTCCCGGCCCTATCCGCTGGTCACCACCCCGCGCGTGCTGGTGCAGCTCTCGTTCATGACCGAGGGCGGCTCCGTCGTCGACCAGGCGGTGCTGTCGGAGCTGTCGCGCCGGCTGGGCATCGCCGCGCCCGACCGGCAGGCGCGCCACCACGCCATGAAATGGGGCAAGGGCACGCTGCGCTGGGAGCGGCACACCGAATTCTCCACCTATCTGTGGGAAGGCCCGCTTTCCGAACGCGGCCGCCGGCAGGAGGATTCGCCCTTCGGCAACGGATTCTCGCCGCCTGGCACGGTCATTTCCGGCATCCGCCTGGAAATCCGCAACTGGACGCCGGACAGCGAGAAGCTGATCGACGGCTTCGACCCGACCAGCCTGTGCTATTCGCTGGTCGAGGGCGGCAATGCGGCGATCGTCACCGATTTCCGCCAGGACGGCGACGGGCTCACCCGCATCCTGATCCTCGACCGCGGCCTGACTCCGGCCCGCGCCGGCGCGCTGTCGCATCGCCTCATCGACATCGAGACCTATCGCACGCTTGCCATGCTCGGCCTGCCGCTGGCGCTGTCGCTGTCGGGCCGCGTGCGCCGCATCGAGGACCGGCTGGCCGTCATCACCGGCCAGATGCGCGAGAGCGCCACCCGCGACAGCCAGAAGCTTCTGGCCGACCTCACCGAGCTTGCGGCGGAACTGGAGGCGGACGCTGCCGCGAGCCTCTACCGCTTCGGCGCCAGCCGCGCCTATGACGGCATCGTCACCGAGCGTCTCGGCGCGCTCGACGAGATGGTCGTGCCGGGCCACGAAACCTGGGCCGGTTTCCTGCAACGGCGCATGGCGCCGGCCATGCGCACCTGCCGGTCAGTGGAGGAGCGGCAGGCCAATCTGTCGAGCAAGCTCACCCGCGCCACGACGCTGTTGCGCACCTGGGTCGATGTCGAGGTGGAAAAGCAGAACCGCGACCTGCTCGCCTCCATGAACAACCGCGCCCGCCTCCAGCTTCGTCTGCAGCAGACGGTCGAGGGCCTGTCGGTGGCGGCGGTGTCCTATTATGTGGTCGGCCTCATCGGCTATCTGGCCAAGGGCGGCTCCACCTGGTTCGGCCATGCCGTTGCCCCCGAGGCGGTGACCGCCGCTTCCGTGCCCGTGGCCATTCTTCTGGTATGGTGGGGCGTGCGGCGTGTGCGGCGGCTGCATTCGGAGCCGACAAAACACGCCGGCGCCGATTGAGCCCGGCATAAGGGCGCCGGGTGGTCGAGAGGTTTTCCCCGGCGGTTCGGCAATCCGGCTCCGCATTTTGCCGGCAATCCCCGACCCAGCGGCAGATTGCCGCTGGGCTCATGCCGCCGCGTCCCGTGCGGCTTTCTTGAAATGCACAATTTACAGGCGCCGTCGCAAACTGGTAAAAGCTTTTTACCAGTTGAGGAGGATGAGCGCCGATGTCCGGCCTGGCCATGCCCGAACCCGATGCCGCGACGCTGGCCCGCCGCGCCGAGATCGTCGCCGACCTGCGTTCCATCGTGCCGGGCGAGGGCGTGGTCGAGACGGTCAACGAGATGCGCGCCTTCGAGAGCGACGGGCTGACCGCCTATCGCCAGCTGCCGCTGGTGGTGGTGCTGCCGGAAACCACGCACCAGGTGTCGCGCGTGCTGAAATATTGCAACGAGCGCAATATCCGCGTCGTGCCGCGCGGTTCCGGCACCTCGCTGTCGGGCGGCGCGCTGCCGCTGCAGGATGCGGTCCTGCTGGTCATGAGCCGCTTCAACCGTATTCTCGAGATCGACTATCCCAACCGCGCCGTGGTCGCCCAGCCGGGCGTCACCAATCTCGGCATCACCCATGCGGTCGAATCGGAGGGCTTCTACTATGCACCCGATCCGTCGTCGCAGATCGCCTGTTCCATCGGCGGCAATGTGGCGGAGAACTCCGGCGGAGTGCACTGCCTGAAATACGGCCTCACCGCCAACAATCTGCTGGGGCTGGAGATGGTGCTGATGAACGGCGAGGTTGTGCGCCTCGGCGGCATGCATCTCGATGCGGAAGGCTACGATCTTCTGGGCGTCATGACCGGCTCGGAGGGGCTGTTGGGCGTCGTCACCGAGGTCACGGTGCGCATCCTGCGCAAACCGGAGACGGCGCGGGCGCTGCTCATCGGCTTTCCCACCAACGAGCAGGGCGGCCAGTGCGTGGCCGACATCATCGGCGCCGGCATCATTCCCGGTGGCATGGAGATGATGGACCTGCCGGCGATCCGCGCGGCCGAGGATTTTGTCCATGCCGGCTATCCGCTGGATTGCGAGGCGCTGCTGATCGTCGAGCTGGACGGCCCGGCGGTGGAGGTCGATCACCTCATCGGCCTCGTCGAGCAGATCGCGATCCGCAACGGCTCGACCTCCTGCCGTATCTCGCAAAGCGAGGAGGAGCGGCTGACCTTCTGGGCCGGCCGCAAGGCGGCGTTTCCCGCCGTGGGGCGCATCTCGCCGGACTATTACTGCATGGACGGCACCATTCCGCGCAAGGAGCTGCCGCGCGTGCTGGCCGGCATGCGCGAGCTTTCCGAACAGTATGGCCTGCGCGTCGCCAATGTCTTCCATGCCGGCGACGGCAATCTGCACCCGCTGATCCTCTATGACGCCAATGTGCCCGGCGAACTGGACAGGGCCGAGGCCTTCGGCGCCGACATATTGCGGCTGTGCGTCAAGGTCGGCGGCGTGCTGACCGGCGAGCACGGGGTGGGCGTGGAGAAGCGCGACCTGATGCCGGAAATGTTCTCGGAAACGGACCTCGACCAGCAGATGCGGGTGAAATGCGCCTTCGATCCGGGCCATTTGCTCAATCCGGGCAAGGTGTTCCCGCAACTGCGCCGCTGCGCCGAGCTCGGCCGCATGCACATCCATCGCGGCCAGATGCCGTTCCCGGACATTCCGAGGTTCTGATGCTGTTCAGGCGAGCTGTTCTCGAAGGAATTGCCGAAGGCCGCATCACGCTCGCCTTCCGCCGCTGGAGCAGGCCGTCCGTCAAGGCGGGTGGTGCCGTCCGCACTGCGGCGGGGGTTGTCCGCATAGGCGCTCTCGAGGTGATCGAACTTGGCGACATTGCGCCGGCGGATGCGCGGAAGGCAGGCTATGACGACCTCGCCGCTCTGGTGAAGGAGCTTGGCGCGGATGGCGAAAAGCCGCTCTACCGGATCGCGCTGGCAGGCATCGAGGCCGACAGGCGCGTGACGCTGCGCAGGCGTGCCGCATTCGATGCGGCCGGGATTGCGGAGCTTGAACAGCGTTTCGCGCGTTGGGAAAAGGCGCGGCCCGGCTATTTTCCCGCGATCCTGAAGGCGATCGGCGACAATCCGGAAGTGCCGGCGGCTGTGCTGGCGGAAAGCTTGAAGGTGGAAAAGCTGCGGTTCAAGCAGGATGTGCGCAAGCTGAAGGAACTCGGCCTTACCGAAAGCCTTGCAACAGGGTACCGGCTTTCCGTGCGAGGCGAGGCGGCCATCAAGCGCCTGGGAATTCGACCATGACCACCTTTGCCCCCACATCTGCCGAAGATGTTCTGGAAGCCGTGCAATGGGCGGTTTCGGAGGAGCAGCCCGTCGAGATCGTTGGCCAAGGCTCCAAGCGCGCCATCGGCGGCAGGGTCGAGGCGGGGCATGTGCTCGACCTGTCGGGCCTGTCCGGCATCACGCTCTACGAGCCGGAGGAGCTGATCCTGTCGGCGCGGGCCGGCACGCCGCTGGCCGAGATCGAGGCTGTGGTGGCGGCGCGCGGGCAGGAACTTGCCTTCGAGCCGCTGGACTATGGCCCGCTGCTCGGGCAGGAGGCCGGGCGCGGCACCATTGGCGGCGTGCTGGCGGCCAATCTCAGCGGGCCGCGGCGGCTGAAGGCGGGCGCGGCGCGCGACCATATCCTTGGCATCCACGCCGTTTCCGGCCGTGGCGAGGCGTTCAAGTCCGGCGGCCGCGTGGTCAAGAACGTCACCGGCTATGACCTCTCCAAGGCGCTGGCCAACAGCTGGGGCACGCTGGCGGTCGCCACCGACGTCACCTTCAAGGTGCTGCCGGCGGCAGAGACGGAAATGACCCTGGTCGTTGTCGGCTTGCTCGACGACAATGCCGTGGCGGCGATGTCCCTGGCGCTCGGCTCCAGCGCCGAAGTGTCGGGTGCCGCGCACCTGCCCTATCCGGCGGTCACCCGCGTCGCCGGGGGGGCGCTCGGCAGCGACCCGGCGACCCTGCTGCGCGTCGAGGGCTTCGGACCTTCGGTCGCCTATCGCATCCGGCTGCTGAAGGAGCTTCTGGCCAAGGCCGGGCCGATGCACGAGATCGAAGCGGAAGCCTCGCGCGCGCTGTGGCGCGAAGTCCGCGACTGCCTGCCTTTCGCATCGGTGCCGCACATGCCGGTGTGGCGCGTGTCCATGCCGCCGGCCAACGGCCACCACATGGTGATGGCGCTGCGCATGCAGGCGGCGGTCGAGGCGTTTTACGACTGGCAGGGCGGGCTGATCTGGCTCGCCATGGCGGCGGGCGATCCGGAAGCCGGGCTGGTCCGGTCGCTGGTGAAGAAGTGCGGCGGCGGCCATGCCATGCTGGTGCGTGCGACGCCTGAACAGCGCGCCGAAATTCCGACCTTCCAGCCGCAGCCGCCGGCGCTCGCCGCCCTGTCGGCAAGGCTGAAGGCCGAGTTCGATCCGAAGAACATCCTCAATCCGGGGCGGATGGCGTCCGCACCGGTGCGGACAATGGAGGGAGCATCGACATGAGCGATACCAACATGAGGCCGCAACCGCGCCAGACCGATCGCTGGCTGGAACCGGGTCCCACCAATGCGCTGGTGATCTACGTGCTCTATCTGCTCGGCCTGGTGATCGGCATCAGCGCGCTGGCCGGGCTGGTGATCGCCTATATCAACCGCGGCAAGGCGGGCACCTATGTCGAAAGCCACTATGCTTTCCTGATCCGTACCTTCTGGATCGGGCTGCTTTACGCGCTGGTGTCGGCGGTGCTGTTGATCCTCGGGATCGGCTTCCTGTTGATGCTGGCGGTCGCCGTCTGGTTCATCGCCCGCTGCGTCATCGGCATGCAGGCCTTGCAGCGCGGCGAGCCGGTCCGGCACCCGCAAAGCTGGCTGCTCGGCAACTGACCAAGGACGGAAAGCCCGTGCAAACCCATTTCACCCCCGAGCAGCTTGCCGATCCGCATGTGGCGGAATCGGAAAAGATCCTGCGCAAATGCGTGCATTGCGGCTTCTGCACCGCCACCTGCCCGACCTATGTGACGCTCGGCAACGAGTTGGACAGCCCGCGCGGCCGCATTTATCTCATCAAGGACATGCTGGAGGGCGGCAGGCCGGCCGACCGCGAGATCGTCACCCATATCGACCGCTGCCTGTCCTGCCTGTCGTGCATGACCATATGCCCGTCGGGCGTGAACTATATGCATCTGGTCGACCATGCCCGCGCCCATATCGAGCAGACATACAGGCGCCCGCTGCCGGACCGGCTGATCCGCGCCGTCCTGGCCGCCGTGCTGCCCTATCCGGCCCGCTTTCGCGCGGCGCTGAAGCTGGCGAAGCTCGGCAAGCCCTTCGCCGCCCTGTTCGAGCGCAGTGCGGCGCTGAAGCCGCTGGCGGCGATGCTGAAACTTGCCCCGGCCAGCGTTCCGCGCGCGTCTTCCGCTGCCTCGCCGGGCGTGCATCAGGGCAGGGGGGTGAAGCGCGGGCGCGTCGCCATCCTCACCGGCTGTGCCCAGCCGGTGCTCGATCCCGGCATCAACGAGGCCACCATCTCGCTGCTCAACCGTCTCGGCGTTGAGGTCGTGGTGCCGCCGGGCGAGGGCTGCTGCGGGGCGCTGGTGCATCATATGGGCCGCGAAAGCGAGGCGCTCGATTTCGCCCGCCGCAATGTCGATGCCTGGACACGCCAGATCGACGAGGGCGGGCTGGATGCCATCGTCATCACCGCCTCCGGCTGCGGCACCACGATCAAGGACTACGGCTACATGCTGCGGCTCGACCCCGCCTATGCCGACAGGGCGGCGCGGGTCTCGGCCTTGGCCAAGGACGTGACCGAATATCTCGACACGCTCGACCTGCCGGAACCGTCGATGAAACCCGGCACGGTGGTCGCCTATCACTCGGCCTGCTCCATGCAGCACGGCCAGAAGATCACGCGCCAGCCCAAGGCGCTGCTGGCCAAAGCGGGTTTCGTGGTGAAGGAGCCGCGCGAAGGGCATCTGTGCTGCGGATCGGCCGGCACCTACAACATCATGCAGCCGGAGATTTCGGCAAAGCTGCGCGACCGCAAGGTGAAGAACATCTCGGCAACCGGTGCGGCACTCGTCGCCACCGGCAACATCGGCTGCATCCCCCAGATCGCCTCGGCGGCGAAGCTGCCCGTGGTGCATACGGTGGAACTGCTCGACTGGGCCTATGGCGGGGCGCAACCCAGACAGTTGCAGTGAGGTGCCAAAAACAGAAAAGGCAGCGCAGTTTTCACCGGCTGCCTTTTCTGCGACTGGCCACGTCCCCCGACACGGCCCGTCCCCCGTTGTTGGGAAAAGCTTCTACATGACAACGACCGTCGCGCCAACAGGCACGCGCTCGTAAAGATCCACCACGTCCTCGTTGCGCATGCGGATGCAGCCCGACGAGACGGCGGCGCCGATCGTCCATGGCTGGTTGGTGCCGTGGATGCGGTAGAGCGTGGAGCCGAGATAGAGCGCGCGCGCGCCGAGCGGATTTTCGATGCCGCCGGCCACGAATGTCGGCAAATGGCGGCCCTTGGCCTTCTCGCGGGCGATCATCTCCGCCGGCGGGCGCCAGTCCGGCCATTCACGCTTGGCCGAAACCTTGTGGGTGCCGGCCCATTCGAAGCCCGGCTTGCCGGTGCCGACGCCGTAGCGGCGCGCCTTGCCGTTCTTTTCCACCAGGAAGAGGAAATTGTCGCGCGTATCGATGATGACGGTGCCGGGCTTGTGCTTGCCGTCATAGGCGACGACCTGCGGCAGGTAGATCGGATTGATCTGCGGACGCACGGCGCGTTTCTGCACCATCCTCGGCGCGGATGCCTGCTGCACCCGCGCGGGCTGCGTCTGCACGGGGCGCTGGCGCTGCGGGGCC
>WPCJ01340827.1_pt1 | contig 11730 bp, 9 predicted proteins | sample 5399831 | NCBI WGS metagenome assembly WPCJ01 (sample SAMN12869470, study PRJNA574797) | sludge metagenome | isolation source: wastewater treatment of pH10 | place: China:Beijing | collected 2019-05-20 | reverse complement strand
TATAATTCTAGATCAGGATTACCATCAATAAATGGGGCATGAAAAACATGCCCCCCTATTGAAAATCCGATTAATCCGACTTTAAGGTTTTTCATAATTACATTCTTTCCGGTACTTGGATCCCTAGCATGTTCATGCTTTCCGCAATTATCCTTGCTGCTGAGGCGGACATTTGCAGACGGAAGCCTTTGACATTTTCGTCTTCAGCTTTTAGGATCGTTTCCTCGTGATAAAATTTATTGTAGAGTTTAGCTAGATCGTATGCATAATTTGCCAATTGCGCAGGGCTGAATTCTTGCGCAGAAGCTTCAATGATAGCAGGATAATTTGCCAATGCCTGAATCAAATCGCGTTCATAAGGTGAAATGGATGCTGGTGTTTTCACATCCGCTCCTGTATATTCCGCTTTGCGAAGCACAGATTTAATCCTAGCATGAGTATATTGAACGAATGGACCCGTATGGCCTTGGAAGTCCACCGATTCATTTGGATCAAAAAGCAAACGTTTTTTAGGGTCTACTTTTAATAGGAAATATTTAAGAGCACCCATACCGATGGTTTGATACAAGGAAGCTTTTTCTTCTTCATTAAAACCTTCAGTTTTCCCTAATTCTTCTGTTCTTTCTTTGGCAGTTTCGATCATTTCAGCCATTAGGTCATCCGCATCCACGACAGTTCCCTCTCTGGATTTCATCTTGCCAGATGGAAGGTCCACCATACCATAGGATAAATGGTAAAGACCATTTGCCCATTCCTTACCTAGTTTTTTCAAAATGGCAAACAATACCTTGAAGTGGTAATCTTGCTCATTTCCTACTACATAGATGGATTCATCCATTTTGAATTCATCATATTTCAATTGCGCAGTTCCTAGATCTTGGGTGATATATACAGATGTTCCATCTCCTCTTAGCACCAGCTTTTGGTCCAGACCTTCATCAGTTAAGTCAATCCATACAGAGTTGTCTTCTTTTTTGAAGAAAACGCCTTTTTCAAGACCTTCTTGGATGATATCCTTTCCCAAAAGGTAGGTCTCCGATTCGTAATAGAATTTATCGAAATCTACACCAAGCTGTTTATAGGTTTTATCAAAACCGGCATATACCCAGCCATTCATGGTTTTCCAAAGGTTGATGACTTCAGCATCGTTTGCTTCCCATTTTTGAAGCATTACTTGCGCTTCTTTCATCAATGGGGCATTCTTTTTGGCATCATCTTCCGATTGGCCTTCTTGCTTGAGTTGGTCGATTTCCTTTTTGTATTCTTTATCAAAAACCACATAATATTTACCTACTAAATGGTCTCCTTTTAATCCTGCGGATTCAGGTGTTTCACCGTTACCGAACTTTTGCCATGCCAACATGGATTTACAGATATGTATACCACGGTCATTGACAAGGTTGGCTTTTACCACATCATAACCATAAGCTTTAAGGATTTCGGCTACGGAATAGCCCAATAAATTGTTACGAATGTGCCCTAAGTGCAGAGGTTTGTTGGTGTTGGGGGAAGAATATTCCACCATCAGTTTTTTACCGTTCTGCGGGTATTTTCCGAATGAATCAGGGAGGATGGTTGTATTCAACAGGGAGATCCAGTAATCATCAGAGAAACTCAGGTTCAAGAAACCTTTGATCACATTGAAGTCACTGATCTCTTGGATATTTTCTTTTAGATAAGTACCTATTTCATTTCCAGTAACTTCCGGAGATTTTTTAGAAAATCGGGTAACCGGAAATACAACTAAAGTGATTTGACCTTCAAACTCTTTTCTAGTCTCTTGTAATGCGAGTTGAGAAGCAGGGATTTCTGCTCCATACAATGCATTTACCGCTTCAACTGTCTTCTCAATAAGCAGCTCTTGGATTGATTTTGCCATGTAAATATTTCGTAATATTCGTAACTTTCTGATAATGAATTTAAAAAATAACGCATTGATTATTTAGGTATTCATCGTGAAAGCATATCTTTGCCAAAAATAATAAAAAATGCAGAGCTATCAGGAATTTCTTGACTTAAGTGTTGGTTTTCCGCAAGACGGATTCGATATCATCGATGACGAATTGTACTTCCACGATTTGAATTTGATGGAAATGATAGAAACGTACGGTACTCCCCTACGTTTTACCTATTTACCCATTATCAGCAAAAAGATACAACAAGCGAAAATCTTATTTCAAACAGCCATGTTGAAATATAACTATCGCGGATCATATAAATATTGCTATTGTACAAAATCTTCGCATTTCAAACATATCGTTGAAGAGGCCTTGAAGAATGATATCCACTTGGAAACTTCTTCGGCTTTTGATATGCCTATGATTGATGCCCTAGAGCGACAAGGTAAGGTGACTAAGGACATTACAGTGATCTGTAATGGTTTTAAAACCTACCAGTACAAACAGTACATTGTTGACATGTTGCATGATGGATTCCGTAATATTATCCCAGTATTGGATAACAAAGAGGAATTCAACATGTATGATGATGAAGTTGAGCTTTCTGAACCTTGTAACCTTGGTATCCGTATTGCTGCTGAGGAGCAACCAGATTCACAATTCTATACTTCCAGATTAGGTATCAGGATGGAAGATGTGATCGATTTCTACAACAGCAAAATCGTAGATAATCCACACTTCAAAGTGAAGTTATTGCACTTCTTTATCAATTCAGGTATTTCTGACACTCCATATTACTGGAATGAGCTTGAGAAATATGTGACCTTGTACTGTAAGTTCAAAAAGATCAACCCTGACTTAGACACTTTGGACATTGGTGGTGGTATGCCATTCAAAGACTCATTGGTTCATGATTTCGATTATGAATACATGGTTAACGAGATTGTCAACCGCATCAAACAGATCTGTGCTCACCATGAGGTTGTAGAACCAGATATCATTACGGAATTTGGTAAATACACTGTTGCTGAGGCTTCAGGTATCCTTTATAAGGTATTGGGCAGAAAACAACAGAACGACCGTGAGAAATGGTTAATGTTGGACGGTTCTTTTATCACCAACCTACCTGATGTTTGGGCGTTGAACCAGAAGTACATCTTATTGCCGATCAACAATTGGGATTCGGAATATGAGCGTGTTAACCTTGGTGGTATCACTTGCGATGGTCAAGATTACTATAACCAAGAAGCCCATATGAACTCGGTATTTATGCCAAAAACCAGAAAAGTACAATATCTTGGTTTCTTCCACACTGGAGCTTATCAAGAAGTATTGAGTGGTTACGGTGGAATTCACCATTGTTTATTACCATCACCGAAGCATGTTTTGATCCGCAGAAATAGAGACGAGACATTTAACTATGAGGTGTTTGGCGAAGAGCAAAATTCAAAACAAGTAATGAAATTATTGGGCTACCAATAAGCCTGATTTCACAATAAAAAAAGCAAGTTAATATCAATTAACTTGCTTTTTTACTTTAGGGCTAAACCTTTTTTATGCCTAGCCATCCATAAACACTAATCCATCTGGTAATCTTGTATTTAATTAACTAAAATTGCTTTCTTTATTGCTGAGATTAATAATTTTTTAAATTGAATAATTCCTTACAATCAGATTACAGAGAATAGCGTAAATTGCACCTCGCTAACATGAAAAAAACATTTAAGATACTTATGTATATCATCCTTGCCTTAGTCCTTATTATCGCTGTGGCAGTATATTTATTAAGCCGTTCGGATCAAATGGGAGCTTTGGCTTCTGCTGATCGATTGGAGAGAATGGAGCATACCGCCACCTTTAAAAATGGGGTATTTGACAATTTAGAAAAAACACCAGCTATTAAGGAAGGTGTAAGCCAAGTTGCTGTATTCAGGTCTTTTTTCTTTGAAAAGGATAAGAGAAATGTCCCTGCAAAACCTTTACCCGTCGAGATTACTGATTTAAAGAACATTCCATTGGACCAAAATGTATATGTATGGTTTGGTCATTCCTCCTACTATATGCAGCTGAATGGAAAAAGGATCTTGGTGGACCCTGTTTTAAATGGGAATGCCTCCCCCATTCCAGGCAGTGTAAAGGCATTCAAAATGACCCATAAATATAATGCGGAAGATTTTCCTGAAATCGATATCCTCATCCTTACCCATGATCATTATGACCACTTGGATTATCCTTCCATATTGCAATTGAAGAGTAAGGTAAAGGACGTGGTGACGAGCTTAGGAGTTGGAGCCCATTTTGAAAAATGGGGCTACCCTACTGAACGGATCCATGAATTGTATTGGGGTGAGAAATTGACGCTAGACAGTTTACAAATCACCGCTGCACCTGCAAGGCACTTTTCTGGCCGTTGGTTAAAGAGAAATACCAGCTTATGGTCATCCTTTGTTGTTCAAGCTGATTCGTTGAAAATATTTGTAGGCGGAGATTCTGGCTATGGCAAACATTTTAAGGAAATAGGCGATCAATATGGTCCTTTTGATGTTGCCATCCTTGAGAATGGGCAATACAATGAATTATGGAAATACATTCACCTAATGCCAGAAGAAGCTGTTACAGCAGCTCAAGAATTGCAAGCGAAAAGAATAATCCCTGTCCATAACTCTAAATTCCCTCTTGCCAATCATGCTTGGGATGACCCCATGATCCGTATTACGAAAGAGGCTAAGAATAAAAATGTCCCAATTTGGACTCCAAAAATGGGACAGCTTATTTATTTAGATAAAGATAACGACACCAAGGAATGGTGGATAGGGGTTGAATAAACCCCTATGAATAAAGCTCTTAAGTTTTAAAAAACAAAGATTCTTCGTTACTTTTGAAGCGCAAAAGTAACCAAAACGCTTTGGCTCATTTAAGGTGGCTTTTCGCACCATCCAGCGCACATGAAAAGAATGCCTTGTTGTCGGGGATATCTTCCTTCAAAATTCTCCCTTTAGATGGAGAATTTTTTGAAAGCATCCCAAGGCCAATCCCATCGCACAGGTCAACGGCATTCTTTCCATTTTTCCGCCACTGGAAATGAGCCGGTTGCTAAAGGACTTCCTGCGGAAGGATTGAAGTCTGGTCTGAGAAACCATTAAAAGATTGTGACCTCGACATAAAATCCTTAAATTAATGATATTGCCCTATGATGTTTTTCTATAATTCCAGATCGCTAGGCCATTCAGCAAAAGGGCAAATCCGGTGATGATCAAGAAATGATGTTGGATATCATAAAAATCACTGCCCTTTAAAACAATCATCCGGACCACTTCAATGAAATAAGTTACAGGGATCATTTTCGTGACTATGTATGCCCATTGAGGCATGCTGTCGATGGATGTAAATAATCCGCTCATCATCATAAAGATCATGATGAAAAAGAATGCGACCGACATCGCTTGTTGCTGTGTTTCCGAAATGGTCGATATCAGCAAGCCTAGCCCTAAAATGGCAATCAGGTAAATCGATAAATAACCATACAACCAAAACAGATTGCCAACGGGCACTATTCCATATATAAAACGGCCAACCACAAATAATCCTACAGTAAAGACAAACATGCCAATGATCCAAAATGGAATCAGTTTACCAAGGATAAATTGATATTTCTTGATCGGGGTCACATTGATCTGCTCAATGGTTCCGACCTCTTTTTCCTTGACGATATTTAAGGCGCACATATAGGAACAGACCATGGTCACTAGAGCGACCAAAATACCCGGTACCATAAATTTATTGTAGATCAGGTATGGATTGAACCAATTGGAAGAGGTGACATCAATAAGCGAATTGGCAGAAACTCCATTTTGGTTAACCCATTTGGTCCGGATATCTTCATTGAAGTCCCTGATTATTCGGCTGAGATAGCTTGAACCTAAACCTGCTTTCACGCCATTGATCGCATTGGCAGCTATAAACAATTCGGCTGACTTCTCTTTGATCAGATCCCTTTCGAAATTCGTTGGAATCTCCAGGATTAAATCTGCTTTTTCGTTTTCAATCTGTTTCAAAGCTTCTTTAAAGGATTGCCCATAATCTGTCAACCTAAAATATCCAGAAGCCGTCATTTTCGCAATCAATTGCTGGGAAGATGGAGAATGGTCATGGTCCACAATGGAAACATTGATGTTTTTCACCTCGTAATCCGCCGCAAACGGAAGGATTATTAATTGCATGATGGGTGCAATAAAAATCAATGGCAGCAATGCTTTATTCCTAAAGATCTGCTTGAATTCCTTTCTTAATAAAAATAATAATGATCTCATTCCAACCTTGTTTTAAAATTTTTCAAACTTAATACCAAAAGAATTACCGTCATTACGATCAGAATCAAGGTTTCTTTCCAGATGGCAGTAATCCCCAACCCTTTCAACATGATTGATTTTACGATGATATAATACCATTTCGAAGGAACTAAATTGGAAACCATCTGCAATGGCATGGGCATGTTTTCAATCGGAAACATAAAACCGGTAAACAAAAGGATTGGCAACATCATCCCCATCATTGAGATCAACATAGCTGCCTGTTGGGAATTAGTCACATTGGAAATCAATAGACCCACCGACAGGGCACAGATGATCAACAGGGCACTCTCGGCAACCAACAAGATCAAACTGCCATGGATCGGCATCCCCATAAGCGTCACTGCCATGATCAAGATGACCGCCAAATTGATCAATGATAACATGAAATAAGGAAGTGCCTTTGACACAATCACCAGAAAAGGATTAAACGGCGAAACCAGCAAGATTTCCATGGTTCCCATTTCTTTTTCCTTCACTATAGAAACCGCTGTCATCAACACACAGATAAGCATTAGGACCAAGGCCATAATCCCCGGAACAAAGTTCATCGCTCCTTTTAGTTCTGGATTATAGAGCATCCTGAGTTCGGTATTGATGGAATAAGGCATCTCTTGACCCTGCATCAATTCCATTTGATAATCCATGATGATGGCATTTGCATAATTCTGCAAGGTACTGGCAGTATTAGGATCAGACCCATCTGTAATCACTTGGATTTGTGCTTTTTTCAGATGCAGTAGATCCTCATTGAAATTCGCAGGAAAAACTACCGCAAGCTTGATGTTTTCCTTTTGGAAGGAGTCCTCAATATCTTTATAGCTCATTAAGGATTTAGTAACCTGGAAATTTCGATTTGCTTCAAATTTCCTGGTTAACTCCTGCGTTGCAATGTCCTGTGAATAGTCGCAGATCACGATTTTCGCATTCTTCACCTCATTGGTAAGGGCGAATCCAAAGAGTACAATCTGCACGATCGGCAGTCCAAACAACATCAACAAAGTCTTTCTATCCCTGAACACATGGTAGTATTCCTTCCTTACGAAAGACATAAACTGTTTCATCTAATCCCCCTTCCGTTTTGCGGCGCGAGCCAGTTCATAAAACACATCATCCATAGTATCTGCCTTATATTTTTGTTTCAGGTTTAGCGGGCTATCCAAGGCTTTGATCTCACCATCCACCATCATCGATATCCGGTTACAATATTCTGCTTCATCCATATAGTGGGTAGTCACAAATATGGTTATCCCACGAGCTGCTGCAGCATAGATTAAGTCCCAAAACTGCCTACGGGTAACAGGATCCACTCCACCGGTAGGCTCATCTAAGAATACGATCTTCGGATCGTGGATGACCGCAACAGAGAATGCCAACTTTTGCTTCCAACCCAAGGGCAGTGAGGCCACCAATTTCTTAGCTTCGTTCTCCAAACCTAAGGTCTTTAATAGTTCGGTCCGTTTTTCTTTAAGTTGCTTATAATTGAGGCCATAGATGCCTCCAAAAAAATCAATGTTTTCATTTACTGTCAGGTCCTCGTAAAGCGAAAACTTCTGGCTCATATAACCAATGTTCTTCTTGATTTCCTCCGTTTGTTTATAGATATCAAACCCAGCAATATTCGCTTCTCCAGAACTGGGCTTTGAAAGACCACAAAGCATCTTCATGGCTGTTGTTTTACCAGCGCCATTGGCACCCAAGAACCCAAAGATCTCACCTTTATAAACCTCAAAGCTAATGGAGTTGGTCGCTATGAAATCGCCAAATTTCTTGGTCAGCTTATCCGTCTTTATTACCACTTCATCTGTCATATTAGTTCATGAGATTAATGAAACAATCTTCGATATTCGGTTGGATATCATCGATAATTAAGCCTTGATGGTTTTGATTTTCCAAGGACTTCAGCAGCATTTCCTTAGCATGGCCTTGATCTTCTTTAAAACTGATATGGTGGTATTCACCAAAGGCATTACAAGTTTTGATATTCGGATTATTCCTGAGATCAACCAATAATTTGCCCATATTATTAGCCTTGATGGCATATAATGGATCTGGATACTGTTTGATGATTTCTTCAGGAGTTTCAACGCTCAGGATCTGACCATTTTGGATCAAGGCAATACGTTCGCAAAGGGTTGCCTCGTCCATATAGGGTGTTGAAACCAAGATCGTGATCCCTTGATCCTTTAATCTTGCCAGCATTTCCCAAAATTCTTTGCGAGAAACAACGTCTACACCTGTTGTAGGTTCATCCAAGAACAAGACCTCAGGTTTATGGATCAGAGCACAGCACAGCGCAAGTTTCTGTTTCATCCCGCCAGACAATTTACCTGCTCGTCTATCCTTGAATGGTTCGATCTGTACATAGATATCCTTTATCAGATCATAGTTTTCTTCTACGGTGGTTCCAAAAACAGAAGCAAAGAAATTCAAGTTCTCTTCAATGGTCAGGTCTTGGTACAAAGAAAATTTACCTGGCATATATCCTACTAGCTTACGAATCTGCTTATATTCCTTGACAACATCCAAACCTGCAACGGTTGCAGCACCTTCAGTGGGCATCAAGAGAGTAGTCAATATCCTGAAAATACTGGTCTTCCCGGCGCCATCTGGACCGATTAGACCAAAGAGCTCTCCTTTTTTTACAGAAAAGTCAACATGGTCCACTGCAGTGAGGGCACCTTTATTGTAAGTCTTTACCAGATCAACTACTTGCACCATATCCATATCAGATAAACTTTATTTCAGCGTACATGCCAATCTTATACCTTCCGTCGTTTTTTACCTTGACCTTGATGGCATAAACTTGATTAGCCCGCTCATCCTTGGTCTGAATGGTCTTCGGAGTGAATTCCGCCTTACTGTTTATCCATGTAATGACGCCTTCGGCAGTATGGTAACCACCGTTTCCATCATCGGTCAACACCTGAACCTTTTGATTCAGTTTGACATTTGGAAGTTGATTGCCGGTAATATATGCCCTCAGGATCATACTGGACAAGTCCGCGATTTTATACAAGGGTTTCCCCATACCGGCAGTTTCATTTACTTCGGCATATTTTGTCAAGACTGTCCCTTGAACAGGGTTTACAATTTTAGATTTCTTTAATTGATCTTCCAATTGGTAGATCTGCACTTCCAATGGCACTACCTCTTTTCCTATGCTTTGATTTGAAATCGAAAGACTGGATTGTTGTGCCTCCAATTGCCTGTTTAATAGTTTTATCTGCGCATTGATATCATCCAACTGCTTTGGAGTCGCCGCATCACCAGCAATTAAGTTCTGTGTCCTGATTTTTTCTCGTTCCAGGTGTTGTATCTGTTCCTTGATGGCAGAAAGCTGGACAGGAATATTAGGTTTTCGACTTAAACCTGCTCCTACCTGTGCTTCCAATTGGCGTTTTTTAAGATAAGTCTGCACCGTATCTATATAACCTATTTGCTGGCCTACGGCTAATTGATCCCCTTCTTCAAGATTAAATTCCTTGATGGTTCCATTTGCTTCTGCAGATATGATGGTCTCTATCGCTTCAAAGCTTCCCGACGCATCAAAGGTATCTTTATCATTTTTACAGGACCCTAAGGCCAGTATTCCAGTACCTAGGAGCAAATATATTTTTAGTCTTTTCATTATGATTAATTTTCTGCTTTTCCAGTTGTTGTTTGTAAGTTATATTGAGCCATTAATAATTGCACTTCATGTAGGGCCAAGTTCTGTTTCGCTTGTTCAACTACATTCACCGAAATGAGGTAATCGTTGCTAGTTGCTGTTCCATAATTCAACTGGTTCAAAGTAGAATTTTTCACCTGTTCGCGAAGGTCGATTATCTCTTGATCGGTTTTAAGCAGCTCTTGATACTTAGACAACTCCGTTTGTTGTTGATTCAGGTTCATTTTTGTGTTGAACAGGAAAGTTTCCTCTTGGACATCCAATATCCGTTGATTGTTTCTTATGATATTCTTCTCATTTTTCTGGGTATAGAAACTATTCAGGTTCCAAGCCAAACGCAATCCAGCCATATAAAACCCTTGAGTTTCCGGATTCAGCATATTCAATGCTGGCTGCCCAACACCACCTTGAACAAAAAGGCTAAATTGAGGCAAGGATTTATTATCAATCAATTTATTCTGAACATCTAAGGATTTTCTCTGGAGAGAAAACAAGGTCTGTTCTGGCCTATGGATTTCATTGTTCAGTTGCAAGGGAGCCGGAGTCTGTAATCTGGCTTTAGGGTCTAGCTTTTGTCCAATCATCACTCCTAGAACTTCCAAATAAGCTTTTTTGTTAAAATCCAATTCTGTAATTCGCTGATCAGCTTTTAGTTTTTCCGCTTTCAGATTACTAGCCGAGCTTCTGAGTGCAACGCCATTGGCCACCGCTGTTTCCATTTTTTCAATTCCGCTCTGTAGGTCTTGGATACTCAGCTCGATCTGCTCTTTTTGCTTTTCTAAGAGCAATATGGCAAAATAGAGATTGTTGATCCGTTCTTTGAGCTTGTACATTTCTACCTCAACCTTTTGGTTTTCTACCGCAGTGTTGGCATTCAAGCTTTCTTTTTGATCCTTAAGATTCACTAAACCTGTTAAAGATTGTGTCAGCTCCGCATAAACCTTATATTGACTCTTACTAATGGTAGGAATTTCCATATTAGGAAGTTTAATAGGCATCGATGTAACATCCGATTGATGGGTTGCCTGCCCAGCTATGCTTAACTGTGGCATGACAGCCTTTTGAGCATTATCCAAAGAGAATTCATTAGTCCTCGATATGAGGTCCTGCTGCTTGATCAGGGGGTAATTTGAACGAGCAAGACTATAGCACTCCTCTAAACTTAAGTTACCCGCCGTAGTTTGAGCAACCGCGAAGCTAATTCCTAGCCCCGTAAATAGAATAAAACTTAAAACTTTCGTAAAGACATTTACCTTAATCATATATTTTAATATATTGATTTAAACAATTGACCAATTAATGGTTAAAAAAATAGACTATGCTTTAAACATAGCCTGTACCCAAATGGGAATCAACTTCTTACGCTCTTCCATCAAGTCAGAAAATTCTTGATTATTAAGACCAGTTCCGCTCATGATCATAGGCTGAGCAATAAAAGGAAACAGAACCATACCCAGAACATTCATTATGAATTGGATCGGACTAACCTCTTTCAGGGTTCCTTTCTTGATTTCCGCATCCAATTGCTGGACAAAGAAAGATTCACCCAATATTTCACGGACTGGAATTTTCTCTAAAATATTATTGACATTGTTGCGGATTTCACTCACAATAAACCCAGGGATCTCGGGCTTATCCTTGATTGAATCGATATAATGCTCTGCAATGGCACTCACCTTCTCCAACAAGGTAGACTCACGGTCATTCAATACCATGACCAAGCCTTTAACAAACTCACCTAATGTTTCCAACATAATGAGTTCAAAAAGCTTTTCCTTACTTCTAAAATAATAGTTTAAAAGGGATAAGTTGA
>WPCJ01072446.1_pt1 | contig 11732 bp, 8 predicted proteins | sample 5399831 | NCBI WGS metagenome assembly WPCJ01 (sample SAMN12869470, study PRJNA574797) | sludge metagenome | isolation source: wastewater treatment of pH10 | place: China:Beijing | collected 2019-05-20 | reverse complement strand
AGTGCTTTTTTAATCGCTGATGGAGTAATGCCGTCCAATGAAGGTAGAGGATATATTTTAAGAAGAATTATGCGTAGAGCTATGCGTCATATTCATATATTAGGCGCTAGAGAGCCACTTATGTATAGATTAGCTCATACTCTTATCAATGAAATGAGCGATGCATACCCTGAATTAAAGAGGGCAGAAGCAGTGATTACTGCTACTTTAAGGTTGGAAGAAGAAAAATTCAAAGAAACTTTAGATAGAGGACTAAAGCTATTAACTTCAAGTATCGAAGGTTTGAGCAGCGGCTCATATTTACCAGGCGAAGTAGCATTTAAGCTTTATGATACCTATGGTTTTCCGCTTGATTTAACCAGGGATATTTTAAAATCTAAGCAAATTGGAGTTGATGAAGCCGGCTTTGAGGAGGAAATGAAAGCGCAAAGAACACGCGCTAGAGCTGCTTGGGTTGGATCAGGCGAAAAAGCAACTGATGAAGTGTGGTTTAACATCTACGAAACTTCTGGCGCTACAGAGTTTTTAGGATATGTATTAGATGAAGCTGAAGCAGTTGTTAAAGCTATTATTGTTGATGGCAAACGTGTTGAAAAAGCGGATAGAGGGGAAGCAATAATAGTTTTGAACCAAACACCATTTTATGCTGAATCCGGAGGCCAGGTCGGGGATAGTGGATTTATAAACCAGCATGAAGTGACTGATACCAAGAAATATGGTATTCATATTTTTGGCCATGTAGTAAAATTAAATAAAGAAATTAAAGTGGGAGATGTTGTTCATGCTAAAATTGATAATGAAAGAAGAGGCAGAATCAGAGCAAACCACTCCGCTACCCACCTCTTACACAAAGTTTTAAGGAAGCAGCTTGGGGAACATGTAACACAAAAAGGTTCTATAGTTACAGCTGAAAAGTTAAGATTTGATTTTTTACACCCGCAAGCTTTAAACAAAGAGCAAATTTTATCTATTGAAAAAGAAGTAAACCAAATGATAATCCATAACAACGAGGTTATCACTGAGATTTCAACTATGGGCCAAGCAGTATCTCGCGGAGCTATGGCACTTTTCGGCGAGAAATATGGTGATGAAGTAAGAACTGTAGCTATGGGAGATTCACTCGAGCTCTGTGGTGGAACCCATGTAGCAAGAACGGGAGATATCGGGTTATTTAAAATTGTTTTTGAAGAAGCTATCGCTGCTGGAGTGAGGAGAATAGAAGCTGTAACTGCTTTAGAGGCACTAAGTTATATTACCGCTAAGGAAGATATAATTAAAAGCATTGCAAATACCCTAAAATGCTCTGAGGCAGATATATATTCAAGAGTGGAATCTCTGAATGAGGAAAAGCGTAAAGCTGAAAAGGAAATCGCTGCCCTAAGAATCTCTTTAGCTTTGGCATCGCAAGTTATCCCAGAAAAAGTCGGCAATGTTAATTTTATCATAAAAAAATTAGATGGCATACCCCCACAAGACTTAAAGACTATTGCCTTAGAGTTGCTAAAATTTATCAAGCAAGGGATTATAGTCGTTAGTACAACTTTTGAGGAAAAGATCTCAATGCTTATATATATCAGCAATGAGCTAACTGATAGATATAAAGCAGGAGAGATTATCAAAGAAGCTTTAAACGAAATCGACGGGAAAGGTGGTGGGAAAGCTGATATCGCACAAGCAGGTGGCACAAAAATAACCGGACTTGATCGAGCAATAGATAAGATTAAAGGCTATATATCCAGACTTTGATAATGAAGTATAAAATTATATATTTAACGTATAATCCATTATCATATAAAAGTAACGTTATTATGGTATAATTTTACCTATAACTCAACTAAACAGGTGATTTAATAGAAATAACCAATTATAATATTAAAATAAAAGGTTAGAAAGTAAAAAAAGTACATGATGCAAATGTAATAATAAGATAATGAAATACTGCAATGCATAAATAGCGCTATATGCTATAATATTTAACAAAAGTATTAATAAGGCACTATAAGATCAGATGTTAGGCATAGAGAGAACTAATTTTTCTATTAAAATAAAAAATTGGGAAATTCATGTAAAAGATATTCCTTTGTATGGAGGGTTTGAATTATTTGAAGCGATTAAATCCGATAATATTGATGCAATGGAAAAGGCTTTTGAGTCTGAATACAGTTTTGGTTACAATTCTAAGTATAGTATATTTGAAACTTTTTGCGACGTTAACCCAAAAAAAGGTATAATATTTTCTAACCCTAGCAGAGAAATTTTTAACACTTTGGAAAAACAGAAGCAGATAATTATAAAATGGTCATACAAATTTTTACTTTTCTTTGCAGCAGCAAATAATAATGCAAAAGCATTACTATACCTTATATACTATGACCCTCTAGAAAGCTTTATTAGAAAAAATTATAAAGAACTTTTAGAGGCTGAGTACGAACCGTACTATGATTGTATGGTCGCATATGCTCTTGATTATGCACTTGAGTTTGGTAATAAAAAATTAGCATCCTTCTTAATGGAGGAAGGAGGAGAACTCTTATACTACAAAGAACCCCCATCTTATAGATATAAAGTAACATTACATAATGTATTAAATATAAACAATAATTTAAGGTTATATGCTCAATATTATAGTGGATTGCCTGGAGAGATTATCGACCTTATATGGTCTTATAAAGACGAGAATGCCAGAGAAAATATAAAAAACCTTCAAAGCGTTAGGAAAGATTTACTTGAAACTAGAAAGGCAAGTGTTATAAAATGCGGAGCTACTCTCCTTGGTCTTGGTTTATGCTTAGGGTTAGGTATTGTGTTTTTAGCCCCAGAAACTACTGTTCTTTATGGTTTAGCCGGTCTAATGTATTTGACTTATAACACTAAGCTTGAGAAAACAGGCATACAATTATTCACGTCCTCATTATTATTCATAGCTCGAGATATAATTATAGGAGAGACGCCATGGCAAGCAAGAATTATATGGTGTGCTGCAACTATAGGAAGGAGTATAGGCCCGGCAATAATATCTGAGCTAACAGAAAAAACGCCAGATATGATCACTTTAACGGATTTCGTATTACCTATAGGAATTCCTATCTCGATTGTGTGTGGCTTACAACCTTTATTAGCTGACAATAAAAATGGTTGGATGCAAATGCAGATGCTTATGCTTTTATGTACAAGTTTTACGATGCTAGGTATGATTGATCAATATATGGATAAAGTAAAACCCTATTTAAATTTTTCAATAAAACCAACTAAAGAGACCTTTGAGATATTTATGGATACCGTATCTAAAACCTTAGGTAGTGCGCAGTCTGAAGTAGTTAAAGGACTAGCCCGCTAATATAAATAATGGTTTTTGTATGAGCTAATTCACTATAAAAGTTAATAATGAGCCGGCCTAAATATTGCATGGCTTCAGGATTTTCAACTTGAACTCGGTAGTCTTAGAAAATGGTATTATAGGGATGGCAAGATCATAGGCCTTCTTTCAGCGCCCTTGATTTTTGTCTATCCCAATCTCTTTGTTTTATAGTCTCTCTCTTATCATGCAATTTCTTCCCTTTAACTGCAGCAATAAGTAGTTTTGCACGATTTTTAAGATTAAAATAAAATTTTAAGGGGACAACTGTAAACCCTTTTCTTTGGATAAGTCCAGTTAACCTTTTAATTTCTTTTTTATGAAGCAAAAGTTTTCTCGGTCTTCTCGGATAATGACTGAATACCTTAGCTTTGTCATATTCAGGAATATATGAGCCATATATATATAATTCCCCTTTGTCCTCAGCAATATGGCACTCTACAATACTTGCTTTACCTTTCCTTAAAGATTTTGCCTCACTTCCTGTTAAAACAATCCCGGCTTCATATAATTCTTCAATAAAAAATTCATGGTAAGCCCTTCGGTTCTCAGTAATAATAGTTCTAATATTTTTATCAAATTCACTCATAATAATTAGAAGGATATTTTTTTGCTAATTTATCAAATTCAATAAGCTCTTTGAGCAAAGCTTCGAGTTTGTTTAAATGAATCATACAAGGACCGTCACTCGGTGCGTTATCAGGATCCTGGTGGGTTTCTAAAAATAATGCCGCAACACCCACTGCAACAGCCGCTCTTGCTAGAACTTTAACAAATTCTCTTTGCCCACCGCTTTGAGTGCCGGCTCCTCCGGGCTCTTGGATTGAGTGTGTCGCATCAAAAACAACTGGGTATCCTGTTTCGGCCATAATAGGAAGTGCACGCATATCGCTTATTAATCTATTATATCCGAAGCTCACCCCCCTTTCGCAGAGCATAATATTTTCATTCCCGGTTGAAGCGATTTTGCTTGCAACATTTTTCATGTCCCAAGGCGCTAAAAATTGCCCTTTTTTAATATTGATTACCTTACCAGTTTTACCTGCGGCAAGCAATAAATCGGTTTGCCTACATAAGAAAGCCGGGATTTGCAAAACATCAACAACTTGCGACAATATTCCACATTGAAATTCGGAATGTATATCCGTAATCACCGGACAACCAAATTGCTCCCTTATTTCAGCGAAAACAGGAAGAGCTTTTTCCAACCCCAAACCCCTTTTACCATCTACAGATGTGCGATTGGCTTTATCAAATGAAGTTTTATATATAAAATTGATACCTAACCTTTTTGCAATATTATAAATTTCCTCAGCAGCCTCAAGCGCATGTTCCCTTGATTCCATTTGGCAAGGGCCGGCAATAAGAGTAAATGGTAAGTCATTTGCTATTTCAAAGTCTTTTAACTTAATTCTTTTTATCTGCATAATTTTTATAGCTACTTATTTAGTGATATATTATAACTAGCATTTATATGATAAACAATCAATTTTATCTAAAAATATATGGTTAAAATGCCTCATTGGCCGATCCCCTATGGTAGGAAGCCAATAGACTTAGGTTTAGAAAGAATAGAAAAGCTATTAATTAAACTCGGCAACCCTCATAAAAAGCTTTCACCCGTTATTCATGTAGCGGGCACAAATGGGAAGGGATCTACACTTGCCTATCTAAAAGCGATTCTGGAAGATGCAGGTTATAAAGTACATAGATATATATCTCCACATCTGGTTAGATTTAACGAAAGAATAACCCTTGCAGGCAACGAGATCACTGATGGCTACCTATATCAAATCATGGAAGAAACACGTGTGGCAGCAGGAGATTTACAACTAACTTTTTTTGAAGGTACAACTGCTGCTGCATTTTTAGCTTTCTCAAAAGTTCCTGCTGATATAGTGCTGCTTGAAACTGGTATGGGTGGAAGGCTAGACGCTACTAATGTTATTGAAAATCCGTTACTCACAATAATCACCCCCATTTCTGATGATCATATGGAATATTTAGGCGATACTATTTCAAAAATTGCTTATGAGAAGGCGGGGATTATTAAAAAAGAAAGACCTTGTATTGTAAGCTGGCAAATGAACGAAGCTTATCAGGTAATAAAAAATAGGTGTATAGAGTTAAATGCACCATTGTTTGCCTGTAAAGAACATTGGGATTTTAAAGTAGGAGAAAACCAATTTAGCTTTATTGATGAAGAAGGGGAATATGATTTCCCACTTCCTTCGCTGAAAGGGTATCATCAAGTTATCAATGCAAGTGCTGTTATAGCTGCACTTCAATACTTGGAAGGCTTTCAAGTTACCTATAAGAATATAATTAATGGACTAACTAAAACGGGCTGGCCAGCAAGGCTTGAACATATTACTAGCGGAGTTTTAGCAAAGATGCTACCTGAAGATTGGGAATTATGGGTTGATGGTGCACACAATAATGCTGGAGCGCAAATGCTTTCTTTAATGATTGAGAAGTGGAAAGATAAGCCGTTATATATTATTAATGGTCGAACTAAAAATAGGGATGTAGAATCATTTCTAAGTCACTTTCTCGGTAAAGTTGAATGTGTAATCGGTGTTGAAGTAAAATCAGAGCCATTAGCTGAAAAACCAGAGAGAATTGTACAAGCTGCAAAAAACCTTGGGTTCAATACATTAGCTGCTGATTCCCTAAAACAAGCTATAAATCATTGCATTAATGATTCTTCAGTTCCCGGCCGAATTTTAATCTGTGGTTCTCTATATCTTGCCGGAGATGTGCTTTTAGCTAATACCGATTCTCAAAACTAATTTGTCCATTATAACCTTGAAAGGACAGCAACCAAAGGCGGCGAAAAGAAGCCTGAAGTTATGTATATTCAAGCTTTTTTCGCCAATTCCTACTTGCATAAATCCCAGGCCTTAATTATATAATTATTTATGGAGGATGGTATTAATCCCTTTTACTGCAAAATAAAACAGCGGACCACTGAATATAGTGAAAAACAATTTATAAGTATAGCTATTGATAATAAGGTTGGCCATTTGGTCTTTTGGCAACACCCCAAAAAAGCTTAAGAAGCAGATTACTATACAGGTATCAATAAGTAGAGAAGCTGCTGTACTAAGGATATTTCTAATTAATAATAATCTGTCCCTGGTTAACCTACGTAACCATAAATAAAAAATAACATCAACTGATTGAGAGATATAACTTGCAATAATAGATCCTATAAATGCTATACTAAATAGCCCAAATATATGGTTAAACTCTAGGTTACTAACTCTTGACCAAGAGGTGGCATTTAACTTATCTGCAATTATTATAATAGTTGCAACAATTATATTCATAGAAATTGCTAATTTTATACAAAATTTGGATTTTTCTCTTCCATAAAACTCTGCTATTAAATCTAAAATTAAAAATGTAAATGGGTATATTATCGCCCCTACTGAGAGCTCAAAAATATAAATAGAAAAGATAGGGAGTTGAACAAATTTTTGATAAATAAGGTTGCCGGTTACAACTAGCACTGAAAAAACTACACACAAAAAAACATAAATTTTTTCTTTAATATCCATGCAATTAAGGATTATAGTTTTAAGTTAGGATGTATCATATTATTGTTTTTATTTATTGTATACACATTATACATAATTACTAATAATTGATATTTTATAAAGTGGTTTTGTATTATACTTTAGCTGTAATAATTTTAATAATTATAATTTGGCAATGAAATCTCCTATTTTAAGTTTAAAAGAAGTAACTCTGTCTTTTGAAGTAAAGCCCTTATTTGATCGCTTATCACTTAGTATCTATCCAAATGATCGTATTTGTGTGGTAGGTAGGAATGGTGAAGGTAAATCTTCTTTACTACAAGTTATAGCCGGAATATATGATTTAGATGCAGGAGAAAGATGGGTGCTACCAGGCATTGAGGTGGGATATCTCCCACAGTCAATTGATTATGGAGATGATCATAAAAAAAATGTTCGTGATTTTGTGTTAAGCGGAATAAAAAGTAGCCAAGAAAGCGAAGATAATAGGTATTTGGCAGATATGATTATTTCACCGCTAAAATTAGACCCACAAAGCTTATTAAGTGAATTATCAGGAGGATTGCTGAGAAGGGCATTTCTTGGAAAAACTCTAATTTCAAACCCAAAAGTTTTGCTCCTTGATGAGCCAACTAACCATTTAGATATTGATACCATTGAATGGCTTGAGGAATATGTTAGAGGTTATGGAGGTGCAGTTGTATGTATCAGCCATGACCGTGCTTTTTTAAGAGCTATCTCTAACAAAACGTTTTGGCTCGATAGGGGCGGTCTGAAAGTTAGCAACTTGGGGTATGATAATTTTGAAAAATGGTCTTTAGAGGTTCTCGAACAAGAACAAAGAGAGTTAGAAAAAGCTGAAAAAAAGCTTGATGAAGAAGAGTTGTGGAAAATTCAAGGAATCTCCGGAAGAAGAAAACGCAACCAAAAGCGTTTAGCTGACTTATATGCTTTGCGTGAAAAAACTAGCCAAGGCACTGCTGCACGCAAGGTCCTACTGAATAAAATTCATTTAGATCCACTTACCCCAGTTCTTTCTTCTAAAATGGTATGTGAGTTTAAAGATGTATATAAAGATTATGAGAATAAAAAGATTTTAGAGTCTTTCTCAATGCGAATAATGCGTAAAGATAGGATCGGAATAGTTGGTCCTAACGGCACGGGCAAAACCACGTTTCTCAGGCTTTTAACAGGTGAGGAAGCATCTGATAAGGGAATGATTAAGCTTGGTAAAACTATTGAGGTCACATATTATGATCAGAAAAGAGTTGCGCTACACCCCGATAAAACTTTGTGGGAGACCTTATGTCCTGAAGGAGGTGAATATATTAAAGTAGGTGAGAAATTTATACATGTTGTAACTTACTTAAAAAACTTTTTATTTGACCCTAAAGAAGCTAGAAATAAAGTTGCCACTCTTTCAGGAGGGCAGGCTAATAGACTATTACTTGCTAAAGCTTTAGCAGATCCTGGTTCCTTACTTATTTTAGACGAACCAACTAATGACTTGGATATGGATACTCTCGATATGATAAAGGATATTCTTTATGATTATCCAGGAACTTTAATTATTGTAAGCCATGATCGAGATTTTCTTGATAGCATAATAACCAAGATTATCTATTTCGAGGAAAATGGGATAGTGGAGGAATTTATCGGTAATTATACCGACTTAAGGAATATGAAGACCCTGCAAGCTAAGGGCAAGCAAATGACTGCCAATAAGGCTAAAACTGCAATAAAACCAAATGAAGCAGAAGCAAATAAAACCACAGAAGTTAGCAAAAAGCTATCTTCTAGCTTGCAAAGGGAGCTAAGTCTTATGCCTGAAATAATATCTAAATTAGATAAAGAAATAGAGGAGCTTGAGCTAATTCTTTCAACTCCTGATTTATATAAAAAATCTCCGGAAGAATTTAATATTAAATCAAAGCAACTCGTTGAAACAAAGGAAGAATTAGAAGCAACCTGGGAGAGATGGCAAAAACTGGAGAGTATAAGTTAACCTATCTTTCTAAATGTATCTTTTTCTTCAGATCTTTCCTTAGTAAGTCTAGCAACAAAGCTATAATTTTGGGCAGTATTTTCTTCTTGTTCAAGTTCCCATTTGTTCTTATTATTTTCTTGTTCTTTATCCATTTCATCTTCATAATTTGAAACTAGATTAGGTGAGAATAAAATACTTCCATCCTCTTCAAATAATGGAAAATGGGTTAAACAGAGCTCGTCAGTATCATCATCATATAAATTTGGACACTCAAAAGGTATTGGAGGCGCTTTAGTAAATAGATCTATATCCCATTGTTTAAGATAACTAAATATATGGAATACAATCTCTGTAGGTAATTTTTCAAACTTGCAATATGATTGGCATAACTCTTCTATAGTTTTCGAGGTTACCCCATGAAGACGTAGGTAACCATCAAATTTCATATAATATTCGATCTGTTTCTTTATTTCTTCATACCTTTCTTTTTCTTCAGGGGAGCAAATTCTAAGTTTAGCTTTTAATGCCGGGATAAATGATTCAATACTTGATAAAGAAAATCTATTAAACTCCCTCTTTTCAACTGCCAGGCACTTATGTTCAAATATTTTATTGTTATTCTCCAGAGCTTTTTTTAGTTCAATTAATGTTTCATCCGTGATAGGTTGGAAATCCACAGGTTTGAAATCATCATCTTCGTAAGGAGGTTTTTGGTTGCTAAGATCTAGATTAATTATATGGCTATTTCTTCTAATCGCACCAAGCAGTAATTTAATACCAACTTCACCAATATTATTTTCACTTAGATCAAAACTCATATTTTTATGTTTTTCTAGTAAAGTTGCGATTGCTCTAGTACCTTCTTTATTGCATTCACAATATGTATCTATATCTGTAGAACATAGTTTTATTGTTATTCCAAAGTTATTATAATATGGTTCTAGGTAAGTTGGTAGTTGCGCCAAATATTCTATTAGGTAGTTTGCCATAGTAACATATTGAGACAAATTTAGATATTTTAAAGTCTTCATTCTAATTAAGCTTTCCATAATAGGCTTATAATCTTCTTCCTCACATAAAATAGCCTTTAAACTAAGATGTGTGATATTTAAAGATTTAGCTAACTTATCTAAAAAAGATGCTAGATTCTCTCTTCTAAAATCTAAGGAGTTTAAATTAAGATACGTTAAGGATTTATTTTCTTCAAAAATGCTTGCAAGCTCTGATAGCCAACCCTTAGGAAGTGGCATATATCGATCAAAATTATCATAATAACGAGCTAAAGTATCACCATAATCATTATAACTATCCTCATCCAGATAAAAATTAGGGTTAAGAATACTAGGAGATCTAATTTTTAATTTCTTTATAGTCGTGTTATACTTTAAGCCATTAAAAATTTCTTTCAACTGCTCTAATGTAAAGCCTTCCACAGTCAAATTTAAATAAGTAATAAATTTACTATTAATTAAAAGTTGCTTAATATTTTTAACATATTCGGCATCTGCCTCATGCGGTTGAATATGTAGAGAAGTTTCTTTAAAGTATTCTGAATTTCCCGAGCATTCTGCTGCTAATTTATCCTGATCTTTATTAGTAAAAGCTCTCATAATCTTTTCCTGCATTTCTAAGAAAGGATTATACCACGAAAATGTTACAAAAATATTAAAGAGCATAATCTTTTTATAAAACTTTTAATCCCCTTATCACTTACAGCTTTAATAGTGCCGTTTTCTTTAACTTCATTGAAAAACAATTATTCTGTTAAAGGGTTTTCGATGTAGTATTTTGAATTATTCTCTTTAGTGTCCTTGTATCAAACTGAGGATCATAACCGAATATAGGTATATTTAACTTCTTTTTACCAAACCGAGTTGCCGTTCTTTTAATAATCTAATTGTTAATTATCTCTGGAAATTGGTATAATACCCCTTCCTTTATACCAATTTTAATTATTGCTTCCAGGTAATCTAAAGCAATACTTTTGCTTGCATAAAAATTAATATATACCCTTAACAACCTTACCACTTTTATCAAAATCAGGAATATAATGCACTTCCATGATTGCACATTTATGTTTATTATATCGCCAAGGATAGCTAAATATTACTTCTTGCCCATTAAGCGCTTGGTTAAGAAAAGGTACACTTATATTATAGTTTTCACTACCTATTAAGTTTTGAATGGTTTTACCAAGAATCTTTTTATAAGGTAAATTTAATACTTTTTCATACTGCTTATTTATAAGTAGGTATTTACCATCTTTATCCCTATATGAGAAAAAAAATGTGGGAGTGGAATTTAAGAACTTCATATATTCTAAGCTAAATATATTTGTTTTCTTCTCTTTTATATTGCCTCAAGAATCATTAGACCTTTTTCCAAACTGGGCTAAGCCAACTCATAGTTATGAATTCCAGCTATCAAGTTGAACCTGAGCCCAAATCTTTTTCGTCGATTCCTGTATTTATCAGCAATTATCTTGAATCTCTTAAGGCTACCTATAACATTCTCATTCGCAACCCTTGCACTTGATAGCTTCCTATTATTTTTTATATCTTTTTTGCTTAAAGGGTTTTTCTTGGACTTTTTCTTCGGGGACTGTTGAAAATAGAGGGATAAGTGGTTAGAATGAATAAAAAAAGAAAAGAGTGAAAGGATGTCACAATTAGAAATAGTGAGTTTGGAAGAGTTAGTATCGGAAAGCCATAATTATCGAAGGTTTAAAAAGCTATGGGATTTGAGAAAAGTAAACAAAAAATTAGAGAGATTAAAGAAGGATGGTCCGCATGAAGGGTATGGGATAGAACGTTTATTTTTATGCTTATTAGTACAGTTTATGGAGGAT
>WPCJ01117174.1_pt1 | contig 11744 bp, 12 predicted proteins | sample 5399831 | NCBI WGS metagenome assembly WPCJ01 (sample SAMN12869470, study PRJNA574797) | sludge metagenome | isolation source: wastewater treatment of pH10 | place: China:Beijing | collected 2019-05-20 | reverse complement strand
CCTCGCCGAAGAGCGAGGAGAAGATGTCGGAGGCATCGAAGCCGGCATCGCCACCGCCCGGGCCGCCGCGGCCTGCGAAGGGATGGCCCCCGCCCTGGCCGAAATTGAACTCGAACCCGCCACTGCGCCCGCCCCGTCCGGCGCCCATGCCCTCGAAGCCCTGGAAGCGCGGCTTGCCCTCGGCGTCGATCTCGCCGCGGTCGAACTGCTTGCGCTTGGCCTCGTCGCCCACGATCTCATAGGCGCTGTTGAGCTCCGCGAACTTGTCCTGCGCCTTGGGATCGTCCCGGTTGCGGTCCGGGTGCAGCTCCTTGGCGCGGCGACGGAAAGCCTTCTTGATTTCCGCATCGCTCGCGCCGCGGGCGACGCCCAGAACCTGATAGGGATCGCGCATCCAAAACCTCGTTTCCACGCAAAACCGAACGGCCAGCGCCGAAGCCGCCAGCCGTCCGTCTCGCCCTATGTGGGGGCGGTGTGGCGTGTACGCAACACCTATCCCGGGCCGTTTTGCACCCGGTTCAACGGCGAAGCAAGCGGAGCAGAAAGCGTCAGCCCAGGTCCTTCCAGGGCCCCATGTCCTTGACCACCCATTCGCCACCCGACGGGCGGCAGGCCGTGCCCTGCAGCTTGACCGGCTTCGCCTGCGTCTGGACGCTGGCGATGAAAGCGCGGCAGATCTCGTCGGAGCGCAGGAACGGGCCACCGACCGGGATGAAAGAACCCTTGATGCCACTTTGGGGATTGTCCCAGGAGACGGCAGCGCCATTGCCCTGAGGATCGAGCGCCACGCTCATCGCGCCGTCGGCACGACGCATGTCTTCCGGCCCGAGATCCGCCGCCAGACTGGCGAGTGGCCCGGCGTGATCACCACCGCGGGCCGGCAGAACCGCCGAAGTCGTCATCGCCGAGGTCGCGGCGACCTCGTCCTCGCTCTTGCTCGACAGGCCGAGAATCGGGAAGGAGACCGAGCAGCCGGCACCGAGCAGCCCCAGAACCACGGCGGCAGCCAGTGGGCGCATGGGGGTTGCGCAACGGTTGAGGCTTTGGAACGCCCCCGCCCCTGCCTTATATAAACCAATCGCCCGGACCCCGACCACTTCTGCGCTCACCCAACGCCATTTCCACTACCCGAGGATTAGAACGTGCAAGCGTTAACGAGCGGTGACTTCACCGAGGAAAACGAGCCTTTCGCCTTGTTCCAGAAGTGGTTGGACGAGGCCACGAAATCGGAGCCGAATGACCCAACCGGAATGGCGCTCTCCACCGTCGATGCCGAGGGCATGCCGAACAGCCGTATGGTGCTGCTCAAGGGCCACGACCCGGACGGTTTCGTGTTCTACACCAACACCGAAAGCCAGAAGGGGCAGGAACTGCTCGGCCAGCCCAAGGCTGCCGCCCTGTTCCACTGGAAGAGCCTGCGCCGGCAGATCCGCATCCGCGGGACGGTCGCGCTGGTGAGCGACGCCGAATCGGACGCCTACTACCAGTCCCGCCCGCGCGACAGCCGCATCGGCGCCTGGGCCTCCCAGCAGTCTCGCCCGCTGGAGAGCCGCTTTGCGCTGGAGAAGGCAGTGGCGAGCTACACGCTGAAATTCGGCATCGGCGAGATTCCGCGCCCGCCCTACTGGCGTGGCTTCCGCATCACCCCGACCTATATCGAGTTCTGGCGCGATGGCGCCTTCCGCCTGCATGACCGCATCGTCTTCCGCCGCAGCGCCGCTGGCGAGGCGTGGACCAAGACGCGCTTCTATCCCTGAGGATTCCCGTTCCATGGCGATGCCGAAATTCGATTTCCCGAAGACCGAACCGGGCAAGCGCCCGGTGATGCTGCTGACCGGGGCGAGCCGCGGCATCGGCCATGCCACGGTGATGCAGTTCGCCATGGCGGGCTGGCGCATCCTGTCCTGCTCGCGCCAGGCCTTCTCCGACAAGTGCCCGTGGCCATCGGGCGCCGACGACCATGTCCAGATCGATCTCGGCGATCCAGAAGACACGATGCGCGGCATCGCGGAGATCAAAAAGCGACTGGCCGTCGAGGGCGGCAAGCTCAACGCGCTGGTCAACAATGCCGGCATCTCGCCGAAGGGGCGCAACGGCGAGCGCCTCGGCGCCGCCACCACATCTTTCAACGACTGGCACAAGGTCTTCCAGGTCAATTTCTTCGCGCCGATCATGCTGGCACGTGGCCTGCTCGACGAGCTCACCGTAGCGAAGGGGGCGATCGTCAACGTCTCCTCGATCGCGGGCTCGCGCGTCCATCCTTTCGCCGGCGCGGCCTATGCGACGTCGAAGGCGGCGCTCGCCAGCCTGACCCGCGAGATGGCGGCCGATTTCGGTCCGCTCGGCGTGCGCGTCAACGCGATCTCGCCCGGTGAGATCGACACCTCCATCCTCTCGCCCGGCACCGAGAAGATCGTCGCGACCCTGCCGATGCAGCGCCTCGGCAAGCCCGAGGAGGTCGCCAAGGCGATCTATTTCCTTTGCACGGACGCATCGAGCTACGTCACCGGCTCGGAACTGCACATCAATGGCGGGCAGCACGTTTGATGCCGATCAACGCCCGATGAGCGAGGATGGCGGCCAGGTCATCCGCTTCCCCACGCCCGGCCGGGCGGCGGCGCGACCGGTGCTAGCGGCCTCCGTCGCCGTCTTCCGCGACGGCAAGGTGCTACTGGCGACACGGACGAAGCCGCCGGCCGACCAGCTCTGGTCGTTGCCGGGCGGCAAGGTCGAGGCCGGCGAGACGCTCGAGGAGGCGGCCCTGCGCGAGCTGGAGGAGGAGGTCGGCGTCGTAGCCCGCATTCTCGGCTTCAATCGCCATGTCGAGATCTTCGGCCGCGACGCCAAGGGCGCGGTGACGCATCATTTCGTCGTCGCCTCCTTCGTCGGCGAATGGCTCTCCGGCGAGCCGCGCCCAGGACCGGAAGCCGGGGCTGTGAAATGGGCGGACCCGCTGAAACTCGGCGGATTGGCGACCACGCGCGAGCTCGGCGACGTGCTGCGCCGCGCCCACCGGCTCTTCACCGCGGGCTTGTCGACATCGTGAGGCCTCGACTTTGCCATCAGGCGCTTCTGGCCGCCCTGTTGCTGCTGCCGACCATGGCGGAAGCACAGCAGCGGTCCCAGCAGCCGGCGGAGAAGCCTCCCGCGACCAAGCCTGCCGAGCAACCTGCCTCGGAGCCCAACGCCCCGCCCTATGAGCCCCAGCTCCTGCAATTATCCGAGATCATGGGCTCGCTCGCCTATCTCAGGACGCTGTGCGGTGGCCGCGAAGCGCAGGACTGGCGCACGCGGATGGCCGCGCTGATCGAGGCCGAAGGGCGGACGCCGCAGCGCCGCGACCGGTTAACCGCAGCCTTCAATCGCGGCTTCAAGGCCTATTCGCTGACTCATCGCTCCTGTACCGAGGCGAGCCAGGAGGCCTCGTCGCGGCTCGCCGCCGAGGGCGAGGTGCTGTCGCGGGCCCTTGCCGGACGCTATGGCGGATAGGCAACAACTGTTGCCATAGCGCTTCTTCCACCGGATTTTCCCGGTCGCGTTAACCTTTCTTAAACTGCGCGGTAGCGTGCCGCTCTGGCACGGCTTATGTCTTGAGCATCGCCCAAACGTTGCGATCCGGAGCAGAAGCGCCGCGATTCGCGTCAGACAGAAGGCTCAAGAGTCCCGTTTCGATGCCGATCCAGCCAGACGACACGATGCTCGACCCGAATCTCGCCGAGGACCATGGCGACGTCCGCCGCGTCGCCTATGGCTATGTCGAGGATGCCTTCAACGAAGCGCAGCAGGACGGGCTCGATTCCGACGCCATGGCCCACGCCGCCCTGTTCGCAGCCCTGCGCACGCTGGTCGAGACCTATGGCGAGGACGCGACCGCGACCTTCGCCGAGACGCTGGCCGACAAGATCCGCTGCGGTGCCTTCACCTGCGGCACGCGCCACTGAGCAGGCGGGTCAGGGCGTCGTTGCCGGCTGCGCCCGTATCATGTCGATGATCCGCAGCGCGGCTGCGCTTTCGCCCAGGGGCATCTTCTCGCAAGCTCTCTTCCCTGCGCGAATAGCCGCCATCGCAGCCTCCGCCTGGAACTGAAGACCGTTGCCAGGAAAAGCGACGTTTTCGTTGGCCCGGCCGGACTGAGGCAGGCGGTCGAGCAGACGCGCCATGCTGCCCGTTCCACGCTCGTAAGCGGCCGCTGCGCGGCCTGCATCGGCATACCAGCTCAATCGCTGTGCCTTCAGGAACGGGGCCTCCAAGATCACCCCGCCCCGCGCCCCCTCGACAAGCAGACGGTTCGCCCCGTTGCAATCGAAACCACAGGACAGCTCCGCGACTGCCGTCGGATAATCCAGCCGGAAGCTGCTGCGCCGATCCACACCCGTGTCGGCGGCAATCCAGCTTCCGCTCACGGCTTGCGGCTCGCCCAGCAGGTGCAAGGTGAGCGACAGCGGGTAGACACCGAGATCGAAGGCCGCACCACCCCCAAGGGCGGGATCGAAGAAGCGGCTGCCGGGCTCTTCGGGATGGAGATAGGAGAGATCGGCGCGGATGCGCCGGACCTTGCCGATGCGGCCTGCCGCAATCTGCTCGCGCGCCCGGCGCACCGCCGGCAGGAAGCGGCTCCACAGAGCCTCCATCGCGAAGACGCCGCGCTCGGCTGCCGCCCGCGCGATCGCTTCGACATCGGCGCTGGCGAGCGCGATCGGCTTCTCGATCAGAACCGGCTTGCCGGCTGCGATCGCACGCAATGCCTGCGCGGCATGCAGATGGTTGGGCGTGGCGACATAGACCGCCTCGATCGCGGGATCGGAGAGGAAGGCCGCTTCATCGTCATAGGCTTTCGCCTGGCCAAAGCGCCCAGCAAAGCCTCGCGCCTTCTCAAGGGAGCGCGAATGCACGGCGGCGATACGCGCCCGCGGCAGCAGGCCGAGGTCGGCGGCGAAGAGCCCGGCGATGGTGCCGGTGCCGATGATCCCCCACCCGAATGGCTCGTCCTGCGCCAAGCGCCCCTCCCTCGCTGGCGACGAGCGATAGCGGAGGGGCGTTAAGGGCGCGTTCCTCAGACGGCCAGCGCGAAGCCGTCCTTGCGATGGTCGGAAGCGCCGAACATCACGCCGCGCTTGTGATCGACCCAGATCGCCTGGCAGCCCCCGAGAGGATCCTCGGCCCAGACCACGTCATGGCCCCGCGCCTTCAGGTCGGCGGCGATACTGGCGGGGATCGTCGTCTCCAGCGAGAGCTTGCCGTCATAGGCGAAGCTGCGGGCTGCGTCCGAGGCCTGCTGCGGATCGAGGCCGCGGTCGAGGATGCCGGAGAGGAAATGGACATGGCCGGTCGACTGGTACTGGCCGCCCATCACGCCGAACGGCATGATCGGCTTGCCGTCCTTGGTGAGCATGCCCGGAATGATCGTGTGGAACGGGCGCTTGCGCGGCGCGATGGCGTTGGGATGGCCCTCGACCAGGCGGAAGCCGGAGCCGCGGTTCTGCAGCATGACGCCGGCCTTGGCCGCATAGATGCCACTGCCGAAAGCGGAGAACAGCGAGTTGATGAAGGAGACCATGTTGCCCTGGCCATCGACGACGCAGAGATAGATCGTGTCCTTGTGCAGGGGCATGTCGAAGACTTCGGGCGCCGCCGCCTTTTCCAGGCTGATTTCCTTGCGGATGCGGCCGACGAACTGGTCCGACAGGAAGGCATCCGTGTCGAAGGGGCTCACAGCGGGGTCGGCGACCAGCGCGTCGCGCTGGCGATAGGCGGCCTTGCTGGCTTCGGCGAGGAGATGGATACGGTCGGCCTCGCTGAGCTTCCCGTCCTTCATGTCGAAGCCTTCGAGGATGCGCGCGATCAGCAGCGCGGCGATGCCCTGGCCGTTCGGCGGGCACTCCCAGAGGCGGTGGCCGCGATAATCGGCACCGATCGGATCGACATAATCCGGCTTCGAGGCAGCAAAGTCCTCGAGGCTGATCAGGCTGCCGGCCGCGTTGAGCACGGAGACCATGTCCTGCGCCAATTCACCCTCGTAGAAGGCCGAGCGGCCCTCGCGGGCGATGCGGCGCAGCATGTTGCCGAGCGCGGGGTGGACCATCCTGTCGCCGACCGCCGGAGGATTCCCACCCGGCAGATAGACGGCATTGCCGAGACCGTGCTTCTCGATACGACCCCGCGCCTTGGCCCAGTCGAGCGCGACGCGCGGCGTCACCACGAAGCCCTCCTCGGCGGCGCGGATCGCGGCCGAGAAGATCTCGTCGAGGCTCTTGCTGCCATGGTCGGCAACGAGGCGGCACCAGGCGTCGATGGCACCGGGCACAGTGACGGCGTGGGGCGAATCCGCCGCGATCGAGGTCATGCCCTGGCCGAGGAACCAGCCGAGCTCAGCCTTGGCGGCCGAGCGGCCCGAGCCGTTGATCGCGACCATCTTGCCATTGGCGGGAGCATAAATCGCAAAACAGTCGCCGCCGATGCCGGTCATGTGCGGATCGACCACGGCCTGGACCGCCACAGCCGCGATGGCGGCGTCGATGGCGTTGCCGCCATTGCGAAGGATATCGACCGCAGCCAGCGTCGAGGCCGGATGTGAGGTCGCCGCCATGCCGCGATCGCCGACCGCAACCGGGCGGCCCGGCACCATGAAATCGCGATTGCCCCAGCTCATGCGTCGTCTCCACCTCTGCGGCGCCATCGCTCGCGGCACCTTGTTTCTCCCAACGCTTTGGCGCGCCGGCCGGGGGCTTGGCAATCCCGCCTCGCGCATGGCCGACGCGATCCGCCCTTCGCCGCACGCAACTGTCGCGGTTGACATCGCAGCGCATGAGACTATCGCCGCCTCGAAGGACGGGCCTGCCATGCAAGACTACATCCGCAAGATCATCGGGGCGCGCGTCTACGACGTCGCGATCGAAAGCCCGCTCGATCCATTGCCGCGATTGTCCGCACGGCTCGGCGGCAGCGCCCTGCTGAAGCGCGAGGACCTGCAGCCCGTGTTCTCGTTCAAGCTGCGCGGCGCCTACAACAAGATTGCCGGGCTAACCACAGTCGAGGCCGAGCGCGGCGTGATCTGCGCCTCAGCCGGCAATCATGCGCAGGGCGTGGCGCTGGCAGCAAAGAAGCTCGGCATCAAGGCGACCATCGTGATGCCGCGCACCACGCCGGACATCAAGGTGCAGGCGGTGCGCAGCCTCGGCGGGCGCGTCGTGCTCCATGGCGAGAATTTCGACGAAGCCTATGGCCATGCCCGCAAGCTGGAGGCCGAGAAGGGGCTGACCTTCGTTCACCCCTATGACGATCCGGACGTCATCGCCGGTCAGGGCACGGTCGGCATGGAAATCCTGCGCCAGCACTCCGAGCCGATCGAGGCGATCTTCGTGCCGATCGGCGGCGGCGGGCTCGCGGCCGGCGTCGCGGTCTATGCCAAGTTCCTGCGGCCGGAGATCAAGGTGATCGGCGTCGAGCCGGAAGACGCCGCCTCCATGGCCGGCGCCATCGCGGCGGGCGAGCGGATCGTGCTCGATCAGGTCGGGCTCTTCGCCGACGGGGTCGCAGTGCGGCAGGCGGGCGAGGAAACGTTCCGGCTCTGCCGCGAGCTGCTCGACGAGGTCATCACCGTCTCGACCGACGAGATCTGCGCGGCCGTGAAGGACATCTTCGAGGATACCCGCGCCATCGCCGAGCCCTCCGGCGCCGTCAGCCTCGCGGGGCTCAAGGCCTATGCGGCACGAGAGCCCAAGCGCACCGGCGCGCTGATCGCGATCAACAGCGGCGCCAACATGAATTTCGACCGCCTGCGCCATATCGCCGAGCGGGCCGAAATCGGCGAGCATCGCGAGGCCCTGCTGGCGGTCACCATCCCCGAAAAGCCCGGCGCCTACCGCGCCTTCATCGAACTGCTCGGCCGGCGCGCGATCACCGAGTTCAACTACCGCTATTCCGACCCCAAGGCTGCCCGCATCTTCGTCGGTGTCCAGCTTTCGGAGGGCGATGCCGAGAAGGGCCAGATCATCGCGATGCTATCCGAGCACGGCTATCCCGTGCTCGACATGAGCGACAACGAGCTCGCCAAGCTGCATATCCGCTACATGGTCGGCGGCAAGGCGCCGGGGCTCGGCGACGAGCTGATCTTCCGCTTCCAGTTCCCGGAGCGGCCGGGCGCGCTGCTGAAATTCCTCAACAGCCTTTCGGCCGACTGGAATATCTCGCTGTTCCACTACCGCAATCACGGCGCCGATTACGGCCGCATCCTCGCCGGCATCCAGATTCCGCCGGCCCAGCGCGGGCAACTCGCCAAGCGGCTCGATGCGCTCGGCTATCCCTACTGGAGCGAGGCCGACAACCCGGCCTATCTCTCGTTCCTGGCGGAGATGCCGGCGCCGTGAATCGGCTTAAGGTGGAAGCATGACGCTCGAACAGCTTCGCATCTTCGTCGCCGTCGCCGAACGCGAGCACCTGACGCAAGGCGCACGCGTCCTCAATCTCACGCAATCGGCGGTGAGTTCCGCCATCACGACGCTCGAAGCGCGCCATGCGACGAAGCTGTTCGACCGGATCGGCCGGCGGATCGCTCTGACCGAGGCCGGCAAGCTCTTCCTGATCGAGGCGCGCGCCGTGCTGGCCCGCGCCGCGGCGGCGGAAGCCGTACTGTCCGATCTGTCCGGGCTGGCACGGGGCTCTCTGGCGCTGATGGCCAGCCAGACCGTCGCGAACTACTGGCTGCCTCCGCTGATCCAGCGCTTTCGCCGGGAGCATCCCGGCATCGCCGTCAAGCTCGCGATCGGCAACACGGAGACGGTGAGCGCCGCCATCCGCGACGGCGTGGCCGATCTCGGCTTCATAGAAGGCGAGATCGAAGACCCGGCTCTGGCCATGACCGCGGTCGACGAGGACGAACTCGTCATCATCGTGCCCACCGGCCATCCCTGGGCGCGGGTCGTTCCCTCCGCGGAGGAGCTTTCGCAAGGCGCCTGGGTCCTGCGAGAGGCCGGCTCTGGGACGCGAGCGATGTTCGAGGCGGCACTGCCGGGACTTGGTCTCGCCGCGAACGATCTTACGGTGGCGCTGGAACTGCCGTCCAACGAGGCGATCTGTGCAGCCGTCGCGTCCGGCGCCGGGGCGACCGCGATCTCGCGGCTCGTCGCCGCCAATGCCATCGCAGCCGGGCGGCTCGCCACAGTGGCGCTGCCGCTGCCGAAGCGCCGTTTCCTCGCCTTGCGCCACAAGGAACGGTACCTCGCCAAAGCGGCGGCAGCGTTCCTCGCGCTCAGTCAGGTCGGTTGACGTTCAGGCCGCGGCGGCCGAGTCCGGCGCGGCACGCATCAGCATGCCGAAGAGATCGCGGGAATCGTCGGGGTCGGCGATCAGGTCGAGATCGACATAGGTGCCGGCCTCCCGGATGCGCTCATAGACATAGCGCAGCGCCGAAAAGTCCTCGATCGCGAAGCCGACCGAGTCGAACAGGGTGATCTGGCTGGAATCGGTACGGCCCTGCGCCGCCCCGGCGATGACCTTCCAGAGTTCCTCGACCGGATGGTCGGCGTCGAGCTGCTGGATGTCGCCCTCGATGCGGGTCTGCGGCGGATATTCGACGAAGATCGAGGAGCGCAGCAACACGTCGCGGTGGATCTCGGTCTTGCCGGGGCAGTCTCCGCCGACCGCGTTGATGTGAATGCCGGCGCCGACCATGTTGTCGGTCAGGATCGTCGCATATTGCTTGTCGGCCGTAACGGTGGTGACGATCTCGGCGCCCTCGACCGCCTCCATCGCGGTCGCGCAGCGCGTGATCCTGAAGCCATGAAGCGCGAGATTGCGGGCGCATTTCTCGGTCGCGACCGGATCGACGTCATAGAGCCGCAGGTTATCGATGCCGAGGATCGCGCGGAAGGCGAAGGCCTGGAATTCGGACTGCGCGCCATTGCCGATGATCGCCATGGTCGCAGCGTTCTTCGGCGCGAGATGCTTCGCGGCCACCGCCGACATCGCCGCCGTGCGCAAGGCGGTCAGGATGGTCATCTCGGAGAGCAGCACGGGATAGCCGGTCGCGACGTCCGAGAGCAGGCCGAAGGCCGTGACCGTCTGGAGGCCGGCCTTCATGTTCTTCGGATGGCCGTTGACGTATTTGAAGCCGTAGAGCTTGCCGTCGCTGGTCGGCATCAGCTCGATCACGCCTTCGAGGCTGTGCGAGGCGATGCGCGGCGTCTTGTCGAAGATCTCCCAGCGCCGGAAATCGTCCTCGATGTAATCCGCGATCTCGGACAGCATCCGCTCGATACCGATCGCATGGACCAGCTTCATCATGTGGTCGACGCTGACGAAAGGCACGACGTTGAGCTGCTGAATCATGGGTCCCCACGCTGTTCTCGTTGACGAAGCCATTGTCCTCGTTTTCGGCGGCAGGTGGAAGAAGCCAAAACGACCAGATCGGCGCCTAGATTGATCGATCTGGCAGAGTCATCTATCCATTTCGGATAATGGACGATCTCGACCGCAAGCTCATCACCCTGCTGCGCCATGACGGGCGCCGCAGCATCTCGGACCTCGCCGCCGATCTCGGCCTGACGCGGGCGACCGTGCGCGCCCGGCTGGAGAAGCTCGAGCATTCCGGCGAGATCATCGGCTTCACCGTGATCCTGCGCTCGGACGCGATCGACCTGCCGGTGCGCGGCATCACCATGATCGAGATCGCCGGCCAGGCGGCGGATTCGGTGATCGATGCGCTGTCGGGCTTCACCGAGGTCTCCAGCATCCACACCACCAACGGTAACTGGGATCTCGTCGTCGAGCTCGGCACCTCCGACCTGATCGCCTTCGACCAGGTGCTCCGGCGTATCCGGATGATTCCCGGTGTCACCAACAGCGACACCAGCCTGCTGCTGGCGACGCCCCGCAGCGTCAAGGCGCGGCTCTGATCGCTACAAGAAGCGCCGCTGCATGGCCGCCATCCGCAAACGCGGCGCAGCGCCCGGTGACAGGCGCGCCTTCGCCCCCTAACGTCATGCCTCGTCAGATACAGCGTCGGTGGCGGCCGGCGATGCATGATCGCGCAAGGCCGCCCGTTCGCGTCGGACACCCACAGTTCCCGCCCGGAGCGTGGATCACCGGTCGCCTTCCGGCCGGTCGTTCTTACCCTGGGACAAGACAGGCAGGAGACAAGACCATGGCGCATGAGCTCGAATTCTATATCGATGGCCAGTGGGTGAAGCCGTCGGGCAACCGCACGCTCGGCGTGATCGATCCGTCGAACGAGGAGGTCTTCGCCACGATCGCGCTCGGCGAGCAGGCCGATGTCGACAAGGCCGTCGCCGCGGCCCGCGCCGCCTTCCCGGCTTTCGCCAAGACTTCCAAGGCCGAGCGCCTCGCGCTGATGCGTCGCCTCGCCGAGGCCTACAAGAAGCGCTACGACGCCATCGCCGACATCCTGTCGCGCGAAATGGGCGCGCCGAAGGAGCTGGCACACCGGGCGCAGGCCGCGATGGGCACTGCCCATCTCGCCAAGATGATCGAGACGCTCGAGAACTTCGAGTTCGAGGAGCTGCGCGGCACGACACTGATCGCCAAGGAGCCGATCGGCGTCGTCGGCATGATCACGCCGTGGAACTGGCCGCTCAACCAGATCATGTGCAAGGTCGCGCCCGCGCTCGCCGCCGGCTGCACGATGGTGCTGAAGCCCTCCGAGATCGCCCCGCTCAACGCGCTGATCTTCGCCGAGGCAATGGATGAGGCCGGTGTGCCGAAGGGCGTGTTCAACCTCGTCAACGGCG
>WPCJ01031492.1_pt1 | contig 11751 bp, 13 predicted proteins | sample 5399831 | NCBI WGS metagenome assembly WPCJ01 (sample SAMN12869470, study PRJNA574797) | sludge metagenome | isolation source: wastewater treatment of pH10 | place: China:Beijing | collected 2019-05-20 | reverse complement strand
GGGAGCGCTGCATCTCCTCGAAACTCGGGCCGGCCAGCGCCGGGGCGGGCCGGGCGGTCAGCGCGGCCGCCATCGGCCGCAGCCCGAAGAAGGCGACCAGGAAGGCGACGGTCACGAAGGCGGCGGCGTTGATGAGGGTGCCGGTGTATTTGCCGAGCGATTCCATCATGCCGGGCTGCGGCAGGGCTTCCCCGTCGAGCCCGTCGATGAACTCGACCGCCGACACGTCGATGACGTCGCCGCGCTTCTCGTCGAATCCGGTGGCGGAGGCGACGACCTTGCGAATCTCGGCCACGCGCTCGGCAAGCTGTTCGGGCGTGGCGTCCTTGCCCAGCACGGACAGCAGGCGCTGCTGGTTGACCACCACGGCGACCGACATGCGGTCGACCGTATAGCCGTTCGAAACGGTGGCGACGCGCCTGGAGTTGATCTCGTAGTTGGTGATCTCCTCGCGGCGGTCGTTCTGCGAGCTGGACTGCGGCCCGTCGGAGGCGACCGGCTGCGTCTCGGGCAGATTCTGCTCGACGCTGGTGGGGACGGCGGACTGGCGCTGGCTGCTCGCCTCGTTGTTGCGCACGCTCTGCACCGAACGCTCGACGCGCGAGGCGGGATCGAAGGTGGTTTCCTCGATCTGCCGCGAATCCGTGTTCACGTCGGCCTTGACGCTGGCGCGGAAATTGTCGGTGCCCAGATAGGGCGTCAGGGCGCGCCGGATGTTGTCCTCGATCTGGGCTTCGACGGTCTGCTCGACACCGAGGGCGCGCGCGGCGCTGGTGTTGGACGGATCGTCGCCGGCGGCCAGGAGCTTGCCGGCGGAATCGAGCACCGTCACCTTCTCGGCGCCGAGGCCGGGCACGGCGGCGGCAACGAGATGGCGGATGGACTCGGCCGTGCGCACGCCATCGACGCCGCCGTAGCGGATGACGACGGAAGCCGAAGGCTGCTGTTCCTCGCGGCGGAAGTTCGCCCGCTCCGACATGACGATGTGGACGCGCGCGGCCTTGATGCCGGCGAGCGACTGGATGGTGCGCGCGATCTCGCCTTCCAGCGCCCGCACGCGGGTGATCTGCTGCATGAAGGAGGTCAGCCCCAGCGAACCGACATTGTCGAACAGTTCGTAGCCGGCATTGGCGCTGTTGGGCAGGCCCTTCTCGGCCAGCAGCATGCGGGCGCGGGCGGTGCTGCCCGTCGCCACCAGCACGCTGGTGCCTTCAGAGCCGACGTCGAAGGGAATGCCGGCATCGCCCAGCACCACGCCGATCTGGCTGATGTCGGAGCGCTCCAGTCCCACGTAAAGGGTCTCGTAGGCGGGCCGGTTCAGGTAGATCGAGCCGACGACGATGGTGGCCATGATCAGGGCCGCCATGGCCCCCATCAGCGCCAGGCGCCTGGTGCCGAACCCCTTGAGGTTGTCGATGATGGTCTGGATTTGCTCCGGCACTGCCCCACGGCTCCCGCATGTTGGCCCATGCAGAGCCTAGCTGGCGAAGCTTGTGCGAAAATGAAATCGGGCCGCCGGTGGGGCAGCCCGATCAGGCAGAGGCAGGAGGGCGGTTACCTCAGCCCTTGAACAGGGCGAGGATGTTCTGCGAATTGGTGTTGGCGATCGACAGCGACTGGATGCCGAGCTGCTGCTGCACCTGCAGGGCCTGGAGGCGGGTGGACTCCTTGTTCATGTCGGCGTCGACGAGCTGGCCGACGCCCTTGTCGATGGAGTCCATCAGCTTGGAGACGAAATCCTTCTGCATGTCGATGCGCGACTTGGCGGCGCCAAGCTCGGCGGCAGCGTCCGTCATCTTGGCCAGGGCAGATTCGATGTCGGTCAGAAGATTGTCGAACTTGGCCGTTTCGTCGGCGCCGGTCACGCCCGAGAGATCGGTCAGGTCGATGTTGAGGATCGAGACGCCCGAAACGGCGCCGGTGGTCGTGTCCAGGATGCCTGTTCCTGCCGCCGGCGGCGTGACGCCCGAGTCGATCAGCCTGATGTTGGTGAAGGCGATGTCGATGGTGGTGGTGGAAACCGCGCCGCCGGAATCACGGTTGTAGGCCGAGATGATCGAGACCTTGCCGGTGGCGCCGGTGGTCTGGAGCAGGTTCGAGCCGGCATAGCTGGCGCCGCCGATGCTGTCGCGGAGCTGGGCGACATAGGTGTCGATCTCGCTCTGGATCTTGGCGCGCTCTTCGACGCCGCTGGCCTTGGCCAGCAGGACCTTCTGCTTGATCTTGTCGACTACATCGAGCGCCGAGTTCATGGCGGTGTAGGCGGTGTCGACCTTGCCGGCACCGAGGCCGAGCGCATCCTGCACGACCGAGTTGGCCTTGTTGTCCGAGCGCATGGTGGTGGCGATCGACCAGTAGGCGGCGTTGTCGCTCGCCTCGGCCACGCGGAAGCCGGTCGAAATGCGCCCTTGAGTCTGCTCAAGGGCCTTGTTGGTCGCGCTCAGGCTTTGCAAAGCCGTCATCGCGGATGCATTCGTCATGATGCTCGACACTGGTGCCACCCCTCGGTCAACAAATCGTTCCGTTTTGCCATGTGGCGAAACTTCCGGTTAACCATAACTACGCAGTCGTGGTTAACAGACGATTAAGAGGCTTGAGGGAACCGGCCGCAGAGCAGGAAAAGCCGCGCTTCGGGTGAAGCGCGGCCTTCCATCTTGTTGGGATGCCGGCTGAAGCCGGCCTGTCCTTAACGGAACAGCGACAGGATCTGCTGCGAGTTGCCGTTGGCGATCGACAGCGCCTGGATGCCGAGCTGCTGCTGGACCTGCAGGGCCTGCAGACGGGTCGACTCCTTGTTCATGTCGGCGTCGACGAGCTGGCCCACGCCCTTGTCGATCGAGTCGGAAAGGCTCGACACGAAGGAGGACTGCAGGTCGATGCGGGCCTTGGCGGCGCCGAGTTCGGCAGCACCCGTGGCCATGTCGGCCAGGGCGGACTCGATGTCGGTCAGCAGCTTGTCGAAGGAAGCGCCCTCATTGGCATCGGAGTGACCGGTAACGCCGGTAACGTCCGTGACGTCGATTTCCAGGATCGAGGCGCCGGAGGCCGTGCCGGTCTTGTCGAGAATGCCGGTAGCCGCGCCGCCGGCGTCGGAATCGATGAGACGCGTGGAACCGAAGGAGACATCGATGGTGCCGGTGGTCACCGCACCGGTGTCGCTGCGGTTATAGGAGGTGATGACGCTCAGCTTCTGCGAGTCGGCGGTGGAGTCGGTCTTGAGCAGGTTCGAGCCGGCGTAGTTGGCACCGCCGACATTGTCCTTGAGCTGGGCGACGTAGGTGTCGATTTCGCTCTGGATCTTGGCGCGGTCCTCGGTGCCGGCGGTCTTGGCCAGCAGGACCTTCTCCTTGATCTTGTCGACCACCTCGATGGCCTTGTTCATCGCGGTGTAGGCGGTGTCCACCTTGCCGGCGCCGAGGCCGAGGGCGTCCTGCACGACCGAGTTGGCCTTGTTGTCCGAACGCATGGTGGTGGCGATCGACCAGTAGGCGGCGTTGTCCGAAGCGGTGGCGACGCGGTAACCGGTGGAAATGCGGCTCTGGGTGGTTTCGAGCGACTTGTTGGTGGCGTTCAGGCTCTGAAGCGCCGTCAAAGCCGACGAATTGGTCATGATACTGGCCATGGATACACGTACCCTGATTTTACTGGGAAAATGACATACCGGGCCGGCCGGTATGACGGTACGGCATCATGCCAATGATCTGCCAAGCGCGATCAACCGCCATTTCCGGGACTATGGCGGAAAGTTGCTTCGAAAAGCATAAGCAACGTGGTTAACGGTTGGTAAGCAGGCGTTTTCCAGCCGTCTTCAGGTGAAGGAGCGCACCAGCGAGCCGACCAGAAGGTTCCAGCCGTCGATCAGCACGAAGAACATGATCTTGAACGGCAGCGACACCACGGTGGGCGGCAGCATCATCATGCCCATGGCCATGGTGATGGTGGCCACGATCAGGTCGATGACGAGGAAGGGCAGCACGATCAGGAAGCCGATCTCGAAACCGCGCCTGATCTCGGAAATCATGAAGGCCGGCACGAGGATGCGCAGGTCGACCTCCTCGCGCGACACGGTCTGGCCGCGCTCGCGGGCAAGGTCGGCGAACAGGTCGAAATCCTTGTCGCGGACATTGTCGAGCATGAAGGTGCGGAACGGGTCGGCGATCTTGTCCATCGCCTCGGCCTGCTCGATCCGGTTTTCCATCAGTGGCTGCACGCCCTCGTTCCAGGCCCGGTCGAAGGTGGGCGACATGACGTAGAAGGTCATGAACAGCGACAGCGAAATCAGGATCAGGTTGGCCGGCGTGGATTGCAGGCCGATGCCGGCGCGCAGGATCGAGAAGGCGATGATGAAGCGGGTGAAGCTGGTCACCATGATGAGCAGGCCGGGCGCGACCGACAGCACGGTGACCAGCCCGAAAAGCTGGATGATGGTGCCGACCGTCGAGCCGCTCATCTGGCCGATGCCGCCAAGGTCGATCTGCTGCGCGGCGGCGGCGCCCGTCAGAGCCAGCAGGACGGCGCCTGCGAGTGCCAATGCTCTCATTCGTATACGAGCGTCCTGATGAGCACGTCCCGGACCTTGCCGTTGCTGCGGATCACGGCCCGCTCGCGCAGGTCCGCCTTGAGATGCTGGAAGCCGCTCGGCCCCTCGACCTGATGCATCTTGACGGTACGCATGAAGGCCAGGAGGTCCTGGTGTATGGCGGCCGCCGTCTCCGTCGGCAGTGGAAGATCGAGCAGCAGCGACAGGTCCATGCGCACCCAGGTTTCCGTCGGCGCGGCCATGTTGGTGGTGATCGGCGGAAGGTCCTGCGTGACCAGCTTGACGCTGGAGGCCGCCGGTGCCGCCTCGGAACCGGCGGCTTCGGCCGGCGGCGGCTTCGGCGCTGCGGCCTGCTGGCTTTTCAGGTAGGCACCCGCGCCCCAGCCCATGCCGAGCGCGACCACGGTGAGGCCCGCCAGCATGGCGATCTGGATGAGGATCGACGGTCCTTTGGCCATCGGTGCGGTTTCGGCATCTGCCATCGCCATCGCGCTGCTTCCTAGAACGGCAGGACCTGATCCAGTATCTGCTGGCCATAGGCCGGCTGCTGGATCTCGGAAATACGGCCGCGTCCGCCATAGGAGATGCGGGCCTCGGCGATGCGCTCATAGGAAATCGTGTTCTGCGCGCCGATGTCGGAGGGGCGCACGATGCCGGCGATGTGCAGCACCCGCAACTCGGCATTGACGCGCACTTCCTGCGAGCCCTTGATCATCAGGTTGCCGTTCGGCAGCACCTCGGTCACCACCGCCGCCACGTTGAGGATGATGTTTTCCGAGCGCTCGGTCGCGCCGTCGGCATTGGTCACGGTCTTGGATTTCAGGCTGCCGTCGCCCGCGCCGCCGGTGGAGGAGCCGTCCCAGCCGATGTTGGCGTCGAAGCCCAGCGTGCGGCTGGCGGTGCGGCTGCGGTCGTTCTGGTTCTTGAAGCGGGCGCGGTCGTTGATCTTGATGTTGACGGTGAGGATGTCGCCGGCGCGCAGCGCGCGCGGATCGGTGAACAGGCGGCTTTGCCGGTCGTCCCACAGCGAGAAGCGCTTGACCGGCTTGGCCGGTGTTTCCGGATACTGGTAGACCGAGACGCTGCCGCCTTCGATGCCGGAACCGACCGGGGAGAGCGCCGGCTCCCTGTTGACCTCGCGCAGGTCCGAGGCGCAGCCCGCCAGCGCCGAACAAGCCAGGATGAGTGCAAGCCTGCGCATCATGAGGGGTCCGTCCTGCGTGCGGCGCTCGCCATGACGCTGGTCAGCCTGGCGGCGGCCTTCTGGTCCATTTCGTTGAGGATGACGCTCGCCTTGCGGGCATCGAGCTTCATCAGGATCGCGGCGGCCAGTTCCGCCTCGACCATCGCCAGCCGCTCGGCGGCGGCATCGGGCTTCATGCCCGAATAGATCGAAACCACGCCCTCTTCGGCGCGGGCGAGGAACACCTCGCGGCGCTTGAGCCAGGTTTCATACTCGAGGCGCTTTTCCTCCAGCGCCTTGATGCGCTTGTCGACTTCCCCCTGCAATTGCTGCAGCTCGGCCGCCTGCAAGGCATAGCGGCGGTCGCGGGCGGCGTCGGCGATGTTGGAGCAGAAGCGCTGGACCTCGCTGGCATTGGGGTCGAGGGCCGAGGCATCGAGGGCAGGCGCGGCCTCCCGCGTCAGTTCCTGCGGGGGGAGGGGAGCCGGTGCGCCGGGCAGCACCTGACGCACCTCGCCGGCACCGGCGGGCAGGGATGCCAGCGCGACGAAGGCTGCGCAAAGAAGGATCTGACGGCTGTTTTTCGGAATCGGCATGGCTACTGCACCACGAGATCGGCTTGCAGGGCACCGGCGGACTTGATGCCTTGCAGGATGGCGATGATGCCGTCCGGCTTCACGCCGAGGCGGTTGAGGCCGGAGACCAGCGTTTGCAGATCGGGGCCGTCGAGTACGGCGACGCGCGCGTCCGGCTGCTGGACGTCGATGGCGGTATCGGGCTCGACCGCCGTCACGCCCCTGGAAAAGGGCTCGGGCTGCACGACACGCGGCGCCTCGGTGATGCGCACGGTCAGCGTTCCATGGCTGATGGCGACGCGCGAGATGCGGACCTGATTGCCGATGACGATGGTGCCGGTGCGCTCGTCGATCACCACCTTGGCCGGGGTGTCCGACTGGATGATGAGGTTCTCGATCTCGGCATAGAAGCGGGCGGCCGAGATGTTCTTCGGCTTGCGGATGGAGATGGTACGGGCATCCCGCTCGGCCGCCACCCGCGCGCCGAAGCGCTGGCGCGTGTAGGCGTTGATGGCGTCGGCGATGCGCACGGCGGTCGAGAAGTCCGGATTGCGCAGTTGCAGGGTCAGTTCGGCCTGATCGCCGAATTCCGCGGCCACGGAGCGCTCGATGATGGCGCCGTTGGGCACGCGGCCGGCGGTCGGCACGCCCTGCGTCACCTGCTCGGCCTGTCCCTGTGCACTGAAGCCGGAGACGATGACCGGGCCCTGGCCGACCGCGTAGATTTCGCCGTCGGCCGCCTTCAGCGGCGTCATGATCAGCGTGCCGCCGGCCAGCGAGGTGGCGTCGCCCATGGAGGAGACGGTGACGTCGATGCGGGCGCCGGACTGGACGAAGGGCGGCATGTTGGCGGTGACGATGACGGCGGCGACGTTGCGTGCGCGTGCGCTGCCGCCCTCGGTGGCGATGCCGAGGTTTTCCAGCATGGCGCGGATCGACTGCTCTGTGAAGGGCGAGTTGCGCAAGCTATCGCCCGAGCCGGCAAGGCCGATGACGAGGCCGTAGCCGACGAGCTGGTTGTCGCGGGCGCTCTGCAACTGGGCCACGTCCTTGATGCGCGCCGCGATCTGGCCGGGCGGCAGATTGCTGGGCGCGGACGCGACCTCGAACATGCGCGCGGCCGTGGCGGGATCATAGTCGGTCTCGACGAGGCCGCCCTGCTGTGCCGCAAGGGCGCGCTTCTGCTTGTCGGTGAGGCCGTCGGCCAGCACCGGCTGCAACGGGATCAACACCGCGAGGGCGAGGACGAGCGCGCGCTTCATGTGCCGACCCTGATGCTGCCGTCTTCCATCACCGTGCCGGTTAGCACCTTGCCGCTGTCGACATTGCGCACCTTCACCACGTCGCCCGGCGATCCGGGTTGCAGGGTCACGGCGGTGGCGGAGATGGTCAGCCCGCCGGCGATGAAATTGACCTGCACGGAAGCGCCCTGCTCGACCAGCCAGGCATTGCGCAGGGCAGCAGTGGGAATGTAGCGGCCGGGCAGCAGCGTGCGTCGCGCCACCTTGCCGTCCAGCTCGGGCAGCGTCGTAGCAACGGCTTCCGGCTTCACCTTGCCCGGAACCAACGTCACCTGCCGCAGCGCGCCGGCCGAGATCGTCTCGCCCGGATAGATGACGCGGCTGGGGATCAGCACCACCTCCTGCGCCCATGCGCTCGCCCATGCCGGCACGCAGACCGACGCGGCCGTGGCGGCGGCGAGAACGATGCGGCGAAGGGCGGTGAGGGGGTGCGGGATCGGCATGGATTATCTGAGATTCTTGGACACCACCGAGGCCATCTCGTCGGCGGCCTGGATGACCTTGGAGTTCATCTCGTAGGCGCGCTGGGCCGAGATCAGCTCGGTGATCTCCTTGACCGGATCGACGTTGGAGCTTTCCAGATAGCCCTGCTCGACGCTGGCGAAGCCCGGGTCGCCGGGAATGCCGGTGACGGCCTGTCCGGAGGCGGCGGTTTCCTGGAAAAGATTGTCGCCCAGCGGCGCCAGGCCGGCTTCGTTGGCGAAGTTGGCGATCTGGAACTGGCCCAGTTCCTCCAGCTCGTTGACGCCCTCGAAGCGGGCGAAGACCTGCCCCGTCTTGTTGACGACGACCTCGACGGCATCGTCCGGCACGGTGATCGCCGGAATGACGGCGGCGCCGTTTATGGTGACGAGCTGGCCTTCGGCATTGGTGTTGAAGGAGCCGGCGCGGGTGTAGAGGGTGCCGCCGTCGGCGCCCTCGATCTGGAACCAGCCCTTGCCGACCAGCGCCAGGTCGAAATTGTTGCCGGTATTGGTCAGCGGCCCCTGTATGTGCACGTTGCGCACGGCGGCCGTCTTGACGCCGAGGCCGACCGAGACGCCCTCGGGCACGATGGAGGCGTTGGCGCGGCTCGGCACGCCGCGGGCGCGGTCCACCTGATAGAGCAGGTCGGAGAATTCGGCGCGGGCCCGCTTGTAGCCGGTGGTGTTGATGTTGGCGATGTTGTTGGCGATGACTTCCAGATTGGTCTGCTGGGCGTTCATGCCGGTGGCGGCGATGGCGAGTGCTTTCACGGTCCGGCTCCTAGATGCTCATCCGGCTGACTTCGAGATAGGCGGTGACGATCTTGTCGCGGATGGCGACGGCGGCCTGCAGCGTCTGCTGGGCGCTCATCACCGCATCCACCACTTCGCGGGTGTCGGCGTTGCCCTTGAGCGCCTCCAGCGACACCTGCTCGGCGTTTTCGAGCTTGCCGACGGTGCGCGAGGCGGCCTGCGCCAGCGCGTCGGCGAAGGACGACCCGGCCACGGCGCCGTCCTGCAAGGAGGAGGTCCTGGCGGTTTCCGTGCCGAGGGCAGGGGTGAGGCGCAGGGCGCCGACGGGACCGATCATCACGGCGTCCTCATCAGGTCGATGGTCATGGAGATCAGGTCGCGGGCCTGGCGGATGACCTGGAGATTGGCCTCGTAGGAGCGGTTGGCCTCGGTCATGTCGGCCATCTCGATCAGCACGTTGACGTTGGGCAGCTTGACATAGCCGTTCTCGTCGGCGGCGACGTTGCCGGGCTGGAATTCGAGCGGGAAGGCGCTGGGGTCGCGGTCGATGGCGCCGACTTCGACGACCGAGCCGCCGGAGACGCGATCCAGCTCCGAAACGAAGGTGACGGTCTTGCGCTGGTAGGGGTCCGCGCCCGGGAAATTGCCGGTCGACTGGGCGTTGGCGAGGTTTTCCGAGACGATGCGCAGCCGCTCCGACTGGGCGCCGAGGCCGGATGCCGCGATCTTGAGGGTGGCGGTCAGGGCGTCCATCGCGATCAGCCCTTCGAAACGGTGAGCAGCATGGAGTGGAAGGCCTTGACGATGGCTGTGTTCAGCTCGAAGGCGCGGCGCACCTCGCCGGCCTTCATCAGCTCGGTTTCCATCACCACGGTGTTCTTGGAGGGCAGGATGGCGCCGTCGTATTCCTGGACCCTGGTGCCGAAGGCGGCCTCGGTGGCGCCGAAGCCGAGATGGCCCTGCTGCGTGGCGCTCAGCGAAACGGCGGTGCGCTCCAGAACCTTCTCGAACGGCTCGACGTCACGCGCCAGATAGCCCGGCGTGTTGGCGTTGGCGACGTTGCCGGCAATGGCCGTCTGGCGCACGGCCAGCCATTGCGACTGCCTTGTGGCGAGATCGAAGAGGTTGACGGGCTCCATGGGGTTCTCCGGTAACGTGCCCATGGTAGGCGTCCAGTCTTGCGCGGGCCTTGCGGCTGCCGCTCGCTTCGGGGCTACTCGGAGATCTCGACCACCCTGTCCCTGCTGGTCACCAGCACCCATTTGCCGGCGCGTTGCTCGATGGCGGCGACGCGGCTGGAATCGGGCAGCCGGGAGCCGTTCTGCACCACCCACAGGCCGGCGTCGTCCTCGATCATCGCCCTGCCGTTGGCGACGTGGACCAGCCGGAATTCGGTCGCCGCGCCGGGGAAGGGTTGCTCGTCGAGGCCGGGCGGGGTGCCGGTGGCGCTATCGGCGATGTTGCCGGTGCTGAACAGGTCGAGGTCGCCGGGCAGTTCGGGAATTTCCCGCACCCGGGCCGGCGCCGAGGCGGCATCCACCATCACGCGGCCGGAATTGGTGCCCTGTCCGCCGAGCCGTATGGCGCGGACGCCGAACTGCTCCTGATTGAAGAAGATGTACCATGGAAACAGTGCGCAGATCAGGCCGAGGGCCACGCCGAGGCCGGCGATGATGAGGTCGCTGCGGCGGTCGGCCCGCCGGGATGCCTTGTCGATTCGGGGAAAGGGTGTCGGCGGTGGTGCCGGCCAGCTTTCGGGAATGGGGGCGGGCGCTGGCTGCCGGGCCTTCGGCCTGTTGAACAGGCCCGAAAGCAGCGAGGCGCGGGCGGCTTCCGCTTCCTCCTCGGCGCGCGCCTTGGCGAGCAGGTTCTGGAGCAGTGCCTCGGTGCGCTGGCGCTCAGTGGCCATGGTCGCCGCTCCTGCTCCTCAAGTGGCGCGCGAGATCGGAGAAGGCATCGGCCGAGGCCGGATCGGCCGGCGATTGCCGCAGGGCCTCGTAGATCAGCGGCACCTGCGTCACCGCCATGTCGAGTTCGGGATCGGCGCCCGGCTGGTAGGCGCCGAGCAGCCGGATGTCGCGTGTGTCCTCGAAGCGGGCGATCATCGCCTTCAGTTGCGTGACCAGCGTGCGCTGCTCCGGTGTCCAGGCGCGCCCGGCGAGACGCGAGATCGACGCCAGCGGATCGACCGAGGGCAGGCGCCCCTGCTCGGCGATGGCGCGGTCGAGCACGACATGGCCGTCGAGAATGCCGCGCACGGAATCGGCGACGGGATCGTTGTGGTCGTCGCCGTCGACAAGAACGGAAATGATGGCGGTGATCGAGCCGGCGCCTTCCGCGCCCGGCCCGGCGCGCTCCAGCAGCTTTGGCAGTTCGGTGAACACGGAGGCGGGATAGCCGCGCGCCACCGGCGGCTCGCCCGTTCCGGTGGCGACCTCGCGCAAGGCATGGGCGAAGCGGGTGATGGAATCGAGGACCAGCAGCACCCGGTCGCCGCGGTCGCGGAAATATTCCGCCACGCGCATGGCGGTATCGGGCGCGCGCCGGCGCATCATGGCGCTTTCGTCGCTGGTGGCGACGACGGCCACGGTCTTGGCCATGTTCTTCTCGCCCAGCGTGTCCTCGAGGAATTCGCGCACCTCGCGGCCGCGTTCGCCGATCAGGGCGACGACCACCGTGTCGAAGGCATCGGCGCCGGCCAGCATGGCAAGCAGCGTCGACTTGCCGACGCCCGATCCGGCAAAGACGCCGAGGCGCTGGCCGAAGCAAAGGGGGGTGAAGATGTCGATGACGCGCACGCCGGTGTGGAAACCGGTGCCGACGCGCTGCCGCTCCATGGCCCCGGGCGTTTTTTCAGCATGCGGGGCATCTTCGGCGCCGCGCAGCAGCGGCGGGCCGCCGTCCATGGGACGGGCCAGCGCGTCGATGGCGCGGC
>WPCJ01280504.1_pt1 | contig 11752 bp, 12 predicted proteins | sample 5399831 | NCBI WGS metagenome assembly WPCJ01 (sample SAMN12869470, study PRJNA574797) | sludge metagenome | isolation source: wastewater treatment of pH10 | place: China:Beijing | collected 2019-05-20 | reverse complement strand
TCATTTCTTTTCCCTCAGGATCCAGAGCTGCAACAGCGAGACGCAAAGCAGGATGGTGAACAGAACGACGGTTTGCGCAGCCGCATAACCCATCGCATAGGAGGAGAAGGCCGTCTGATAGATCATCAGCACCAGCGGCTTCGTGGAGCCGAGCGGTCCGCCGGGATCGTTCGTGGTCATGTTGTAGACCTGATCAAAGATGCGCAGGAAACCGATGGACGAGAAGACGACGAGGAACACCGTGGTGGGCTTCAGAAGCGGGATCGTGATCTTGCGCAGGATCGCCCATTCACCGAGGCCGTCGATGCGTGCGGCTTCATAGAAAGTGTTGGGAACAGCGCGCAGACCCGCCATGAAGATGATGATCTGGAAGCCGAGACCGGCCCAGATGGACGTCGCCATGATCGCATAGAGACCCTGATCGACCGAGCGCAGAAAGCCCTGCTGCGGCAGCCCGACCGAGCTCAGGATATTATTGATGAAGCCGATCGGCGCGGGCTGATAGAACCAGCGCCAGACCCATGCCATGGCGGCTGCCGTGGTGAGATAAGGCAGGAAATAGAGCGCGCGGATAAAGCCGTGCATGATGCGCACGCGATCCAGGAAATAGGCGATTGTGAACGCCACCACGAGGCTTATCGGCGTACCGACCAGCAGATAGGTGAAAGTGTTCTTGAACACTTTCCAGAATTCCGGATCGGCAAAGAGCTTCTGGTAATTGGCGAAGCCGATGAACTTTGGCGGGTTCATCAGGTCCCAGTCCGTGAGAGACAGCCAGAAGGCCTCTATCGTCGGGTAAAAGCGGATGACCGAATAGAACAGGATCGGGAGAGCGAGGAAGCTCCACACCCAGATCAACCGTCTTGTGCGCATGGAAAGGCGATCCGTCAGGCGATTGCCCGAAGGCCTGTTCGCTCTGCCGCCTGTTTCTGCAGTCATTGTCATGTTTCAAGATCCTTCGGCTACGGATGAGCCGTGCCGCGAGAAGAGCGGCGAGGCCCTGCCCCGCCGCATTTCAAGCCTGTTACTTGGCCGCGTCGAGCACATCCTGCTCGGCCTTGGCCGCCTGGTCGAGAGATTCCTTGACCGGCTGTTTTTCGAGAATGACGCGGTTAGCCATATCGACAGCGATCTGGCGCTGCTTCAGCTCATCCACGAACATGGTCGTGTGCGCATATTCCAGACCTTTGAGGAACGGGCCATAGATCGGATCTGCAAGGTTCGCTTCCGTCAGGGCTGCCGAACGGCGCGCAGGCAGTTCACCCACATCTTTCAGCCAGATTTCCATGGCTTCCGGCGAGGAGATGTAGTTCAGGAACTTCTTGGCGGCTTCGAGTTTCTCGCCGCTTGCCTTGGCGCTGATGCCGTTGGCGAAGTAGCTCGCATAGTTGGAGCGCACGCCTTCCGCATTGGCGGGCAGCTCTGTCACGCCCCATTCGAAGTCTTTGATGGTGCGGAACGAACCGAGGCGGAAGGTGCCGTCGATGGTCATGGCGGCCATGCCAGCGCGGAAAGCAGCCTGGCCTTCATCCATGAACTTGACTTCGCCGACCTTATGTTCGGTCTGGAGACCGGTATAGAAGGCAAGCGCCTTTTCACCGGCAGCGTCGTTATAGGCGACCTTGCGGTCATTGTCGGTATAGGGCTGACCGCCGAACTGGCGCACCAGAACCTCACGCCACCAATGCTGGTCCTGCCCCGGCATGTCGAGCGTGATGCCTTCGGCCAGAAGATTGCCGGAAGCGTCGCGCTTCGTCGTCTTCTTGGCGGTTTCGACCATTTCATCCAGCGTCTTTGGCGGATTGTTCGGATCGAGGCCAGCGTCGGTGAACAGCTTCTTGTTGTAGAACAGGGCCAGCGAACGCACAGCGGTCGGCAGACCGTAATATTCATCGCCGCGCTTCATCGCCGAAACGATCGGGAAGAATTCACTCTCGATCTTGTCATGCGGGAACGTGTCCTGTGGCAATGGCTGCAGAATGCCGCCAGCCACGAACTTGTCCAGCCAGCCGTAGAAAAGCTGCATCACGTCCGGGCTCTTACCCGCCATCTTCGCTGCGATCACGCGCGTCTGATAGTCGTCGTAAGGGAATGTGACCTGCTTGACCTTGATGTCCGGATTGGCCTTCTCGAAATTCTCGATCAGCTTGTCCATCGCCTTGACACGTGTCTCGAAGACATATTGCCAATATTCGATCTCGACAGCCTGAGCGGCATTGATCGCAAAGGTGCTGAGCCCTGCAACCAGACCTGCCAATAACAGCTTACGCATTTAAACCTCCCTAATGCCCCGCCCACCGGTTCGAATGCGGTCGCCAGGCACGGCTGCGGCAGTGCCTCGCACAATCCGCATATTCCACCACATGCCGCGCAGATCGTGCGCGGCGCCCATTTTCACTCATGCGGAAACCCACTTCCCCGTCATGAGGCCGGACGGTCTTCACCACCCTGCCTTTACGGTTCAACGTTGCGGGCATTTTGTCAATAAGATAATTTAGTTGAATTAATATATTGCTGTTAAAAGCGCCTCGCGTTATCTCTTTTGACGGGAGACAGGAGGGACCATGACATCGAAATCAGATGGACACTCTGGAGACGGATCGCTCATCGCGCCTGCTGGCGCACAGGGCGGGTCGCTTGCGGTCACCCTTGGCAAGAACCCCGAGCGGATCCGCGATCATAACCGGCGCGTAGTGCTTGATGTCGTTCGCCGTCACGGCCCTCTTGGCCGGATGCATATCGCCCGCCTCACCCATCTGACCGCACAGGCCATCGCCAATATCGTCGATGAGCTGGTTTCAGAGAATCTGCTCATGCAGCTTGGACGGCTGAAAACGGGACGCGGCCAGCCGCCGATCCAGTTTGCCGTCAATCCCGACGGTGCGATGACCATCGGTGTCGAAATGGGTTCGACGCATATGGTGACGACAGTGCTTGATCTGTCCGGCAAGCCGCGCACGCAGCATGTGCGCCCCATTCAGGATGTCAGCCCCGACAGGCTCTCCGCACAATTGCGAAAAGAAGTCGATGCCGTGAAGGCTTCGTTTCCCGCGCGCCTGCTCGGCATAGGTGTCGTAATGCCGGGCCCGTTCGACATTGAAGGCATGAGTTCGGTCGGCCCGACCACCCTGCCCGGCTGGTCCGGGATCGATGCAGCAGCGGTCCTGAGTGAAGCCTGCGGCGAATCCGTTCTGGTCGAAAACGACGCCAACGCCGCCGCCGTCGGCGAACGCCTGTTTGGTGCAGGACATGCGATTTCCAATTTCGCCATGATCTATTTCGGTGCCGGTATCGGGCTTGGCATGATTCAGGACGGCGCGCCGTTTCGCGGCGCTTTCGGCAATGCCGGTGAAATCGGCCATATCGTCATCACGCCCAATGGACGCAGTTGCGCCTGCGGCCAGAAAGGCTGTCTTGAAACCTATGCCTCACTTCATACCTTGCGCGAAAAGCTTCACGCCGCGGGGGTCAAGGACACCGATTTCGATGCGCTGGAAAAGCTGCATGAAGATCGCAACCCGGTTCTGATGGGCTGGGTGCAGGAAGCCGCCGACCATCTGGCGCCAATGATTGCCATGATCGAAAACATTCTCGATCCCGAGACAATCATTCTGGGCGGCATGGTGCCCGATGCGATCATCGACGACCTGATCTGGCATATGGGTGGCCTGCCGATTTCGGTTGCGAGCCGACGCGCCCGCGCATTGCCGCGCGTCATTCGTGGGCAGACGGGGCAGTTCACCGCTGCTCTGGGTGCTGCCTCCCTGCCGATGTTCGAGGCCATGACGCCGAAACTCGATACAAATTCGGAAATCTGACCATGCTCACCGCCCTTCAGCGCATCGAGCGCCAGAAGTCATCCCCGACCCTTGTCCGCCTGCATCGGGCACTGAGCAGGCTGCGTTCGACAGTCACGCTGATGCAGACGGGTGCGCATCCTGACGACGAGCAAAGCGGCCTCCTGGCCTATATGCGCTTCGGGCTTGGCATGCGGGTGGTGATTGCCTGTTCGACACGCGGCGAAGGCGGGCAAAATGCACTCGGCCCCGAACGTGGCGGTGCGCTTGGCGTCATCCGCAGCCGCGAGATGGAGGAAGCAGCGCGCATTCTGGATTGCGACGTGCATTGGCTTGGGCATGGTCCCGACGATTCGGTCCACGATTTCGGCTTCTCCAAGGATGGTGACGGCACATTCGCCCATTGGGGCGAGGAGAAGACCGTCGAACGGCTGGTCCGTGCCTATCGCGCCGAACGCCCGGATATCGTGCTGCCGACCTTTCTCGATGTTCCCGGCCAACATGGCCACCACCGCGCCATGACACGGGCGGCGGAAACGGCGATACGGCTGGCTGCCGATCCCACCGCCTTTCCAGAACATTTTTCCGAAGGGCTAATGCCGTGGCAGGTGGCGAAATTCTATCTCCCTGCCTGGTCGGGCGGCGGCGATACCTATGATGACGAGCTTCCACCACCCGACACGACATTGACGGTTCAGGCGGCGGGGCGCGATGCGGCAACCGGCGCCGATTACGATCGTATCGGTGAGTGGTCGCGTGCCTGCCATGCCACACAGGGCATGGGGCGCTGGCCGGAAATGCCGAAGGTTGAGTGGCCGCTGCATCTGAAATTGCCGAACAGCCATTCGGAAACGACAATCCTTGACGGGTTTCCCGAAACTTTGGCCGCACTCGCGGAAATCAACGGACTGGCGCTTGAAAGCCGAAAGCAGCTTCTTGATGCCCATTTGTCTGTTGAGGGCGCAATCGCAGCTTTTCCCAATAGAGAAGCCATTGTCAAAAATCTGGTCGAGGCTCCGAAAAGCCTGAAAGCTGTGCTAGCCAGCGCACCGGAAGATTTCCTTTTGCAACACGGGCACAGGCTGGAACGCAAGCTGCGGGAAATCGATGCCGCGCTGATCGAGGCCGCCTCGCTGTTTGAGCGCGCTTATCTGGACGAACCTGTGTTGGCGGCGGGCAGCGAGACGCGCCTTGTCGTCAAATACGGCCCCGGAACGGCAGAAATCGCAGTATCGGCGGAACCCGTATTGCCGGAAACCTGCGCGATTGCCTGCGAAGAAGGGGCGCCAGAGCGAGAAATCCTGACCATTTCCCTGGCAAAAGATGCAGCACCTTCCCCGCTTTTCGAACCTGTATGGCGGTCTATCGGCGGCAATGGACAAGCCTATATCCGGCTGAAAGCGCAGTTTGACGGGCATCTGGCGGAATCTTGTTTCGATCTCGAACAGCCGCTCGCCATTGTGCCGCCTGTCTCGTTGAAGATCGACCCGCCAGCCGTCATCATATCGGGCGAACACGCCCCATTGCCGATCCAGCTTCAGGCCAATGGCCCGGCAAAACAGATTACCTTCGCCTCGTCGAACGGCTGGGAAGTCAACGTAAACGGATCGAATGCCGTCTTGCACGGGCCATCCGATCCGGCACCCGGATTGACCTGCCTGCAGGCATTGGTTGATGGAACTCCGGCCTGGCAAACACACGCCGCCAGCTATTCGCATATCGGCAAAACCGTCTGGCGCGAGCCTGCCGTACTGCCTGTGCTGACCCTCGACGTGAAGCTGCCCGACGCTCGCATCGGCTATATCGGCAACGGCGCTGACAATGTCGGCCTTTGGTTGAAACGCATGGGATTTGATGTCACCGACATCGAACCGCATCATCTTGCCGGTGATCTATCAGGGTTCACGACCATCGTGGTCGGCATATTTGCCTTTGGCGTGCGCGACGATCTTGCTGCGGCAACGGAAAAGCTGCACCGCTTCGTTGAAGATGGCGGACATCTGGTAACGCTTTATCACCGGCCGTCGGACGGCTGGCATCCAGATCAAACACCACCGCGAAGACTGACCATCGGTTCCCCGTCATTGCGCTGGCGCGTTACGAACCCACATGCGGCGGTTACGGTCCTTACGCCCGACCATCCCCTGCTGCTCGCCCCCAACATTATCGATCGGGATGATTGGGAAGGCTGGCAAAAGGAACGCGGGCTTTACTTCGCCTCTGCATGGGATGACGCCTATCAGCCGCTGCTGGCCATGCACGATGAAGGCGAACAGCCGCTTTTCGGTGCGCTTGTTTCAGCGCAGATCGGCAAGGGCCGTCATACGCATACGAGCCTCACCCTGCATCATCAGCTCGACAAGCTGGTCCCCGGTGCATTCCGTTTGATTGCCAATCTGGTACAACCTGCGGGATAATTTCGTGATGTCGTTTTCGTGAAATATTCATGACATTCACATCCTCCCGAGAAGAATGTATTTCCCTTATATTTCATTTCACTAATTAATTTTTCTTGAGTTTCCTTCGCTGGAAATTTCGCTCTATCACAGCGTGTATTCGACTCATGGAGATAAATTGTCATGCGCAATCTGGTACGTGTTTCTTTGACCGGCCTGTTCCTTGGAGCAGGTCTTGCTGGCGCTTTCGCACAGGCCACGCCGGAACAGATGGAAATGGCCTATAATGCCGCCCGCAACCAGCTTGGCGTGCTCCAGTACTGCCAGGAAAAGGGTTATACCGATGGCGGCGCCATCGAGATCCAGACGAAGATGATTGCGCTTATCCCTGCTCCTTCCGACACGGCCAAAGCCGATGCTGCAGAAGCGACAGGCAAGCAGGGCAAGGTTTCGGCCATGGGCATGGAGCAAGATCTTGCAACCAGCGCAAAGGCCCAAAATGTTTCGGAAGAAAAGCTCTGCCAGAGCATGGCCGATATCGTAAAGCAGGCTGGTGCCCAGCTTCCAAAGTAAGACGGACACGCCATTCCAGAAAAAGAGCCTCGCGTTAGCGGGGCTTTTTGCTGTCTGAGGTTTTATATTCGATATCACTTAAATAAAGCGCATGGCGAGATTGCAGTTTTCGTTTTAAATTCAGCACTTTATTAATCATATGAAATACTCATTTTCCGTTTACCATGCAACTTAAGAGGGTACACATAATTGGCGGGTAGTTTGCTCCCAGGTCACAGCGACCACTAAACAAGCAAGAATGATCTCAGGAGCAACACATGACCAAGTTTTTCGCACGCTTCCGTAAGGACGAATCTGGCGCAACCGCTATCGAATACGCGCTGATCGCCGGTCTTATCGCCGTCGTCATTATCGGTGGAGCCTCTGTCCTCGGCAAAGACATCAGCCAGAAGTTCACAGACATCGCGAAGACCGTAAAGGATGCTGGCGGTAGCACTCCTCCTGCTGGCGGCTCATAAGTTCGACATGCATAGCAACGATCCGACCGCCCTTCGGGGCGGTTTTGCTTTTTACCGAGACGTTTTTCAATAGCAACTTTTGACGCCTTAATGCGTTAGTATCAGATCGATATCTGCCTGCTTGAAGGCGGAGCTAAAAACACAGCTAACCAAGCTAACGCTCTGCAATCTTTATTGATTATGGGCTTCATAAAGAAACGCGCATAATCCCTCTAAATAGTGGTTCGCCGCGTGGTTTTTGCGTATTCCAGCGCTGACCCCGGCCTTTCGGGAGTAGCGAACATGTCATTGAAATCCATTTTACTGGCGCTCGGCATCGGCGCTGCCGGTTTGACACTTAGCGGTTGTGTTTCCGAGGGATATTACGGCTCCGGCTATTATGATCCGTATTATGTGCGCGGCGGCTATGTCGGTACGGGCGTGGTCTATAATAACGGCGGCTATTATCGGAACTATCCGCGTTATTACCGAAACTCGCGCTACTATCGTGACCGCGATTATTACCGCTATCGTGACCGGGATCGTCCCGGCCGTCCATCGCACAGCAGACCGGATCGCCCACGCCCACCGCGGCCGGATCGTCCGCCGTCTGACAATGCAGGCCGTCCAAATCCGGGCAATCTGCCGGTTATCCAGCCCATCAAGCGCGGTCCGCATAACTAAAACAAAACACCCGCCGAAATCCGGCGGGTGTTTTTGCATAGAACGAACTGATGTCAGAGCTTGATGACATATTCCTTGCGGGTGGTCTCGATGACGTCCCAGCTTCCCTTGAAGCCCGGACGGATGACGAAACTGTCACCGGCAACCACTTCGCGGGCTTCGCCGCCTTCTTCGCTGACGACGGACCGACCGGACAGGATGTGGCAGAATTCCCATTCGTCATACTCGATGCGCCATTTTCCGGGCGTGCTCTCCCAAATGCCTGCAAAAAGCGTGCCCTCGGGATTTTCTTCCAGATTCCACGTGCGGAATTTTGGAGCACCTGAAAGAAGGCGCTCCGGTGACGGTGCGCCTTCCTCCGGTTCAATGCCGGTCAGGTCGAAATCGAGAAACCGGCTCATAAATCAGACCTTTGCCAGCGCCTGCTCGATGTCGGCGATGATATCATCTGCATTCTCGATGCCGATAGACAGCCGCACGACATCCGGACCGGCACCCGCCGCCACCTTCTGCTCGTCGCTGAGCTGGCGATGCGTCGTCGATGCCGGATGGATCACCAGCGAACGGGTGTCGCCAATATTGGCCAGCAGCGAAAACAGTTCGAGGCTATCCACAAACTTGACGCCAGCTTCATAACCACTCTTGAGACCGAAGGTGAAAACAGAGCCCGCACCCTTTGGCGCATATTTTTGCTGGAGCGCGTGAAATTTATCATGCGGCAACCCCGCATAATTCACCCATGACACTTTTTCATGGCCGTGCAGCCAGGATGCGACCTTCAGCGCATTGTCGCTGTGGCGCTGCATGCGCAGCGGCAAGGTTTCCGCCCCGGTCAATATCTGGAAGGCATTGAACGGTGAAATGGCCGGGCCGAAGTCACGAAGCCCCAGCACACGGGCAGCGATGGCAAAGGAAATATTGCCGAAGGTCTTGTGCAGCTCCAGACCGGCATAATCCGGGCGCGGTTCGGTCAAAAGCGGATAATTTCCGGATTTTGCCCAGTCAAAAGTACCGCCATCGACCAGAATACCGCCCATGGAATTGCCGTGACCGCCGATAAACTTGGTCAGTGAATGCACGACGATATCTGCACCATGTTCGATCGGACGCACCAGATAAGGTGATGCCAGCGTATTGTCCACGATGAGCGGGAGGCCGTTTCTGTGCGCGATTTCGGCAATAGCCTCGATATCCACCACGATGCCGCCGGGATTGGCAAAGCTTTCGATGAAGATGGCGCGCGTCTTGCTGTCGATCTGCTTTGCAAAATCGGTCGGGTTGGTGGCATCAGCCCAGCGCACCTGCCAGCCGAAGGATTTGAACGACTGACCGAACTGGTTGATCGAACCGCCGTAAAGCTGGCGCGCTGCTACGAAATTATCACCCGGCTGAAGCAGCGTATGGAACACGAGCAACTGCGCTGCATGACCGGATGCAGTTGCAACGGCTGCCGTACCGCCTTCGAGTGCCGCAATACGCTCTTCCAGAACAGCGGTCGTTGGATTTGTGATGCGCGTATAGATATTGCCGAACGCCTGCAAACCAAACAGCGAAGCGGCGTGGTCAGCATCATCGAATACAAATGAAGTCGTCTGATAGATTGGTGTTGCGCGGGCACCGGTTGTCGGATCGGGCTTTGCCCCTGCATGAACAGCAAGCGTTTCAATTCCGGGAGAGCGTTTCGACATCATTTCCTCCTGTGTCCCAAACCCTAATCAGGTCCGGACGTTAGGCGTTGCCGCCAGGAAAGCAAAGGAGGTTTTTCCGCCAAATGCCGGATTCGCAGAAATTAAATCCGAAAGCTCTTATTCAGCGACCAGACGTGGATATTCGATAGCCGGGCAGCGGTCCATGACGACGGTGACGCCAGCTTCTCTGGCCCTGTTTCCAGCGTCTTCGTGCACGACGCCAAGCTGCGTCCACAACACCTTCGGGCGATGCTTCATTGCAAGAACTTCGTCCACGATGCCCGGCAGCGAATAAGGTTCACGGAAGACATCCACCATATCCACCGGCTCTTCTATATCTGCCAGACGCGCAACGACACGCTGACCGTGTATATCCTTTCCCGCCTGCCCCGGATTGACCGGAATCACGCGGTATCCCTTGGAAAGCAGGAATTCCATCACGCCATTGCTCGGCCGCTCCGGTTTCGGCGATGCGCCGAGAAGCGCGATTGTTTTGACGGAAAGAAGGATATCTCGGATCTGGTCGTCGGAAGGATTTTGCATCTTGTCCTCTTCGGTCGCTGGGGCCAGCGCTTGCATCAAGGCTGCCGCAGCCTCTATTGATAAATAAATTTGGGAGGAATGCATGAATATCAATACCGCGCATCGCACAAGCGTCAGCCCCGTCATGGCTATCGATGAACTGCGGGCTTTCATGAGGCGCGAATTTCCACAGCTTGGCGATGCTTTTGAGGTCGTGGCAGTGGATGAGGGTTCCGCGACAATGCGGCTTCACGCTGATGAGCAACATCTGCGCCCAGGCGGTACGGTGTCCGGCCCCTCGCTTTTCGCGCTCGCCGATGTGACGGCCTATGCAGCCATATTGGCCCATATCGGCCCGGTGGCGCTGGCCGTAACGACAAACCTCAATATCAATTTCCTGCGCAAGCCCTCCCCTGGCACCGTTGAGGCGGTTGCTCATCTGCTGAAGCTCGGCAAGCGCCTGGCGGTGCTCGATATCAGCCTGACCGACGGCACAAGCGGCGAGCTTGTGGCCCACGCCACTGCCACCTATTCGATCCCGCCGCGATAAAAATGCCCAAAAAGATAAGGTATTATAATACCACTTACATAACTAATTGATTTTACTATGTTTTTAAAACTATACTCCGAATATAAGACTTGACGACCACCCGGACATTGTGTATCGACCCGCCAGTGAGCCGAGCAGAAGTGACCTTTTGCCCGCTCGTTCGGGTTGGACACGATCCAACACAAGCAACAAAAAAAGCCCTGATTTTCAAGATCGGGGATTAAGTCAAGGAAGACTTCAATGGCAACTTTCTCTCAGAAGCCGGCCGAAGTGGTGAAGAAGTGGGTGCTGATCGACGCCGAAGGCCTCGTGCTCGGCCGTCTCGCCACCATCGTCGCCAATCGCCTGCGCGGCAAGCATAAAGCAACCTTCACTCCGCATGTTGACGATGGCGACAATGTCGTAATCATCAATGCCGACAAGATCGTGCTGACTGGCAAGAAGTACACCGACAAGAAGTATTACTGGCACACCGGTCATCCGGGCGGCATCAAGGAGCGCACTGCTCGCCAGATTCTCGAAGGCCGTTTCCCGGAACGCGTCGTCGAAAAGGCAATTGAGCGTATGATCCCGCGCGGTCCGCTCGGCCGTCGCCAGATGAAGAACCTGCGCGTCTATGCAGGCCCGAACCATCAGCAGGAAGCTCAGCAGCCGGAAGTCCTCGACGTCGCCGCGCTGAACCGCAAGAACAAAGGGAATGCATAATCATGGCTGAGCAGCTCAACTCGCTCGAAGAACTCGGCACTGTTGCCAAGACCGAAGCTGCCGCTCCGGTTCACGTCCAGAAGCTGGACGCACAGGGCCGCGCTTATGCCACCGGCAAGCGTAAGGACGCCGTTGCACGCGTATGGGTCAAGCCGGGCACCGGCAAGATCACCGTCAACGACAAGGAATTCGAAAAGTATTTCGCACGTCCGGTCCTGCAGATGATCCTGCAGCAGCCGATCGTTGCATCGAATCGCGCTGGTCAGTTCGACATCGTTGCCACCGTTGCCGGTGGCGGTCTCTCCGGTCAGGCCGGTGCTGTTCGTCACGGCATCTCCAAGGCCCTCACCTACTACGAACCGGGCCTGCGCACGGTTCTCAAGAAGGGTGGCTTCCTGAC